>Ga0326727_10001362_pt1 | contig 90841 bp, 76 predicted proteins | sample MB2enrmetagenome_FD_207643 | JGI IMG/M metagenome (GOLD analysis project Ga0326727, IMG submission 207643) | Lab enriched peat soil microbial communities from McLean, Ithaca, NY, United States - MB29MY | ecosystem: Environmental > Terrestrial > Soil > Wetlands > Peat | place: USA: New York...
GAGATCTTTGCGCGGGCCCGGCGAGGACGACCCGCCACGGCTTTTTCTCTTCGGCGGAGTTCATCAAGGGTCACGTAATCGCCGCGTTCGTACGCGGCTCGGCCGCGCCGAATAGCCCGCAGTTCGGCCGGCGTGGGAGTTTCCTCCGGGAATCGCTGAATGGCGATGTAGGTGCGGAGCGCTTCCCGGACGAGCTCGGAGCGGGTCCGATTCTCCGCCTGCATGGTTTTCTCCACCTGCTGCGCCATCGCGGGGGGAAGCGAAATGGTAAAGGTCTGCCGTGTTCTCATCGTTGTTACCTTGTAACACCTGGTCTTACCAGCATAGCAGAGGAAAGGGCCGTGTCAACGCCTATCTCGCCGCGCGGGGGTAGCATACATAAAAGGCGATGTATCCACCACCCCCGTCAGTAAGTCAATCGGCAATCGAAAATCGTCAATCGGAAATTCCTTCCGCCTGCTTGACGGTGATGGATAGAGCCCCGGGAGTTCGCGTAGCGCGGCCCCCGTCCTTGGGGTCGGCGGTTCTTCCCAAACCACCAATCTCGAAAACAGGCTTCTACCCTTGGGTTCGGGGGCGTGAATCTAGCGAAGAACCGCAGACCGCAAAAACGGCGGTTTGCGCTACGCTCGGTAAGGGATAGAAACCCGAGAGCGGTGGAAAAAGCGCTCATGGACAAGTCGTGAGATGCCGAGAGCATCAGGTATCGGCTACCCGCTATTGCCAGTTTAAATGTGCATCACACGAATTCCCAAGCGGGTTATAATGGAGGCAAGAGGTTGAGGATGGAAAACCAGTACGTTGAACAGCGCGACGGCGGCTACTACGTGTCCGGGACCCGAGTTTCGCTCGATTCCGTCGTGTATGCCTTTCTGCGCGGTGAGTCCCCAGAGGGCATCGTCGAATCATTTCCCTCACTCAATTTGGAGGAGGCGTACGGCGCCATCGCGTTTTACCTGGCAAACCAGCAGACGATTGATGCGTACCTTCAGAAAGGGCGGGCCGACTTTGAGCGGATGCGCGAAGAGTCACGACGCAAGCACCCGGCCCTATATGCAAAGCTGGAAGCGGCGCGCCGTTCAATGTCGAGTTCCCGCGCATGAAACCGCGCTTCCTGGCCGACGCGGACTTCAACCAAAAGATCATTCTCGGCCTTCTCCGGCGAGAACCCACCATCGACTTTCAAACCGCGTCTCAGGGTGATGTTATCGGCCGGCCTGACCCAGCGGTACTCGCCATCGCTGCCCGTGAAAATCGCATTCTGATCTCACACGATCGCGGAACGATGCCGGCACACTTCACCCGATTGACAGCAACACAATCAAGCCCCGGACTGATACTCGTTTCTCAAGAGATCGACATTGGGACAGCCATCGAAGACCTGCTGCTCATTTGGGCTGCGTCCACTCTTGAGGAGTGGCGAGACAAAATCGGTTTTGTCCCATTATAAGCGGCAGTGACACAGGCACTCTTGCCTGTGCCTAGAGCAGATGCATTCCATGCATAGGACACCCCGAGGCATCGGGGCGCTACCGGACACAGGTAGGAGTGCCTGTGCCACCTCAGGAACCCAGAACCGGCCACGGATGGGACGCGGTGACAGAGATGTTGCCCGGGTTCGTAGGGCGCCTGCATAAAAGGCGACGTATCCGCCACCCGCGTCATCTCGTCAATCGGCAATCGAAAATCGTCAATCGAAAATTCCTTGCGCCTGCTTGACGGTGATGGATCGAAACCCGCAAGCGGTGGAAAAAGCCCTCATGAACAAGGCTGAGATGGTGGCACAGGCAACCTGCCCCGATCCATCGGGGTCCTGCCTGTGCCTGGGGCTGATGCATTTCATGCGTAGGACACCCCGATGTATCGGGGCGCCACCCGCGTGGCCACCACACTATAGGGGGGGGAATGGACTCACGTGGCCGTATCGCGTATACTTACGATCACGGGTTAACCCGGAGAAGATGCCCATGAATTTGACGATAAAACTTCCCGATGAAGATGTTGCGGCCCTAAGAGCCAAGGCCACGGCGCAGGGCATCACCGAAGAGCAATACGCCCTGCAGGTTTTGGAGCAGGACCTGGCGCCCGAATGGCTTCGCCAATCGTGGGCAAACGCCAAGGAAACCGGGTTGGACCAGCTTTCCACCGATGAGATTGATGCGGAGATTGCGGCAGCGCGAAAAGCCCGGCGCGAAGCCAACCCGCACCCCGGCGCATGATCCGCGTTGTTATCGACACCAACATCATCGTCTCGGCGCTTTTACAGCCCTTCGGACCTCCGGCCCAGGTTTTCTTGCGGGCCGTCAGCGGCTCCATCCAGCTCTGCATCACCGGGGAAGTGTATGCCGAGTATGAAGAAGTCATTCGGCGGCCCCGATTCCGCCGCGACGAAAGCGTGATCATCGCTGCACTCGATGCCATTCGTGAGAAGGGTTTTTGGGTCAGGCCGACGGAAACTGTCCGGGCTTGTGCCGATCCCGATGACGACATCTTCCTGGAGTGCGCGCAAGCGCCTAAAAAGCAACCGCCCCGCCTCTGCCTTCGCAGCGACGGGGCGTAAATTCAATCTATCCCGACTGAGCGGGATTGAGTTAGCTAGCTCTAGTCATGACTATGCGGCTACATCCCTCTATTGTCAAGGGGAATCTGCGGGGGAGCTCACCACCAGGTCCGAGCACCCCACTGCATGGAGCACTGCTACTATAACCCCGTTAAAATCACCAGAATCTAGATATCGATGGCAATAGATTCCGTCCTCAATGACCCTGTCGAGGCGCGGGAAACCAACGTGAGTCAGCATGTTCGCTTTCGCCCAAATCACCGTGTCCGGTTTAAAAAATCGGTACTTGTTGGCAGGGATTACAAAGTGATACGGATAAACTTCGTGGGGGGGCTGTGTGCTGAAGGGAACAATGAGGCACGTTCCATACTGCCTTCTGTACCGGGGTGAAATTACAACACAATGCCGTACCTTTTCCATTTCCGGCCGGATGAATCCTTCACTTTCAAAATCGCACATCAAGACTTGCGCCCGCTTGGGGACAAAAGTAATGGGCATTTATCTGACACCCCCGTGCCATATGGGCGGCCACAGGATCGCACCCACGGTCTGGAGATGACGGGGGTATACAACGGTGACGCGAGAAAAGCAAGCGACAAGGGGGGAAATAGTGGAAATGAACGAGTGCTGCAGTGCCCGCGCGCGCTCCAGGAATTGGAGCAAGGACGCAGGCGTCCGGGAAGCGCTGTGCGCGCCTCGTCCGTCAATCGGCAATCGAAAATCGGCAATCGAAAATTCCTTGCGCCTACTTGACGGTGATGGATAGTTCGCGTAGCGCCGCCCCCCGTCTTTGGGGTCCGCGGTTCTTCCGAAACCACAAATCTCGAAAACAGGCTTCTACCCTTGGGCTCGGGAGCGTGAATCCAGGGAAGAACCGCAGACCGCAAAAACGGGCGGTCTGCTACGCTCGCTCGCCCTGCGACAGCTCGGCGATACTACTGAAGCGTCTGTGGATGTACAACCGTGATATCGGGATAGCGCGCGAAGTCGCGAACGTTCAAGGTAAGCAGATGCGTGATCCCGTGGACGTGCATCGCGGCGACCAATCGCGCATCGTGTACCTGCGCTCCCGAAACCGCGTGATCCGATACCAATCGCCGCCATTCGGGGTGGATGAGTTCGTTTTCGGGTAGTAGGGTGAAGGCGCGTTCCACCCGCCGGGCGCGTTCATGCGCCTCACGCGGCAAGAGGCCGTATCCGTTCCGGTCGGCTGGCCGGGTGCAGACGTTCCAGAACTCAACGATGTTTTGGGGGACATAACAGAGTCGTTCGCCACGCGCCTTGAGTGTGTGGACAGCCTTGCGAACCAGCGGAAATTCCGGGTCGTTCGATTTGATGAGGCGCAACAGGATGTTGGTATCAGCCAAGTACAGTAAGCTGGACATTAATCGTGGTCCTGGTAGAAGGTCTCACGCGTCAGAGCCGCAGGCGGCAGGTACGGTAGTTGATCGGAGCCCTGGGCCAGGGCATCGAGTTCGGCCTCAAATTGCTCCACGTTTATGGTTTGCTCCGTATGCCCCATGCCGGCCTGCTGTTCCAGCAAGGTTTGGACGTAGAAATTGAGTTGCAAGCCGAGGGCTCTCGCCTGGGCTGCCAAACTCGCTTCCACCTCGGGTGGCAGGTTCAGAGTGATGGCCATGCTGTTCCCTTCCTTCACTTCCCACGGTCCACCTCAGTCTACCGCCCCCCTGCTGCCATGTCTATAGCTCCATTTTCCTAAGGAAGCAGGAACGTCGTCTTCGGATTTGCGGCTGGAGCCGATCCGCCGCGGTGGACCCTTCATGTTGGCGATCCTTAAGAAGCCACAACCGGCCACGGATGGGACGCGATGGCAGAGCTGTTGCCCGGGTTCGTGTGGCATGCATAAGAGGCAACGTATCCACCCCCCGCGTCAGTGAGTCAATCGGCAATCAAAAATCGTCAATCGAAAATTCCTTCCGCCTGCTTGACGATAATAGATAGAAACCCGGGAGTTCGCGCAGCGCCGCCCCCCGTTTTTGGGGTCCGCGGTTCTTCCCAAACCACCAATCTCGCAAATAGGGTTCTAGCCTTGGGTTCGGTAGCGTGAATTTACGGAAGAACCTCGTCACTCGTCACTCATCACTCGTCACTGCTTTAGGGAAGCCAGAACCGGCCACGGACGGGACGCGGTGACAGAGACGCTTACGAGGTTCGTGGGGCGCCCCGATGCATCGGGGCGCCACCTGCGGCTCGGGTGTCGGGCAGAGAAGAAAAGCCCACGGTCACGATAAGCAGTGACCGTGGCTTCGCCGCTAAAAAACGGGCATGTCCCGTGTGCGTCGCTTGCGTCTCTACCCGCTTGACAAAACGAGACCAGGCTTCGCATGATAGGAGCGGGGAAGAAGCCTAAGCCGCGTGCCCAAGGCGAAGCAGGGCATGACGATCTGCGCACCGAGTGGCCAGGGAAAACCAATGAATAGCGAAAGGACCATCGAATTCGTTCTCAAGCAGCAGGCGACGTTCGAATCCAACTTCGCTAAGGCCGGCCAGCGCTTCCTGGAAGCCGAGAAGCGCCTGGACCGCATTGAACGTGTCGTCGGGCAATTCGCCTCCGCCAGCTTGAAATTCCGCAACGAAATCCGGCGCTCGCAAATCGAAGCGGACCGCCGGTTCAAGGCACTCCGGGAACTCAGCTACCAGACCGAAGACAAGCTCAACGCGCTGATTGACGTGGTCGATAAAAGCATCCGGCGCAACGGAAAAAGAGGCGCGCAGTAGTTGCGGATGTTCGATTGTGGATTGCGCGCTCGATCTTTCGCGGTCAGGATGTTCAAGAACCAAAAGCCGTAGACGAAGGCAGACTACGCCTCCGTCTGCGCTACCCGCTTCCTCCAAAGAATAAGGTACCTGACACCTTTCTCCCCTGACACCTTTCTCCCCACCTGACACCTTTCTCCCCACCCTGACACCTTTCTCCCCACCCTGACACCTTTCTCCCCACCTTTCTCCCCAGGGGGCAACCAACGGGAAGTAGTTTGTGGGTGCCACTAAAGCCCGAACCGGCCACGGATGGGACGCGGTGAGAGATACGTTGCCCGGGTTCGTGGGGCGCATGCAAATAAGGCGATGAATCGGCCACCCGCGTCAGCGCGTCAATCGGCAATCGAAAATCGTCAATCGAAAATCCCTTCCGCCTGCTTGACGGTAATGGATGGTTCGCGTAGCGCCGCCCCCCGTTTTTGGGGTCCGCGGTTCTTCCCAAACCACCAATCTCGCAAATAGGGTTCTAGCCTTGGGTTCGGTAGCGTGAGTTTAGGGAAGAACTACGCTCGCTCGGTTTTCGCTCTATGGGAATACGCCTCGGTTACCGGGCAGCGTCACTGTGCTAAAACGATGCCGTGGATAACCACGATTCGCGGTGCACTCACCGGAGTCCAAGTTCTCTCTTTACCTCACTCCACGAGACGCCGGGCTTGTCCCCGTTTCGTTCGATGGCGGCGTTCAGGTCGCGCAGGTCCTCCAAATCTTCGACCCTCCGCCGGAGACGCATAAGCTCGGAATGAAGATCGCGCACGGTGGGACGGGTCGGCTTGCGTTGTTTTGCGGTTTTATTCATAGGCTTCTCTCCGGTGCTTTACAGCATACACGAAGATGACCTGATCCTCCAGCCGGAACAAGAGACGATAGTTCCCGACTCGCAGGCGATACTTGTGTTCGCGCGCCGTGAGCTTCTTAACGTCGCCGGCGAGGCCGCTCTGCAAGGCCTCGAGTCGCTGGCCGATATTCCGCCGCAAGGGTTTGGGCAAGGCGCGGAGCTGCTCGCGGGCTTCGTCGCTGATCAGAAGGCCGTAGCGCCCCCTTGAATCGGTTCTGCGTCCGCCGCCGTGTTGACTCGGTTGGTCTGCCATTGCTTCCGCTACCCTCAGACCGCAGTGCCATTGTATCCGATTCCACGCTCAGCGCATGGATTCCTTCTCCGGCCTAAGGCTGATGCCTCCCAGCCAGAGCACACCTCGGTGCATCGGGGCGCCACCGGACACAGGCAGGAGTGCCTGTGTCACTTAAGCCCGAACCGGCCACGGATGTGACGCGGCGACAGAGATGTTGCCAGCGTTCGTGGGGCGCATGCATAAAAGGCGATGTATCCGCCACCCGCGTCAATCGGCAATCGAAAATCATCAATCGAAAATTCCTTGCGCCTACTTGACGGTGATTGATAGAAACCCGCAAGCGGTGGAAAAAGCCCTCATGAACTAGCCGTGAGTGGCACAGGCAGCCTGCCCCGATCCATCGGGGTCCTGCCTGTGCCAGGGGCCGATGCATTCCACGTATAGGACACCCCGATGCATCGGGGTGTCACTGAAGCCCGAACCGGCCACGGATGGGACGCGGTGAGAGAGAGGTTGTCCGGGTTCGTGGGGCGCACACATATAGCGCAATTTCTGCGCCACCCGCATTGGTTGACTCGTGGGCTCAGGGACTGTCTAATTGAGGGAGTTGCTGACGTGCCTTCACATGATGTCAAGAACGGGGTTTTCATAGGGTTTACAATGATCTGGAGCTGGGAGGTCGCAATGAGCGAGAAAGGGGAATTCGAATCCTACCGAAGCTACAGAGACTTTGCACTGTCAGTAACTAGGCGTTGGAGGTACGCTCGAAACCGTCAGCAAGCTGACTTCTTGAAGGCGGTGCTTGCAACCAGCGTTGGTCGGCAGGAAACTATCCCGTCTGGCTTCCCGCTCTGGCGCGCTCGGTTGCAGCACGGGTGGCGAGATGAAGATTTGGGAGGCGGCGTAACTGAGAAGATGCCAAGTCCCTGTGAGGTGGAGGACATGAAGCCACCTGCTGACAGAGCTTGTGAGGGTCGGGCGAATCCAAAGGGAATCCCGCACCTTTACCTTGCAACGCATCAGAAAACGGCTGTGGCGGAGGTTCGGCCCTGGATTGGCTCCTATGTATCAATTGCTAAGTTCGCGCTGATTCGAGACGTGCGCGTCGTGAACTGCGTAGCTGCCGATCGTGGAATGATGATGTATCTAAGAGAACCCGAGCCGCGGGAGCGCCAGCGGTCAGTTTGGCGCGATATCGACCGCGCTTTTTCTCAACCGGTGACGCGCTGTGACGACACTGCCGACTACGCCCCCACCCAGATACTCGCCGAGTTATTTCGAGAGAACGGGCTCGATGGCGTCGCTTACGGAAGCTCGCTAGGAAAGGGCCACAATATTGTGCTCTTTGATCTTGAGGCGGCCGCATTACGGAATTGTGGGCTGGTTCAGGTTCGTAAGGTAAAACTCGATTTGTCGATGGCGGCCAATCCGTATTTCATTTTGGACACACCTCAGAAACAAGGCACCAACGGTGCCTAAACGAGGGATTCTCGGTCGGAGCCGAGGGCAGTAGGAGATCCCGTTGTATAGGGCGGCATTAGACGTCAGTTGGAGAAGCTTATTCCGGCACGCGCCATATCTTGATAGTCTTGTCCTCTCCCCCGAAGGCGAGGAGCTTTCCATCTGGACTGAAGGCGACGGAATCAACATAGCCCATGTACCCCGTCAGCGTTTGCTTCAGCCTCCCGGAGGCGACTTCCCAAATCCCGACCGTCTTGTCCCAGCTTGCGGATGCCAGGAGCTTCCCGTCCGGACTGAACGCAACTGACCTGACGAAGTCAGTATGTCCCGTTAGCATTTGTCTGACCGTCCAAGTGGCTACATCAAAGAGCCTGACGGTATTGTCCTTCATGCTCGCCGACGCCAGGAGTTCTCCCTTCGGGCTGAAGGCGACAGAACCGATATCCGTAGAGTCTACCGTCAAAGTCTGCTTTAGTTTCCCGGTAGGCACGTCCCACAATCTGATTGTGTTGTCCAACCCTCCTGAGGCCAGGAGCTTCCCATCAGGGCTGAAGGAGACGGAGTAGACGTTGCCGCCGTGTCCCGAGAAAGTTTGGCGGGGTGCCCCGGAGGCCACGTCCCAAAGCCTGATCGTGTCATCGAGACTTCCAGAGGCTAGGAGTTTCCCATCCGGGCTGAATGCAACGGACTGAACAGCCCAGGAATGTCCCGTCAGGGTTTGGCTCAGTCTCCCGGAGTCCACATCCCAAAGCTTAACGGTATTGTCGGCACTCCCGGACGCTAGTAGTTTCCCATCCGGGCTAAAGGCGACGGACCAGACGTACCAAGCGTGCCCCGTCAGGGTTTCCTTTAACGACCCAGAGGCCACATCCCAGAGCTTGACCGTCTTATCCACGCTTCCGGACGCCAGGAGTTTCCCACCAGGGCTAAAGGCGACGGAAGAGATTGCGTCCTGGTGACCCGTAAGCGTGCGTTCGAGCGTAAAACCCCCTCCCTGCCAGAGCCAGCGGCCCATGGCTGTGGCAAGAAGGAGAAGGATAAGGCAGCCGACGACGACAAGCCGGTTCCGCCGCGAACGATTCGGTCTTCCAGGCGTGGGTTCGGCCTGGGGTTTTCCGGCCGGCTGTACCGGTTCGGGAGGCGCTGCCGGCGGGACCGGGGACTCGAAGATCGTGCCCTGGTCGCGTAGGGGCGGTTCGCGAACCGCCCCTACGACCGCCTTGCGGGCGTCTGCTGGTTCGGCAAAGGCACGAGCAAATTCCAAAGCCGACCCGTAGCGCTGGTCGCGGTCTTTGCTGAGGGCCTTCATCACCACGCTTTCGAGTTGGGGCAGCGTGGTGAGGTCCGGTTTGACAGTGCGTAATGGCGGTGGGGCTTCCTGCATGTGCATGCGCAGGTATCCGACCGGCGTATCGGAATGAAACGGCGTGCGGCCGGTGAGCATCTCGTACACCACCACGCCCAGCGAATAGACATCAGAGCGGGCGTCGAGTTCATCGCTCCTCATGCCGGAAGCCTGCTCGAACGACATATAAGCGGGCGTGCCGAGCACCATGCCGGTCTGCGTGTGGGCGCCGGACTCGCGCAGCTTGGCAATGCCGAAATCGACGATTTTGACCACCACGGGCCGTAGGGGCGGGTCTTGTGCCCGCCCACTGTCGGCAATGCCGACAGGGAGGGCACCCACGAGGGGTGTCCCTACGGCTGGTGCCGGCGGGGACGCCAGCGCTACGGCCTGCGCGGGTGGGGACACACGTGACGCCGGTGGGGACACCGGCGCTACAACGTCTTCGTCGGGATAGGTCAGGAAGATGTTATCCGGCTTCAAATCGCGGTGGATGATGCCCAGCTTGTGCGCGGCGTTGAGTCCTCGCGCCGCTTGCTGGAGAATTTCCGCAACCTCGGGCACGGAAAGTGCACCCCGCCGTGTGAGGGCTTGACGGAGGGATTCGCCTTCCAGAAATTCCATGGCGATGTAGGGCGTGCCGTCATCCGCCTGGCCGGATTCGTAAATGGTGACGACGTTCGCGTGATGAATGCGGCCCGTGGAAGCCGCTTCATTCCGAAAACGCAGGAGGAAATCCGGGTCATCCAGCAGCTTGCGGCTCAGAACCTTGAGCGCCACCGGACGATTGCCCACCGCGATCTGCTCGGCGAGGAAGACCGCACCCATGCCGCCCGCTCCCAATTGGCGGATCAGCCGGAAGCGGCGCGCAAGACTTGACGCAAGTTGGGGGTCGAGTTGTTTGAGACGGAAGTCATCAATCATCAGTTCTCAGTTCTCAGTAAAACCGGGTCGGACTTGCGGCTGTCACTGACAACTGATTACTGATGACTGACAACGGTGAAAGGGGTCTTCAGTCATCAGTCCTCAGTTCTCAGCAAAAACGGCCCGGAGTTTCGGCTGTGACTGAGAACCGATTACTGATAACTGACAACGGTCTCATTCATAGCGGCAAATCCTCACGAAGAGGTTATCTCGCGCCGAGACACAGTGACGCTGAGCAGGCGCCACAAAAAAGGAAGATCCCATAATTCTAACAAGCTGATTGTCAGGTCCTTCCCTTTGCATTTTCACCTTTTCTCTGCGGCTCGGCTGGCGGCGCCCGACCGAGCCTGCCTGTTCATTGCCTTTTACCTTCGGCTGATTAGCGCACCCTGATGCGGGAGGCATCGACGGTGATTAGTTTTCCTCGATAGTCTTCCATGCGTGGATGCAGTTCAAGGTACCGCTTTAGGCGTTCCACGAGCAGGGCCGTGATTTCAGGATGGTTCAGGATTTGGAGGGCGACAATGCCTTTGAACCGTGCCGGGGGGTAAGCCACAATATCGCCGAAGTCGCCGTTCAGGGAGAGCAGGATCGCGTTAAGCTCTTGCGCTTTGGCGATTACGGCTGAATCCGGCGATTCCGTCGGCATGCAATCCTTTAGCCGCAGCACTTCGTGACCGGCGGCGGCGAGCGATTCAATAATGAGATTGGAGACGCAATGATCGGCGAAGAAGCGCAACGCCATCAGACGGTGACCTCAAACTCGGCCAGATCACGCGCGTAGTCGAGGCAGGCGCCAATCTGCTCGCGGGTGAGGTCAGGGAATTCGGCGGTGATCTCCTCGGCCGTCTTTCCTGCCGCCAGATAGCCCAGAATTAGGCTCGCTGGGATCCGGGTTCCCTTCAGGCGCGGCTTTCCGTGCAGGATTTCCGGGTCGCTCGTGATGTATTGCTTCCATTCGACGGGCATGGCCAACTCCCTAGTCCTGATTCTAGCAATGCGGCGAGCCAAATGCAAAGGCGAGGAAGACCGCGCCCACGCCGCCCGCTCCCAATTGGCGGACCAGGCGGAAACGGCGCGCAAGGCTCGCAGCGAGTTGGGCGTCGACGAAAGTCATCGGTAATCAGTCGTCAGTCATCAGTAAAAGCGGCCCGGAGTCCTCAGTCCTCAGCAAAAGCGGCCCGGAGTTTCGGCTGTCACTGAAAACTGATTACTGATAACTGACAACGGTGAAAGGGGTCTTCAGTCATCAGTCCTCAGTTATCAGCAAAAGGGGCCCGGATTTTCGGCTGTGACTGAGAACCGATTACTGATAACTGACAACGGTCTCATTCACAGCGGCAAATCCTCACGAAGAACTTATCTCGCGCAGAGACGCAGTGACGCTGAGCAGGATCGACGAAAGAAGGGAAGAAATCCCACACCACTATTCGGCTCAATCTTAGGCCTTTCCTTCTTCATTTTCATCTTCTCTCTGCGCCTCTGCGTCTCGGCGCGAGTATCCTCACGCAGAGCCTATCTCGCGCAGAGACGCAGTGACGCTGAGCAGGATCGACGAAAGAAGGGAAGAAATCCCACACCACTATTCGGCTCAATCTCAGGCCTTTCCTTCTTCATTTTCATCTTCTCTCTGCGCCTCTGCGTCTCGGCGCGAGTATCCTTTGTCTATTGTGTCTCAGAGCCCCGTCGCGCGGAAAGGACTCAACATCATCGGAGTAGGTCTGCTGGCAATTGTGGCGGATGTTCATGGGCGCCAGTGAAACTCTCCCGTGGCGCGGATTCTACCAGAAATATTGCGGCAAAAGCGAGCGCAGCGGGACGTTCGTAGCGCCGACCCCCGATTTTGGGGTCCGCGGTTCTTACTGCGCAAAAACACAAACCTCAAAGACGGACGCCTGCTCTCGGGTTTGGGAGCGCGAGTCTAAGCACGAATCCCCCGATGCGTCGGGGCGCTACGTCGCTTATTCGCATCCGGAGATCACAGCCGCAAACTTATCAGAATCGATGGGGAAACTCTTCTGCCCCCTCTGGTGAGTTGTAGGACTTCGCCCCCGCGCCCCCGTTTCCGTCAGCGCGAGCCCCCCAAACTCCCCCCCCATACTTTTCGCGCGCGCTTCAGCAAAAATCTGACGAAAGGCAAAATCTTGTGCTTGAGAAGGTATTGCCTAACCCATCTGTGGGCGTACCAAAAAAAGACGCCAAAGGGCCGACCGGTCAGGCTAAGTCTATGAAAACAATAGAGAACAATTCTAGCTTGAGGATGGTGTTTTAACTGCAACTCAATGAAAATAAACGTCTTGCAGGCGGATCACTCGAGGTTTCGCGGGCAACCTCGGGCATTCGCGGGGAAACCACAGTACCAGGGCAGGACGGGGCTGAAGTTCGTTAGCATCAATTAGGATGTCAATGATCTGATCGCGAAAGCGGTAGCAAGTGACAAGTGGAGAGTGGCGAGTGACACATGGAATTGCGGATTTCGGATTGTCCCAATCGAAAATCCAAAACGTACAATCCAAAATGGCCCGATGACCCGACCACTGTTTGCTTGCGCTCGTGTCCGGTGTTATAATCGGCCTCAATGTAAGGCCCGCGTTGGACTGAGCCCTTCGGGAATGAAGGAGCGGGACACGGCTCCGGGAAAGGGCTTGGCGGAGAGCGCTGCAAGTGGCGCTCCGGGCTTGGGTGAATGGGAGGGGATCAAGTCTGAGTGGGCGCCGCGTGCGCCGCGCTGGGATCTCATGGGTAAATGTCTCCGTTCATACCGGGTCGTTCTGCTAAGCGGGTTCCTGCTTTACACCTTCCTTCCTTCCGCCGCAAGAGCCGACCAGATTGTGGTGTTGGTGGACGAGCACGGGCGCAAGATATACGTGAACACGGGTGAAACTTCCAGCCGAGTGGATTGGATGGCGCGCAGCTTTCGCCCCAGCGCATCCGGCGTCTCCGAGCGCGCCCCCGCGGACATCGATCAACTGGTGGAGCAAACCGCGAGCCGTTATCAAGTGGATCCCGATTTGGTTCACGCCATCATCCGCGTGGAGTCGGGTTATGATCCCAAAGCCGTTTCCAACAAAGGCGCCATGGGATTGATGCAGTTGATTCCGGCGACAGCGCAACGATTCGGCGTGGCAAACCCGTTCGATCCCAAGCAGAATCTCGAGGGCGGCGTCAATTATCTCAAGCACCTGCTGGATCTCTTCGGCGGAGACCTTTCCCTTTCACTGGCGGCTTATAACGCCGGTGAGCACTCAGTGCAGCGCTCGGGAGGCATTCCGGCTATCCGCGAGACGCGAAACTATGTGCGCAAAGTCACCAGCATCTATCAGCCTGGGGACGGCGCGGGGACGGCAAAGACCACTTCCGCGGAGCCGCCCAAGGCTCCCATCATCCGCTTCGTTGATGAGAACGGCGTGGTGCACTACTCGAATGTGGATTAGCAAGGGTCGCGTCACGAGACAAGGGGCATGGGGCGAGCGACCCCAGGAGCGCCTGCCCGTAGCTTGGGATCGGGGGCTCCGGGCGGGAAAACGCGTTTATATGTAGCGCCAACCTTCAGGTCGGCACATGCCGGGCTAAAGCCCGGCGCTACAATGAGCTGATGCATGTCGCATATGCAATCCACCTTGCCGATGGCAACGCTGGTTACCGGGTGTAGCAGGAATGAACATTTGCCTGCCCGCCCACGCGATGAGGTTTAGGTTGAGGGCCATTCATTTACCAAAGCGATGGGCGTGGGCGTTGTCCCTGGCCGCATTGATGGTGTGCACGGCGGCGGCTTCCGCCGCCGTTTCGCCCGCCAATCGGCAGCGCGCCATCGTGGCTTATGCAAAAGCCGAGCAAATGCGCGCCACCCTCGAAGCCCATTCGGAAAGCAACCGCAGCAAGGAAGAATACAAGAAGGTCATCAGCGCCTATTACGAAGTTTATCGCTTGTATCCCCCCTACACCAAGGCGCCGGCGGCGCTGGCAGCCATTGCTGAACTTTACCGTGAGATGGGGCGCGAGTTTTCCTCGGACTCTTACTTCTTGGAATCCATCAAGTCCTACCGCTTCCTGATGAAGCAGTATCCGCAGAACCGCATTTCGCGCGAGGTGCTGCTCGCCATCGGGGAGGTTTATCGCCAGGACCTGGAAGATCCCGAGGAAGCCCGCAAGGCTTTCCAGGATTTCATCGCCATGTATCCCAAATCCGATAAGGTGGCCGAGGCACAGGAGAAACTGAAGCAACTTGACCGGCAAGCCGCGGAAAGAGCCAAGGCCCCATCGCTTCCCCCTCCCGTGAAAGAGGTGGCGGAACAACGCTCTGGGGGGCTGCGGCAAGTGACGGCGGTGCGCCGCTGGGTGGGACCGAATTACCTGCGCATCGTGATCGAAGTCGATGGCGAGGCTAAATTCGAATCAGTGCGGCTTTCGAACCCTGACCGCATAGTCGTGGACCTTCAGAGCGCGCACCTCAGCCACGAGCTGTCAGGCAAGACGTTTCCCGTGGAGAATGGCTTCCTGCAACAGATCCGCGTGGCGCAGTTCTCCCCTGATGTGGCGCGATGTGTGTTGGATGTGGAGAAGATTGAATCCTACTCGATTTTCTCTCTCCCCAATCCCTTCCGGCTGGTGATTGACGTTCAGGGCGCGGCGCCGGCCCCCATGGCCAGAACCGTCAAGCCTGTGCCACCGGCAAACACCGAGCTGCGAAAGCCGGAAAAGGTCCGTACGCCGCCGACCACCAATCCTGCGTCCACTGCACAGGTTGAAGCCGCCACTAAAGGCCCGCCCGCGGCCCCCGCCCAGGTCAAGAGCGCAACTGAACCCGCCAGCGCGCCAGAGGATAAGGGAAAGACCTCTATCGCTCCCGCAACCTCTACCTCGGCCACCGTCAACCCGCCGCCGGCGAGCAAACCAGACAAGAAACCCAAGGGAGAGGCTACGACCATCGCGAAAGATGTCACTCCCCCCTTCCAGCCCGCTGCCCCCACGGAGTCCGGCTCGCGCACTTTGACGCGCGCGCTGGGGCTGAAAATCGGCCGCATCGTCATCGATCCCGGGCACGGCGGCCACGACACGGGAACCATCGGGCCCACCGGGTTGGAGGAGAAAGCGGTGGTTCTGGATGTGGGGCTGAAGCTGAAAAAACTCCTGGAACAGAACACCGGTTGCGAGGTGGTGATGACGCGCAGCGATGATACGTTTATCCCCTTGGAGGAACGTACGGCCATCGCCAATGAAAAGGGCGCCGATCTTTTCGTTTCCATTCATGCCAACGCCAGCCACGACAGGAGCGCGCGCGGCATTGAGACCTACTATCTCAATTTCACCTCGAATCCCGACGCGTTGGAGGTGGCGGCCCGCGAAAACGCCACTTCCCAGGAAGCGGTTCATGAGCTCCAGGACTTGATCAAGAAGATCGCCCTGACGGAGAAGATCGAGGAATCACAGGATTTTGCCCGGCAAGTCCAACGCGAAGTCTATACCCGCGTGACCAAGGTGAGCGGCGCGCAGCGTGATCGGGGCATCAAGAAGGCTCCCTTTGTGGTTTTGATCGGCGCCAATATGCCTTCCGTCCTGGCGGAAATCTCCTTCCTCACCAACCCCCGCGACGAGCGCCTCTTGCGACGGTCCGACTACCGCGAGAAAATCGCCTACGCGCTTTACGAGGGGGTTTTAGGTTACGTGAAAAACCTGGGCGAAGTGAAGACCGTGCAGCGGGTGGCATCGGACCAAACTTCCGCTGCCGCCCGGCCGGATTTCTGATATCCTGAATTCCATGGCACGAATATTTGTCAAGCACGCCTGGCTGGCCGCCGTGCTCACGGCCTCGCCCTTCTTCTGCTCCGCCCAGGAAAAGCCCGTCGTCATGCCGCTGTTGCCCGCCGCCGATTGGCGCCAAGTCGACGCCCGCCCCATGCTCCTCGAGGCGCTCAGCCAGTATGGCGGCGACCCGGCAATAGAACAGGAATATGGGGTGAAGGGGTTTGAGTTGCGCACCTATGCAGTGGGCAAAACGCGGACGCAGGTGGTGGTGGAACCTACGCCCGATGCCCTCTCCGCTTACGGGCTGCTGAGCTTCTATCAGACGCCGGCCATGACGCCGGAAAAAGGCATGCAATTGACGGTCAGCGATGCCAATGAAACATTGATGGCGCGCGGGAGCAATTTCCTCCGCTTCCTGCACGGCAAAGACTCAACCCCCTCTGCCAGCGACTTCCAAGCGCTGCTCATCTTTGTGGGAGGAAGCAAACCGCCGGAAGATGTCCTCAGGAGATTACCCCACTTCATGCCGACGAAGGGATTGGTACCTGGGAGCGAGAAATACCTGCTGGGGCTCGAGGCGGCAAAGCGTGTGCTGACTTCCTTCCGCACCGAACTGATTGGATTTGAGCAAGGCGCGGAGGTCCAATTGGGCCAGTACGCCACGGGCAAAGGCAAATCCACCCTGGTGTCAATCAGCTACCCCACGCCGCAAATCGCGCGGATCCGCTTCGGAGCACTCACGAGTTTCCTGGGAATGAACCGGGACAGCGGAGAAGATTCTGTTTATGGAAGACGTCAAGGCTCGTATATATTCCTGGTTCTGAATGCGGGAAATGAGAGAACAGCCTCCGCGCTCATGGATCAGTTCCAAGTTACCGAAAGCGTGAGCTGGGACAAACCTTATGTGACGGAAAGAACTTTCACCGTGCAGTTAGTGCACATGATCCTTGCCATCTTTATTCTCACTGCCGTCATCATTGGATCAACCATTGCGGCGGGAGTTCTTTTCTTTCTCTCCCGGCGACTTGCGGCAAAATTCTTCCCCAACGCGCAATGGGGCCATACCGACGAGGACCAGCTCATTCGGCTGAATTTGAAAGTATAACAAGACATTTATTATCATAGTGTTATGGGCATGACCGGGTGCCAGGGGCCGGTTTATGGGGCTTTTCTGAAGAATTGAGTTTTGGGGCCTGACCTTACTCCTAAAGCAAAGAAAAAAAACGAGTTAATGCCCTAAAAAAATCCTGAAAATTCCCTTGACATGGCTTGAGGGTTTTTCTAGACTCGCTACGAGCTTAGATGGCGGGGCGCGTCCGTCATTCTATTCTCCTCTGAAAATGCTCACCCGCTGGAATGGCGGAAACGCTGGACCTGCCGGGTGAGCATTTTTGCATCGGTCAGCCGACGTAGCTCAGTTGGTAGAGCATCGGTTTCGTAAACCGAGGGTCACCAGTTCAAGTCTGGTCGTCGGCTCCAGCTTTTCAATCAATTTGCCAATCCATCTGATACATCGCACTTTGCATCGCAGATATGAACGGAAGTGAGAACTGCGATCCCACTCTTTTCCTTGCAAGTTCTTCGCGGTCTTTCTCCCGTGGGGTTCCATCACTCGAAAGCTCCGTAGTTGCGCCCGGTCCCGGATAACAGGTTGATGTGCTAAAGTAATAGGAGCTAAGGGGCCAAACGCTAAAGCCAACTGTACCAGCGCCGCAAGGCTGTCGGCGATGATCCCTTATATGTCGTACACAACAAACCGTCTGCTTAGGATGAAAACATATGGAGCTTCCCATTCCATCATCTCCAAATTCGTCGTTGGATGAAACGAACAGTCTCTTCAAACTCATCCTGGACAACCTCATTGACGGTGTCTACTTCACTGATCCAAATCGTAGGATTACGTACTGGAACAGAGCAGCGGAATCCCTTACGGGATACAGTGCCGAGGAGATCGTAGGGACACGCTGTGCCGACAGCATCCTGATGCACGTCGACGACTCCGGACACCTGCTTTGTGAGGGAGAGTGCCCCCTCAGTCGCACCATCGCGGATGGTCGTTCGCATCGGGCGGAGGTTTACTTTCACCATAAGCGTGGCCACCGGGTGCCGACGGAGGTGCGCACCTGCCCCGTGACCGGCAAAGACGGTAAGATTATCGGTGCGGTCGAGATCTTCAATGACAACTCCCGGCAGAAGGCCATGCGCGACAGAGCCAAGGAACTCACCAAGTTGGCATTTCTGGATCCAGCCTCCCAGGTGGCAAACCGTCGCTATTTGGACCAACAACTCTCTCAGCAACTTGATCAGCATTCTCACCACGGCACCCCGTTTGGAATCTTGCTGTGCGACGTGGACGAACTCAAGCATATCAACGATACTTACGGGCATGTGGCCGGAGACGCGGCGCTGGTCACGGTGGCCAAGACTTTGTCCGGTTGCTTACGTACGTCCGACGTGCTGGGACGTTGGGGGGGCGACGAATTCCTGGTGATTCTCCCCGGCGTTACCAAGGATATCCTGGCGGCTACGTCCGAGAGATGCAGGGCACAGGTGTCACGGTCTGCCGTCCCGGTGGAAGGAGCACGGATCAAGCTGACCATCTCGGTAGGGGCAGTTATGGCTGCTTCTGTGGATTCGGCGGAATCCCTCTTGAACAGAGCCGATCAGCAATTGTATAGCAGCAAGCAGGCAGGCCGAAACCGCGCCAGCCTGTGACCAGGCCTGGACTACGATCGTGGTTTCCTGACTCACCTTCCCCTAATTCCCATAAACCTGCGGGGCGGAACGGGTCGTTCGACGCGGCGGTCACATATACATTATCGGTCAGTTGGGAGAGCAAGGACGAAATCCCCGCTTATACTGTGAGAACGGCCGGAAGCACGCCAGCAGCGAGAAGTGTTCGGCGAAGGAACGTCCAGAAGGGACAAGGAGCATGGAGATTGCCATTCTGTTGTTCGATGATTTGACCGCTCTGGATGCGGTGGGGCCATATGAGGTGCTGAAGCTCATTCCGGGCGCCAAGGTGCGGTTCTCGGCAAGAGAACCGGGCTCCAAGCGGATGAACGGTGGAAGCCTCTCTTTGATGGCTAATTGTTCTTTCTCGGACGTTCCATCGCCGGAGATCATCGTGGTTCCCGGTGGCCCCGGGGTGGGCGCCGTTCTGGATGATCAGGCGACGTTGGATTGGATTCGAACCGTTCACCAGACAAGCCGCTGGACGACTTCCGTATGCACGGGTTCGCGAATTCTAGGCGCAGCCGGGATACTCCGTGGGATCAGGGCCACGAGCCACTGGCTGGCTCTCGATTCTCTGCGCGAGTATGGCGCCGAACCGGTCAGCGAACGTGTGGTGCGCGAGGGGAAGATCATCACTGCGGCGGGAGTTTCAGCGGGTATTGATATGGCCTTGACGTTGGTAGGAATCGAATGCGGCGAGCAAACGGCCCAAGCGATCCAGCTTGCCATCGAATACGACCCTCAACCTCCTTTTCATGCCGGGTCACCCTCCAAGGCGCCCAAAGCCGTCGTTGAGATTCTGCGCAGCCGCACACGGCCAAAATGAGGAACCACCAACGGCGCCAACATCAGGAAGCATACACAGCGACGTAGATCTTTGCGCATGGCCCTGTTGCGGCGGTCGGAGTTCACCCCGCATGGGGCGGGCGCCGCGGCAACACCATGGCGTCCAGCTTATCCGATTTTGAACCCCAGGGATTGGAGTGCGGCCTTGCTGGTCCGGGCGCTTTCCGCGGGCCCGCCGGGGAGAGGGGTGTAGCTATCGAGTTCAACGATCATCCAGCCCTGGAACCTGCTCTCTCGCAGGCTTGCGGTGACGGCGGGGAAGTCCACCACCCCCTGGCCGATTTCGCAGAAGCGGATCTTCAAATCCCTGGGCGCATCTGGATTCTGGCGAGCCAGTGCGTAGGCGTCCCGCCGAACGTCCTTGAGGTGCACCAGCACCAGCCTCTGATGATAGGTTCGGATCACCTCTGCCGGATCGGATCCGCCCAATTTCAGGTGCGCGACATCCGCAATCAGCCCCACGTATTGCGGGTCGGTAGCATCCAGCACGCGGCCCACTCCCTCGCGCGTTTCTCCCAACGTCCCAAGATGGGGGTGGTACCCAACGGTCATGCCGGAATCTTTCGCTATTTTTCCCAACTCGTTCATCTTCGCGCCCATGGATTTGATCTCGTCAGCGCTGTAATTGCCGTGAGGTTTGCCGCCATCAATTAGCTGCAAGACTTTGCCTCCCAGGCTGTGGAGGAAGTCTGCATACTCGCGAAACCTGGCCGTGAAGGTCGCGGGACTGTCCGGGCGCAGTGAAACCTTGGTGCACGATAATGCGGCGGCGGAGAGCTTTAGCTTCTGGAGTTGATCCTTGAGTTCCGCGGCCTTTTCACCTGCATAGGCCTCCTGCACCCAAGCCAATAGCTGCACGCCTTGAAAGCCGAGGGCAGAAACGGTCTCCAAAGCCTGGTTGATCTGATTCGGCGGCCAAGCGATAATCGAATAACCCACGGGATTAGGTAGAGTGCCCGGCAGGGCCACGCCAAAGCGTGAAAATTCCGCCCAAGACATGGTAACGCCTCCTGCCTGTCGCAAGAACCCCCTCCTATTCAAGCCACCTATTTCCACTGAGGTTTCCTCTTTCCCACTTTTGGGAGCCAAGGGAAATCTCCCCTATATCTTCGGCCCTCTAATGGGGCGCTGTCGCTGGGCTGTCTGCTTGCGGGGTGTCCGGCGCAAGGTTGAGAATAACCTGGAACCACCAGTTTGGATCATAGGTGATCTGGATGGGCGCGCCGCGCAGGGTTCCCTCCGTGCCGAGCAATACATCGAATGACGTCTTGGTTCCTGTCTCCTGGTTCGTCACCTCAAAGTGTGCTTGCTGAAGGTGGCTATACGTCCGATCGATGGCGCCGCCGTTCCCCCGCAGGGGGACGTGCACTGTTTTTTCCGCGATGGGATGGACGCTCAGCAGCGTGGCCTGGTAATGGCGGGCGTTGTAAACGTAGCAAAGCGAGTCAGGCGTGGGGCGGCCAGCCCCCGCATCATCGATCAATTGCAGGGTTGTGGACAGAAACTCCCCCGCTCGCGGACATGCCTTCCGCGCCGCGCCGTCCAAACGGTGGATATCGCGCGCCGGGTTGCTCTCCAGTTGTTGTAGTGTCGCCTTCTCCGCCTCGGCATATTGGTGCAGATCAAAATCCCGACCGGACGCAAAAGGAACGGTAGTGGAAAGCGCCTGGCCGTCGTCCACACGGCTGATGATGCCGGTAAAAAGGTGGGTGCCGTTGGCCTTTTCCTTGGAAAGTTCACTCCTCATCGCCAGCACCGATTGCCCCTTCGACGATTTCATGAAGCCGAAGAAGGCGCTTGAGACCGGCTGACCGGAGTCGGCAACGCGCAGAACCTCCGTCCCAGCGCCCCAGCGATTGACGGCGAGCGGCGCCTTGGCGGGGTCCGATCCAAATAGGATCTGAATCATTTGCTGCCGATCATCCCCGGTCGCCTTGCCGATGCGGACGTACCCCCCGCCCACGTCGTCACGCCCCGCCCAGAAAAGCAACAAGCGCACCTTGCAGGTCATGACGTAGCGATACTCAGTTTCAATTTTGTCCTCTTGGCCGATCCAACCGGCAGCCTCCTGAATGGCGGCTTGGTCGGCGGTGTCTGCCACTGCCGGGGGGCCAGCGGCCACTCCTATGGGCAGACTGGGGGCGAGAAGGGAAACCAACAGGATAGCAAGAGTGAGGCGTGGACGCATGCTCGAGGAATACCCCTCCTGTAGTAAGGATAGCGCCAAGGTTAAGAATCGAAACTGGAAGATCGAAACTTGGAAGTCAACGCCAGGAATTCAACACTCGGAAATCAAAGCACAGCTCACGATTCTCGAGTTTCGAATGTCGATTTTCGTTCTTTCCCTGCCGTTCAGTCCTGAGTTCCCAACTTCATGCCATCGCATGGTTCCAGGTGCCAAATCTCGGAAGCGTATTCCCTGATGCTACGGTCTGACGAGAACTTTCCCGCGCGAGCCACGTTCAGAATCGTCTTGCGGTCCCAACCCTCGATGTCCCGGTACGCGGCATCGACGCGCTCCTGCGTTTGAATGTATTCGCGCAAATCGGCCAGCAGCATGTAATGGTCACCGCCGTCGAGCAGCGATTGAATGAGGGGCTTGAAAATTCCGGGCTCCAGAAGGCTGAAAAAGTCCTTCTCAATCAGCATGAAGGCGCGCCGAATCTCCTCGTCGCTGTTGTACACATCCCAAGGATTATAACTGCCACGACGCTGCTCCACTTCTTCGGCCTTCAGGCCAAAGATGAAGATGTTCTCCTCGCCAACCTCTTCCAGGATTTCCACGTTTGCCCCGTCTAGGGTGCCGATGGTAACTGCCCCATTGAGTTGCATCTTCATGTTGCCGGTTCCGGAAGCCTCCGTCCCGGCGAGGGAGATCTGCTCGCTCAAATCCGCGGCGGGGGTGATTCTCTCCGCCAACGATACACGGTAATTCGGCAGAAACACCACTTTCATCTTACTGGAAACCTGCGGGTCCCCGTTAACGACTTCCGCGACTTGGTGGATCAGTTTGATGATCAGCTTGGCCATGAAATAGCCCGGCGCCGCCTTGGCACCAAAGATGAACGTGCGCGGCACAATATCCAGTGCCGGGTCCTTCTTCAGGCGGTCATAGAGCACAATGATGTAGAGGACCAGCAGCAGTTGGCGCTTGTACTCGTGCAACCGCTTGACCTGGACATCAAAGAGCGAATCGGGTGAGACGCTGATTCCGGTCTCGCGGGCAATGAGCTTAACCAACAGTTCCTTGTTCTGTCTCTTGGCGGCACGAAATCGCTTACGGAAGGCGGGGTCGTCGACCAACTTCTCCAGCTTCCGAAGCTGATCCAGGTCGGTAATCCACTGGTCGCCAATATACTCGGTAATCAGATGGGAAAGAGCCGGATTGGCACTGAGGAGCCAGCGCCGCGGGGTGATTCCATTTGTCTTATTGTTGAATTTCTCCGGCCAGAGTTCCGCGAAATCCCTCAATACCTCTTTTTTCAGGAGCTCGGTGTGGAGTTTCGCGACGCCGTTTACCGAACAGGAGCCCACCGTTGCCAAGTGGGCCATGCGGATGTACTTTTCCCCGTCCTCGTCGATGATGCTCATGCGACGCAGGCGGTCATTCTCCAAAGGCCAGCGCGTGGCGACATCCCGCATGAACCGGGCATTGATTTCATAGAGGATCTGCAAATGCCGGGGAAGCAAGTGTCCAAACATATTGACGGGCCACTTCTCGAGCGCCTCCGGCAGAACGGTGTGATTGGTGTAACCGGTGGATGCGGTGGTTATTCGCCAGGCCTGGTCCCAGCCCAGCCCTTCCCTATCGATCAAAAGCCGCATCAGCTCCACAACCACCAGCGAAGGGTGCGTGTCATTGAGTTGGATAAAGGCTTTGCGGGGGAATTCGTCCCAATCCTTATTGTCGGACTTGAAACGCCGGAGGATATCCTGAATGGAGCAAGACACAAAGAAGTACTGCTGCTTCAGGCGAAGTTCCTTGCCTTCAAACACGTTGTCGTTGGGGTAGAGGACTTTGGTGAGATTCTCCGCCAGGACCTTGTTGGCCACCGCGTCCACATACGATCCGCGATTGAAATCATCCAGGTCGAATTCTGCCGCGGCTTTCGCTGACCAGAGACGGAGGGTGTTCACCGTGTGCCCGCCATACCCCACCATGGGCAGGTCGTAGGGCATACCCACCACCGGCTTGGTATCCACCCAGTGCCATTCGGAGCCTTTGGGGCCCGGGCGGGATTCGACGCGGCCTTCAAACTGCACTTGGAAGGAAAACTCCGGATGGGCGATTTCCCAAGGGTAGCCGAGCTTTAGCCAATCGTCCGGCACCTCCACCTGATAGCCGTTCACGATGCGTTGGTTGAAAATGCCAAAGTCATAGCGCAAGCCATATCCGACACAGGGAAGATTGAGGGTGGCGAGGGAATCCATAAAGCAGGCAGCCAGACGTCCCAAACCGCCATTGCCCAGACCGGCATCGACTTCCTGATCCAGGATATCGTCCCATTTGAGGCCCATATCCACCATGGCTTGGCGGCAGGCATCCTCCAAGCGAAGGTTCATCACGTTATGTTCAAACAAGCGGCCGATGAGGAACTCCAGGGACAGGTAGTAAATTCTCTTGACCTGCCGGTTGTGGTGCATTTGCTGGGTGGCAATCCAGCGCTCAATCAGGCGGTCACGGACAGCGAGAGCAAAGGCGTAATAACGGTCGCGGGTCGTGGCGGTGTACCGGTCCTTGGCGAGGGTGCGGCGCAGGTGGTGCTCGAAAGCGTCGCGCAATTCATTGATTAAGTTGGTGGCTTCATCGTCAGCGGCGACGGGCTTCGCGGCTTTCGCTTCAGATTTCATTTTGTCTCTCCCTGTCCAAACTCGAAGCTCGAAATTCGACGTGAGCAATCCTACCCGCGAATGCCCGGGGGCCAGAAGGCATGGTCCTCCCGGTTATTCGCGAGAATAACGGAGGCGGCGAGTTTCGAATTTCGGTTTTCGATTTTCGTCTTGCCCCGGCTCCCGGCACCTAGCTCGATGCCGGCGTTTTCAGCGCTCGCGCGATCAGTGCCCGGCCTTCTTCCTGAATCCGGCGCAGGTGCTCGGTCCCGTTCATGCTTTCGGCGTAAAACTTGTATACATCCTCAGTCCCGGAGGGCCGGGCGGCAAACCATCCGCGTTCGGTAACGATCTTAATCCCGCCAATCGGCGCGCCGTTGCCGGGAGCATCGGCAAACTTCGCCACGATCTTCTCGCCTGCCACCTCCCCGTCCCGCACCTGGAGAGATGACATCTTCCCGAGTGCCGCCTTCTCTTCCGGAGTGGCGGGCGTATCCGTGCGCTCGTAATCCATTTCGCCAAACTCCTTGGTCAGGGCACGATATTGCTCTGCCGGGTCGCGTCCGGTCTTAGCTATTATTTCGGCAGCCAGCAGGCCCATGATGAGACCATCTTTGTCGGTGGTCCAGACTCTTCCCTCGGAGCGAAGAAACGACGCGCCGGCGCTCTCCTCCCCGCCAAAGCCGAGCGCGCCACTGAGAAGGCCCTGGACAAACCACTTGAACCCCACCGGCACTTCCACAAGCTTTCGCCCCAAGCGCTGGGCAACACGGTCAATCATGCTGCTGCTGACCACCGTTTTGCCGACCGCTGCGGTGGCAGGCCAAGCTTTGCGGTTGGGAAAGAGATAGTCAATGGCCACGGCAAGGTAATGATTCGGATTCATCAGCCCCCCTTGCCGCGTCACAATCCCATGCCGGTCGGCATCGGTGTCATTGGCAAAGGCCACGTCAAAAGTTCCCTTCTGCGCGATTAAACTTGCCATGGCGAATGGCGAGGAGCAGTCCATGCGGATTTTCCCATCCCAATCGATGGTCATGAAACGGAAAGTCGGATCAACCAGCTCGTTAACGACGGTCAGATTAAGATGGTAGCGGTCGCGAATCGGACCCCAATAACCGACGCTGGCCCCGCCCAGGGGGTCTGCTCCGATTTTCACTCCGGCGCTTCGAATGGCTGCCAAATCGACTACGGCCTCAAGGTCCTTCACATAAGTGCCGACGTAATCGTGGAGGTGCGTCGTTCCCGCTGATCGCGCACGGGCGTAGGGCACGCGTTGAACGTCCCGAAGGTTGTCCTCCAGGATCTTGTTGGCGCGCTGCTCAATCCATACGGTTACGCCAGTGTCCGCCGGTCCGCCGTGCGGAGGGTCATACTTGAAGCCTCCATCTTCAGGTGGATTGTGCGACGGCGTGATCACAATTCCATCGGCAGGGCTGGCAGGCCGCGCCTGATTGAAACTCAAAATGGCATGAGAAATGACTGGCGTGGGAGTGAACCCGCCAGCGGCGTCCACCATCACGTGTACCCCATTCGCCGCGAGAACTTCGAGCGCGGTCACAAAACCACACTCCGAAAGGGCATGCGTGTCCTTGCCGATGAAGAGTGGGCCTCCCACCTTCTGTTGTTTCCGGTATTCGCAAATAGCCTGGCTGATGGCCAGAATGTGGTCTTCGTTAAAGCTGCACCGGAACGCTGACCCGCGGTGGCCCGATGTGCCAAAGGAAACGCGCTGCTCCCTTATGGAAGGATCAGGATGCTCGGAGAAATAAGCAGTGATGAGTTTCGGGACGTCAACCAAGTCACTTCCATCGGCAAGTTTGCCAGCCTTGGGATTCACTTGCATGTAAGCCTCCCCGGCTATTGTAGCGCACTCTGGTCCTCATCTCAGAGCGTCAACGCTTGCCGGTGTTTGTTCGTGACTCATGGGGTAGCGGGCGGAGCCATCGCGGCTTCGGAATTAGCTTCCCCCCCGAATACCCAAGTCCTCTCCGAGGATAACCCTTCTCCCGTGAAGTGGGTTACCGGTTTAGGTGACGCTGGAGTTAAGAAGTTGCGGAGAAAAACTTCCAACCTGTCATTTTCGTGCATTTCCGTCAATCTAACTATGGTAAGAGCGAGAATGCCCACCACTCCCAAGGTCATCTCGCAATTACCAGCAACCCATTCTATTCAAACGACTTACATGCAAGGCTTCCATCCGTCGAAAAATCCGGCCCCGCATTTTCATGGACATAGTGGGTTCGTCCGGCAGGAAGTTCACCCTCAGGGAACCTCCCCGCAGAGCTCCTGACCGCCTTGTATGCACCAGAATGAGAATCCCGGTGCGTTTTTCCGTAGCCTGTTGAATCCCTTGACGTTCCCGTGCCCGCCTGTGGTCCAAGCCACGCGAGTCCAGCGAAAAGGGACGGCCCCCTGAACCGGTCCAGCCCCACCGTCCGCTTCTCAACTTCTTGCAGAAAAGGGTGAAAAGCTAACCCGGACTTCTCACCACGGGTTTGAAGGGCGAGGCAGCGTCGAAGCCCGGTGAGAAATCCGGGCTAAGGAAAGGATTTTCACACTGTAAGGGTTCGTCAAGATTGCTTGTGTCGGTCCAGAATAAGGATTCTGGGATAATCTCAATACTGTTCACATAGAGTTGCGAGGTTACTATTCGACCCCCTCACCCCCTGACCCCTCTCCCCCAAAGGGGCGAGGGGAGAGTTGGCTTGAGGGGTGAGGGGGTTCAAGCCTCAGATCTCCTAAATGAACAGTATGGGGGATAATCTTCGTTTCCCCAGTCTATGGGCTTCTGGTATTCTTAGCTGCTTAAGGGATTTCGTAGCTCAACATGGGAGAATCTATGCGTCGCTTATTGCTGGCAAGCATTTCCGTGCTTTTCGCCTCCGTCCTGACGTTCCCGGCGGATTCCGGCCCGCTGCTGTTGCAAAGCCCCACACTCAGCAAGACTCAGATCGCTTTCGCCTTTGGCGGCGACATCTGGATTGTCAACCGCGCGGGCGGTGATGCTCGCCGCCTGGTCACGGGCTCCGGGTTGCTGAGCGGTCCACACTTCTCGCCCGACGGCTCGATGATCGCCTACACCGGAAATTACGACGGCAATCTTGATGTCTATGTGGTCGCGGCCGAAGGTGGCCAGCCCCGGCGCTTGACTTATCATCCGGGCCCGGACATAGCGGTCGGTTGGACTCCTGATGGCAAATCGATTCTCTTCGTCTCGCATAGGTTGAGTTACTCCGACTCGGATCAGCTCTTCACGATTCCGATCGATGGGGCATTCCCTACGCCGTTGCCCCTCGCCATGGCCCAGGATGGCGCCTACTCTCCGGACGGGACCCACATCGCCTATTCCCCCTATTTCCAATGGGAGCCGGAATGGAAGCACTACCACGGCGGGCAAACCACGCCCATCTGGATCGCCAATCTTGCCGATTCCAGTATTGTGAAGGTTCCGCGTGACGACTCCAATGACCGGAATCCCCTTTGGATTGGCGATAAGGTTTACTTCCTCTCGGATCGCAATGGTCCCATTACCCTCTTCGAATACGACCCGAAATCCCAGCAAGTGAAGCCGCTTATTAAGAACGAAGGGTTCGACATCAAAAATGCGTCGGCGGGGCCGGGCGCGATTGTCTATGAGCAATTCGGCGCCATTTATATCTACGATCTGCATTCCGGCAGGACCAAGAGGGTTAACATCACGGTGAACGCCGACATGCCACAGGTCCGGCCGCACTTTGAAAAGGTCGAGAGGCAAATTCAGAACGCGAGTATTTCGCCCACCGGCGCGCGGGCGATTTTCGAGGCGCATGGTGAGATTTTCACCGTCCCGGCGGAAAAGGGTGACGTTCGCAACCTCACTCATTCCCCCGCTGTCGCCGACCGCGATCCCGCCTGGTCGCCGGACGGCAAGTCCATTGCCTACTTTTCCGACGAATCCGGTGACTATGCCCTCCACATCAGCGCGCAGAACGGCCTTGGTCCGGTCACCAAAATCGACCTGGGCAAGCCTCCTTCGTTCTTCTATTCGCCCACCTGGTCTCCAGACAGCAAGAAGATCACTTATTCCGACAAGCGGCTGAACCTCTGGTACCTCGATCTGGAAAAGAAGACTCCCGTGCATGTGGATACCGACCTTTTCGACGGTGTGAACTTCAACACCGTGTGGTCACCGGACAGCAAGTGGCTGGCATACACCAAGCAACTCGATAATCGCATGCACGCGGTCTTCGTTTACTCCCTCGAAAGCGGAAAAGCCACGCAAATTACCGACGGCATGAGCGACGCGCTCTTTCCGGATTTTGATAAGGGCGGCAAATATCTCTACTTCACCGCCAGCACGGACATGGGCCTGGTTGCGGGCGGCGACATGTCAGCCATCGACCGGCCGGTTACGCGCTCGGTCTACGTGGTAGTTCTCAAAAAGGGAGTGGCCTCGCCGCTCGCGCCCGAGAGCGACGAAGAGAAAGCCGAAAAGAAACCAGACGCCGACGCCGCCAAGGAAGGTTCCGATGACAAGGCTGCGGCAGATAAAGCCCAGGCGGACAAAACTGCGGGGGATAAGAATACGGCGGATAAGTCCAAGGAATCCGCCGAAGGGAAGGACAAGGAAAAGCCCAAGGAACCGCCCAAGGTGGAGATTGACTTTGACAAGATCAGCCAGCGCATTCTGGCCATGCCCATTCCCGCCAAGAACTACTTCGGGCTGGCGGCCGGAAAGGAAGGCGAAATCTTCCTGGCGGAGGGGCCGCCGGTGATTCCTTTCGAGGGGCCAAGCCTTCTCACCGTGTACAAGTTCACCTTCAAGACCCGCAAGACGGACAAGCTGGTAGAGGGCGTCTCCGCCATCACCATCTCCTTTAACGGCGAAAAGATGCTCTACAAGCAGGGCGAGACGTGGTTTATCAACCCCACCGAGAAGCCTCCGGAAGCCGGCAAGGGCAACTTGAAGACGGCGGACATGGAAGTTAATGTGGACCCGCGCGCCGAGTGGAAGCAGATCTACCATGAGGTTTGGCGGATCGAGCGCGATTTCTTCTATGACCCCCACTATCACGGTCTCGACTTGCAGCAGGCCGAGAAGACCTTCGCTCCTTTTCTCGACAACATCACCAGCCGCGCGGATCTGACCTACCTCTTCCATGAAATGCTCAGCTACATGTCGGTCGGTCACATGTGGGTGGGGGGCGGCACACAACCGGAGGTTCCCAGGATCAAAGTCGGCCTGCTGGGAGCGGACTACTCGATCGATAACGGTCGTTATCGCTTTGCCCACGTTTATGACGGCGAGAATTGGAACCCCAATCTTCAAGCCCCCCTCACCCAACCGGGCGTGGATGTGAAGGAAGGCGAATACTTGCTGGCGGTAAACGGCCGCGAGGTTCACGGGACGGAAAACGTCTACAGCTTCTTCCTGGAGACCGCCGGCCAGCAGACTGTTTTGAAGGTCGGTCCCAAACCGGATGGGTCCGGGTCGCGCGAAGTCACCGTGGTCCCCGTCGACAATGAACAAGGCTTGCGCAACCTCGCCTGGATTGAAGGCAATCGCCGCAAGGTCGATGAGATGACCGGTGGCAAGGTGGCATACGTTTACGTGCCCGACACCTCTGTTAGCGGCTATTCGAATTTCAACCGCTATTTCTTCGCCCAGGTGGGCAAGGAGGCAGCCATTATTGACGAGCGATACAATCATGGCGGATTCCTGGCTGACTTCATCGTCGATTACCTCCGCCGCCCCATTCTGAACAGGGTTATGACGCGTGAAGGCAAGGATCAGTCCGAACCCGCGGGAGCCATTTACGGTCCCAAGGTCATGATCGTGAATCAATTCGCGGGCTCCGGAGGTGATGCCTTGCCCTGGTATTTCCGCAAGCTCGACATCGGCCCCATTGTGGGCGAGAGAACCTGGGGAGGGCTGATCGGCATCGGCGGCTATCCTGCTCTGCTCGATGGCGGCAACGTGATGGCTCCACGCTGGGCAATTTACGGCCTGAAGGGCGAATGGGAGGTCGAAAACCACGGCGTCGCACCCGATATCGCAGTGATGATGGACCCCAAGCTGATGCGGGAAGGGCACGATCCACAACTCGAGAAGGCCGTCGAAACCGTGATGGAGCTGCTCAAAGAGCATCCCGTGCCGGATTACCCCAAGGCCAAGTATCCGGACTACCACCCGGTGATGCCGCCGCTGCCGTGAGGGCGGAGGTTGTGGGGCATTCGTAGCGCGGACCTGTTTCGTAGGTCCGCGGCTCGTCTTTGATGGTCAGATGACTGCCCCGATGAGGGGTTTGCAGACTGTAGGTTCTTCCCTGGAGAGGGGGGGGTGATAAGGATTGTGAAATTGGACGGAGGTTTCGCGCGGGTTCTCTCCGCCTTGGTGCTTTCCGTCCTTTTCAACATTCTTGGGGGCATCATAGACATCATTGCATTTTCCATGGCCCCAACCTCGCCAATCACCAGGCTGATCGAGGGTTTTGATGTTCCATCCGGCGCATTCGAAAACCTGTTCGTGCCGGGCCATACGCTAAGGATTTACCCCGAACTATTACTGTTTGCGGAGCATAGACTTGGCTATAGCCTCAGCTTGGTCTTGAATCTGCTTCTTACGGTAAAGCTCCATTTGCTGCAAAATGGCGTCCCGAACCTTTTGAGGCTCCTTTACATTGGCAATTCCTTCGACACCGAAGCGGGCCGCACTTTGAATAATGACTGTCCCATAATCGAAAATCTTGCCGAACACCGACTGTCTATAAACAACATTCTGAATTCGATCAAGGGTCGTCTCAACCGCATTGACCGATAAAATGCCGGTTTTCTCAATCACCCGCATGTCGGTTACATCAAGCTCTGTCCTCTTGTACCTAAAATAATAGTAAAGAGATGACGGCACAAGAAACAGCAATCCCATTAGCACACCAAGGGGTACAGCCAGTATTGACCCTATGAGGACAAGGAACCCGGCAAATAGGCAAAGAAATGCAATTGCGAACGAAACATAGAGCGGAGTTATCTGCGCCTCTAGGACAATGGTTTCTCCGGGTCTAAGATTTTGGCGGATATAGGAATCCTTAACTTCTCCAGTCACCAAAGCGGAATTGGACTGTTGAACAGGATGCTTCACCCGTCCAGCCTTCCACTTTTCGTATTCCTCCCGATTCTTGAATGGCGGCATACGGCCCCTCCTTCAAATAGGAATTGCTAGGATTGCTCCTTCTCCGGCTTTCTTATACGGCGGCTGACTTTCTTCAAGGCACGCACGAAATCCTACTTAGTGAAGACACTTGGCCTCTCTTATGAATCCGAATCATATTCGAGCACATTCTTACCTTTGCGGAGGGGGTGGCCGTGCTTTTTCTTCATCGTGAGCAACGCGGTGTTCTCCTGATTAAAAGAGATTCTTCATGTTTTTGGGAGTTCTTAATCAATTCCTGCAAGTCGGTTTTTACTGATGCGAAGAACTCCAAAAAACAATCTTCAAGCTCCTGCCTCCTGGAGGCACTCCTTGGCCTAGCAATTCCCTTTTCCATAACTGCAATGATGTTCGTCCCCCCATCGCACCCATCGACAAACTCATTGACGAGCTTAACAGCCATCACCGAAATAAACGCGGCATCCTCGCATGTTCCTTCTAATGAATAAAACGTATTTACCAAACAATTTGCTAACGAAGCACCCTTGCCAATAGCCTTATAGTTTTCATCTTCGATAATGCTTGTTGGAGCACCTGATTCCCCTAGTAAAAGTCGAAAACCCTCCTTGCTATTCCATAAAGCAATTAGAAAGCTAAAATGTGGCTCCTTCCCTTCGTCTGACTTCATATATTCTCTGTAAATATCCTGACACGTTCTATCAATAACATCCTGGGCCTCCTCCAAAGTTTCGACTGCTCTAAGAGCGCGGTCGAATCTATCACGAACCGCATCAATATAACGTGAAGCACCCGCTGCTACCATAGCCCCAATCAAATCCTTACGGGGAGTAATAATACGCACCTTGGTAACAAGTGTCCCGCTAGAATCGCCCTTCTTACGAAAACGATCCCCTGCCAAAACAATTCCATCATTACATCGGAATGCTATTCCAATGGTCAAATCTTCCTCCCTTTGCCTATCTTCATCTGGCAAATAGGGCTTGCTCCGGGGACACTCCAGCGCTAATATATCATGTTTGTTTGTCAATTGAATTTACCTACTTTCAGAGTGAGATTACCTACTCAGAAGGGATAATTACCTTTCATTTTGCAGAGAAAGCTGGGATAAAGGGGTTACACGATGAGCACCACACTGGCGAACCCAACCGAGATGATCCGGCAGGGGGCGCCCCACTTGATCCACTCGGATGAGGAACTCGCGAAGTACACGGAGGCGCTGTTCAAGCTGACGGCGAAGTCTCGCCCCACCTCGGAAGAGGAAGAGGCCATCGAACTTCTAACGCTGCTCATTGAGCGCTACGAGGCGGAGCGCTACCCGGTGCCGGACGCCGACCCGGTCGACGTACTACGCTTTCTTCTCGATCAGAATGGACTGTCGCAAAGAGACATCGCCACGGAGCTGGGTAGTGAGAGTACGGTATCGCTGGTTCTTTCCGGCAAGCGCCGATTGAATCGCGACCACATCGCGCGGCTCAGCCGGCGTTTCCATGTTTCGCCATCGGTCTTCTTCCGCGAGGGGTAAAAGCAGCCACGCGTGCCGACCGGCGAGTGAAAAGCGAACCTCGACGTACTCCTACTGGCCCCCTACGGCTTGGCCGACTGCTTTCTCATCTTGAATGGCTTAATAACAGGAACACCCTCGGGAAGAGGTCCGGGTGATACGATTTTCAGTTCGGCGCTATCTTCCCCGGTCAGGTTCAATTGATACTGATCGACGTCATTCTCATTTTGCACCTTGAACGACAAGGCCGCACCATCCCGCTTGATTTCAGAAATCGGGGTTTCACTGTTGGCTTCCTCGGTCACTTCATTGACCTCTCCGTCTTTATCGACGTTAATCTCGCCACTGCTGAGTGTGCCGTTGAGTTTTTGGTTCTCGATCTTGAGCTTTAGAAGAGCGAAGGTTTTTCCCTGGTACTCCGCCTTCCAAATGCCCACATAGGCCTCGTCGCCTGCGCCTGAGGCATTGGGTTCTTTCTCCATCCCACCGGAAAACGCGGGTACGAGAACGCTCAGTGCAATCAGTATGCATGAACTCGCCACCCAGGCAGTTCGTACCGCACCCAAACGGCGCTGGGGTTCTTGTAGTTTCATCATCCCCTCCCTCCAGTGTAATCACCCCGGATACCGGAACTTTGATTTTGGTAGCGGGCCCTCTAGCTCGACCCGACCCACTGATGCCAGGCCCCAAATCGACAATGTGAGCTAGGATGCCCTGCAGACTCATAGGGTTGCTAAACGCTGATTTTCATGAATTCGGGGAAGGCCCGCCCCCCAAACCAGATGTTTGCCCCACGTTAGTTGGTTGGAGTCGGAAACGAAAATCTGCGATAATCTCCACTTCCCCAGTCGATTAGGGTTTTGGTATTCATGGCACCTCGGAGAATGCACTCCTCAACTTTGGAGAGATTATGCGACGAATACTGCTGGCAAGCCTTTTCGTGCTTTTCGCGTCTGCCCTCGCGTTCGCGGCGGATTCCGCCCCGCTACTGCTGCAAAGCCCCACACTCAGCAAAACCCAGATTGCTTTCGCCTACGGGGGAAATATCTGGATTGTCAATCGCGCCGGCGGGGACGCCCAGCTTCTGGTGACCGGCACCGGAGTCTTGAGCCATCCCATCTTCTCGCCGGATGGAAGCATGGTCGCCTACACGGGCAATTACGAGGGGAACGATGACGTCTACGTGGTGGCCTCGACCGGCGGTGAACCGCGCCGCCTCACCTATCATCCCGCCCCCGACGTAGCCGTAGGTTGGACGAACGACGGCAAGAGCATTTTGTTCCGCAGCACGCGTAGCAGCTATTCGCGCTTTGAGACTCTCTACACCGTCCCTGCCACCGGAGGATTCCCCGCTCCCCTGCCCTTGCCCATGGGGGTGGAGGGCGTGTACTCTCCCGACGGGACCCACCTGGCTTACGTGCCACAGTGGAATCGGCGTCTCGGCGCCGTTGATGCCTACGTCGCCATCAAGCATTATCGCGGTGGTCATGCCGCGCCCATCTGGATCGCCAATCTCGCCGATTCCAGCATCACCAAGATACCGCGTGAAGGCTCCAACGATTTTGACCCCATGTGGATCGGCGATCGCATTTACTTCCTCTCCGACCGCGAGGGGCCGGTCACCCTGTTCTCTTTCGATACCAAAACCCAGCAAGTGAAAGCCCTTATCAAGAACGACGGCTTCGATCTGAAGTCCGCCTCCGCCGGGCCGGGAGGAATTGTCTACGAGCAGCTCGGCTCGTTCCATATCTACGATCTGCATTCCGGCAAGTCGCACGAAGTTTCCATCCGCGTAGCGGGCGACATGCCGCAGGTTCGCCCTCATTTCGAGAAGATCAACAATCGCCAGATACTGGGCGCTCGCATCTCTCCCACCGGCGCCCGCGCTGTATTTGAAGCGCATGGTGAAATCCTCACCGTGCCCGCGGAAAAAGGCGACATGCGCAATCTCACCAACACCCCGGGAGTGGCGGAACGCGACCCCGCCTGGTCGCCGAACGGCAAATCCATCGCCTACTTTTCCGATGAGTCGGGGGAATACGCGCTCCACATCCGCGACCAGAACGGCCTGGGGGCGGTCAAGAAGATCGATTTGGGCAAGCCGCCGTCCTTCTTCTACGCGCTCACCTGGTCGCCGGACAGCAAGAAAATCGCTTACAGTGACAAACGCCTGAACCTCTGGTACCTCGACGTCGAGCACCCCTCTCCGGTCAAGGTCAGCACGGACCGCTTTGATATGCCCCTCCAGGAATTCGATGTGCAATGGTCGCCCGACAGCAAGTGGCTGACCTATACCCTGCAACTCGAGAATCACATGCGCGCCGTTTACGTCTATTCGCTGGAAAGCCAAAAGGCCACGCAGGTGACCGACGGCATGAGCGACGCCATCTACCCGGTTTTCGACGTGAACGGGAAATACCTTTACTTCTCCGCCAGCACCGATATGGGACTCTCCACGGGCTGGCTCGACATGACCAGCGAAGCTCATCCCGTTACCCGCAGCGTCTATGTGGCCGTGTTGAAGAAGGATCTGCCTTCGCCTCTTGCTCCGGAAAGCGACGATGAAAAACCCCCGGAAGCGAAGAAGGATGACAAGACCCCCAAACCCGGCGCCGACGCCGATAAGGATAAGGAGAAGGGCAAGGAGGGCGAAAAGAAGGACGAAAAGAAGCCCGAGCCCGCCAAGGTGGAAATCGATTTTGACGGCCTCGGCCAGCGCATTTTGGCCATGCCCATTCCCGCCCGCAATTACGTCGGCCTGTTTGCCGGCAAGGAAGGCGTTCTTTATCTTCTGGAGATACCGCTGGTGGGGATCGAGCCGGGCCCGCAACACATGACGGTGCAGAGATTCGAGCTGAAGACGCGCAAGACGGAAAAGACCGTGGACAACGTGGATGCATTCGATCTTTCCTTTGACGGGGAGAAGATTCTCTACCGCCAGGGTGAACATTGGTTCATCAACCCGGCGGAAAAACCGCCCGAGGCCGGCAAAGGCATGTTGAAGACGGATGCCCTGGAAGTCTACGTGGTCCCTCGCGAAGAGTGGAAACAGATGTACCACGAAGTGTGGCGCATCGAGCGTGACTTCTTCTACGACCCCCATCTCCATGGGCTCGACATCCGGAAAGCCGAGCAGGTCTACGAGCCTTTCGTGCCGGGCATCGCCAGCCGCGCCGACTTCAACTACCTGCTGGCCGACATGCTCGGCAACATCAATGTTCTCCACATGTACGTGAGCGGTGGCAGGCATCCGGACATCCCGTTGGTGAAGGTGGGCATGCTGGGCGCTGACTACACCATCGATAGCGGCCGCTACCGCTTCTCCCGGATTTTCAATGGCGAGAATTGGAACCCGCAACTCCACGCGCCGCTTACCCAACCCGGCGTGAATGTGAAGGAGGGCGAGTACCTGCTGGCCGTGAACGGGCGCGACCTCACGGCGAACGATGAGATTTACAGCTACTTTCTGGAAACGGCGGGAAAGCAGACGGTGCTCAAGGTAGGTCCCCACGCTGACGGCACAGGCGCACGCGAAGTCACCGTGGTCCCGCTGGATGACGAATCCGGGCTGCGCAATCTGGCTTGGATCGAAGGGAATCGCCGCAAGGTGGACGAACTCAGCGGCGGGAAGCTGGCTTACGTTTATCTGCCCAACACCGCCGGCGCCGGCTATACCAATTTCAATCGCTACTACTTTGCTCAGGTGGGAAAACAGGGCGCGATTCTGGATGAACGTTTCAATGGCGGCGGCCAGTTGGCGGACTACATCATCGATTACCTGCACCGTCCGGTGATGAGCATGGTGATGACCCGTGAGGGTGAACCCTATTCCGAGCCCGAGGAAGGCATCTTTGGTCCCAAGGCGATGATCATCAATGAATTCGCGGGTTCCGGCGGTGACGCCATGCCCTGGTATTTCCGCAAAGCCAAGGTCGGTCCCCTGGTGGGAATGCGCACCTGGGGAGGCTTGGTGGGCATCGGCGGCTATCCGCAGCTTATGGACGGCGGTTCAATCACCGCGCCGCGTTGGGCCATTTACGGGTTGGACGGAAAATGGGAGGTGGAGAATCACGGAATCGCACCCGATATCGAAGTGGAGCTTGATCCCAAATTGGTGCGGGAAGGACACGACCCACAACTCGAACGGGCAGTGCAAGTGGTTCTCGATCTGCTAAAAGAGCATCCACTTCCCTCTTATCCCAAGCCGGCATATCCGAATTATCACGACACGCTGCCGGCGCCGGTGCGGTAAAAGGAGGGATATCGTCATGAATGCTGCCGTCGTCAGTGCCTTCGATGCGCCTCCTCGCTACGCCCCGTTTGCCGAGCCGGTCGCCGCCGAGGGAGAGAAAATTGTCCACGTGACCGCAGCGGGTCTCCACCCCATCGTGAAGGCGCTGGCGAAGGGGACTCACTACGGCAGCACCGGGGAACTGCCGTTCATTCCCGTTCAGGGGGGGGGCGTACCCCAGTCCCAGGCAAATGAGAAAGAAAAGCAGCCCAAGCACCGCTTTCTGTTCGAGCGTTTTAGGAGCGCTCAGGTCTTGGTTTGATCGCTCCGGTACTGGCCGATCGAGCATAGATTTCACTACTTGGCAATGTAGGGGAGCAGTTTCGGGGGTGCGTCGTCGGCCCGCAGCAACCAAACTCGGCGGCCCTGGAAATACCGGATCAAATCCTGGTTTGCGGATCCCCCCATATCCCGCGCCCACACCACCTTGGCGGCGTCGACGTCGGCGTCATTGTAAACCCACTCGTCGGTTGAATCGTGGTCCGGATCGTACCGCACAACTACGAGCTGGCCACCCGAGGACGTGTTGAGCTGAGCCAGAATCGAAGTTCGACCCAAGTCCTGATTTGGGACAGAAGGCCCGAGTTTCAGCGCCAAGGCGCTCACGTGCAAGACGAACATCGCAACCGCCACCACCGGAATCGCCCGCACAAGCTGCAAGCCGACGGGTCGGCTGCGCCACTGCCACAACCGCAAGTAACGCATGGCCAGCATGGCCAGGGCGTAAAGAGCCGCAGTCAAAGGCGCCGCATAATGCGGAAGGAAATACTTGGGCAATGCCATCCCCACAAGAGGGAGGGCGCAAAGGAACAACAGCAGGCGCGCCTTACTGGGTTTGGTCAAACCGCTGAAGAACCTCCAGCGACCGGCGAACAGCAATGCGATCACGGGCATCATCAATAACGGGCCCAGGAAAAAACTTACAAGATCCCTGGCTTTCTCCCAGGCCAATTTGCCGGGATGTTCCCGCGCAAACTGATATACACTGAGCTCCCATTCAAGATTAACCATCATCGTCTCGGGGGGGGGAGATTTCGGAGGAGCTTTCACCGATTGCCATGGGAAATCCGGCGCAGGTTGGTAAGTCTTCTCGTATACGAGGTACGGAATACGAAAGGGACTGCCTGTGACCCGCCAGAAGTAATACCCCATGGCACAGCCCGTCGGAACCAGCACCAAAAGCAAGGGCGCCACGACTCGCCTGCCGATCACGCCTAACGTCGGCTGCTTCTTCCCCAACCACCACACTGATGCCACAACGGCCACAGCTAATCCGAGAAAAAGACCTTCGTACGGCCGACTGTTGGCCAGGATGGCCAAACCCAAGCCCAACAGGAGAGTGTTGCCCTTCCGTGGGCCCCGCCTAAGACGCGGCAAAGCCCCAAGCACCAAGGCCCCGCCGGCGGCCGCGACGCCCCCTCCGTAGTAGCTGTTGCCCCAGTAAGTGAAGGTCGCCAAGCGAAGCACCGACAGCAGTCCCCCGAGCAGGGCCCATCCGGGCGGCATCCACCCTTGCAGCATCCAGCAGAGAGCAGCGCACATCAGCCCCATGCTGAACCACACACCCCAGAAAGGGTGCCCCGCAACCACCTGCCCGGCTGCCAGGATCACCCCTTGGGCCGGGTAGTACTTTGACATGTAGGTGGGTTTCTGAAGGATGTGGGAAGCCTGGAAGTGTACCCACATGGGGTGGGTGGGATTGGTCAGGCGCCCGTGAGCAAATGTGTCGGCGGCGAGCAGGTAACTGAACTCGTCGTTGATTACCGGGTGAGGGATCGGCCGCATGGGCAGAATCGCGGCACGCACCGCCAGCGCCAGTAGCCCCACGGCCAGCACCGCGAGCCGGCGCCTTCGCGCCAGCCTGCAAAACCGCTGCTCGACCTTGCGGAACCAGGTTGAGCCCGCGCTTGGAAACGCCAAAGCCGCTACCACCGCACCGATGATCAGAAGGGTCTCAGTCCGGTTGGTGTCCAGATACGTACTGACCAGAGACAGCACCGAATGTAGACTCACAACCATGCTCTTTCTTGCGTCTCCGCCCACGCAAACCTTACGTTGCCAAGCTTTCTCGCCACACGACTGTTCTCCTGGCAAGACTGACGAGAGTGGACCACAACGTCAATCCTCTTTTGCCGCCCATAAGCTGATCTCGGCGGAGGTGGTTCTGGTCCAACCCGTCTAATCGCCAGCGTTCAAACCCTTGGCCGATTCGTAGATCGGAGGTTGTCACGGGGCCTCGGTCTTATGGTTTCGCGCTTGCCGACGCTGCCCCGGGTCCCTCCGCAGGCATGTAGGGGAGCAGTTTCGGAGGCGACTCGTCCGCCTCCAGCAACCAAACGCGGCGGTCTCTGAAATAGCGGATCAACTCCTCGTTCTCGGAAGCTCCCATGTCCCGCGCCCAAACCACCTTGGCGGCGTCGATGTCGGCGTCATTATAGACCCATTCGTCGGCTAGATCGTGGTCCGGATCGTACCGCACTACTACGAGCTGGCCACCTGAGTACCCTTTGAGCTGAGCGAGAATCGAAGTTCGGTCAAAGTCCTGACCTGGAATAATGGGCCTGAGTTTCCACACCGAGGCGCTCACGTGCAGGACGAACATCGCAACCGCCACCACCGGAATCGCCCGCACCATCTGTAAACCGACAGGTCGGCTGCGCCACTGCCACAACCGCAAGTAACGCATGGCTAGCATGGCCAGAGCGTAAAGAGCCGCGGTCAAAGGCGCCGCATAATGGGGAAAGAAGTATATGGGCAACGCCATCCCCAGAAGAGGAAGCGCGCAAAGGAGCAACAGCAGGCGCGCGTTACTGGACTTGGTCAAACCGCTGAAGAACCTCCAGCGACCGGCGAACAGCAATGCGATCACGGGCAACATCAATAACGGGCCCAGGAAAAAACTTACAAGATCCCTGGCTTTCTCCCAGGCCAATTTGCCGGGATGTTCCCGCGCGAACTTAAACTTATCGAGCACGAGACCCCGGTAAGAATCTTCCAGAAACTTGTGATGAAATCCCGGCACGGCTTTCATCGATTGCCACGGGAAAACCGGCACAGGGTCGTAGGTCCCCTGCCACACGGCGTAGGGAATACGAAAGGGACTACCTGTGACACACCAGAAGTAATACCCCATGGCGCAGCCCGTCGGGACCAGCACTAAAAGCAAGGGCGCCACGACTCGCCTGCCGATCACCCCCAACACGGGCCGATTCTTCCCCAACAACCGAACCGATGCCCCAACGGCCACAGCCAATCCGAGAAGAAACCCTTCGTACGGCCGGCTGTTGGCCAGGATGGCCAAACCCAAGCCCAGCAAGAGCGTGTTACCCACCCGCGGGCTCCGCCTAAGCCGCGGCAACGCTCCCAGCACCAAGGCTCCGCCGATGGCAGCGACGCCCCCTCCCCAGTAGGTGTTGCCCCAATAACTGAAAGTCGCCAAGCGAAGCACCGAGAGCCCCCCCCCAAGCAGCGCCCATCCCGGCGGCATCCATCCTTGCAACATCCAGCAGAGAGCCGCACACATCAGCCCCATGCTGAACCACACGCCCCAGAAAGGATGCCCCGCCACCACCTGACCGGCTGCCAGGATCAGCCCTTGGGCCGGGTAGTACTTTGACATGTAAGTGGGTTTCTGAAGGATGTGGACACTCTCGAAATGTGTCCACATCGGGTGGGTGGGATTGGTCAGGCGCCCGTGAGCAAAAGTGTCGGCGGCGAGCAGGTAACTGAACTCATCGTGGACTTCTGGCTGAGGGATCGGCCGGATGGGCAGAACCGCGGCGCGCGCTGCCAGCGCCAGTAGCCCCACGGCCAGCACCGCGAGCCGGCGCCTTCGGGCCAGCTTGTTACACCACTGCTCAACCTTGTGGAACCAGATTGAGCCCACATTTGGAAACGCAAAAGCGGCCGCCACCGCACCGATGACCAGAAGAGCCTCCTTCTGGTCACTGTCCAGACGCAACCTCAGCAGAAACAGTAGTGAGTATAATTGCCCCACAACCACGCACCTTCTGGCCGGTCCCTCGCGCAAACCTTACGTTGCTAGGTTTTCTCGCACAGCCCCACGAAGTGCAGCCCCCGGCCGAACACGAAGCCAAAAGGTGGGGGATAAAGCGCGAGATCCTGCTTCCAAATCACGGGGCGCAAGCCGCAGGTGGAGAAGATCTGATCCCACTGAGCTTGGCTCTGATAGTTGTATGGCAGACACACCCCATAGGCGCGATTCCCCACCCAATCCATAAAGCTGAGGAGAGCACGGTCGAATTTACCTTCGCAAAGGTGATCCTTAATCAGCACGTAGCAGCGACTTACCCTCCGCGCCTCACTCAACAATCCCGCGATATTGACCGTATGGTGAAGAACATCAACCAGCAGGCACACGTCAACCGAAGCCTCAGGAAACGGGATACTTGCGCCATCAAAGCCCGCGCACTCGATCAGGCAAGAGGGCCTTGGCACAACCTCAAGCCCGCGGACGAGGGTTGTTGGGTTCATCTGCCCGATGAGGTGACCAATCGTCCCATCCCCGCACCCCACATCCAACACCACCGCCCCCGGGGGAACGAGATCGGCAAGAAGTCTCGCCAGCACCCGGGTCCTGCGGTGAAGAACCCACCGCTCGTGAAGGGACTTCACCACCCGCAAGGCGGCGCCCGGTTCAGCGCGAGTCATAATCGCCAATGAAAGTGCCTCGACTTATCCCCAACATGCTGATAAAAAACGAAGCGAAGGTAACCTGCACCCCCAGCAAGAAACATAGTGAAAGGAAAATGACAACGCGAACGTCATACAAGGGCCCGAATCCACTGGCGATCCATTTCCAGAGCAACCAGATAGCCCCGGCCCCCCCCGCCAGCATAAGAATGGCTCCTACGATGAGCCCTTGTTCCAAAGTCACTCGTTTCAGCCAGCGTTCCAGGCTGTGCTGACTGCGGGAGAATCGCTCGGTTAGACTGAAGACTTTGGCGAAGAGTCCTATGGAAACAATCTGCACGCCGGTGAGCGCCAACATTGTCCCAAACAACATGGTGTGGAGGTCAATGACGGCTCGACCCAAGTGCCGCGGCCCCGGCAACAGCCACACCACGATCGCCGCGCCCAGCAAAAACAGCGTGATTCCAGGAAAAAGGAAAAGCCAATTGGGGGCATAGAGCAGCATAAAGCGCAAGCTGCGCCACCCATCATGGAAGGTTCGAAGATGGGGAGGACGCCCGCGTTTGTCCGGCCACAAAGAGATTGGAATCTCGGTGACTGAGGCGCCGAGTTTCGTCGCCTTGATTATCAACTCCAAGGCAAATTCCATGCCGGCGCAGCGCAGGTCCGCGCGCTCATACAGAGCTTTGCTGAAGCCTCGCATACCGCAGTAGGCGTCACCGACAGTTCCATGATAAAGGGAATTCAGCATCAAGGTGATGGCGGGATTGCCAAAATGCTTATGCAGCCATGGCATCGCCCCCGGTTTGATTTCTCCCTTTAACCGATTACCCATCACCAATTCAAAACCTTCGCGCCATTTGGCCAGGAATCGCGGGACCTCGGTGAAGTCATAGCTGTCGTCGCCATCCCCCATGATGATGAACTCGCCACGCGCCTCTTCAATCCCTTTGCGCAAGGCAATGCCGTAACCGCGCGCCTCCACGTTTACGACACGCGCGCCATGGTTTCTGGCGATTTCCATCGAGCCGTCGGTGGAACCATTGTCAGCCACCACAACCTCACCCCGGGCGCCGGCGGTGCGAAAACCTGCCAAAGCCTTGTCAATGCATATTCCGATTGACCTGCCTTCGTTCAGGCAGGGGATGACCACGGACACTTCCGTCTGACCGGGCGAAATCAATTCCGCGGGAGCGGGAAGATCCATACTTGCCCCCTGATTACTGGTCTTGTCCTCGGAATCCATAATGTCTTCACGGTGGCGGAGGTCGGGCGCCAAACGATCCATTTTAGCACGAAGCGTGGCGGGAATAAGGTAAGGCCCGCGATCCACACGCGCGGCAAGAAAGTCGTTCCCCAGTTCCCATCCTTAAGGCGAGAACAGGCGGAAGCGACGTGTAACGGGCAAAGGCGGGCACGTGACTCAGCGCGGCATCCCGACAAAGTTCCATTTGCCCCAGGTAAATGACTCATAAACTGGAGAAAACCGTGCCCTCGCCAATGTCAAAATCAGTCCTGGCTCTCGTAGCCATTGCTCATAGGTCCGCCGCTCGTGCTCGATCATGGTCTGCGCGGCATCCAATTTGACTGAACAGCGGCGCGCCACCTGCTTGGCTGCGATCCAGTGGACCATCTTCAAAAATGGGGTTAACCAAGGCTCGACGATTACCACGCGGCCACCCTTCCGCAGCACTCGCTGGACCTCCATGAATACCTGCTCCAAGTCATCTGGGAGCGTGGAAAGATGGTGCAGGCCGCCCTGGACGATGACGACATCCTTGCTTCGCTCCGGAAACGGGAGTTGCCGGCAGTCACCGAGGTGCGTCCTGGCAGGCCCCTGATATTGAGCCAAAAGCGCGCTCGATAGGTCCATGCCTTCCACGCGGTCAAACCCCATTCGCTGCAGAGCCTGGAGGCCGTTCCCGCGGCCGCAGAAAAGTTCAAGGATTTCAGCGTGGCGAGGCCAATTGTTGGCGCCCAGCTTCTGCAAGCGCCCGAGGAATTTCCGCGTCTCCTCTCCCGGCGTTTCGAAGCGCATATAGGCGGCTTCCCACGCGGTGGGGGAAGTCGTACCAGCCGCATCTGCAGTGGGAAAAGTCATGGCTTTCGTCAGAGTCGCCCATGATCAGGATTCATGGTTCTTTCCGCCCATCCATGTCAAACACCATCGGAATCATCTTAACACAAAGGGTAATACGGCCGAGCCCTGAGCCATGGGTGGTCAAGGTTTTTCCTAACTCTGACAGAATACCGGGAGAATAGATGTTAAACTGACCCGAATACTCCCTATCATATAGGTTGTGAAGCTGGGGAATGCCACGCCAGTGAATCACGCATCCTGATGCTGGAAAATATGAAGGCACGAATGGACCAAGAGAATTGCACGTTGAGCCAAATGACCCCCGTGGCAGGGTCACGTTGCATGCCGATTGGTGACGACGCGATCGGTGCGCAGGCTTCTTGTTCCGTGGGTTTTCCGCGTGGGATCGCTCTCGTTCTGTTGGGCGGGCTGATCTACCTGTACCTCATTTTATTCTCTCCACCCTTAATCCCCATCTACCTGGCCAGCGACGGAACCATTTCCATCAGCCAATGGACTGACCGGCCAATTTATCCCACACCTGCCACCCCCACCCCTACTCAGCCGAGGAGGGGAGTCATTCTCACAATGGGACAGAGCAAGGTTCAAGCTGATTGAGCGAAGGAGTTAGATGCCTTTCCTTGATCGGGCGTACTCAATGTCAGTTTTCGAGGTGTTTTGCGATACGTTTGGTTTTAGTTGTTGACTTTGAAATTAGGGTGGTATACTTGCTACTGGGTAAAGAATAGATTCATGAGTGTGGGCTTCTAGCAAGGCAATCCTGTCGAAATCGGAAGTCGGGCAAGTCATCCAGGGCACATCAGCATCCAGGGCGACTGTGGAAGTAGGCGCTCAGATGATGGAAGAAAAGAATCATCCGATCCATTTGATCCGCCGATACACTGTCGCAGGCGCGCTGGCAGGATTTCTCGCCGGAGCCGCGGAAGGGATATTTCGTTACCGATATCCCAACCCGCCGATTGTCCTCAAGCCTGATATTGCTTACGTGATTATATTTCTGGGTCCTTTGCTCGATGGCCTGTTCGGCGGTTTTATCGGCCTGGTCATGGGCCTGTTCGTCCTCAGCCGAAACAGCCGAATCTGGCGTCCCGTTTCCCTGATCGTTGGCGTTTGTCTGGAGGCCTGGCTGATTCTGGCGATTGCCAAAGACCCCGCGAATGCCAAACTCCTTTTGATGGGCCAATTCCCCAATCCCTTCCGGCTGGCCATGCGAGCCTTGATTCTGCTGCTGGGGGCAGGGGCTTTTATCGCGGGGCGCCTTATCCCTCATCGAACTCTGAGGATCCTGCTCGCTTTGGATTTCGCGCTAGCGCTGCTGGGCGTGGGCTTATATGCCATATGGCCCTCCATGCACCGGGCTGACATTGAGCTTAATCCCTCAGGGCCGATCGGTGCGCCTAATATTATTCTGATTACGCTGGACACGGTGCGTGCAGATCATCTTTCTCTTTACGGATATCCTCACCGGACCACTCCGAGCATCGACAAGTGGGCGCGTCAGGGCGTGGTGTTTCAGAATGCCATCGCCCCTACATCCTGGACGCTACCCTCCCATGCTTCGATCTTTACCGGATTGCTCCCACATCAGCACGGGGCCGATAAAGACGACCCCTTGGACCCGAGATGGTGGACGATCAGTGAGGTGTTGAGCTCACGGGGCTACGAGACTGCTGGGTTCACTTCCAACCTGGGCTGGGGCCTGAGGGGCTGGGGGTTGGGCAACGGCTTTGAGCTTTATGACGACGATAGCACGTCGGTGCGACATAATCTTGGAAGCCTCCTCTTGGGCAGATTGCTTCTCCAACGCTTATACAGGGATTATGTGCAGCCCCAGGAGATGGAGCGGCGGGACGCGAGCCAGATCAACCGCGACGTTCTCCACTGGTTTCACCACCGCTCGCCAAGGCCCTTCTACCTGTTCATAAACTACTACGACGTTCACGCACCCTATCTTGCGCCTGTGTACCCCGCTTCCCGCTTCGGTGCCATCTTCCCCTTGCTTGGCGACAGAATCAAGTCAGGGTTAGGAGTGGGAAAAGAACATCGGCCCGTATGGGACGAGCACGCGCCGTCCCCTGCCGACTACGATAAATGCCTGGCATATTTGGATAACTCTGTAGGTGAGTTGTTGGATTCTCTTTCCCGGCTTCCCGGGTGGGAAAACACTATCGTCATCATCACTGCCGACCATGGAGAGGGCTTCGGCGAGCATGGGACTTTCTTTCATGATGATAACCTCTATCGGGAGGTGTTGCATGTCCCTCTCATCATCTTGGGACCCAGAATTCCAGCCGGTCTTCGCATTGCGCACGTGGTGGGGATACAAGAACTCTTTGAAACCGCCCTGCAGCTTACGGGCATGGATGACCCGCCGTTTCATCGGGCCAGCCTCCAGCGTTTCTGGACGCCAGGATATGAGCCCGGGGACTTTGATGAATCTGTAGTATCAGAATTATCGCCGGCAATGACGTCTTCTCCCCCCATCAGCTTGACGACTTCCGAATGGCAGTATCTCCACGACGCGCAAGGCCACGAAGAACTCTATCACTGGGTGAGTGATCCTGCCGAGAGGGTCAATCTGGCCAATTCTCCGGAGTATCAGCAGCTCTTGAATGACCTTCGAAACCAGCTTCGCGCGGCCGTCAACACATCGCTCCGCCCCTGGAAAAGGCCGGATTACCTGTCCGGATTAGGCGGATCTGACCCCACGTTGGTTAACTTTGCCCGGCTGGGTCCTGAGCCCGATTCAAGTTCTACCCATCCGCCGGGCGATCCCATCGGAACCTCACAGGCCTTTTTCCCGCGCCGCGCCTCTATGACAACCCAACCACTATCCTCGGCAGATCGGGAACTATTGCGGAGCCTCCCTTACCACTAGCGTTCCACCCGTTCCGACGGAAGCAAAGGCGGGCGGGCGCAGACCTTTTCATTTCAACTTCCGCGACTGCGGGCTACGCCCAACAGGATTCATGGGTCTAGCCGGCGATCCCTGTCAGACATCCTTCAGTTTATCTAAACGGGAAGATAATAGGGCCGAACCCCGATTGATTGCTGGTCAAGGATTTTGCAAACTCGGACGAAATACCAAGGAGATAGATGTTAAACTAACCATGCCGCTCCCTACTACTCAGTCTATGAACGTGAGGAATGCAGCGGCAGTGAACCCTGCACCCCGACGCCGTAAAACGCAGGCAGGAATGGACCGGGAGAATTGGCCGTAGAACTCGATCAGCCCCGGCGCAGGGTCGGCCCGCATGCCCATGGCAGACGACGCGATCAATGCACAGAGTTCTTGTTCCGTGGGCCTTCCGCGTGGGACCGCTCTCGTGCTTATGGGGGGGCTGACCTACCTGTACCTTATCTTGTTTTCTCCACCCTTAATCCCCATCTACCTGGCCAGCGACGGAACCATTTCCATCAGCCAAGCAATGCGAATGATCCAGGGAGAGGTTCTGTATCGTGACTTCTTTGAGTTGATCCCCCCGGGAATCGACTTGGTTTACTGGGTTCTTTTTAGGCTGTTTGGATTTCACCATTGGATCCATAACGCGACTTTACTGGTCCTGGGAATGAGCTTCCTCTGGCTTAGCATCGTTATCTCCCGGCGGTTGCTACCCGCGTCTCTGGTTTTCTTGCCGGGAGCGCTGTTTCTTTCCATCCCTTTTGCCAGCCGACTCGACGGCACGCACCACTGGTTCAGTTGCCTGGCCATAACGAGTGCCCTGGCAATCCTCATTGATCGCCGGACACCCGTCCGCATCTTCGCAGCGGGAGGATTGTGCGGCATGGCGCTGTGCTTTACCCAACTTCGAGGACTCCTAGGCTTCCTCGGCTTAGTTGCCTTCCTCTGGTGGGAATGGCGGAAAAAGCAAGAAAGCTGGAAGACGCTGTGCAGAAATCGACTCCTGCTAATTTCGGGGTTCGCAATTGCGCCCGGGGTGGTCGATGGCTACTTTATCTGGAAGGTGGGATTCGAGCGATTCCTATTCTGCACCGTCGTTTTTGGGGCGAAATACTATGCGACCTTTGGAGGTGTAAACACTTTTGGGGGAGCCTTGACGGACTCGATCCTCCCCCTGGGTTGGCAGCTTCTCCGTTATAGGCTCGCCTATCTTTTCGTTTTGTTGGTCACTCCCTTGAGCTATCTACTCTTTTTACTACACGGGGGAAAATGGGCCCGCAAAGGGCCCGATGCCCACGAGAGCCAGCTCTTTCTTGTGGCCATCGTCGGAATATCACTGTTACTGAGTGTGGCGTCCAGCCCATCCGGACACAGGATTGCTCCCGGAATGCTACCCGCCTTGATTCTATTGGTGTGGTTGGCGTCAACTCTAAGGCGTTTCCGCCGGAGCCTGGTGACCCTTCTCTGGCTTGGAACTCTCGGATCGGCACTCTTCGGCGCGTATTGGCGACAAACGCACTGGCAAACCTTCTTCGATACGCCCGGAGGCCGCATCGCCGTCCATGATCAATACCTGGCAGAGAGCTTGGCGTGGCTGCAAGAAAGAAGTCGTCCGGAGCAGTATATGTTTGATACCGAATGGCCCATTGTAAACGTGGCCCTGGAGTTGAGGAATCCAACGCCGGTTACAGTCCTTACGGATACGGACTACACCCGGCCAGAGCAGGTTGAGGGAGTAATCTCCGGCCTGGAAGTCCATAACGTACACTATGTGTTATGGTCGTTGGGCCCTATTGATTTGCTCCCAAGCGGAAGGATCGCTCCTGGTGATCATCTCGAATCCCTCCGTAGGTACCTGCGGACGAAGTATCGTCTGGCGACAACCTTTACAGACGGCACAGAGGTCTTGGAAAGATGCTCCCTCCAAACTCAACCCTGACTGGGTTTCCATCCGTAAGATTGGCATGCGCCCACTCCAACTAAACCGTGCTGCGCAGGCCATGAGAGGAAGGGGAGATCTCTTCCGGTCTGGCCTTACGAGCCTGATCCGCAGTGTGGGTGATGGCTCGGGCAATACCCACGGCATTGAAAAAACCCACGAAGAGACAAACCACTCGCCGTGACTATCTGGGGTTGGATCAGAGAGGCGGAATGGAGAGACAATTTGAAAACCGATGCGGTCACCTGACCACACCATCCCCGCCAACACGCTAGTTTTCCAAAGCGCGCGCCGATCGCACGGAATCCAATCGCGAAGACATAAGCACTGACAAATCTGGAATCAAGAACGTTAAGTAAAGGCCCCTCACCCCCGGTTCGCGGGCTATTCGCAGATCGTGGACTGCAACGGCACAAAACTGGCGGAAGCAGGCGAAACAGAAGAGGCGATTCTCTACGGCGAAATCGATCCCGCCGCCGCCGACTGCAACCCTGTGGTCCGTCAGCCGGGCAAGTGGGAATTCGACTGCATCGCCGGCCGGCCCTATAGTCCGCAGCCGCATCAATTTCAATCCGAGGGCACTTCTCCGATGGTGGGGGAGAGCGCTTCCGGCGGAGGTTCCAAACCTCTGGATTTACGCCCAGCCAAACGCATCCGCAGGTTCCGTTCTTGAGCTGACTTCACGGAGATTCCGTACATGTGCCGATGCAGCGCCATGACATAGGCAACAATCGGGGCGCTCAGCAGCCAGGCGGCGGAGAAATAGGCAAAAGTCGATTCCGCCAGGGAAGATATGGTCACGAATAGAAAGAGCGCGGGAATCTCCGGAGGGATCAAAGACTTGTCGGACGGCCGCCGTAAGAAGAAATACTTGATCATATAATACCACACGATCGCCAATGCGATCAGCATGGCCCCTCCTCCCAAGAAACCGGATTGCACCAAGACGTGTAGGAAAGCATTGTGCATGTGCTGTCCCACAAACAACCGGTCGGCCTGAAAACCGAAACCCACCCACGGAGACTTCCAAAGAAGACGCCATCCGTTCTCCCAAGTCTGTGTGCGTCCACTCATTGTGATCACTCCAGTGTCAATCCGGCCGGATCGGGTGAAATAACGAAAGAATGCGGAGTAGAACCCTCGCAAACCCAGTAGAACAGCGACAGCGGTACCTATCAGGAAGTTAATCGTGCGCTTGGCTCTTTCCGCGCCCAAGATCACGGCCATACTGACAATAAACGCCGCTATTTCCGTACGGCCGTTGGCAATGATCAATGCGTACATCGAAGCGAGGAACAGTATCCCCCATATGATCCGAAAGCGAAATCTGCCCTTCCTCATAAGACCAGGGAGCGCCACTAGGGCGGACATGGCCGCATACCGGGCAAATCCGGTGTTTCGAGTCGAATCCATCCCCATGACCCTGCCGACACCGCCATACGCGCGCACACCAAGCGGGCTGCCGTCAGTCGGAACTATTACCCCCCCACCCAGTAAGGGGACGGCGCCCAGCAGGCTGAGCGTCAGAATTATGCCCACAGTCCAGGTGAGCGTCAGCACGTTACGCAGATCGGGGAGAGGATCCTTAACTTGGACAATCGCCAGCAGAACCAAAACAATCGCCAGATAGCTAGCTCCGTAATACAACGCATATGCGGGGTCGGGCGATAAGGTCGCGGAAGAGGCCAATCCCGTGACTGCGTACAGGAGCATCAACCCCAAAGGCCCCGCAATCCAAGAAAGCAGGCGCTTCGGTCGCGCCATGATCATTAATAAAGCAATCCAACCGGCCACCATCGGGAAAAACGCCCTGACGCCGTGGATGAATTCCATGGTATTGGAGGGGAAACTCGGGTTCGACACGTACCAAGGGCCGGTGTTATAGCCTGACCAGAGCAGGGCCCAAAGTCCCATGCCCGACAGGGCATTCATGCTAACCTTCTGTCTAGGCTTTACAGGTTTATCCAAAGGAATCGGCCCGCCGGCCCGTTGTCTCAATTGCAAAGGTCTTGCTACATCAATTCCCATCTAAGCCTCTTGGGAGGGTGCTCCCAACACTTCCTCGTAAACTTGCAAGAGCCGGTCACCTAAGTGATCCCATCTATGGATTTGCTCGGCCCGCACCCGCCATGCTGCGTCCATCTTCAAGCAGAGTTCGCGGTCATGGTACAAGCGTTCCAGACCTCGGGCCATGAGTTCAATAGTCTCATCGGGAGAACGGGCTGGAATCTTTATGCCGCAACTCTCAATGATGTGCAAACCGGGGCCGGCAAGGTCCATACAAATCACCGCCTTGCCAGCGGCCATGGCTTTTGAATCTGCCTCACCGGACTCCCGCCTCTGATATCCGTAAGGGCTTGCCTGCCCGTCTCGATTCCATGGCAGAATACTGCCCAAGCTTCCGAGACGATCTCCAAGTCACCAGTCGCAGGGTTCTGGAAGGCTCAATCGTCTGCAAACCCCTCTCCCTGTGACAGATCAAGAGCGCGTCGAGCAACAAAAGCCGTTCCCGCTTTTCGCGAGCCTCCATGCCAAAATGCTACTCCTTGCTCCCATCTTTCTCGAGAGTGGAAGCTTAGCTGACCCCTGCGGGCGGCAAAATGCGCGCTCCGCTGGCGCTCAGCGGGGCGTGGCGCCGAGGTCATTGTGGCCGAGGCTCGGAGGGGGCGCGAGCCTGTACCCCAATCGCATCATTGGCTTTTCGATCCCGTAAAAACTCAGGACAACAACTCCGAACAGAGCCAGCAGTTGCAAAGAGACCCAGGGAATCAGCCTGTGGAACACAAACAATTGTTGCCAAATGTAGAGACTGTAAGAGAGTCTCCCAACCCATCGAATTGCAGAGAATTCCAGCAAACGCCCGAGCCAAGTATGCGGGTTCAAGATCGTCGCCAGGATGAGAAATGGCATGAGCGCGGACTGAACCGTTCGGGCGCTGGGAGTGTTCGTGTGCCCGCCTGTGGCCAAAATAAGCACGAGGATTATGGCAATGACCCCGACAGTGAGGTACCTCGAAAGCCACCTTTTCAACAAGGGGGATTCGAGAGCGAGGGCCATGAGGCATCCGAACAGGAGACCGTCAAAACAGATGTCTGAGCGCCGCCAGAATTCTCCCAGCCGGAGGGCGACACCCCAGATATGATGGTAAGCAATCCAACGCCATAAGATCACGGAAGAGATAAGCGTTATCGCGGTATACCTGGAACGATATAAACCGGACAGCACCAACAGCGCCGGCCATATCAGGTAGAACTGTTCCTCAAGTGACAGAGACCAATAATGGGTATCGAGACCGGATGAATACACCGGCATATAGTTGCGGTAAAAACACGCGGCGGAAAGCCAACATCTCCAGTTGATTGACAAGAAACCCGCCAGCCCCAACGAGCCGATGACCATCAGATAAGTCATGGCGGGAGGCAGAATCCTGAAAACCCTCCGCACATAAAACCGTTTCAGACTGATTCCGCCAAAGCCATTCCACTCCTCCATCAGGCGTGAGGTAATTAGAAATCCACTGATGGCGAAAAAAAGCTGGACGCCTTTTTCACCACATCCGGCTTTGGCCCATAGAAACCAGTGAGGCAACTTCGCGAGCACATTCGGCGAGGGAGCGACATGGTTGAAAATCACGGCCAAGATCGCGCAGGCCCGCCAGCCGTCGAGCGTGGGAATATATCCGGTTGGTTTCTTCACAGATTCTTTCCTCTTTTCACCCTATGAACGGCAGGCATCGCATACCCCTCCCGCGAGTCAATGTCATTTCCCCGTTCCCCGCACATTATAGCCGACGGATCCTCCGCAGTGGGTTTACCTTTTCTGGTCCCGCCAATGGATGGGCGACAAACTCTTGACCGTAACAAGGAACTCGTCACAGCACCACACCAATAGGAAGGGCGGAGAGGAACGCTCGATCCCCTAGCCGTAAGAAATCGCACCCACCGACGAGCGCGCATCGCATTTTTCGCGCGGCCGTACTGACCATCAACTATTTATCCGGCCTGCTGCCCATCCAGGGGTGCCTTCACGTCACCCTCAATTTTGGTGACGCCGTCATGAATCTTGGCTCCCAGAATGCTTTCATAGATCGTCAACAAGCGGGCTCCCAGCTTATCCCAAACGTAGGCTTCTTGCACTCGTTGACGAGCCGCCTTCCCCATGCGCGCCAGGAGCTCCCGGTCTTTGTAGAGGCGATCCAGCGCCTCAGCAATTCCGTTTACCGTCTGCTCGGGTCCTTGGGGAGAAATCCTAATGCCGCACTCCTCCGTGACGTGCAACCCTGGGCCGGCAAGGTCCATACAGATCACGGGCTTGCCAGCGGCCAAGGCTTCCACCACCACAGCTCCTCCCCCATCGCGGAGGCTTGGGAACAAGAAGATATCGCACTTGCGCATCATGGCCAGGAGTTCTGCGCGGGGCATCCACCTTTGCAAATGGACACAATCTCCAACCCCAAGACTCTGAATCAAGGCTTCAAGACGGGCGCGCTCAGGGCCGTCCCCGACAAGAGAGAATCTTACATTCGGGTGGCGTCCTGCGAACAGGGCAAATGCCCGGATGGCTAATGCGATTCCTTTAAGGCCCAGGAGTTTGCCGGCGTAAAGCACCTCGAACGGCCCTCGCAAAGGTGCTTGCGGGTCATGATCGGGCTCGACACTTCGGTCTTCCTGCCTGTTTTCTTGCCCCAAGATCTTTAAGTCCTCGGCGGAAATCCCATTTACTGGGAACAGTTGTACCTTATGCCGCAAGCGCGCCGGAACCGCATCAATCGCCTCGCGATTGCAAAGAAGGAGCACGTTGGCCCGGCGCTGTCCCAGCAAATAAATCGGATCGTGCCGGAATACCCATTGCATCACGGCGCGAAATCGTTCCGCAACACGCGCTGTAAAGGAGTATTCAGACAAGAAGGCTCTCGGCGTGCGATGCGCCCCGCCACCGGGTCCACGCACGTAGGGAACCGGCAACAGCGCGCCGACATAGCTCGCCATCCAGTCGTTGGCGTAGGTGACGTGATGGAAGGCGTCAAACTTCACCTGCGCGTGGAGCTTCCTCGCCACCCAGTAAGCCTGAATCTGCCAGAGGTAAGCATAGAATTGAATCCCCCCAAAAAAGGTCAGAAAGGGGCGGAGCCAGTGTGGCATTTCGATGTAGACAAATGTAAGATTCGGCTGGGCTTGGCGCTGCAATTCGGCCTCGATCCCGGGCCGATTGGATGCCGACGTCAGCACCCATACCTGGTGAAAGCGCGCGATCTGTCGAACGATGTTCCATCCCAGAACGGCTTCGCCGCCCACGACGGGCGCCCCCTCTTCGAGCACACAGGCATAAGCACAGGTCAGTATCCGGAGTTTTCTCATTCCACTCACTTTTCGCGGGCTATTCGCGCGCCTTCCTCCTCCCCGAAAATGATCAAGAGATTTCTCACCATTCAGTGGGCCCGCTCGCCAAGGAGGTGTTGAGCAACTCGCCGCGCCGTGCTCTCCCAGGTGAAAGCTTGTGCCCGCTCGACCCCCCGCTTGGCCAGTTCCCGGCGAGTTGCTTCATCCAATTTGCAGAGAGCTTCAGCGAGCGACGCGGGCCTCTCTGGGTCAATCAACAAAGCGGCATCGCCCACCACCTCCGGGAGTGACGTACTATTCGAGCAAATTACGGGAGTGCCGCAGGCCATGGCCTCCACGGGTGGCAAGCCAAAACCTTCGTAGCGCGAGGGATAGAGAAGGGCTTGAGCCGCGGCGTATATCAGCGGCAGGTCTTCTTCTCGAACGTAACCGGTAAACTGGAACCAACCCGCGAGCCCGGCTTGCTCGATGCGTGCCAGAGTATCTTCAAAGAGGGTACTTCTTCGCAGGTTGCACGTTACCACCACCGGCAACCGAAACTCGTCCGGCAGGCCTCCTGCGGCATAGCTTTCGACGACCAGACGGAGATTCTTTTGTTTCGTGGGCTGGCCGACAAACAGGTAGAAAGCAGGAGGAAGGTGGTAGCGGCGACGCACCTCTTCCAGCCGCAATTTGTCCCGGAGGGGATGAAAACGCTCGTGGTCAATGCCGCAGGGGATGGCACTGATTCGATCCGGGCTGACGCCGGCAAAGCTCACCAGTTCGGTGGCCATGAATTGCGCGTCTGTTATGAGGGTATCCGCTATTCTCACGGCCTTGCTCATACCCAAAGAAAAGTACTTCAAGGTTGCCCACGGCGCATCGATGGGATATTGAGCGGGAGCAGCGAGATGCCGCAAGACTTGGATGTCATGCACAACCACGAGCTTCTTTCTACTCCAAAGCGGGCAGAGCGGGAAGCGGGAGTCCATCGAGAAAAAAACGTCGGTCCCCCAGGTGACGAAGGTGGGCCACAATTCCTCCAACAATATCCTCGATATTGTTCTGCGCCCGGCCTGCGGCGAACGTATAACCGTGGCGAGGTCCGAGGGCAACTGAAGGTTCGCGTCCCGACGGAGCAGTACGGTAACCTGGCACCCTGCCGCCCTGAGAATCGGGAGGAGATGCGGAAGTAGTTGCCGTGAATATTGGCCTGCGCCGCCACTGGTCGGCCCGATGGCAGCGGCTAAGATGACAACCTTCACAGCCTTACTCTTTCCAGATGGCTCAGGTGATTTCCGAAACCATCGCCCAGCCCGGTTATTCCCCTCCGGTGGCGCGAAATGCCGAGACCGCAACTCGGGCCTCATACTTCTCTGCCTACCAAGGCCAACCCCTTACGGCAAACCACATGATATTCCACCCTGTCGCGGCACGGGTAAGAGTCGATGGCACTGAACCCCAGTGCTTTGAGGGCGGCCATCAGATCCTCCGGTGTCGCACCGGGCGTCATCAATTTCGGATGGATCTCGCAACAGACCAGTTGGCATTCGGGTTGCGCCAAAGTCTGACTGAGCCCCTGTATGACGGGGTATTCATACCCTTCGACATCGACCTTGACGACGCGGGGCAGAGGCAGTTTCTCTTGTGTAACCAACCGATCTCCCGTTTCCACTTCCACTGTCTCGAAGGTCCCTTGGCATCCCCTTCCGCTCTCGGGAAGCGGTACCAAACTGGGGGTAGGAACACCTTCAACCACGGAGAGTTTCCCCTCACCAGGTTCTGCGCCGAGAGCCTTTCGGATGCACGTGATGTTAGTCAAAGCGTTCAGCTCCACGTTGCCCAGAAGACGCGTGAAGCTCTGATTCTCTGGTTCGAAGGCGATCACTCGGCCTCGATTACCCACGGCTTTCGCCAGCAATATCGTATAAAGCCCAACGCTCGCTCCGACATCATAGAAGGTATCTCCAGGGTGTAGTGCCGAGATCAATAACTCTAAGATGTGACTTTCTTTCAGTGCCTCCGACTCCATGCCACGTAGCTCCTCCGGTTCGTGCGTGAGAAGCCGGAATTTGGCGTCAATTCCGCCCACCGCAATGTGCAAGGTCCCGTCGGCTGGCCCTGCCCACCGGGAATACCAGCTTCGAAGAACCCGCCGCAAGCGAAGGGTCCTCGCTGCGTGGATAATGGCCGGGTGGTAGGTGAGACGCTGGATGAAGTTCATTCGCCCTCCAATCCTGTCTTTAATAATCTCATGGCACTTCCCCAGAAGTGACGTGGTTCCCTTGGCTGCCGGGTACCTCCCGGCTGCACGAGTCCGTGATTTTCAGCTTCACCTGCTGGCAACACCCTGGGCGTGGCCGCCCACTGCGCTCAGGGCGGCAAGCACGCCCTCCATATCTCGCTCGAAGTCCCACAGGGCAATGCGACGCACCGATTCCGCGCCCATTTGTTCCCGGACCTCAGGATGGGAGATTAAATACCCCAGATGCCGTGCCAGTTGCTCCTGGTCACCCGGCTGGAAGAGCAGACCGTTGCGCCCCTCCTCCACCAAGTCGGCCACCGCACCCCCATCTTGAGAGGCTACGATGGGTAGGGCGAAGTTCATGGCCTCGTTCACCACTGCCCCCCATGGTTCACGATACGAGGGCAAGACAAATACGTCCGCAAGGGCGTAGAAGGACGGAAGCTGGCTGTAGTTCTTGAAGCCGGCAAAATGAACGCCTTTCAGGTCGCGGGAATGCACGTAATCTTCCAGAGTAGCGCGCTGGGGCCCATCGCCGACAAGAACCAAGTGCGCGGAACCGGCGGGCAAGCGGCCGAAGGCGGATAGCAAGTCGAGCAGACCCTTCTCCGGAACCAGCCGCCCCATCGATAGGATTACCGTGGCCTCGAGAGGGATTCCGAGGGTGCGGCGGAGCGCCGCCCGCTCGGGGGCCAGACGCCGCCGCTCCTCCCTGAAAAAAGCGTTGTCCACGGCTAAAGGTGTCAGAAACATTTTCGCTTCCGGGACACCCAAGTTTCGGTAGAAAGCCGCATTGCGCCTGCCGACAACCAGAAAGGCCGCCACCCGTTCAAACAACGCCCGATACAAGATATTGCGAAAGAACAGCCGCAGGGATCCTCGCACCTGAATTACGTTCTGATCCGAATGGAGCAGAATAGGCACGCGGCGAATCCAAGCAAGGGCAAAGGCCATCCACGTTGACAACCCACACCAGCCATGGATCATGACGGCATCGTACCGGCGGTTCAGCTCGCGCAGAAGACCGGGATGGAAGGCCCCCCAAAAATTGTAGAGTCGCGGCCGAAATGCGTAGTTTCGCAGGAAGTGGAAGCGGTACCCGGCCAGCAGATCGGTGTCAAATTGCAGGGGATGTCCATAGGTCGGATCGCGCGCTGCCCCGACACCCACATCAGAATAGAAGTAAACCGTCAAATCAATTTCCGGTTGGATCGAAAGCCGTTGAAGGAACTTGCAGAAGTATGGATGAGGCCGGGGGAAGATAGCCGCTATCCTGTAACGTGGTGGGGACGGCTGGGAGGATGTGCCCAAGCACTCAGGAAGGCGGTCAAGGTTGCTGCCCATCAGATCAATCCCCTGCGGTGACTCGCTGTACGCTTCTTGCCGCGCTCCATAAGCAGGAGGCGCTGCCATGTCCTCGACCATGTATCACTCTGCCCCTCTTGTTGGCTTTGACCCGCGAAGCTTCCGGTGATGGCACGCGAGCCACCGCATGGGGAAGCGCAGGGCTGGGGCCAGGCTTGTTTCTCAATTTCGGCCTAACAAGTCCTGGAGCTTGGGTTCCAGGCCGCCGACTATCTTCCGCCAGGAATACTTCTCCTCCACCAGCATCCGGCTGGCCGCCGCCAGTCGCTCCGCCAGTTCCCGGCTACGCAGCAGTTCAATGACCCGGTCAGCGAACTCGGCCTCGTCGTCGGCCAGAAGTAGATGTTGCCGGTCAACCGCCTCGATCCCCTGGCACCCTCCGCGGGTCGCGACAATGGGCGTTCCGGTGGCCATCCCTTCCAGCATTTTCAACCGGGTTCCGGCTCCAAAGCGGTAGGGCGCCACCAGGACGCTCGCCTTGGCGAAATAGTCCCTCGTGTCTTTCACCGTCCCGGTGACGTGCACACCGGGAATCTCTTGAAGCTGCAATACTTCGCGGTTCGGAGAAGCCCCCACGATCCACAACTGGGCATCGGGGATTGACGCGCGGACCCTGGGGAACATGCGTTGTGTAAACCAAATCGCCGCGTCTATGTTTCGGCGGAAATTCATGATGCCGCCCAAAAGGATGTAATTAGCAGATCGCTGCGACAGCGGAATACGGGGGAAATACTCCACATCCACGCCATTGGGGACAGTCCACACTTTGGTCCCCCCGTCCACTTTTCCCTGCATCCGGGCTGACTCCTTTTCCGAGACGCAGAAAACCGCGGCGAGCCCTGGCAGGATTCGCTTCTCAAATCTCTTGACTTTCCGCAGGTTGAGCCGCGCAAAGAGGCGCTCCGGCCAACTTCCCTGTTGGGAGTATCCCTCCCAGACCATCTCATCGGATTCGGACTCGTCCATAACCACCTTGGCTCCTACCCTAAGCTCAGGTGGTAATGCACCCGCCAAATATAGAACGTTTGCCCAAATCAGGTCAAAACGCTGGCCCTGAAGACGCGGTGGAAAGGTCCGACGCAGCTCGTTGATATGAAGCTTGGCCGCCCCATAGGGCAGTGGGGAAAACAGCGAAAGCAGGGCACTGGTCAGGCGACCTGGGGCAGGAAGCCGGTAGGTATGTACTTCCTCGCAGAGTGAGTCGTAATGGCGATCAGAACTAAGATCAGGATCGCCCTCCCCCGCGTACAATACGACCTGGTGTCCGAGTTGCACGAGTTCTTTGAGCAGGTTGAAGATGCGGATTGCCCCCCCGCCATGGACTTGCCAGGGGACGTAAGGGGACAGCATCAGAATGCGCATTTACGGCTACTCCTCGCAACGACTGGCGGGGGGAATGGCGATCGCGATTTTACCCGCAGCAAAACGCATAAGTTGGCAGCGGCCAAACCGGGCTCGCTCATGGCAATAGCCGCTGTGGGGGGACAAAGCCATTACCGCGGCTGCGACCGCGGGAACAGCAGGTTATTCGCCACGGGCGATGGCCAGATCGGACTTCAGCATCATTCTCACGAGCTGCTTGAAATCCACGACGGGCTGCCAACCGAGCTCTTCGCGTGCCAACCGCGCGTCGGCACGCAAATCGTGAATCTCCCCGGTGCGCAGAAATTGCGGGTTGATCTCCACCCATTCTTCCACGGACTGTGGAGCATTGCCGGCAGGCCCGAGCTCACGCATGGCGGCCATGATCTCCTGAAGGAAATCAGAAACACTGTGTGAGACTCCGGTACCGATGATGTAGTCCTTGGGTTCGGGATGCTGCAACATGGCGTGCATGGCCTTAATGTAGTCTCCGGCAAATCCCCAATCACGGCGGGCCTGAAGGTTCCCCAGCGCCAGTTTGGTGCGATCGCCCAGCAGCCAGCGCGCGGCGGCGCGCGAGATCTTCCGCGTCACCATTTCCGGCCCCCGGCGGGGCGACTCATGGTTGAAGAGAATGCCGCCCACCGCGAACAGGCCTCTCTGGCGATAAACTTCCATCAAACGATGGGCCGCAGTCTTCGAGGTTCCATAGGGCGAGGTGGGACGCAACGGCGTCTGCTCGGTGCAAAGCCCGTCCCAATTGCCCATCATCTCCGAACTGGATGCCTGGTAAACTCGCGTATCGCGCTTTGTTCGCTCCACAATCTGGAGCAGCCGGACCAATCCCCCCACGTTGATGTCAAACGTCTCGGCGGGGAATTCCCAACTTGTGGGAACAAATACCTGGCCCGCCAAATTGTAAACCTCATCGGGCCAGGCCTTTTGGAAGGCTACCCCCAGCGATTCGGCGTCGCGCAGATCTCCGTACACAATCTCGATGCGGGAGAGAATAGGATTTAGCCAACGTGTAGACTCAGGCTCGCGCCGTACCAACCCCCAAACTTGATAGCCCAGCTCAAGCAAATACTCAGCCAGATAGCTTCCATCTTGCCCTGCTATTCCCGTGATTAGTGCTGATTTCATTCTTCTGATTTCCCCATTTTATTTTAAGGTGTGATTATGAGAGTAACCTCTCCTGCGAAGCTCAGTGACCCAATGGGTCACAAGTTCCAGGCTTGCCCGGGTTCTCACCACTCCAGGGATTGCTCTGCCCGCAGCCCTTTGGTTGTCCTGCGCCGCGGCCCGTCGGTGGAAAGAGCGGATAATCCAGATTATTCAATTTCGCGAATATAATACCACACTCTAAACGGCCTCGACATCTAATTCTCCGCTCTGAGCCCTAACAAAGAGCCCTCATCGACAATTTGCCGCAAAGTCTTGCGCCCCCGGAGGAGCTTGTTCGGGTCGAGCTTCCTCTTGGTCGGGAATTGACTATATGTCCTTCCCGCCATGGATTGAACTTCGTATGAGGCCCGCGCCTCGCTCCCCCGAGAAAAGACGAGTGCGCTCAAGCCCTTTCGCAAAGAGATCCTGCCGGAGAAACTCTCCGCTCGCCTTGCGTAATGCCTCGCACAGGGACTCCAGCCGCAGAGAAAGAGCACCACCGGCGCGACGACGATGAGTCCATGGTTTTCTCATCTCCTCGCGGCCCCGGAGGAACCCGCAACGGCTTACCTAACCGTATCGCGCGCCGTTATACGAGATGGCCTCACGATATGACTCAATGGACTCCATGAGTGTCTCTAGGGGTTCGTTCTTACCTTCGTCGGTCACGAACCCCTCCGCATGAAACACCGGATGAATCATCACCTCCAAGGACCGCTCTTGCCGGTCTGAGCGGGTGGTTTGATTCAAGAAAGGGTAATCAGCGAGATCGCCAAAGTACTTCAGGCGCGCCAGACCTGCCCTGTTGATCCGACGGTTCACGGCGTTCATATATATGCGCTTGCGAAGGCCGGTTCGGTGGGTGCAATTCTGCGCCCGCCGCACAAACGGAATGTGTTCAGACCTTACCACCTGGGTCACTACGCCGAGGATTGCCCAGCGCGTGTGAAGATGGTAGTGCGAATCGAGATGAGTAAGAAATATCCCGTTGGCCCGGCAGCGGGCGATTTGAGCTCGGATTTCCGCAGCAAGAAGGTGCCTTTCCGAGGTCGCCAGGGTGAAGATAGGAGAGGATTCCGTCAAGGCCAGAAAGCCTGCCCCGTCGCAGAAGCGCGAAGATCTCTTCATCGCCTCGGTCAGGGGTGCACCGTTTTTCAGCACCAGGTGGATGCCGACATGGTCCAGCAACCGGTGTTCATGAGCCAAGCAGCAGGCCTCTTCGAAGCCCGGCATATTCGCCATCAGTGTCGTGCTTGAGCAAAGATTCAGCTCAAAGCTTTTGATTATCGCGTGGTTAACAGTATGGTTAAGTCCAAAATCATCTGCGTTGATAACAAGCATGGGGGCCCGGGGTATACTCCTATTAGCGTTAGCGGCATGCCACTTCCTTCACAAAGGCAACAATATCCTACGAAGCCATCGGGGCACTAGGGGGGCAGCACCATCAGTCGATGGCCGATGCCTTACATTATAAGCACGAAGGGGGAGGTCGTCAAATACATGGATAAGGCGGGACGCCCCGTCGGAATCAGACCAGACCTGAGCGTTTTCCTCCCCCGCTCCACCTCGCGGTTTGCTGGCCTGCCGAGGACGTCGTGCTCGACGCGTCTTTGTGCCACTCGGCAGGAAAGAACAATGCTCTTGCTGTCTCCGCTCCAAATGAATCAGGTAAAGATCCGTTTCATCCTCAGGATAGGTCCCTCGAAATAATGTCTTGAGATCTCGGCAAGGGAGAAAGAGACCAAGTATACAACTCCGGCCCGCAAGCAAAGGGTCCCGAATTTCCCGAGACTGCCGACAAGTGCGGCGGGATACTTCCCAAACAGCCAATTCCAGGTGTCGAAGACCAACCAGTGGATGATGTAAAGGCAATAACTGAGGTCGCCACACCAGCGAAGGAACCGCAGCCGCATCAGGGCAGTGAGTGGCCGAATGCTTCTGCTCACCGTCAGGCCCACGAGGCCTGTGAAGAACAGGTTGATGTCTGTGAACCGGAAAGTGGCGCCGAAGAGCCGGGTGCGGGTAGACATCCCAAACGGCAGTCCCACTCCAGCAAGAACAACTCCGGCCGCCAAGCAGCCCACGGCGAAACGTAAAAGTCGCCTCGGGGTGTGTTGGGGCGATCGTACAAATGTCGCAAGGAATGCTCCCGAAGCGATGCCATCGAAGCGGCACCAGGAATAAGGAAAGACATCCCACCCATGCAAGAAGGATATAGCCCGGATGAACGGCACGGCGATAATGATTCCGATGGCCGCAAAGGCAAGCCGCGCCAGTCCCAGCCGGGAGACTACCCACGGCCAAATCAGATAGTAATGCTCTTCCACGGACAGCGACCAGAGTGGATTGTAAACGTCGGGCACTCCGAATATACCGGTCATATTGGACATGTAGAAGAGACCAAGCAGAAAGAAGCTCCCGGAGTGCGGATAAAACAGGAAAATCATGAGGAGAATGAGATAGTAGAGCGGAAGAATCCTGAGCGCCCGGCGGCCGTAAAAATTGCGAAAGTAGTGCGGCTTACCGGTCGAATCCAAAAGGATGCCCGTGATGAGGAATCCCGAAAGGACAAAGAACAAGTCCACACCCAGCCCGCCAGGCCGCGTGAGGAGTTCGATCAGCCGCGGAAAACCATGCCAGGCATCCACTTGCATCGGGGAACCGAACCCATGAAGCGCCAGCACCAGCAAGACGGCGCATCCCCGAATGCCATCCAATTCCGGAACTCTAAGTTCCTTGGCGGGCGAGGATTTGACCGTAGACGGAATTCCCGCACTCACTTTCTGCTCGACTGCCAACATTTTCCTCCATCCGTACACTGCTCAGCTAACTCCTGGCTCTTGGGCGTAGACGCCCCCGCTTGGGCGTGTGCCCCCAAGCGAGTTGGCGGTCAGGCCACGTTGCCTCCAACCAAAGCCTGACCTTCCCGGCCAAGGATTAAACGGAGCATCATGTCAGCGCTACGCTCCCACGAAAAAAGGCGCGCGCGCTCAAAGCCTTTAGCGATGAGTTCCTGCCGGACGGACTCCTGCGCCAAGTGGCGCAGGGCGTCGAGAAGGGACTGGGGCTGCAAAGGGTCAATCAGCAGCGCAGCATCGCCGACGACCTCCGGAATGGCGGGTCGATCGGCGGCAACTACCAGAGTACCACAGGCCATGGCTTCCAAAGGAGGAATTCCAAATCCCTCGTGCAAAGAAGGGAAAACCAGGGCTCGGGCCGCGGTATAAAGTGCGGGCAAATCCTCGTCTGGGACAAAGCCCAGGTAAAGGAATCGGTTCTGGAGAGTTGGCCCACCCAGTTGCACCGGGACAGGCTGGGGCAAGAAGCCGACGCTTTCGCCTCCCGCCATCACCACCGGGAGAAGATAGCTTTCACCCTCCGGGGCCTGGGAGTAAGCTTGGACAATCAAATGCAAATTCTTCTTACCCCCGGCCGTGGCATCCGGGGGTCCGAGAAACAAGTAAAAGTCCTGCGGAAGGTGGTAGCGGTCCTGCAGCTCTTCCACTTGCGCGGCGGGGCGGGGATAAAACCTCCTCAGGTCAACCCCGCACGGAATGGTCACCATCCGGCTGCGGGGAACGTGTAAGAAGTTTTCGATCTCCAGGGCCACCGAATCGGAAATGGTCACGATCTGATCGGCATCCCGTGCTGCCTTCCTGACTTCAATCGAGCCCTTGAGGAGGCTTTTCCGGCTGTACTCACCGGGAAACTCTCTCGGGTTAGCCATGTGTTGTAAGGGATGAATGTCGTAGAACACCACAATCTTGCGTTTCGATCGCAAGGGGCCCAGCGGCAGCGACCCATTCATGACGATGAGTATGTCCGTACCCCAGGCATAGATGGGAAGATAGATCTCCTCCCAAACCGCTCTCCAGATGCCCGTGTTCTTGGGGACTGGCAAGCGCACGATGCGAGCATCCGATGCAAGGGCACCCAGGGTCGCGTCCTTTGGCACTAGGATGGTGATCTGGCACCCCCTGGACTTGAGCTGCGGGACCAAAGTCCGCATGATGTCAAGAGAATAGCGGCCCTTTCCGCCGTTCGTCTCTCCCACCTCCGTCGCCACGATCAGAACCTTCATTCAGACCTCACAAGAATTGGCAGAAAATGTGCGATGCGTCGGTTTTGGAAAAGGGGCTTACCCACCACCACTCTTAAAACCATGGCGATCGTGGTCTTTCCATTTTCCCGTCACTCCTCGATACCCATCCCACACGGCGCGCAATATAATGCGTGCGATCTGGCGTTCCCCGGCCAGCAGGCGTTTAGCGATCCGACGAGCAGAAAGAGGCAGGTAAACCAGATGAAACAGCAGTCTCTTGCCGGGGGGAAGCAGGGTGTTTGCCAGAATCACGCTGTTGCGTGGAAAGTAATAGAAGAAATTCGCCGTCGTGGTGTCGCGTGACTGGTGTCTCACCTCGATGCGATGGCAGACAATGGCGTTTCTGGCAACGACGATCCTATACCCTTCGCGGTGAGCCCACGTGCAGAAATCAAGCTCATCGCTATAAATGAAGAGACCGTCGTGCAGATACATCCCCCGCCGCTGATGGACGGAACGAAGCACCCGGCTGGCAATGAACATCGCCCCGCCATGCACGATGGGCGATTCCCAAAACTCTGCCTGCGTTTGAGGCATGGGTTGGCCCACCAGCACGCGGAAGAAATGCCGGAAGGCAGGACCGCTGCCGGCAAACTGAACTTTGCCCGTGTGATCCGTCATGATCGCGCCGACCACGCCGGCGTCCGCCGCTTGACTGACCGAGACGAGCACGCGCAGGCACTCCCGATCCAATTCCGTATCGGGATTGAGAAGAAACACGTAATGAGCCGGCTCCGGCCGCGTCAGACCGTAGCGGATCCCCACATTGTGCCCTCCAGTGAAGCCCAGATTCTCTTCGTTCCGGATCAGCACCAGCCGCGCCGCAGAAGGAGCGTGCTCAAGCGCCTGCTCGGTGTCCGCCGCTCCCCCCTGAAGTGCGGTTTCGCGGCCATACTCGGCAAAGGCATGCCCCGGACCGAGATTCGCCTCGGCCCACGCCTTGATCCTCTCTGCCGAATCATCTTTGGAACCATTATCGACGACCGAAACCAGGTAGTTCGAGTAATTAAGTTTCCGGATCGATTCCAGGCACTCCAAGATGTCCTTCCAACCGTTCCAGTTCAGAATGCTGATCAGAACTTTGGGCTGTCGAGGTTGAACAAGATTGGGGTTCCCCGTCATTTTATCTCCTAGTGGTTAGTTGTAGTCACTTTCCGGCGCAACGCCTCCTTCCGAGGAAGAAACGTCAAAAAGGGAGAAGCCGCAGTTCTCCGCTCATGCCGCGCGTAAACGCATACCCATTTCGGGTCTCGGCGGATCTACTCCAGGTAGCAGGCGATAGGGAAAATGAAATAACAAGGCCGTGTGTCGAGATGGTTCCTATCCCGTTCATCCATTTTCATCTACGCGAGATTGAAGGGATCCCATATTATTGAAATTCGCTCTGCTACCCTGCCTGGCGACTCGCTGCGGCCCAACTGGGCGGCAAGTTCTTTCGAACCTCAATATTCTCAAATACGCAACTTTCCCGCGCCCCATGGGCCTTCACCCAATCAGCCATATTACCAATACCTTCTGCGAGCGGCGTTTTCCGATGTTTTCCAAAAACTCCCTCCGCCTTCGAATGGTCCGAGAAGGCTACCTTGACCTCGTTCCGGGTTTCGAGATGCCTGACCCGGCATTCCTGGCCCATGGCCTCCGCCACAATCCGAGCCAGCTCATTTACGGTATTCGGAGTGTCGGCGCCCACGTTGAACACTTGGTTACGCGCTCCTGGAAAGCCGACGGATGCTGCGATGATGGGAGCCACATCATTGATGTGAGTGAAGGCGCGCTGCTGGGAGCCGTCCCCGAAGATGGTCATCGGTTCGCCCTTGAGCAACTGGTTCATGAAGATGCCGACCACGTTGCGGTAGCGGTCGGCAATGTTCTGCCTTTCCCCGTACACGTTGTGGGGGCGGAAAATCACGTAGTCGAGGCCAAACATCTCGTGGCTCACCCGCAGTTCCTGTTCCACCGCCAGCTTGGAGATTCCATAGGAATCTTCAGGAACCGGGATCATATCCTCCCGCAACGGCGTCTGCCCCGCGCCATAAACCGCGATGGACGAGGTAAACACTAAGCACTTCACATTGTGATTTACCGAGGCATTAATAAGATTGACCGACCCGATCAAGTTATTCTGGTAATTAAACCGCTTGATGAAGTGGCTGAGCCCTTCGGCCGCGTAGGCCGCAAGATGGTAGACATAATCAAATGCGTACTGCGAAAAGAGCTTATTCACCAGCTCGTGATCGACAACCGATCCTTGCACGAGATTCGCCCCGACCGGCACATTATCGATGTACCCACCGCTTAGGTCGTCCAGAACCACTACCTGATGGCCGTCTCGCAGTAAATGTTCAGCTACGTGCGAGCCCATAAAGCCGGCCCCGCCCGTCACCAGTGACACTGGCATACCCACACCTCCTCAACCGTGGAAGCTAGTTCAGAACCCAGCATCCTGCCAACCATTCCTGTTGAGAGTAACGGTCGCGACCATCGGTGCTTTCGCTTCTCTCAGAGGACATGGCCCTCGCGGGAATGCCCGCGGGCCCGCTGCCTGGCCATCATCCAGGGAATGGTGCGGAAATAAAACTCGCGGTACGCGCGCCGGGGCAAGGGAATATGAGTATCGAGCAGGAAAGTGAACGGCGCCCATGCTGGCGCCAACCATCGTGCCAAACTCCTCGCCACCCTGCGACCCGCGGAAACCGTGGGGCCGTTAAACTCCTCGCCGCGCGCCTCCGCCGGCACTTTCGTCTTGAAAACCTCGTACGCTAGCTTCAGCTTCTCTTCGCGCCGGCAGACGTCGGCGAATGACATGCGTTTGTAATGGTACCCAATGGCGCCCGGGTTGTAGAGGAGTCGCAAGCCCTTTTTCATCAGCCGATAACCCAATTCCAAATCCTCATAACCGTACGTGTGGAAGTCCTCATCAAACATGCCATGTTCGAGCAAAAAACATTTCTTCAGGCTGACATTGCAAGAGTAAAAGAACAAGAAGCCCACATCACCTCCTGGTGAAAGATGACCGAAACCGAACAGGGCGCCATCGAATGCCAACCATTCCATGAAAGGCGTCGGGTTCAGCTCCGGAGACCACGCGACATACCCCAAAACGGCAACGGCGGGAGAGGGGTGCTTTCTGTGCCACGCCGCGTGCTCGGCCACCAGGGTCGGGGTCGGAATAATATCGTCATCACCAAGTAGAATAAGGTCACCCTCAGCGCTCCGGATTCCGAGGTTCCGTGCCACGCCTTGTCCGCGATTCTCTTGGCGAAGGTAGCGGATGGGGAAAGGTGAGCCGACTGCGGTTTGCGCCACACCTTCCCCGGTTCCATCGGTGGAACCGTCGTCAACCACAATGACTTCCAGAATCTCGCTCGCCGCAGTTTGGTGCTTATAGGCTTCCAGAGTTTTCGGCAGCATTCCTTCGCGGTTATAAGTGGGAATGATGACGCTGATATCAGCTTTCAACGACTCGTTCCTCCCCGGTCCTCAGAGGGTATCTAGCAGTCCAGGTCAAGCATGAGGAGATCGCTTCCTGATTGCTCGGGAACTCTGCGCTCTCCCCACCGAAAACTCTATGGGTCTGGTATTCTCCTCACGAAAAGCTCAAGTACTTGTCGTACGCGAGGTAGCACATCCTCTGCCTTCGATACTCCGCGTCCCAGATCAATCGCAGTTTCCGCCGACAGGCGAGTGCCAGAGACATGAGCTTTCCCATGGGGGGGAAAGCAAGCTGGGCGCTCGCCAGCAAGCGGAGCCTGGCGGCTTTTTTCTCTTCCTGGAACTCCTTCGCGAGGATTTCTGCCGAGCTTCGAGCCTCTTCGCATCGGTTCGCCATGACGGCACGCACACCAGAACTCATAAACAAAATGCCTTTAATCCATTGGGTCAGAACACGGGCGGCCAGGTCTCTGACCTCCAAGGGTATTTTGTCATCCTCCGTAAGGTTCCGGATCATCTTCAACCAGCCCGGCCAAATCTCCGGAAGATGTGACTGTACCGTCGCCGATCCAGCATGCACCATAAACAGGGCGCCGGGCTCCACCGAGATAGCAATGGGGAAATGCGCGGCGACACGGTACAGGTAGTCGTTGTCCAGCGCATTTCCCACCTCCGGATCGAGTACGCCGACCTGATCGAGCAATTCTCGTCGGAAAACCACCCCGGTCCACTGGGGAGGCAAAAGCTCCAACATCTTCTGCAAACCCTCGGGCGGCTCGTACAACCCGGGCTGCCATCCGCCTCTCACCACGGCAACCCGGTCGCGAGGATGGACCAGGACCGTGGCCAGCGCGGAAAACGCCGCTCGGGGATATTGTCGGAATCCTTCCATGGCGCGCTCGTAGAGATGCGGGAGCAAGACGTCATCGTCACCCAGAAACGAGAAGTAGGGTGTTTCAACGTGCTCCATGCCAAACAAGTAGTTTCGGGCAATCCCTAGACGAGAGCTGTGCCGGTGGTAGTGAACCCGGGCATCCTCTTGCGCGAGTTTCTTCAGCACATCCATGGTTTCTTCACCAGCGACATCGGCGTAGACGCACACCCTGACATGGGGATAGGTCTGGCACAACACGCTTTTAACCGCACGCCGCAAAAGCTGCGGTCGATTGAAAGTTGGGATGAGCGTCGTGATTGAAGGCGGAATAGGGCTGGATTCAGGTGACGGCCCGTTTGACACGTCATGCATACCGCAAACCTCCACCTGCCAAAGCACGTTGGCTACTTGAATTCTGCCGCTTCCGCTCAAGCACAATACACTCCAATACCATGCGACCGCACCTCATTGGAGCATTTTGAATCGGGAACGCACGGAAGTGCATTCCATTTTGCCCCAGGATCTACAACGCTTACCGCATAACTTCTGAATCCGCAGCGACATACCAAGCACCCGCGGCGCGATTCAAATGCGAAGCCAGCCGCGCCCCCGCGTGTTCCAATGTCCAGAAACTCCTCACCGCCTCCACACTTCTAGCACCCATCTGTTCACGGAGGCGATTATTCTGTAACAACTCGCCGAGAGCCGCTGCGAACGCCTCCTCATCTCGATCAGTTAGAAATCCTGTCTCGTTAGGGACGACGGATTCTCGCACGCCGCCTTCCTTGACGGCAACCACGGGCGTTCCGCACGCCATTGCCTCCACCGGGGCCAGCCCGAAAGGTTCGAGGATGGATGAGTACACAAAAACCTTCGCCCTATTGTACAAACGCACGAGTTCGCTGTCGGGAATCAATTTTTTGATCGTGAGGTCCACCCCCAGCCCGGCGGCCATTTGCACAAGATGCGCTTCCCAAGTTGGGTCGGTGGAATTCGCGACGATCACCATTTTCGGTCGCGTCGGCCTATCTATGAGGCTCAATGCACGAATGGCAAAGTCAAATCCCTTGAGGAATTGACACGACCCCACGGACAGAACGAAATGCTCTTTCCCCAATCCCAGGGGCCGGAAAACAGCGGTATCAATTCCCAGATAGGAAACAAACGAGTTGAGTCCGTACGCCCGCAGGATTGTCTCTCTAGAAAAGCAGGAGTTAGCGAGAATGTATTTGGCGTATGACGCATTTTCTTTGTCGATCCTCGTAAGTCGGCTTTTCTTGTATGCGCGCCAAATTTTCTGGTAGGTGGGGAGCGTATCCGCCGAGTGCTGGGTTCTCGCGAGATTTTGCATGGCAGCTTCCTGCACCCTGGACGGTTGTTGGCAGTAATACACAGTCCGCTTCTTTAGGTACCGCAACAAGAACGGCGTAAACGTAAACTGATCTTGTTCCGATAGCACTACGTCGTAAGGACCCGCATTGATCTCTTCCGCAATATGCTCCTGCGCCCGCTTAAGGTCTGCCGACAATGACGTGTAGGCAGGCAGAAAATATTGGAAAGGTGAGGAGACGACCCCCATCATCGTCCGTCGCACCAGGTAAACGTGGAAGCCGTCCACGATGTCTTTCAACGGCAGGTAGCTCTCATCGGCCGTGGAGGGGACGTGGACGTCGATCTGATGGCCAGCGTTCTTGAGGTATTTGATAGAGCCGTACAAAGCCCTCTTGGCGCCACCGGACGGCAAGTTGTGAAATACCGCAATCTTCAGATGAGTGTCCTCCTGGGATCCTGGTGCCCGTGTCTTGGCTGGAACCCTAAGCGGGGAACCGGTCACGGTTCACTCCTTCACTCCCAAAATAAGATCCTGGTAGCTCAGGTAGTCCTTCCGCCCGCACCACGAGCCGTAATCGAGATGCATAACCTTCAGTCCCAGCCTTCTGTACAGATCCCTAATCCAGCCTTCGTCAAAGGCAATCGCCTGCTCTGGTACCTCACGAGAAGCCGTGCGATACTTGTCAAATACATACCTGAGATCGATCGTACTGTCGCCAGCCTCAATGAGCCGCAATGATTCTTCGTTAAGCAGAAAGTACGAGATTAAGCACCGTCCACCCCTCTTTAATACGCGGTAGATTTCCGACAGATAATTCTCCAAGTCATCAGGCAGCATGTGGGTGAAGACAGAGCCGAGCATCGCGAAGCTGAAAGATTCGTCAGCAAAAGGAAATTTATATTCCGAGGGCTGATACTTTCCACATGGGTTGTAATGCTTATTGTAAACATCAATCTGCTGGAAGTGAAAATTCGGGAACCGCGGTGTGAACTTCTCACGACACCAGTCGATCCCCGCTTTGGTTATGTCAATGCCTTCGTACACTGCTCCTTCATTTAGGTACTGAGTCAAGGGCAATGTCTTTCTCCCGATTCCGCAGCCGACATCGAGCATTTTTTCGTCAGGCAGGAGGCCACATATTTCCTTATAAATCTTAAGGAACTCCTCGCCGTTGCGCTTGAATTCTCCCAAACTCGGCGGGCCGTCAAACATGTCTTCGACCCCAGGAACAAGCGGAGCAAGAGCCCCGAATATCCGCGCCTTGTTTTTGTTGGCGGAGTAATTCCTGAACTTTCTGATCTTCTGCTTAAGCGGAGAGGGAATAAGTCTTTTCACTAAGGTCATCATGTGTCTCTTCCTCGTAATCTTCCCATAAAGATATGAGCATCCAACTTATCTTCGGGCTCACTTGGATGAAACCGGTCCTCGTCAGCCTAAGACGAAACCGCTGACGACGTCTTTGGGCGGCAGGCAAAGCTCATCGGTAGTGGAGGGAACGTGGAAGTTTACCTTATTCCCAGCGTTCTTGATGTATTTAACAAAGCCGTACCAAGCCCTCTTAGCACCTCCGGACGGCAGATTGTGGAATATGGCTACTTTCACCTGCGTTCCATCACAACCAAGTTCTCCAAATTGGCCTTCAGACGAGATATAGGCAGGAACCTGGCAGCCTGCTTCAAGTCAAACGCATCAAAGAACCTCGTGACAATCAGGGCAATGAGGTAAACGACTCCAAAGACAACGGCCTCCAGCACCAGTCCGCCCCAACCAATGGGCCTCACAGAACTGATTAGGAAGCACGCCACCGCACCGGCCAGTGATGCACCTAATGGTCTTAGGTATGACTCCGTGAACAGCCGTTCATAAGAGTAACCCGTGATTCGGTGAAAAAGGTAGATGAAGAAGGCCGCACCGAATAGGGCTGAGACGAGAGTCCCCACGACGGCGCCGGCGAACCCATAATATCGAATCAGGAAGAAACTCATCACCAAGTTTAGGACAGTCGTCGAGACGGCTGCTCTCACCGAGGGAGTTAAGTTTCCCTGGCCGGTGAAGATCAAATTCCCCGGCCCTGTCACCAGATTCACCATGTTCGTCAGAACCAAGAGGGCGAGCGGAATGGCAACGACGTCCAAATTCGGACCGAGCCAGAGCCTCACAAACGGGCGGCAAAGAACTGCCGCCAGGATCGTCATGGGTACGCTCAAGAAGGCCATGTACTTGTGCGACCGGTAGTAAAGTTCCTTCAGCCCCTCCTCGTGACCCTTGGCACCGAGTTCGGAGGCCGCCGGCATGAGCGGTGACAACAATAATTCCGGTAAACGGCGCGCCTTCAGGCCGGCAGAATTGGCGATTTGATACCATGCCACGGGAATCACACCCACGAACCACGTCAGGTAAACCTTTTCGATCTGGCTCTGCACGACCGAGCCGATCTGCTGTGTGTAAAGGCGCCAACTGAAACTGAAAATCTCCTTCATCTCCTTGCGATCGAAGCGGAATGGGTTTAGGGAAACCTGGGGGAGCAGCCTGTGCGCTGACCCTGCCAGGAGCGCCAGGCTCAGAAGGGCCCCAGCCAAGTTCGCGTAGAGCAAACCACGCAAATGCCAGCCGAGGCTTAAGAAAATAACCGTAAAGATAGCGTTGCTGACGACACTCACGAACCCAAAAGCACTGCTGAGGTCCATCCGCTGCAAGCCTAAGACGACTGACGAGAAGGGCGCCGAGAGGAAGTTGATCCCCATGGTCAGAATCATAACCAGCCACAGGGCGCGGAGCTCCTGGTAAGGTGTCGACATGTTTCGAAAAAGTGCTGGCAGCCAGTAGCCGGTGGAAACCCAGAGGCCAGCCATGATGATGAGGGAAACAAAGATGTAGAACATCAAGCCCGTGTCCAGCAATCGCTTTAACGCCACGAACTCGCCCTTGGTGTAATGCTCCGCCACGTGTTTCGTAAGAGTCCCAAACATGCCCAGATCCGTCAACGAGGCAAAGCCCATGACCGTCATGAAAACCGCATAGATTCCGTACTCGCCAATCCCCACCTTTCCCAGAATGAAGGGAATAAGAAGGAAGGGGATGGGAAACACGACGACGCTCTGAAGCGCCGAGAAAAGCACATTACGAATCACTTTGGCGCGTACGGGCTTCTGTTCGGGCGCAAAGACTCTGGTCAGCAATCCCATAACTACCTCAATCGGAAAACGCGCTCTCAGCTCAAGCAAACAAAGGCTCTCTACGGCGACATAACCGTCGTGACTTCCGCAAGGGAAGGGGCCATGGGGTGGAGGCGGAAGCAGCGTTGGCCTTGGCGCTTTGAAACTTGATCGTCGCTCCCCAACGCCACCATAACGGGCCCTTCACCGGGTCCCGGTATGGGCCCCTATTCCCGTTGGCTGTCGTGCTCGACCCTTTTGTACATGCCCACCCCTGCGGGGTGGTTATCCTCATCAGGTCGGCCCCCAACAACGAGAAACGCGGTGGTTCATAGTGGTTCTCGGTCGTGAAGGGTGAGCAGAATCGATCTTCCACCAAATCCTGCCTGACGAAAAAGGCGTTCACCCCGGCAAGGCAACAGCCGACAAGAGCATAGCCCTTTTGGCGACCCAATCCTTCCAAGGCCTTCAGGCTTGCTCCATCGTAGTTTGTCCCATCCCAACGGTACTCTTTGCGATAGTCCTTCACCACGCTTACGGGCAGGCGAAACGTAGCGTTGTACTCAATAGTTACAACTCGCGGCTTGACCGAAGAGATCTCATTCCAGACCCAATAGTCATTCCCATCGATATCGATGCTTAACAGGTCGATTTCGCCGTCAAATCCCCCACTGTGGATGATGGAGTCGATGCTGTCAGGCTCGACGAACGCCTGCCGTACCACGAGCTGGCCGTTTTCGATATATGCTGCCAGTGCCTTGTTGATAGAGCTGACCAAGCTCGCATCACACTCGATCCATAAACCACGCCAGCCCGAGAATAAAAGATACAGCGTATTGTTCTGGGTGCCTGACCCGGCGCCAAACTCCACGAAGGTCTGTCGCGTGACGTTGATGCGGCGGAAGATTTCCTGCAGGATGCCATCCTCGTCATTCTGTGAATAGCCCTTGAATCCGGAAGCAAGCAGCCTTTGGGGATCTCGGGCACGCTCGGAGGCGAGAAGCGACTGAGTGCGAAGGCTGGTCAAGCTGGTTCGTATCGTCATGGCGGATTAACCGGTTTGCTCAATCGCCGTGAGATAGGGCTTAACTTCCGGTGCTAGTCGTTTCAAACAGCGCTTGATAATTCCCATGATCTCCTCGCCATCCTGATGGGAAACCGCCGGGTCGGCTTGCGCACGATGCCTAAGACAATGCCTCGACGCTCCGCAGGTCGCGATCTTGCCGCGATTAGGCTTCTTTGAACTTGTGTGCCATCCGGGTGCCCGCTCGAACCACCCTAACCCTCAGTCTTTCTTCCAGATCGAGTAGTATCCGAACGTCTGAACCTTCCTGTATTCCCTTCGCAGGAAATCGTCGAGTAGGGTTACCCCGCTGTCAGGGGGAATCTCGGTCGCTGTCCCCGACACTATAGGATCGGAGCAGAGAACTATGTAGTCCACCTGATTTCGCTCCAGGTCACGGATTACTTCCTGCTGGACCGTTGCGGTGGTGATCACGCCGGGCACAAGATCATTGTATCGAGTTCCAGGGCGTCGGTCCGCTAGAAAGTAAAATAATGCATTGTTTACGAATACTTGATGGTGTTGAGGATTGCCGACGAAAATCGCCTGCCCTTCGGGCACATTCCGCTGAATGTAGCGGACGGCGTCTTCCTCATCCTTGTCCACGTAAAACGGACGGGCTCTTGCTACTGCCGTAGTCATCCCTATCGAGTCATATTGATATAGATTTCGACAATATCGTTTCGCGGGGACGACAATGTACAATACTATCAGGACAAGTAGAAAAACCTTCACCAGCCCCCTACTCCATGCCGGTTTAGTCCCCATCTGCCAATCGGCTAGTAGCAAGGGAACCAGGATACTCGCGGGGATCGTCATCGCCAGAAAGTGGGGCCGACCCGACCGGATCAAGGCTGTCGTCACGAAACAAGAACCCAGCAATGTGAGCAACATCCACCCGAATTGCTGGCCCCGGTTTTTCACAGCGCCGGCGGAGTTCCATAGTGATCGCGCCAGTCCGATCCAACTGATCATGTAGACGGTCAGCGGAACATAGAAGAGAGCCCAGTCAACGGCTGGTGTAATCTGGCCCCTCCCGGGCAAGAAGAGTATTTTGGGAAGAATCGGAGGAAGAGGTAATGCGCGAGTTTGTGCATAGATGTGCGGATACTCCAGGAAATCCGCTCGCAGGTCACCGAGCGGCACGGCTCTGATGAGAAAAAGCAAAACCGGGACGACAACGACACAGGCTCCGCTCCCATATGATACCAAGGCCTTCAGGCACCGGATCACCTCGGTTCTGCCCTGCCGGACACCCCGTGAATACTCCAGCGAGGATAGCAGCAATGCCAGCGTGGCGCTGAGCAAGGTGTAGATACCAAGGTCATGCCGGTAGAGAATCGCAAAACCCGCCGCGACACCGCCGAAAAACATCCAACTGAGTCTATTCTCAGAGAATGAGCGAAGCAGCAGCAAAACCCCCAACAGGCTACAGAACATCGCTGGATAGTTCGGGGAACTATACCCCCCAGACGTCGCCAGAAGCAGCAACGTGACCAGGAAAGAGATATAGCTCGCCGTTCTCGAAACCAGTCGGCGACTAATCGCGAGGACCACAAGACAGACCCCGAGTCGCACAAGGGTGTCCCAGATTCTTTCCACCAGAATCGAATAGCCGAACACACGGAATACTCCTGCTAAAGTGTAAAACTGACCTGGAGTGTAACACGCCCAAAAATCCCGGTAGGGCACATCCCCACGGGCAACGCGAACTGCTCCTTCAGTGAGGATCCCCTCGTCATAGAGGTTGAGCCCTTGGATATTTCCGCCCAAGAGGCACACGATACCCGCCAGCACCAAACCGGCGGTCAAGTCACGATGGATGCGGGTGTTCATCCTGGCGTCTCCATACCTATGTCGCAGTTTCGGATCCTCTCATCCTGTCGAGCCCAAATCCCGTGATATCGTCCCCTTCGCATACTCACACCCTGGCTCAGTTCGTGTTCTGCAGGTTGGCCATCGGTTTTAAGGCCAATCCTGATGGGGAAGGAAGAGATGTGCCCATTCCGAACTTCACCGTTCGCGCCAGATCTTAAGGAGCCCCATACCATTGCGCCATGCAATGCCAGGTATAAGGGCGGGCGCGTAGACTACGGTGCGCCCACTGGCCCGGGGTCGGTGGTTTATCGCCACTTCGCCGGGTTTGATTCCTGCCTTCATGGCGCGCGCCACGAATTCCCATTGAAAACCCTCGGAGAGCAGGCCGACCTTGGAGACAATCGCCTCGATCACGGGGCGCTTCATCAGCATCAAATTGCAACTGGGGTCGTGGAGGCGACTCCCGAACAGAAGTCTATGGTAGATCCGGAAGGAACCTGACATCAGTAAGCGCACGAAGGGATCCGCCCGGTCAACTCTCCAGCCAACGACCAGTTCGAAATCCTCCCGCATTTTCCAAACCCTCCAGAAATCCTTCGGGTCGATCTGGCCATCAGAGTCGGAAGTGAGAACGTAGGGGCTGGTGGAGGCGCACAAACCTGCAATCATCGCGCCGCCGTATCCCCGCCGGGTGTCCATCATGTCGAGCACCATAGGGTATAGCTTTTCCAATTCGCGCAGTACCTCTTTCGTATTATCTTTGCTGCCATCTTCGAAAATGATAAAGCGCAGGTCGATGGAGGGAGACAACTCCGTCCACCACTCCTCCAGGGTACTTTTGATGGATGCACCCTCATTGTGCACGGGCATGACGAGATCCAGTTTCGGACGAACCAGCTCAGACGGCATGGAAACACTCCTCACTCCTCATACATAACCGTATTCCGCAGGGGAAGCTCTTCCTGTGTTTGATATCCCAGTTTCCAGCCTTCTTCCCTTAATTGCAATGGCAGCCACTCGAGGCATGGATCGAGCCCTCTGGCATCGACTGCTGGAATCGACTCTCCCTTCATGCCGCGGGCGCGACCGAGGATTCTCCGAACACTCAAGAGGCCGGTAAAGTCCACGGCAGCCGAACTTTCTGATGACAGCATCTCCAAAGGCGCGACCATGGGCGGATCAGAGACGGGCAACGAGTTTTTCACAGGATGATCAGGTGGCATTGGGTAAAGATGCTTCCATGAGACGGTTGAACCTGGATTGGGACCGGAGAAACTTCCCAGAGGAGTAACAGCCCCTGCTGGCGGCATTCTGCTGGCACATTCAGTACAAGAAGGCCATTATAAAAGAAGCGCGCTCGCACCGTCAATCGCTAACTGGATACGGCGGCAGGGCTTGGGCGATTTTTCCCAGGCCGCCTGAGCAAAGCTCCTATTCCCCACCGCCATTTCCCTGCCCCGTGCGATCTATCCCGCATGGATCCGCAGACTGCGGGGGTCCACGTCGGCCCGGCGGCGCAAGCCGAATGCCGTCATGCTGCTGGAGCTTTCACTCCTTTTCCCGAATCGTTGACCGCGGGACGCGCTGGGTCGGCGAATATCCTGTGGAACGCGACAGGAAGCCATAGCGCAGAAGGCACCACAGTGCCCGCGTTCCATCCCTCCACGTGATCTTCTTCCCTTCCTCGTACGTACGCCCGTGATAGGAGATAGGGGCTTCGTAAACTCGCCACCCCGCGCGCGCAACTTTGATGGTGATTTCCTGCTCGAACCCAAAGCGATCTTCGCGGAGGTCAATTCCCTCCAGAACTTCGCGCCGGAAGGCCTTGTAACATGTCCAAACGTCGGAGAGATTCAAGTTGGTGACCATGTCCGAAAGGGTGGTCAGGAACTTATTGCCGACGTAATGCCAAAACAATAGGACCCGGTGGGGCCCCCCCATAAAGCGCGAACCATAAACGACGTCGGCCCTGTCCTCCTCGATAGGAGCTATCAGGTGGAAGTAATCCGCCGGATCGTATTCCAGGTCGGCATCCTGGATAATGACAATGCCGCCGCGCGCCTCCTGGAATCCCCGGCGCAGGGCCGCTCCTTTCCCCTGGTTCCGGGCCTGAAAGAACACGCGGATGTTATCGGTGCGCAAGACGGCCCCACTGCGCGGCAGGGTCATCTGCGGCTGACCCACCGCGCTACAACGGAGAATCGTCGTCAGCAATTCGCGCGTTCCATCCGTCGACCCGTCATCGACAATCACGATTTCCTTTTCCAGGTCGACGTCTTGCACTCGCACCAGAATCTTCTCGATGGTCGCCATCTCATTATAGACGGGCATGACCACCGAGATTCGGGGCGGGTGATCCAACATCAGGGGTGCCTCGGGCATCTTTTTGCTCCCGCCAGTACTTGCTGCCTTGATGATTCCGTCCTATTGCCGGCGCCGCCTACCTCTTACCACCCTTGCCGCCTGAGAAGGTTCCTGCCCCATGGGAGTTTGCCGTGTCCGCATTGATAAGACAGCGAGCCTCGGTTCTGGCGAAGTCGGTCACAGATACTGGTACTTTTTGCGCCGGTCGGAACCTTTCCCGGCTTGGCCGGGAAACCGGCACATGCTGAACTAAAGTTCGGCGCTACGAAACCGATCCGGGTCATCAAAAGCATCGCGAATTGTCACGCACGATGCTGGAAGTCCGTGGGAGACGCATTTCGTTGTGCGTAGAATCAAAAACTTAGCGAGATTCGAGCGTCTGTAAGTTATTCATTCTGCGTTGGCAAACGGTTATCTCCGACAGGCTCCTAAGGGCAGAAATCGCAAGGAGGAATTGTAGGCTGGGTCGCCAATATTTGCAAATCTTAATGTTCTGAGAACGCGTACATGTCATCCTGCTGGTGTTCGGGTCGTAGCCGAAGGCGTCCGCGTCACCCGCACCGCCCGCTCCGACTTCGAGGGCACCGTCCGCTTCAGGCAGGAACGCAAGAAGCGCTCAGATTATCGCCGCCCTCGACAGGAATCGACCCCGGGCGCCATGCTGGCCCGGCCGCGGCTCGCTCCCCTCATCCCCAGCAATTCATACCACCGAGTGAGGCAGCGGCGCTCGGTGCTTTCTAATGTTTTCACCGGGAAAAAGCGCAACGCGCCGGAGCCACAACCCGAGGCGTGGCAGGGCCGACCTGCCCCGATCCATCGGGGTCCTGGCCGTGAACGTCACGGGCAGGATGCCAGCGCCAATTATCAGAACGTGAAGGCGCACACCTTTCCGTGGAGGGGATGACCGCCCCACGGGCGCACCCTGATTTCCGAGCAAGTGGACGATTGCGGCAAGGTTGTCACCGCTCAGAAGAAACTAATCTCTTCGCGTCTGCCGCTCCGACCACATGTGGGGAAAATTGAGAGTCGATGTGTTAGTGACCCGATGATCCGATGGTCCGATGACCCGATTCTTCAAGTCAGTGCTTAATGAAAGGCTTGAATCCTTCCTGCGCAAGTTTGTCTCGCACCTTGTCGGCATCGGCGCGAATCCGGAAGGGGCCCACCTGCACGCGGAAGAGGTTATCGTCCGCGTGGGCATATTCGGGGGTCACCAGGAAAACCGGGTAACCCCGCGCCTTCAGAATGTCCACCAGCGCCTCGGCATCTTGTTTGGTGCGCAATGCCGCCACCTGGAGGGTTATCCCCTCCCCCACTTCACCCGCGTCAGGAGGGGGTGGAGAGGGAGGATTCGCGGCGGGCTTGGCCGCTGCCGGGGGCTGCTCCACCGGGGGCGCAATGTTGGGTGGCTTCTCCGCGGGGAGAGGGGGATTAGCTCCCGCCCCGCCGGTCGGCGTCACCCCCGTACCCGGCGAGTTGGGGGCGGCATGGTCGGCGGCTGCGTCCTGGGGCGTAGCAGACGCGCTCTCCGCCGGCGGGTTTACCGTAGGAGGAATAACCGGCGGGGCGGTAACGACCTCAGTTGAAGGAGCCGAGCGGGATGCGCGTTCGTTGTACCCCACCAGGAATCCCAGCGAGAAGAAAACTCCGCAGGTTGCGACGCACACGAGAAAAATGAGGATTAAGTACCGTGCGGAATGACTTCGTTCCACATGTTCCCGCGCCTCCGTAGTCACGATGGTCCTCCCTGACCTAAGACGTTACTTGGAAAACCTTGCCGACAACCAGCCCCCCCCCGGGCGGGGCGGCCCTATACAAGAACTACTGACCTTTGCATAACATGGTGACGGATGAACCCCCTCACCCCTAGCCCCTCTCCCCCAAGGGGGCGAGGGGAGAGATGAGTGTTTTGTGATGTGACCAACTCCCCTCGCCCCCTTGGGGGAGAGGGGCTAGGGGTGAGGGGGTCTTGTCACAATAATTTGCAATACTCAATAGCCAATCCTGCTACTTCTTTTCTCCCTCCAACACCGGCGGGAGGAGTCCCTTGCCCATCAGGGCACTCAGCAACTCGACGGGAACGGGGAAGACCACCGTGGTGTTCTTTTCCGTCCCGATTTCCACCAGCGTTTGGAGATACCGCAGGGTGATGGCGACGGGTTCCTTGGCGATGACGGCGGCCGCTTCGGCCAGTTTCGCGGACGCTTGATATTCGGCGTCGGCATGGATGATCTTTGCCCGGCGCTCGCGCTCGGCTTCGGCCTGCGCGGCGATGGCGCGCTGCATTTCCTGCGGCAAGTCCACCTGCCGCACTTCCACCTTGGTCACCTTGATGCCCCAGGGCTCAGTGTGCTCGTCCAGGATGGATTGCAGCCGGCTGTTCAGCTTCTCACGTTGGGAGAGCAGATCGTCCAGCTCCACCTCGCCCAAAACTGAGCGCAGGGTGGTTTGCGCCAACTGCTCGACGGCGTAGCGGTAATTCTCCAGCTCCACGAACGCCTGCTGCGCGCTGATGACGCGGAAATAAACCACGGCGTTGACCTTCAATGAAACGTTATCACGGGTGATGATGTCTTGTGGAGGCATATCCCACGCCACAACGCGAAGGGAAACCCGCACTAGGGTATCGATCGGCCAGAGGATGAAAATCAGCCCCGGCCCCTTGTCCGGCCTCTGGAGGCGTCCCAGGCGGAAGATCACTGCCCGCTCATACTCCCTTAGCACGTTCAGACACTTTAAAACCCATACAAGAAAAACAAAGACCACCACGGCGACAATTCCCATAAAGCACCCCTCTCCGCATTCCTGCGGCCCGCACCACTCACTTATCAGTTCAAAAAGCTCCGCGGCCCCTGGGGTCGTCGTAATTGACCCCGCTCGAATTTGGTGTAGTAGGGGCGGTTCGCGAACCGCCCCTACTGCCTTCTGCCGTTGCAGTCTACCGGGTTTCCGGGGCCGACTCAACTACCAACGTCAGACCTTCGATTTCCCGCACCCGAACTCGCGCGCCTTGGGGGATCCGCTGGGCCGCACGTGCCCCCCAAATTTCGCCGCGTACCAGGATTTTCCCTGCCGGATCGAGGTCCGTCTGCGCCACACCCACCAACCCGATCATCCCCGCCTCACCGGTAACCGCTTTGCGGCGCTTTGCGGCGATGGCAAAACGCAGCAGGATGACGGTGATGAACGCCAGGGGCAGTGCCACGCTCAGCGCCGTGGGCAGGTGGATGCGCGCTTCCGGCCAGGGTGATTTAACCAGAATTATAGCGCCCAAAACCAGCGCAATAACCCCGCCTGCCGCCAGCACGCCGTGCGAAGTCACCTTGACCTCAAGCGCAAAAAGCGCCAGCCCCGTGATGATCAGCAAGACCCCGGCGTAATTGATGGGCAGAAAATTAAAGGCATAGAGCGCCAGAAGCAGGCAGATTGCCCCCACGGCGCCCGGCGCCACCATACCGGGATGAGTGAACTCAATGTAAATACAAAGCAACCCGATTGCTCCCAGAAGGAAGGCGATGTTGGGATCCGCCACCCACACCAGCAGGGCTTCAATATGCGTCATGGGGTAGGTCTCGACCTCGGCATCGGCCAAGCGCAGCGTCGTCGAGCCGCCGTTGAAGCGTGGAACCGCCTTGCCCTCATATTGCGTGAAAATATCGCGGGGGGAACTCTCGATGGCGTCAATCAGCTTGCCGTCCAGCGCTTCCTTATCGGTAAAGGATGAGCTTTTGCGCACCGCGTCATCCGCCAGGGTCACATTGCGCCCGCGTTTCTGCGCGATCGACCGGATGTAGGAAGCCAGGTCGCTCTCGATCTTCTCGTTCATCGTCTTATTCGGCTCCCCACCCAGCAGGAGTACGGGATGCGAGGCGCCGGTATTGGTGCCAGGGGCCATCACCGCCAGATCGCCCGCGATCAAAACGAAAAAGCCGCCTGAGGCTGCGGTGGCGCCACTGGGCGCAACATAAGTAATCACCGGAGCACGTGACGCGTAGATGGCCTGCACCAGCTCCTGCGTGGCGGTTACCAGTCCGCCGGGGGTGTTCAACTCCAGCAGTATGGCGTCGGCATTCTGCGCATTGGCGTAACGGATTCCCCGCTCCACGTATTCCGCGCTCACCTGATGGATCATCATGTCCAGTTTGATTTCCACCACGCGCGGGCGGGGCCGGTCAGCACGGAGCGGATGGGTGGGCAATGCGGTGGCGAGAATGACCATCAACAAAAGTACAGGGCGCAGTTTTTTGGCGCTCAAGGCGTTTTCCTTGCCGCCGGAACTCCGGCGTGGATTTGTTGCAGTAATTGTTGCGCTTGCTGGTTGCCGGGATCGAGATTAAGCGCGGCTTGTCCCTGCAAGCGAGCCAGATCCCACTGATTCATGGAAAGATAAACGCGCGCCAAGGAAAGGTGTGCTTGCGCGGTGTCTTTCAACTTAAGTGAAGTCTGCAGTTCCCCCGCGGCTGCCGGGTGTTTGCCTTCGGCCTCGAGAGCCTGGGCCAGCAGGAGGTGCGCCTGGGGATCGTCCGGAGACAGGGAAACCACCTCTGCCAGCTCGCGCTCCGCTTCCCCATAACGATCCTGCGCCAGAAACTTCTTCCCTTCCGCCAGGTGCGCGTTGATGTGCTCCTGGGGAGAAACATTAGCCAGATGCTGTTCCATGGCGTTATGCAAAGTCAACTCCAGCAACCGGTAAGCGCGGCCGTCATAGTTTTTCTTGAGGCGGGGCAGAGGGAGCACATCTCCGGACTGGTCGGCTGCCGTCCCCACCTCATGCTCCTTCAACCAATCCGATTCCTTTTGTTGCGCCGCCGTATCGCCCAGCTCGCCGAATACCACCGCCAGCAACGTATGGGCTTCAGAGTCATCAGGGTTGGCATGGACGGCGGCCAGGAGAGAATCTGCTGCCTCCGCATAGCGCTTCTGGTACCAGAGGGCCACGCCCTGGTTAAAGCAGAAGTCCACATCCGAGGGATCGCTCTGGTAAGCGCGTTGGAAATTCGTCAAGGCCTGGTCATAGCGCCCGCGGCGCGCCTCCAACACTCCCAAATTATTGGCGACTTCGCCCAACGGCAGAATCTTCGCCAGAGTTGAAAATTCCTTTTCCGCCACCGGTTCGTGCCCCAGGAAAAACTCATCGACAGCGCGCAGGAACAGCGACTCGTTATAATCCGGATCGGACTCCTCGATCTTTCCCAACCACTGGGCGGAATTCGCATAGTCCTTCTGCTCAAAATAGAACCGTCCCAGGGCAAAGGCGGCGCGATGATCGGACGGGTCCAGGCGCGCCGATTCGGTAAAGAAATGCAGACGGCTGGCATCGTCAGTGGCCACCAGGCCGCGAATATAGTTCTCGAAAGCGTCGAGGCGGATATCATGAAAACGCCGCCGGAAGTCCTCCTCATTGCCTACGGTGAAACTGGGATCGTGCGTGGCCAGCAACCGCCATGCCAGCCGCGTCTGCAAGTCCACCAACTCCGCCAAGTCTCCGGAAACTTCCAGGGGCGGGGAGAGCTTCAGCTTTTGTAGGTCGAGCAGTTGCGCGTGGACCACCAGGCGATTGTCCGCGACATTGAAATCCCCCAGGATGGCCCATTCCACGCCCAAGGTTTGCGCCACCTTAAACTCGCTCGCCAGCGTCAGGGGCGTATCCACCGGCACTCCCAGTTGCAGATAAGCGGCGTTGCGTTCGTCGCGGTCAAGAACATAGTTGTTCGGTTGCGGCAGGCGGGAGGAAAGGACTTCGGCGAAACTTTCCGAAATCCAACTCAAATCCGACCGGGGGCTCAGGTTTTCAAAGGGAAAGACCAGCAGGGATTTCACCTCCGACGAGCCACGAAGCGGCCAGGGGCAAAAGAGCACCAACAGAAGAAGTCCGACGATTCTTCGCATGAGAACACAACCCGACCCGCACATTATAACACTGCGCGGGACTAGCCCCCTGTAACCCGTGGCAGGGGGTTCTGTCCTACTTCCTTCTGCATCATACGGTGACCCATGAACCCCCTCACCCCCGACCCCTCGCCCCCTTGGGGGAGAGGGGTCGGGGGTGAGGGGGTCTTGTCACTCTAATTTGTAGTACTCAATAGTTTGAATAACATCCTTACCCGCCCCGTCAATTCTTAATGGATACGGGGGGATTCTTCATAAGCTCAACAAAAGCCGGGTACTGGCTGATCTTCTGGAAGTCGGGATCATCGGCAATCCGCTGCGGATCGCTGAGGCCATCCTCGATGGCGCGCCGGAGGTAGCGGGTGGCATCTTCCGCGTTGCCGACGGAAGCAAGGGCTTTGGCCATGTAAAAAAAGTATTCCACATCTTCCCCGCTGGGGTGCACCACCGTCCCCACGGAGGACTCCTGCGTTGCCACGTTGGGATCGATGCCGAGAGCGGTGCGATACTCTTCCACGGCTTGAGAGTACATTTTAAGGTGATAATAGGAGGTTCCGAGATTCAAATGGAAAGCGGCAGCGTCGCCCGTCAGCTCGATCGCCCGCCGATAGCACTTAATCGATTTTTCAAGATTCTTCGAGCTCTTCGATCCTGTCGCCACGGTGAAGTATACGGTGCCCAGGTTGTTCCAGGCCTCGGCAAAGTTTTTGTCCTCGCGGGTGGCGTTGCTGTAAGCTTTGCGAGCGTTGGAGAACTTGCTCTGTTGCTGTAAAGCGATTCCCAGCTTGTTCCATACCTTCGCATTCTTGAGAGACGCCTGCTTGAGGGCCCGGTAGTAATAATCCGCGGCGTCGGCATAGTTCTTTCTCGCCATAAAGATGTCCCCACGCTGTTCCAGAGTGATCTCCGGGGACGGCGTGGTGAGGGCCGGCGGTGATCCTGCCTCCGGGACGGCTTGATTCGGACTGAAACCCGCCACCAGGACCGGTATGGCCCCCCAGAAGGCGGCAGCCACCGCCATAAGAGTGGCAGCAAGTAAGGGCACGCGTCCCATTTGGGGTTTCATAGGTGGACCTCCCACTTTCGGGATTCGGGTTACGGGATACGCGATTCGGGAATCAGGAGTTTGTGATAAGCGTTTGCCGAAATCTCAATTCCCGAGCCCATGTTGTCCCCCAAGGCAGCATCACCGCAAAATGGACCCGTGTCCCGTAACCCGTTTCCCGTATCCCGTGTCCCGCTTCTCACCCCTCCGGCGGTGCTTTCTTCGCAGTATCCGGAGGGTTGGCCGGCTTCGAATTCTTTCCCTTGAAGATAGAAAGGAATTTCTTCAGTACACCGCCTTTCTTCTCGTCGGGTGGCTGAGAGGCATCAGCATTAGGCGCCGCGGCAACCTCATTATTATTATCATTGCCGGGGGGAGCGGTGGTCGCCACTACCGGGCCGTTGGCGGCGTTGCCGGAGTGAAACAACCGGCTTAGAATCCCACCGCTGCCTTGCGGGGCGGTCTGCCCTTGCGGTTCCGTTCCCGCAATAAAGTACTCGTTGCGGACCACTACCGCGTCACCGCCGCTGGGAAGGGTGGACGTCACCTCCACGGGAACCGCCACGATCCCGGGGGGAGCTTCGAAGGGCACGGCGTCGCGATAGGCGGGGTATTGGGTAACCTGCTTCATGAACTCCGTCCAAACGGGCAGGGCGGAATTTGCCCCCTCGAGTTTCAGTTCGCGATCGTCGTCATATCCCACCCAGGCAATGGCCAGCAGATTAGAGGTGAAACCGGCAAACCAGCCGTCGTGTGAAGTCCCGGTCTTGCCGGCCGCGGGCAAGGTGAAGCCGCGCGTCCGCGCCCCCGCCGCCGTGCCATTGTTGATGACACTTTCCAGCAAGGTGACCATCAGGTAGGCAACCCGCGGATCCAGCACCGGGCGGGTAACTTCCTTGCTTCGCCAGAGGAGGTGCCCGGAAGCATCATTGACCGCCAAAATAAACCGCGGCTGTACATAGGTGCCGCCATTGGAAAAGATCGTGTAAGCCCCGGCAACTTCCAGCGGCGTCGCCACGTATGATCCCAGCGCGATGGCGGGCGTGGCCAGCAAATCCGTGTTGAATCCCGCCGCCACCGCCAGGTTGCGCACTTTTTCGTATCCCACCATCTCCGCCAGGCGCACCGTGGCCACGTTCAGCGAATGCATGAGCGCTGTCCGCAGCGTCACCTCCCCGAAGTACTCCTGCTTGAAGTTTTCCGGCTCGTAAGCCACGTCGCCAAACCGGAAAGTGGTGGGTTCATCGTTGAGCAAAGTGGTGGTAGTAATGACGGGTTGGGACCCGTCCACGCCGGAGTTCAGCGCTGCCGCATAGACGAAGGGCTTGAACGATGACCCCGGCTGACGTTTGGCCAGCACATGGTTGAGCTGGCTCCGGCCATAATCGCGCCCTCCCACCATGGCCTTCAGCCATCCGGTGTGAGGATCGAGCACCACCAGCGCCATTTGTGGTTGCAAAGGATCCGGCGGGGGGGCGCCTTTTTCCAGCTTGGGCCTTTTCAGGCGGTGGTCAACTTCCACGGCGCCGGCATTGACGGCCGCCGAAGCCGCTGCCTGCACGTCCAGGTCAAGAGTGGTGTAAATCCGGTAGCTCTGGGAGAGCAGGTCCCGGTCGGAAAACTGCGCGAGCAACTGATCCTTCACCATGTCAACAAAGTAGGGAGCCTGCGTGCCCTCCACGTTGCGCGTCACCACACCCAGGGGCGCCGCGGAAGCCCTTTCCGTCTCCTGGGGCGTGAGCATGCCCTGCTCCATCATGCTCCTCAGGATGAAGTTGCGCCGCTCCAAAGCTCGCGAGGGATACCTGTAAGGTGAATAAATGTTGGGCCCGCGAATCATCCCCGCCAGCAGCGCGGCCTCTGCCGCAGTCAGACTGCCCACATCCTTGTTGAAATAGGCGCTGGCCGCTTCCCCGAATCCATAGATGGAAAAACCCCCGCGCTGGCCCAGATAAATCTGATTCGCGAACAGCTCAAAAATCTGTTCCTTATTCAGTCGTTGCTCCAGCAGGAGGGCAAGAAAAACCTGGTTTATTTTGCGGCCTAATTTGCGCTGGGGGGTGAGCCCAAAGATGTTGCGGGCTAACGTCATGGTCAGGGTGCTTCCGCCCTGGGGGATTTCGTCCGAGCGGAAAAAATCGTGCAGGCCGGAGGCGAGGATGCGATAAAAGTTCACGCCATGGTGGGAAAAGAAACTATGATCTTCCGCCGCCACCACGGCGTCGATGACGGTTTTGGGAAGATCCTGGTAGCGCACCAATCGCCGCTTGCTGCGGGAATTGTCAAACAACGTGGTGATGACTTCCGGTTCCAGCTTATAGCTTTCCAGCGTGGCCGGGGCGTCGAGCGAGGAAATGGAGACGATTTTTCCGCCGGCGAACTCGAGCGCCGCCGCGCCTTCCTGGAAGGAATCGATCTGGAAAAAGGAGGCGGAGCCGGGGCGGATTTCCAGGCGATTGCCGACCCGCCGGTAGGTGCCGACGTTTGATCCGCGCTCGTACTCGGAGTAAAGGCCTTTGCGCAGGCGGGCGCCCACCTCCTCCGGCGTTATGGCCTCACCCACAAACACCGGTGTGGGCGCGGCAAATACCAGGGAGGCGTTGTTGAAGATGTCGCCGCTCAGCCGGGCGTCGATGACCCGCGTATAGCGCACATAGAAATAGACGAAGGCTCCCACGGCCGCCAGGAGCAGCAGCAACCCCGCGCCGAGCAGGACCTTCTTGCCATTTCCCTGAGAGGATTTTCCCGGCCGCACAAAGATACGCCGCCCACCTGACCGGTGTGCGTCTTGCGATGCCGAAAATGGACGGGCAGCCACGTTTTATATCGTCTGGTTCTCAGCGGAGGGGGAAAAGTGAAGTTGCACCGTATAAACCTCCAAATCCACGGGGACGTGATAATCAACAGTAACAGTCAGGCGGACGGCGGTGGAATCCACCCTCACATCCCCCACCGCTACCGGGAGACCCAAGTCCTGGGCCTTGGCCACGATGTTGTTTCGAATCGCCTCCGCTGTGGAATGCTGGGTCAGCCAGACAGGGTTCTGTTCCACAATGTAGCTTTGCAGTCGGAAATTGCTGATGTAAACAGGCATGATCTTAAGACCGGCAAAGATCACCGCCGCGAAATAGGCGAGAGTAAGGAGAGCCTTTGAATCGATCCTCCCGGTCTCAGACCGCCGCATCTTCCCCCCCGTAGGAGGTAACGCCCCCTTCCGTTATCCCCCTCGCACCGAGAGCAGACTGGAGACAACCGCTTCCAGCTTAACATCCTGAATTTGCTTTGTCGAGCGCTGGAAGATCTCCGCCAAGCCCTGCTCGAACTTGCGTTTGCCGATCGTGACACGGTAGGGAACCCCGATCAAATCAGCGTCCTTGAACTTCACCCCCGGCCGTTCGGCGCGGTCGTCAAACAGCACATCGATGGAGTTCGCGCGCATCTCTTCATAAAGCTCTTCCGCCGCCGCACGCACGCGCGCGTCATCCATGTTGGCGGCCGTCAAAATGACATCAAAAGGAGCAATGGACGCGGGCAGGAACATGCCATCTCGATCGTGGTTCTGCTCCACCGCCGCACTCAGGATGCGCTCCACGCCAATGCCGTAGGAACCCATCACCAGCGGAACTTCCCGGCCGTTTTCATCGAGCACGCTGGCGTGCATCACCAGGGAATAGCGTCGCCCCAGTTTGAAGATGTGGCCCAACTCCACCGATACGCTGATGCGCAAGGGTTTGCCGCACTTGGGGCACAGATCGCCGGCGGAAACCACGCGCAAATCGCGGTACTCGGGGGTGAAATCGCGCCCCGGCGTGACATTGCGCAGGTGGGTGCCGTCCTGGTTGCCGCCCGTGATCATCCCCCGGCGGCCTTCCAGCGCTTTGTCCGCAAGAATCCTGACCCCGTGTAATCCCACCGGCCCCAGTGATCCCAGTTGCGCTCCCAGCAGTGCCTGGGCTTCTTCCGGCGTGGACGGGCGGAACTTATCCGTGCCCAGCGTCGTGGTCAGCTTGCTTTCACTCAGGGTGTGGTCGCCGCGCAGCAGGATCAGGATCGCTTTATCCTCCACCACGTAGACCAGCGTCTTGATCATCCGCTCGCCGCTCTCACCGGTGAATTTCGCCAAATCCTCGATGGTCTTCTGTCCCGGCGTGGGGAAAGGTTCGGGCGCGGCATCACCCGCGGGGTCCACCACCGGCGGCGGGTTCCCTTCCGCTTTTTCCAGATTCGCCGCGTAGCCGCAATCGCACAAGGCGATCAAATCCTCGCCCGCATCGGTGGGCGCGGTGAACTCATGCGAGTCGGTGCCGCCCATCGTCCCCGAGAAGGCTTCCACAACCGCGTATTTCAGCCCGCAGCGGTCAAAGATGCGGCTGTAGGCGTCATAGTGCTTGCGATAACTCACATCCAGGCCGGCATCGTCGAGGTCGAACGAATACGAATCCTTCATCCAGAATTGCCGCAGGCGCAGCAATCCCGACTTGGGGCGCGGCTCGTCGCGAAACTTCTCCTGAATCTGGTACCACATTTGCGGAAGTTGCTTGTACGAGCGCAGCTCCCCGCGCGCGATGTTGGTCATCTCCTCTTCGTGGGTCACGCCCAGCACCATTTCATGATCGTTGCGGTCCTTGAACTTGAAGAGCGTCTGAGCGTAGACGTCGTAGCGCCCCGACTCCTTCCAAAGCTCCGCCGGGTTCAGCGCCGGCAGGTGGAATTCCTGCGCCCCGATGGCGTTCATCTCCTCGCGAATAATCTGCATGATCTTCAGCAGCGATCTTTGCGCCAATAGCAGATGCGCATAAACTCCCGCCGCCACCTGGCGAATATACCCGGCCCGCAACAACAGGCGGTGGCTGGGAACTTCTGCTTCCGCGGGATCTTCCCGCAAAGTGGGAATAAAAACCTGGCTCCAACGCATGAATTTGACCTTTCGTTGTTACTAGCTCTCGTTACTAGCTCTCAGCTCTCAGCTCTCAGCTTTCAGCGACCAGCCTTCCGCTCTCAACTGTCAACTGTGCGCTGTCGGCTGTCAGCTATCCTCCATTAGAATCCGTCATTGTTGAAGATACGCCCACGGATTGTCAAGGAATGCGCGGGCCTGGTAGTGTCCTAGCGTGGTGTCCCGTATTAGAGTTGACAATGGATACCCCCCCATCCCCACGACCAGCAAAACGTGGGGCACCCTTCTCCTCCGTCAGATGACGGATTGATGAGAACACCTCAGCGAGCCACCCTCCTCCCCAAGGGGGCGAGGGCAAGAGGGTCAACGCTCCCCTCGCCCCCTTGGGGGAGAGGGGCTGGGGGTGAGGGGGTCCGTGCAATACAGCGTTGTCAAATATTAAGCGGGACACCACACTAGGTCTTTGACCGCATGAAAAGATTCTATAATATCTTGTTTTTGGGGAATCTTTAGGCTTATACTGGGGCATGTCACGACGCCCCCTTGAGGTGCGAGTATCAGCTGAAGATCTGAAGCAGCT
>Ga0326727_10001363_pt1 | contig 90830 bp, 83 predicted proteins | sample MB2enrmetagenome_FD_207643 | JGI IMG/M metagenome (GOLD analysis project Ga0326727, IMG submission 207643) | Lab enriched peat soil microbial communities from McLean, Ithaca, NY, United States - MB29MY | ecosystem: Environmental > Terrestrial > Soil > Wetlands > Peat | place: USA: New York...
TCAGTACCCCTTCCATGTGGATGGAGACCGTGGGATACCCAAACCTCGATGTGAACTCGAGCGGGAACACCCCCTTGATGTTGGCGATGCAGTTTATGTCGATGTAGCCCACGTACTTCGACGCCTCCAACTGCTCCTTCATCCTCCCAAGGGTGAGCTCGAAGATCTGATTTGGTTTGGACCACATCATCGATGTGTTGCCGCACCAGCATGGCTTGCCGTTCCTCCTTACGTACATGATGTGGTTCTTCACCGTGGCGCAGTAGACCACGCCCTCGTAGTCCAGAGTGCTGACGTCCCTCCTGTCGATCCACGACGCGAGTTTCCTCACCCTCTCGTGCACTTCGTACTGCGGTCTCGAAGCGTCGACGTCGTGGTCCTCTATTCGTATCATTCCCCTGCCGCTCCTCCTCTTCACGATTCCAAGGCGTCCAACCTTCAGGAGAAGCTCCTGCAAGTCATCTGCCAGCCGCTTCGAGGAAGAGTAGAAGATTCGGTAGCCATTCCTCATCATGGTCGCATCTCCCAATGCGAACCACTCCAGGAAGATCGCGATCTGTCTCGGACTCAAGTCCTTGACAAATTGCGGCACGAACTTCGCCTGCGCCTGACCGAACTGCCTGAGATAGCTGCTAAGCTGCTTGCTGGAGCAGGTGAAACTGGCCTCTCCTTTCGCAAAGTTGAACGGGAGGCTCTTCAACAGCTCCTCTATCGCCTCGACCCTTCCAGCCTTCTTCTGCGCCACACCGACGATGTAGTTTCTCTCGTTGCCTACGACCGAACCATTGGAGAGCCAGATGCCCATGAAGGACAGCCAAGTGTCCATTGGAATCTCGATTGGCTTGGCTTCATGAACCACGACCTGCCTCCCTTCGTAGTGATTCAGCGATACGGAGGGAAGGGTGAAGAGAGCGCGTTCCTCGCCAACCCACGTTCCCGTCCGCAGTATTCTGGACTGTGACTGCAGGTCCCTCGCCTTCACGAACGCAAATCTCTCGCGGTGCTTCCTTGCATCCGGCTGGCTCTCGACGTACATGTTGTGGTCAGGCGTGACCATCATGTCGAGCGTCCTGTTCTTGATCGAGATCAACTTCCTGTGATGATTGTATGAGACCAGCCCGGACGGCTTCTGGAACTCGATGGCGTTGTTGGCGGGATTAAGAGTACAGATCTGGTCATCCGGAGAGACATCCTTGAACAGCTTCCATCCGTTGCTGGTGAGGACTTCGGTCTGGTCGTCATAGCAGCCCATCTCGCCTGTGCTGGGGCCGATGTCGTTCGGGAAGAGCCGCTTGTGTTCGAAGTTGATGTTCACGGGCTCCACGAAGTCGTTGCCGTTGAAGAACGCGCCCACGGCTATCTCGACCCCCTGGGCGTACTTCTGGAGGAGGAAGACCTTGATCTTGCTCGCCCACTTCTGCTTGTAGTGCTCGAGGACCTGCTCGACGTCCTTCCCGTCCTCCTCCTGGCCGACGAAGAGGAGCTCCTTCTCGTTCTGCGCGCTCCCGCTCGGCTTGATCACGTATCGGTCCGGGTTCTGCCTGATGAAGGCTATAGCCTCGTCGAAGGAGGTGAAGTTCCAGCTCGGAAGGATCGGCACGCCGGCCCGCCTCAGCTCTTCCTGCCCGAACTCCCTGTCGTCCTCCAGCCTGTCGGTGTAGGTCGTGCCTCCCACGACGAACTTCCCCTCTGCCCTGAGTCGCTCGGCCGTCGCCGCGAAACCGATGTCGTCGAAGACTATCACGTCGGCCCAGTCCTTGTGGGGCTCCCACTGGTCGACCTTCTGCACGAAGCCGTCGCCCACGTCCTTCTCGCTCGCGTTCTGGACGAAGAAGTAGACTTCGTGGCCCTCCTTCTTGAGCTGCCAGGCCAGGTCGACGGAGAGGGCTTCGCGAGTGATGAAGAGGAACTTCAACTGGGCAGGAACTTTAGACGCTTCATATTAGCTCTATCTGTGGCGATGGTGTCCCGCGGTCCCGCGACAACAATTTAACAGATGACCGGGCGAGCCAGCAGCCCCTTGTCCCGACAGATGGAAAGCCTGGCAGACCCGAGGGTCTTCAAGCGAGGTTACGACCACATCCGGAAGAACGACCCCATCCTTGGGAAGATCCTCCGGGAGCACGGCCTCCTCGACTTCAAGGCAGAGGGCGACCTCTTCGAGGCCCTCGTGGAATCGATTCTCTCGCAGCAGCTGGCGGGCCCGGCGGCCGAAGCGATCATCAGGAAGGTGAGGGCGATCTACCCCGGAGGCAGGCTGCTGCCCGAGAGCGTCTGCAGGACGCCGACGAGAAAGCTGCGCTCGGCCGGCGTCTCGCCGCAGAAGCTGACATACCTGAAGGACCTCTCGAAGAGGGTGTCGAGAGGTAGCATCGACCTGGAGTCACTGAGGGCCATGGAAGATGAAGAGGTGATCAGGGTCCTGGACGAGGTTAGAGGGATAGGACCCTGGACGGTGCAGATGTTCCTGATATTCACTCTCGGGAGGCCGAACGTCTTCCCGCTCGACGACCTGGGCGTGAAGAAGGGGATCCAGCAGGTCTACTCCCTCAGGGACCTGCCCAAGAAGGCAGAGATGGAGAGCCTTGCCGAGACCTGGCGGCCCTACAGGACGGTCGCGTCGCTCTACCTTTGGCGCCACAAGGACAGAGACCAGCGAAAGGGGTAAAACCATTCTGTCCTCACTGACAGGCGTGGCCTCGGAGAACTACAAGGGGTACCCGGAACCTTCACACGTCGTCTCGGTGGAAGAAGCAGCAAGGCTTCTCGAAGATGATGGCGTGGTCTTCGTCGACACGAGGAACTACTGGGTGTACGCAAAGGGCCACATTCCCGGAGCCTTGAACCTCGAGCTCTACGCCTTCCACTGGTACGACACCTCCAGAGAGGGGCTGGAGACGTTCGCAATGGAGATGGCACGGCTCCTCGGATCCTACGGCATCGACCGGAAGAAGCAGGTGGTCTTCTATGAGAACCGAAGCGGCTACGATGCGGCCCGAGGAGTTTGGCTACTCGATTTTCTTGGAAACCCCAGGGGGCGAATGCTGGACGGAGGCCTCAACCTGTGGATGAGGAAGGGGCATGGAGTCTCGAAGACAGATCCGAAGATACGCCGCGCCCGCTTCACGCCCAAGCTCGATTTCGGCGCGGTATGCGGCCTCGACGAGCTGAGTGAAAGCCGGGGAGCAGGAGACCTGCAGGTCGTCGACGCGCGTTCGAGGGGCGAGTACGACGGGACGTTCAGGAGGGCACTGAGGGGCGGCCACGTCCCCGGGTCGGTCAACATAGAGTGGAAGAAGGCGCTGCGCAGGGATGGAAGCCTGAAGGACGCAGGGCAGCTCCTCGCGCTGTACAGCGGCCTCTCTCCCAGCGGGGGCGTCGTGACCTACTGCCAGAGCGGCTTCCGCGCCTCGCACACGTGGCTCGTCCTGAGGCTTCTTGGATTCAACGGGGCCAGGAACTACCTGGGCTCATGGTACGAATGGGGCAACCACCCGAGCACTCAGGTCGTGAGCTAGCCGAGCTTCCAGCTCCCGACTCGTGGTTCGAGCGAGGCTCATAATCACCCGAGGTGAAAGGCGTGCAGCCAGTCACGGGACGTCCGGGGCCGAGGTGGGACACCGACAAAGGCTAAATCGCCTGCCACGGGGAAGGCCTGCATGGACGTCACGCAGGCTGACATCTCGGAGAAGCCTGTCATCTACCGGGAGGCCTCGGCCTGGGGTCGCATACGGCTGAGACCGGAGACCGTCAGGCGGGTGAAGGACGGCCGTCTCGAGAAAGGGGACGCTCTTGCCATCGCAAAGACCATGGCAGTCGTCGCCGGGAAGAAGACGCCGGACCTGCTCGCCCTCTGCCATCCGCTGAAGCTGGAGAGGACGAGGGTCAGCGCCAAGCTCAACAGGGACTCGATCGACGTCGAGGTCACGGTGGCGGCCCACGAGAAGACCGGGGTCGAGATGGAGGCGCTGACCGCGGTGAGCGTCGCCCTCCTCAACATATGGGACGTCGTGAAGGCGTACGAGAAGGACGACAAGGGACAATATCCCACCACGAGGATCGAGGACGTTCACGTGCTCAAGAAAGTGAAGCGCCCATGAAGGCGCATGAGTCGCACAGGGACGCGGCCCCGAAGGAGCTAGGGTTCTACATCGTCACAGTGAGCTCGAGCAGGTACGCCAAGAAGGAGCGCCATGTGAGGTTCCGAGACGAATCGGGCGACGTGGCAGAGAAGCTGGTCGAGAAGGCGGGGCACGTCGTGCTGGGAAGGGACCTTGTGTCGGATGACAGCCAGATGCTTGCGTCGGTCCTGGACAAGGCACTGGCCGTTGAGGGCGTCGATGTGTTGGTGTTCACGGGAGGCACGGGAGTCGCGCCGCGGGACATCACGATAGAGGCGATGCGGCCCCGCTTTGAGAAGGAGCTCGAGGGATTCGGGGAGCTGCTGCGCGCCATCAGCTACGCCAAGATGGGAATCCCCGGCGTCCTAACCCGCGCAACGGCCGGCCTGATACGGGGGAAGCTCATCATCTGTCTGCCAGGCTCTCCCGACGGCGTCGAGACCGCCCTGACCCTCTTCATGGGCGACCTGCCTCATGTGATCTACATCGCGAGGATGCGGCCCTAGGGACAGCGGAGACCCGGGCCTTCCAGCGCGCGCTCCGCCTCCGTTCGTCCAGGTCCAGGAAATGCACCGGCGTGGCTGCGACCATGGCTACTGGGACCTGCTGTATGCTACCATGCTGACCATGCCAGCGACTCTGAACGCGACCTCCTTGAAGGCGAGGCTCTCGGGCGATTCGGGCGCTGCGACCACCACTGGGACCCCGAGGTCCGACTGCTCGCGGATGCGCGTGCAGAGCGGGATTTCCCCGAGAAACTGGATGTCGAGGGTCGCGGCGGCCTTCCTCCCCCCTCCCGTGGAGAAGATGCAGGAGCGCTCGCCGCAGTGCGGGCAGACGAAGTAGCTCATGTTCTCCACCATGCCGAGTATCGGGACGTTCAGCTTCCTGAACATCCCAACGGCCTTGGTGGCGATGCTCAGGGCAGCCTCCTGGGGCGTAGTCACTATGACGACGCCTCCGAGCGGGACCGTCTGCGCGAGCGTTAGACCAGAATCTCCCGTGTTGTGGACCAAGAGCGAGTTCGCCACGAAGTTCTGATGTTCTTCGACCTGCAGGTCAAAGGTTTCCATCTCACCCATAGGCTCAATCGACTTCACGCGGGCCAGTTTGAAACTCGCTGGGTCATGTTTCATCGAGAACGCGAAGGAATAGGACCGGCCGCGTGCCAGGGTCCTACCCTCCGGCAAGCTTCTGTCATGCAGTGCTTCCTCCCTTACGTTCGTCGCTCTGAGGCCGCTCATGAGGCAGAGTTCATGCATCTGGCGCATCAACTGCTCGTTGCAGCATTCCAGGGCGACCGTATTCTGAGCTAACCTCACGACCCTGTACATCCCCCTTGCGTCAGGAAGACTCTTTGTCGACTCCCTGTGTCTAATGTGCCCGTCTGCTTCGGCATAGCCCGTGATGAACGATAGCCTCTGCTGGAGGGGAAGAGTGAACACCCAGTCTGGAACACGCTTGTGGGCGGCCTTGTGGTCAAGGTCCAGGTAGGCGAAGAGATTGGCCAAGGGGACGGAAGCAACACCAAACTTCTGTCCATGGTTGTCGTCGAAGAGCCGGCACTTGAACACCTTCCGGTAGAGCCATTCGTACTGCTCCCTGAACTTGCTGCCGCTTGGTTCGCAGATACGCAGCCCGACTTCTCCTCTAACACGCTGGCGTTTGATGAACCCATCCCCCACGAAGTGTCCAACTATTTGCATGAACTCTGTCGTGGTACTTCTTGGCATCTCGATGTACGCTTCTGAGTGGGCTACGTCCGGAAGAGTCATTTCCTTGCCCGCGTCGGAGCATCCCCTCGCGACTATCCTGTCCTTGACCTTCAGATGATCAAGCCTGCACCACTGATTCCTTCCCCTAGTGTATTTTAGGAACGGATGATTGTTCGTTGCGATAATTGTGCGGTTGGGAGTCCTCAGTTTGAAGACCTTCTGCCGTCCCTGCGGCAGTACGCCCAAGACTCTTCTGGGCACTAGCTTCTCCCCATCATAGCTCAGGACGAATTCCCCCACTCTGATGTCTTGGATGGCTCTCAGAGAGTTATCAGCCATGGATACCAATGTACCAGCCGGAAGACACCCCGGCGGCAAATCGGCTATCAGATAGTCGAGGTCCCCCCATTCGACCTGGGTCAGCAGCTGTCTTACAGCCCCCGCCACCATCGGCCCCCTCCAGACGAGGGGAGTCTCGTCCTTGTAGAAGAACCCGAGAGAGGCGACCTTGACGCCGTGGGCCACCGGCGGAACTATCGTGTCCCCTCTCACCGTCGGGCGCTCCTTGGCGCCCATCATCAGGGGGATGTTCGGCCCGTAGACGTCCGCGTCCAGGATGCCCACCTTGGCCCCCGACCCAGCCAGCGCAAGCGCGAGGTTGACGGCCACGGTCGACTTGCCCACCCCTCCCTTCCCGCTGGCGACGGCGATGATGTTCTTCACGTTCTTCAGGGACTCGGTCTGTCCGGACTGCTGCGTCGCGGCTACCTGGGCGGAGACCTTCATCTCGACCGTCTTCACGCCCCTCACAGAAGCCACGGCGTTCTTCGCCTCCTTCTCGATCCTCGAGCGCAGAGGGCATGCGGGAGTGGTGAGGTTGAGCGTGAAGGACACCTTGTCCCCATCGACGAGGATGTCCCGGACCATGTTGAGCGCCACGAGGTCCTTCCGCAGCTCCGGGTCGGTGACCGACCTGAGGGCGTCCGTGACTTCCTCCCTGGAAACCATTGGAAAAGATCCTTCCTGCCCTGATTAAAGCTTTGACGCCGCCGAAAGACATCGTTAGCGGAAAGAGAACTGGTCCTCATGGGAACTCAGGCCAGAAGGGAGCGGGACGGCAACGGGGCCAAACACAACTCCCGGCCGACTTCTCGCTCGTGCGACCCCGTGAAGACAATAATAGTTCCTTGAGACGCATACGTCAGACGCCATGAAGCAGGCCCTCGAGAACAGAACAAAGATCCACCTGTTTCAGGGAGGCGCATTTGCGATTCTCGGCGTGATTCTCTCGTCCCTGGGCTACGCCTCGAGCTCAGCGCCGGTCAACCTGGACGAGATAGTCGGCCCGGTCCTCTTCTGGTACGCAGTCGTGATGTTGCTGCTGGCGTTCCCGCTGCGGGAAGCAGCTGCCGCCTGCAATCGGGGCCTCCGGACCCGGCTGGGTGCAGCCGTCTTTTGGCCATACTTGCTGGTTCACCTCCTGCTCTACGGATTTCTGGTTGAGGTCATACTCGGCTCGATATACGGGCTGACGTCGACTCTGTCTCCCAGCATTGTGGTCTCGACGGACACATTCATGCCGGCCTCCGCTCTGAGCACGCTGCTGAATCTGGCGTACAACCCCTCGGTCGCGTTCGCGCTTCCGCCCGCGCTGTCTGGAGAACTGACCGCCTACGCGGTCTCGATCGCCGTGCTGGTCGATGTCCTTCTTCTGGCCAACGTGGTCACGACCGTCGAACTCGGCAGACTGTGCACGTTGGGAGGGAAGGCAAGGTCCTACTTCCTGATGCCCATGGTGGGCCTCGTGCTTGGCGCTTCCTGCTGTCTCTCCATCCCGGCGCTGATTTCCATAACCTCACCCTCCGCAAACGCCAGCTCCGCCTTCATTGGACTCTACACCGACGCATACTACCTTTTTCCTCCTTTCGCCGTCGTCGTCCTCTTCCTGAACTTCTGGTCGGTTGTCAAGATAACGAATAGGGTGAAACCCCCACCCTCCCAGCCCGGAGAGAAGATTGCGACACCGTAGCTCTCTCGATGTCTCGACTTGGCAGGGCCTCCTATCGACTCGAGCAGATGCAAGGGGCCGACCGCTGATAGGGGTCAGCCCTCCGGGTACCCGAGCATCCCCGCAGCGACGGGAACCCCGACAGCAAGATTTCATAAACAACCTCTCGTGGTACTGGCGCTCGAAATGGATGGGATAGTGCAGGTCGTTCCCCTTGGTGGGATTCCGCGCGTGAAGCCGGGCGACGATCTCGTCCACCTCATCATGGACTCGCTCGGCGGGAGCGGAATCGCCCTCCAGGACTCGGACGTGGTGGTGATAACTCAGAAGGTCGTCTCGAAGTCGGAGGGAAGGATCGTGAGGATCGAGGACGTCAGGCCCGGCAAGAAGGCGATGCTCCTGGCCGAGGAGCTCCACAAGGACCCCAGGACCGTGCAGGTGATTCTGCGCGAGTCGAGGAGGATAGTCCGGAAGGGCCACGGAGTGCTCATAACGGAGACGAAGCACGGGTTCGTCTGTGCCAACGCCGGAATCGACCAGTCCAACGTCGAGGAGGGCTACGTGACCCTGCTGCCGGAGGACCCGGACTTGAGCGCCAGACGGATCAGGAAGAGGCTCGAGGCAGCGACCGGGAAGAAGCTGGCCGTGGTCATAACCGACACCTTCGGGAGACCCTGGCGCGACGGCCAGGTCGACGTCGCCATAGGTTGCTCTGGGTTGACACCCCTCGAGGACCTCGTGGGCACCACCGACCCCTACGGGCACAGACTGAGGGTGACTCAGCCGGCGATAGTGGACGAGATCGCATCAGCCTCGGAGCTTGTGATGAGGAAGCACCTGCTCACTCCTGCGGCCGTCATCCGGGGGGTGGTCTACAGGCGCGGCTACAAGGGCGTGAAGTCCATCGTCCGGGACCGCAGAGCGGACCTGTTCAGGTGACCTGCGCTGAGACTGGCCGTTCTGGCAGGCGGGACGGGGTCCGCAAAGCTGCTGAGGGGCTTGAAGGAGGCGGGCGCCGGTTTTACGGTCATCTCCAACGTGGGCGACAACTTCTGGCGCCATGGTCTGTACATAGCGCCCGACGTGGACATAGCCGTCTACACGCTTGCGGGCCTGGCGGACACCGAAAGGGGCTGGGGCATCAAGGGCGACAGCTTCAATGCGTTGGGCCAGCTGGCGAGGCTGGGAGAGGCGACCTGGTTCAACATCGGGGACCGGGACCTGGCCACCCACATCTTCAGGACGGAGCAGCTGGCCCGCGGCAGGAAGCTGGGAGACATCACCGCGATGATCTGCGGGGCGCTGGGCGTGAAGCAGAGGGTAATCCCGTGCACCGACGACAGGCTGGAGACCTACGTGGTCACCAGTGAAGGGGCGATGCACCTGCAGGAGTTCTGGGTCAAGGAGAGGGGGGAACCGGCCGTGGCTGGCGTGGAGTACAGGGGAGAGGAGGGCGCAAGGGCCGCCCGCGGCGCCATCGATGCGCTGGAGGAGGCCGACCGGATCGTCTTCTGCCCCGCCAACCCGGTCACCAGCATACTCCCGATTCTCGCCGTCGACGGGGTCAGACAGGCCATCTCCAGGAGTCGTGCGAGAAGGATAGCGGTCTCACCCATCGTCGGACGCGCGCCCGTCACCGGGCCGGCAGGGAAGATGATGGGCGCCCTTGGCCTGGAGGCGAGCCCGCTGTCGGTCTCGATGTTGTACAGGGGACTCGTCGACTGCATGGTCATCGACGGGACGGATTCGGCGGATGTAGAGGTCATCGAGAATGAGGGTCTGGAAGTCGCCACGCGCTCCATAGTCATGAGGAGGCCGGCGGACGAGCTCCAGCTGGCCCGCGACGTGATGACTGTCTGAGAGTGGAGAAGGCTCAGTGTTCAGTGCCCGCGCGGGAAGCATCTCTCTCCCGCCCCTTCGCTTCCAAACTGCGCGTGCGCTTGAGGGTCCTCTCCAGGAAGTTCATCGTGCTGTTCCTCCTGCCGAACCGGAAGTACCTGTGGACATCTCCGGAGTGGTCGATGTCGAAGGCCACGTTCTCCGAGTAGTAGACCGCTGCTCTGGCTCCGCTGGCCGTCGCTTCCCTGACGTGCTTGTTGAAGCTGTCGTCGTCATAGTGCAGCGGGATCCTCCTTCGCCTGGTCATGAGCAGCAGGTTGGTCCCGCTGTAGTCCTCGGAGGGGGAGACGATTATGGAGGAGCCCAACCGGTGCAGGGTGAAGACTGTCTTGATGTCGTTGGGAGAGATCAAGGGCAGGTCCGCCGGCAAAACAAGCCATCCGTCGTAATCCTCGAGCCTCGAGATTGCCCCCTCGACCGCCACGTTGACGCCAGCGTCGCTCTCCTCCTCGATGGAGCCCACGCCGAAGCGCTCGGCGAACTTCAGGATATCTGGGTCCGAGGAGACCACGTAGGTCTGGAGGCTCTTCTTCGCCTTGGCGACGGCAAGGAGAGTGTCCTCGAGCATGGCGACCTGGAGCTGCTTCCTCTCCCGCGCCCCGAAGATGGAGGATAGCCTGGCCTTCGGGTTCGAACCCTTGACCGGTATTACTAGGGCGATCCTGTTCAGGCCGGAGTCACTTCCTCAGCAGCTCGAACCTTCCTTCCCTGTTGTAGTTCAGAAGCCGGCCGTATATGGCCCAGTGTATCAGGATGGTCTTGAGCAGCGACTGGTTCATGTCGTGCTCGTGGTGCCACGCGATGCCTCGCTCGGAAAGGGCGTTCGCCACCTCCTCGGCCGAGACCGAACCTCGCTTCGCGGCCATCTCGATTGCTGTCTTGAATGGCTCTATCTTGGCGAGCATGTCGGTCAGGAGCCTCACCTTCTCCTTGGTGGTCTTCTGGAACTTGTGGCCGAACTCGGTGAGGGAGATGTCACCCTTCTCGCTCTTCACAAGGCCCAGCAGCTCGGCGGTGTCCAGTATAGGGAGCAAGACTGCGAGGTCTGCGCCGAGCTCGTCGGCCAAGCGCGAGGCATCGATGCTCGAGCCTAGGCCGCCGGTCACCTCCACGAGGCTTATGACCTGGCCGGCCCTGACGTTACACGGCATCACCGGGACCTTCTTGGCCTCGGATTGCGCTCGCCTGTCTGCCAACTTACACTGTCATCTCTAGGCCAGGTACGAATAAAGCTTATCGACCCAGAGAAGGAACTCATCTGATTTCTTGCTCCTGGGCCGGGGTAGGTCAATCTTGAGGTCGACGATCACGTGGCCGGGCCTCGGGGAGAGCACGACGACTCTGTCGGCAAGCTCGACAATCTCTTCCACGTTGTGGCTGACCATGACGACCGTCTGAATCGAGGAGGATGGGTTGATGAGGAGCGAGAATACCTCCTTCCGCAGACGGTCGGCCGTCAGATTGTCGAGTGCGCTGAACGGCTCGTCCATGAGCAGGACCTGGGGCTGGAGGGCGAGGGCTCTGGCGATGCCGACCCTCTGCTTCATCCCGCCCGAGAGCTCGCCCGGGTAGACGTTCTCGAACCCCGCGAGCCCTGCGTCGTCGAGGGCCTCCGTTGCAATCTTCCTCTTCTGCTCGTCGGTCAAGTCCTTCCTGGATGACAGGCCGAAGGCGACGTTGTCCAGCGAGGTCTTCCATGGCAGGAGGACGAAGTTCTGGAAGATCATGGCCAGCTCGGCGCGTGGCTCGGTTATCGGCTCCCCGCGGAACGTCACTACGCCCGAGGTCGCCTTTGTCAGCCCCGCCATGATCCTGAGGAGCGTGGACTTGCCGCACCCTGACGGACCGGTCAGGGCTACGTACTCGTTCTTGTAGGCGGATAGAGAGACATCCACGAGTACCTGCATGTCTCCCTTGTCCTTCTTGAAACTCAGATTGATGTGCTCGACGCTGATGATCGGGCCCTCGCCTCCCTGGGGGGGCGGCTGAATCGGACCCGGCGCAGCCTCGGTCAGCCCGGCAGGAGGCTGGGCGGCTTGGATTCCTCGCGAGAGAGTTGCCATCGAAGGGGGGAACCGGGCGACCAAACTGGTCGGCGGAGCAGGATTGTTCAGCGGGATATCTCTTCTGGTCATCTCCGGTCACCTGTTGTAGGCGTAGCGCTTGGTCACGAAGTGATAGACCCGCCTCCAGACCGTGAGGTTGAACACCACGACCAGCGCCGTCATGGAGAGGACGGCGAGCCCCAGCGTCAGCATGTCGCCCTGGTTCGTCGCGATGACGATGACCTTGCCTATGCCGTTCCCCACCTGGGTGATAGGCGTCGTCTTGGTCCCAACGAAGTACTCTGCCACGATGAGCGTGTTCCAGGCGGCGCCGATGGCCGTGATCGACCCCGTCACAAATGCCGTCGCTATGGCCGGGAGGTATATGTTCCGCCAAGCCTGGAAGCTCGAGACGCGGAGGCTCGACTTGAGCTCGAACAGCTCCGCGGGAAGGCTCCTGATGCCGGCCATGACATTGAACAGTATGTACCAGATCATGCCAAGGAAGATCACGATGGCGGCCGTGAGTTCCCCGGCGTACGAGCCGACTATCATGGTGGCCGGCACGAGGGCGGGGAGAAGTATCGGTGCAGGGATGGACGCGATTACTTCTATCACCGGGACCATCGAATTGTAGAGCTTTTCGTGGAGCGCTATGACTATTCCGACCGGCATCGCCACGGCCACGCAGATGAAGTAGATGTACCAGATGCGCACGAATGAGAACGCCAGTGCGGTGACCACCCTAGCTTCATCGGCCGGGATCGCAGAGAGGTTGAACCCTGCGAAGCCCGCCCTGGCCGAGTTCAGCAAGGCGGCGAGCTCGAAGATGAGGAATATGGCGACCAGGATGAGGATGGCGTACTTCAGCCCCCTGCGGAACCTGGCGATGGATGACGCCAGGACGTTGACGCCCCTTCCTGGTCTGAGGAGGAAGAGCTTGGAAACGCTCCTCTGGTTGACCCAGTGGTAGACCTTCATCAGCGGATCCTTGGTGACGCCGCGCGGCTCCTCGACGAACTTGTAGCGCTCTGACCAGAGGCTGAACTCGCGCAGGAAGACGAACTGCCAGATTATCACTGCTGCGACCAGAAGCAGTATCGAATAGAGATAGGCGGTGAAGTCCCCGTTCAGCCCGTAGGTGATGATGTCCACACCTATGCCGCGGACGGGAAGACGCACCGCCCCGCCCGCGCGCGTCCCCTCCGAGATGATCTCGCTCGAGACAAGGTAGAACAGGCCCACGGCCCAGGACGTCTGGGTGTTGTAGGCGATTCTGCTCAACGACGCGGGGACGTACAGCGAGGCTATCCTCTGGAACGTGCTGCTCTTGGACATGTAGGAGAGGTCGATGTAGTCCTGGGGAATCGACTTCACGGCCTCGTAGACCCCGAATGCGATGTTCCAGGACATGCTCGTGAAGATGAGGAATATCACCGCCAGGTCGACGCCGAGAGGACCTGGAACGAGGCCGGAGATGCCGAAGATGACTATCGGGAAGAAGCCGAGGATGGGTATCGACTGGAGGACGTCCAGGAGCGGGATTATGACCGCCTCCGCCCGGCGGTTTCGGGCCGCCACAATGCCCACCGCCAGGCTGAAGAGGATGCTGAAGAAGAGCGCCACCATCATTCTGCTCCACGAGTAGAGAAGATCGATGCCGGTCGAGAACGCATTGAACTCTACGGTCGTAGCGCGTCTTTGGCGCCTGAACTCGTGCTATATTAGAGGCTATTGGCGCGCGAACAAAGAAGCTTCGCCCGAAGGCGGCCGAACCGTCGTGGCGGCCCTTTGGCGACGGCGTGCGATCAGCGGATGTAGGGCGTGCTCGAGGAGTCGAATCGCTCCACGCTCTCGAACAGGCCCTTGTCCCTGAACACCGAGAGCTGCGGCAGCTGCGGGAAGAACTCACCGAGCGGCTTCACAGCCATCTCTCCGGCGAGGTGGCCCTTGCCGAGGAAGCCCTCGGCGACCTTTCTGCCAAGGTTCCGGACCTGGCCTTCGTCTGTGAAACCGAGGGCGTGGAGGTACTCGTGGAGCAGAATCATGAAGGTGAAGGCGTTGCGCCTGCTCCGAGTCCTTGTTGACCGCCAGACTATCTTCACTATGTTCCTGTTCATCACTATGGCGTTGGACCCCAGCTCATGGTAGGCGCCCACGTTGTTTGGGATGTCCCCGAGGACGAGCGACAGCCCGGCGCGGTGCATGCCAAGCGATTCCTCCGCGGCCCGCTTGACCAGCTCGAAGACTTGGTCGAAGCTCGTCGCAAGCGCGAGGCTCTTCGAGTTGGCGTTTGAGATCCTGCGGTCCAATCTGGTTCCACCAGTCCGCATCAGGTAATTAAGCTCCCCCGTCGCGCTCGCATATCCTCCTGAGCCTTATGCTGAGCACCCCGTTCCTGCACTCGGCCTCGGCGTCGTCCACGTCGACGCGCACCCCCAGCGCCCTTCGGATCTTCAGGTCGCCGGTCGTCACCTCAATCTCCCTGTCACGAGTCACCAGGGAGAAGCCGTCAGCGTCGAGCCCCGAAGCGAACAGGAGGTAGGTCACGTAGTCTTCCCCCAGTATCAGCTCGTCATCCACGAACGGGGTGAAGGGCCCCTCCAGCTGGCGCACTGCGCCGAAGGCTGAGCCGTCCAGCTTCGGGTCGGGAGGGATCGCTCCCGCGAAGGCAGCCAGGTCTCCGAAGACCTCGTCAATCTCCTCGTCGTCGCTCAAGGCGCGTCCCCCAAGTCGCGCTCGAGGGCGTCGAGCATCCCGCCGACTCCCAGCGTCATCGCGACACCGACGACCACGCCCCGCCGGGAGGCCCTGTAGCTCGACCCTCGCTCCCCGTGGAGCACGAGCCCCTCCTGAAGGAGCGGCTGGAGGCAGTCCTGGGCAAGCTTGGGGTTGGTCACGATCTGCATGACGTCAGAGAAGCGCATCTCCTTCCCCCTTGCGAGCTCGAACATCACCCTGAGCCGCCTCCGGTTGGCCCCGATGGCGTAGAGGTCAGAGAGCCGACCCAGCTCAGCGTCGTCCAACGAGGGGGCATCGCCCGCCTGGCCGCCAAGCGGGAGCCTGAAGACGACCTTCTCGTCCCGGACAAGGAGAATCTCGACAGTCATATTACCCTACAGTAATTACTCTATGGAAATTACTAGTTTATAACTATTTCGGCGGCCTCAGCCTGCGGAGGGCCCCCGCCGAAGACCGGAGACACCGCATCACATGTCATCCTGGGAGCCGGCGACACTCCCCACTCTCGACCGGCGGGAGGAAGGAGAGTGAAGGGAGGAAGGTCGTCCCCGAGGAGCGCGAGCCCTTGCCGAGGCTACTCGTTCGCCTTTCCGCAGTTCGGGCAGAAGACCACCTCGGGCGCGAGGTAGTTCTTGCAGTAGATGCAGACCCTCTGTGGGGCAGCCTCTGCTGCCTGAGCCCCCGAGGAGAGCGCAGTAGCGCCGGGTGACGTCGGCGCACTCGGGCTCGTCTCCTCCGATGGAGGCGGAGATTTGCCCTGTCGCCTCAGTGATCGAGCCCTGCTGCGGCCGCCCAGGAAGACGGCCAGCTCAAGCAGGGTGATGATGGGCACGAACAGGATGACATCGAGCAGCGGCCCGCCGTCCGGCGTGATGATGGCGGTGAGGATGTAGGTGATGGCCCAGATGATCAGGCGGTTGTTCCTGAAGGTCGAGGCCTGCACTACGCCGAGGACGATCAGTGTGTATACGTAGACCGGGACGGTGAAGGCGAAGCCGCTCATGGCGATGGTCAGGAAGATCGTGAAGTAGAAGCTGCCCGCGTCAATGAAAGGCGAGATGCCCGTGACTATGATGAAGGGCTGCAGCGCGAGGAGCAGGAACTTCGCCAAGAAGTAGTAGCCGAACACCACGCCGAAGGCGAAGAGCCCGCTGTTCGCTGCCACGAACGGATAGACCAGCGACTTCTCGTTCTCGTTCAACGCGGGGCTGATGAAGCGGATAGTCTCGTAGGCGAAGATCGGAGCGTTGAAGATCAGGGCGAACAGCACCGAGGCAACAAGGTAGATTTCGAGTGGCTGGCTGACTCCTCCGGAGGCTATCAGGACCCATCCTTTCGGGAGGAGTTGGGCGTTCACGCTCGTGATGAAGTAACCGATCATCGGCCGGAAGGCGAGGTAGCCGCCGGTGATGAGGGCGTCTGGATTCTGTGGCACTACGAGAAGGATGACCAGGATGATCACGAAGCTGGCGAACGCGACCTTGAACCTGCGCTTCAGCTCGCCGAGATGCTCCCGCAGCGACATTACCGTTTCAGAGGACAAGGTTCCACTCCAATGTTGAGCGTTTCACCCAAGCTCGCTCTTGCCAGATGAGCTGCTCGGCAATTAGCTTGGTCTGGGCAGATTCTGTAAGGCTTTAAGCTTTCGAGGGGAGCTTGAGGTGCATCACGACTGAGCAGCAGATCCGAATCTCGCGGGTGTCAGAGGCTCAGCCCGGACTGGAGAGCGATGCACCTGGGCGGGTTCGACAAAGTAGAGGGGGTGCAGGACCTTCAGCTTCGTCCCGTCGGTTATCTGCAGGGCGCAGAGGCTGCTCTCGCTGGCGACGAGTTCAACGCCGCTCTTCCTGAAGAGCTCGAAGAGGCGCTCCCCCACTGCCATCGAGAGGTCATAGCCCAGCGCCCCGTGTTTCATCCCGAAGGTCCCCGCCATCCCGCAGCAGGTCCCCGTCTCAATCACCTCCACGATGAAGCCGGCCTTCTCCAGGAAAGCCTTGGCAGGAGCGCCGCCGGTCATCACCCTCTCGTGGCAGGGGATGTGGAGGCCCAGGGGCCGCTCGGTCGGGAAAGCTGCAGCGAGCCTGGTGGTCGCAAGGTCGCCGAGTATCTTCGCAAAGAGACCCGAGGTGGCCGAGGCGACCTTCCTCGAGGGCTCGCCCGGCACGAGCAGGGGGTAGACGTCCCTCAGCATGTAGGTGGCCGTGGGTTCTGTGGAGACCACGCCGTAGCCCGACGAGACGTAGGGCTCGAGGAGCCTGAGATTGCGCAGTGCGACCTCGGTCGCCTTCTTCATGTCCCCGTAGGAGATGTAGGGCATCCCGCTCCAGCCGAGTTCGGGAACGTCGACGATGTAGCCCAGTGAGCGAAGGAGCATGACTGCCCTGTAGCCGAGCGCGGGGTCGTTGTAGTCGGCATGGACGTCTGGAAAGAAGACGAGCCTGCCTCTCTCCCCGCTGCCCTGGCTCGCTCCGCTCAGCATGGCTCTCAACCTGGTCCGGCTGAAACGGGGCAGCGTCCTCCTCCTGTCGACATCCACGAGCTTCTCCATCAGGGAGCGGCTGGCCGAGCTTCCGACCACCCAGTTCGACAGGGGGGCGGTGGCCGAGGCGACTCTGGCGATGCGCTCCGAGGACATGAAGAATCCGTCTGCCCGCTCCCGGCCGTATCTCCCGACCTCCTGCTCCTTCACCCGGGCGATCATCAGGGGCATCTCGATGTCGACCGGGCAGATGTCCTTGCAGAGCCCGCAGGCGATGCAGAGGTCCGCGAAGGCGGCCTTCTCGATTCCGTGGACCCCCGCCGTCCAGGGCACTCCGATGGGGCCGGGGTACCTGTAGCCGAAGACGTGCCCGCCCACCACGGCGTAGGTGGGACAGACGTTCATGCACGCCCCGCACCGTATGCAGTTCAGCGCGTCGCTGAGATGAGGGTCCTCCCGCATCCTGCTTCTGCCGTTGTCCAGAATGACCACATGGAACTCACGGCCGTCAGGTGAGCCCGCCAGGGGCACGCGCTGCGAGACCACAGAGATGTAGACCGTCTGCCTCTGGCCCGTGGCGCTTATGGCGTGGGCTTCCAACAGCCGCGCCACGTCGTCCCAGGATGGCATGATCTTCTCGAGGCCCATCACAACGACGTGGACCTTGGGCACGCTGGCCACCAGCCTGGCGTTGCCCTCGTTGGTCGCTATCAGTATCGTCCCGGTCTCGGCCACTCCGATGTTCGCCCCCGTTACCCCCATCTGGGCCGAGAGGAAGAGGGGGCGCAGGTACGGTCGCACCTCCCTGAGGATCGCCTCGGGCTCGGCGGGGACATCCCTGTGCAGCTCTCGGGAGAAGATGGCGGCCACGTCCGCCGCGGAGAGGTGCGCGGCCGGCGCCACGAGGTGCACCGGCCTCTCCCCGTTGAGCTGGACGATCAGCTCGCCCAGGTCGGTCTCCACGCAACGTATCCCCTCGGCGGCAAGGTGGCGATTGAAATCGATCTCCTCGGTCGTCAGCGACTTCGATTTCACCACGAGCTCCGTGCCGGTCCTCTTCGCCAGCTCCGCCACGTAGCGGACGGCGTCCTCCTCGGTGGCCGCAATGCATACGTGGCCGCCGTTCTTCCTGACCGAGTCTGCGAATCGTTCCACCAGGGCCGGATCGCCCGCCGTCCCCACCTTCGCCCGTCGGTCCCCGGCCTTCATGGCCTCCACGTCAACTCCGTACTCCGCTATTCCGCTCGTTCGGTTGCTCCGGCTCCTGGCCATCGCCTCCCACAGCTTGTCCGAGGCCTGGCGGTCCGCGATGGCCCTCTCGACGTCCTCGACGAGCTTCTCCCTGGGTTTGGCCATGGTGCTCGCTAGATCCATTCGAGAAGGATGACGTGGAGCTCGTGGGGCCCGTGGACGCCGTACAGAAGCCGCAGCTCGATGTCGGCGGTCTTGCTCGGGCCGGCTATCACCGAGATGACCGGCTTCTTCTCTCCGGCCGTCCTCAGCAGCTCCGCTACCCGGGCGAGCGCGGCGGAGACGTCGGGAAGGAGACTCTGCGACGATAGCAGGAAGACGCTGACCCTCGGCAACGAGGAGACGAGCTTGACCGCGTCGTCGTCGGCCACTTCGACCACAGCCCCCTGGCGCGCCGCCCCGAAGCGGGCCCAGCTTATGCCGACGTCGGCCCGGGAAAGGATTCCGAGCGCCTCGGACGACTTGAGGTCCTTGACGAAATGGTGCCGGGTCCCCTTCAGCCCGGACTCGACCAGCATCTTCGCATATGTGGGCAGGTCTCCCGCGACCACCAACCTGGCGTCAGACTGGGAGATTATCGTCCTGAGGATGTCGACCGTGGACTTGGCGTCCCCCGTCACGTACGGGACCGCGTGCACGTTGCGCAGGGCTCCTAGGAAGACCTCTGCGCGCTCCGAGCTCGCAAGCCGGTCGCTCTGGTCCTGCATGGCTTGAGCCTCGTGAGGCTCCCACTCTATTTTAAGGTGACTGGGTTCCGTTCCCGACCGGCATAAGCGCCGCGTCCTGGGCTGTTCCGCCCGGAGGCACGGACCGAGGGGCGACGCCCTACTGCGCGAGCTCGACGTCCGGGGCCGCACCTTCGTGCGACCTGACGACGACGAACTCCTTGGGCTCGGAGAGCAGCACCTCGTTCCTGGAGGTGGGCTCCATGACCACCTGCTCCAAGACGATGCCCTTCTCCCCGGCGTAGGCTCGCAGCGCCTCCTCGGAGAAGAACACGCCGACGACGCTGAACCACGTCCAGTCCTCCGAGGCGCCCATCTGATAGAGAACGAAAAGGTCAGTGCTGGCCTGGGTCATGCATCTTGGTCCTCGTTCTCGGCGCTATTAATAGAAGAGTTCGCCGGCTGAATGTGGGGCCCGATGGAACCGGGCTTCGTGATACTTCATCACACTTTATAGCTCCGAGCGGGCAACCATCTAGCACAGGGTCATCACGCTTGAAACTCGCGAACTTCGACAGGGACGGACTGGTCAGGGCCGGAATCGTCAGGGACAACAGGGTCTATGACATCGCCGGCGAGGCTGAGAAGGCGGGGATCTCGCCGTTCAAGTCTGTCAGCAGCGTCGACCAGCTGCTCGACGACGGCCTCCTGGCCGCCCTTGGGAAGGCCGAGCCGAGGCTCACGGCGGGCAGGGGGATGGCTGTCAGGTCCTTGAGGCTCAGGAGCCCCGTGCTCTACCCCGAGAAGATACTCATGGTCGCGGTCAACTATGCTTCCCACGGGAAGGAGACCAACATGGCACCGCCGCCGTACCCCTACTTCTTCACCAAGTTCAGGAACTCGCTCATAGGCCCCGGCGACGCGGTGATCGTGCCCAGGAGCTCGAAGAAGGTCGACTGGGAAGTCGAACTGGCAGTGGTGATAGGCAGGGAGGGCAGAGACATCAGGAGGGAGAAAGCCTATGGCCACATCGCGGGCTACACCATCTCCAACGACATAAGCTTCCGCGACTTCCAGATGAACGCCATCGAGGGGCTCGGCATGAACTGGGTGAAGGGGAAGGGGATGGACGCCTCCCTCCCGCTGGGACCCTGGCTGGTCACCCGCGACGAGATTGAAGACCCACACTCGCTGCGGATCTCGCTGAAGGTGAACGGCCAGCAGAGGCAGTCCTCCAGCACCAGGAATATGCTGATCAAGATAGACGAGCTCGTCGCCTACGCCTCCATCGGGACGACGCTCAGGCCGGGCGACATCATCTCCACGGGAACGCCCGAGGGCATCGCGGCCGCGACGGGGCAGCCGTTCCTGAAGGACGGTGACATCGTTGAGGCGAGAGTAGAAGGCATGGGGGTCCTCAGGAACCCCGTGAAGGACGAGAACTCACGGCCGCGGTCCGACAGCCGACCTGGGGGCTCCCTCTCCCCGGCCTGACTCATGGGGGGTTCGGCGGCCGAGCGGGAGGGACCGCAGGTCAAACGTTCCCGGTCGGCTTATAAATTGTCCAGGCCGCGGAGGGAGGGGACCGGCCTTGCAGAACACCATGAAGAGGAAGCTCGAGAGGAACGAAACGGTCGTGGGCGCCTGGATCTCCTCTGGAAGCCCGAATATGGTCGACCTCCTGAAAGAACTGCCCTTCGACTGGTTCCTCCTCGACATGGAACACTCGGTGATAACGATAGAGACGGTGGGGAGCATGATACAGGTGCTCAACGGCAGTTCGGCCACTCCCCTTGTAAGGGTCGGCCAGATCGACCAGGCCATCTTCAAGTCCGTGCTCGACGCCGGAGCCCACGGGGTCATGGTCCCGCTGGTGAACACCGTCGAAGAGGCGGAACGAGCGGTGCGGTTCTGCAAGTATCCCCCGTCCGGGGTGAGGGGCCTCGCCGGGGCGAAGGCCTCGGACTACGGCCTCAGCCTAGGTAGCTACATAAGGACGGCAAACGACGAGACGACAATCATCGCGCAAATCGAGACCCCCCAGGCCGTCCAGAACATCAGGGAGATACTATCCGTCAGGGGGGTGGACATAGCCTTCGTCGGCCCTTCGGACCTCACCATGAACATGGGGTTCCTCGATGACAGGTCCAACCCCAGGGTGACCGAAGCGATGCTGACCGTCGTGAAGGCCTGCGGCGACGCCGGGAAGGTGGCGGGAGTGATGGCGACCACGCTCGACGAGGCCAGGCTGGCCGTGCAGCGTGGGTTCAGGTTCGTCGCACTGGGAACGGACATGAAATACGCCACGGTCGGCGCCACGTCCTTCCTCTCGACCGTCGGAAGGTCCTAGGTTCAGGGCCTCTTCGCCCGCCCACCGCAGGCTGGCCGCTCCGGCCTTCACCTGGAGAGATGGCGGGCGAATCCTTCGAGGTCCAGCTCGATCTCCTCCGGCCGACCCCAGGCCTCGATGGTGGCGTCGGGCTGATTTGATCCCGAGCCGGTGGCGAGGAGGACCACGGATTCATCTGCATCAATCCTCCCTTCGCCGACGAGCCTGGCCAGCGCGGCGTGCGGGGCCGCAGCCGCCGGTTCAAGGTAGAGCGCTTCCATGCTGGAGAGCGACCTCATCGACCGGAGCAGCTCCTCGTCCGAGACGCCCAGCGCCAGGCCGCCGGTCTCCCGGATGGCCGTCAGCGCCTGGTCGCCGTCGGGAGCCCAGCTGTCCAGGATGCTGTGGGCGATGGTCCGCGGGTTCTGGATGACCGGGACCTGGTCCGGCGGCAACCCTCGCTCATAGGCCTCGACCACCGGCGCGCAGTCCCTCCCCTGGACGCCGACCAGCCTGGGCAGCTTCTCGACGAGGCCGAGCAGCTTCAGTTCCCTGAGTCCCTTGTAGATTCCCGCCAGGTTCCCGCCCGCTCCGATCGGGACGAACAGCCAGTCGGGCAGACTCCCGCCCAGCTGCTCGTAGACCTCGAAGATTGCGGTCTTCGACCCCTCCTTGACGTAAGGGTTGTACCTCGAAGCCGCGGTCATGTTCACCATCCCGTAGCGGGCCGCCACGGCACCGATGAACGTCATCAGCTCCCTTGTGGGAGCGTGGGTCCTGAAGACCTCCGCGCCGTAGGAGAGCAGCTTCGCCAGCTTCGAGTCCGAGATTCCCGCAATCGTGAATATGTAGGCGGGGATGCCCGCCCGCGCGGCGTAGGCCGCCACCGACGAGCCGGCGTTGCCCGCCGTCATGTTGACGATCCCGGTTGCGCCAAACTCGGCCGCCTTTGTGACCGCCACGGCGGACTTCCTGTCCTTGAAGGAGAGCGTTGGGTTGCGGCTCTCGTCCTTGACGTACACCGTATGCAGTTTCAGGGCCCCGGAGATCCTCGACGCCCTCAGCAGAGGCGTGGAACCCTCGCCGAGGGTCACCATCCCTGTGCCCTCGTTCAGGGGGAGGAGGGGCGCGTACCGCCAGACGCCCGCGTTCCCGGCGCAGACCGGGACTCCCCTGTGAGAGGTCCTGAGCGCCTCGTAGTCGTAGATGGCTTCCAGCGACCCGCCGCACTTTGCGCAGGTGAGGCCCCGCGACTCCGGCGGAAACTCGCATCCGTGCGATGTGCACCTAAGAATGAACGACAAAGGCAGCGGCCTCATTCCTCCTGGGATCGGTCACCCATGGAGCCCGGCCGCGTCAGCGCACTTGCTTCAGGACGCTGGCCATGGACGCGAGGGTCAGCTCGATGTTCTCGTGCCTTGCCGACCGACCCATGTGCCCCACCCGGATTACCTTCCCTCTCATGGGTCCCAGTCCTCCGGCAATCATGATGTTGTAGTCCCTGACCAGCCGTCGGCGGAACTCGGCGTCCCACTTCTCGTCCACCCTTGCCACGCTGACCGTGTTGGAGTAGAACTTGGGGTCGGTGAAGATATCCATCCCGAGGCCCTTCAGGCCCTCCCTCAGCTCCTTGGCCGCGTCGGCGTGGCGCCTGTATCGCTTCTCCAGCCCTTCCTCCAGCGCCATCGACAGGGCCTTCCTCAGCGCCACGATCACCGAGGTGGGCATCGAAGTCGGGTGCGGATGGCCCCAGGAGGAGTCCTGGTCGATGGCCTTCCGCCAGGAGTTCAGATTCAGGAAGGTGCTGTGGATCCTGCCCTTCCTGCTCTTCGCCCGCTCCCAGACCTCCTTCGAGATCGCCGCGGGGACCACGCCGTTGACCCCGCCGATCGCCTTGCTGGCGTAGCCCACGGCGTAGTCGACCTTCCATTCGTCAGCCTTGAGCTCCATGCCGCCCATGGCCGAGATTGAGTCCAGGACGGTGAACATCCCCTTCTTCTTGCAGTAGCGGAAGATGTCGGCCGGGTTGACAGCGACCCCGGTCGAGGTCTCGTTCTGGACGACGAAGATCGACTTCCCTTCGAGGCTCTTCGCCCCGTCCAGGACTGACTTGACCTGCTCTAGGGTCGGTCCCGTCCCTAGCTCGGACGATATCACTACCGGCTTGCCGCCAACGGCCTTGACAGAGTTCACTATGGCGCCGGAGAACACGCCGTTGGCGCAGATGAACGCATCGTCCCCCCTGTTGACGATGTTCAACGCGGCCATCTCGACGGCCAGCTGGCCCGGAATCGGGACGACGATCACCTCGTTCCTTGTCTCGAAGACCTTCTGCAGCATGGACTTGGTCTCGTCGTAGACCGACATCCACCGGTCGCCGTAGTGCGGGAGTATCGGCAGCGAGAGTTCGGCGAGAACCTCCGGTTCTGGGTCAGACGGTCCGGGGATCATTAGCAAGTTGGATTACCTGGAATGACCGGTCGCTGACGTTATTTAAATTGAAAGGCCCTCTCAGTCAGGGCTCAGCAGGAGCCGAAAAGGGGGACAGCCTCGAGGTGATGAACTCGTAGACGCGGTCCGGGTCGGATACGTCCTCCAGCTGCTCCGCCACCCCGCCCCCCATCACTCGCACGCTCCCCTTCCCGGCCTTCAGCAGCAGGAAGACCGTGCCGCAGTGGAACCTCCTCGCCAGCATCCCCTGGGCCACCGAGACGTCGAGAATTTCCTGGTACCTGACGGAGTTGGTCGTCCGGAAGTACCTCCTGACCAGTATCGATTCGTCGCCGAGCTCGAAGACGCTCCCCCTCTTCAGGAGCATGAGTGCCAGCAGGAAGGCAAAGTAGAGAGAGAGGAAGATGAGGTAGTGCACCAGGTTGGCCCAGCTCAGCTGCAAGAAGACCGAGAAGGCGGCGATGGCGATCACACCCTTCAGGAAGGTCTTGGCGACCGTTGGTCTGAGAGTCAGCGGACCCTCAGGACCAACCTCACTTGAAGAGCCAGCAGGCGACATATTCGTCGCCGACCTGCTTCAGCTCAGGGTCGTCAGTCTTGCAGATGTCCATGGCATAGGGGCACCTGGGGTTGAAACGACAGCCGCGGGGCAGGTTGATGAGGCTAGGCACCTCCCCGCTGGGTGGGGCGACCTCCTTCTGGTCCAGCGAAGGCACGGACTTGAGGAGCGCCTGGGTGTAGGGGTGCTTCGGCTCGCCTATGACCTGCTTGGTCGGCCCCAGCTCGACTATCTGCCCGGCGTACATAGTGGCAGCGCGGTCGGAGATGAAGCGGGCTACCGCTATGTTGTGCGTGATGAAGAGGTAGGTCAGGTTGAACTCCTTCCTGAGGTCCAGCAGCAGGTTCAGGACCTGGGACTGGACGGAGGCGTCGAGAGCCGAGGTCGGCTCGTCGAGGATGACAATCTTCGGAGTCGAGATGATCGCCCTGGCGACGGCCACCCGTTGCCTCTGCCCTCCGGACAGGTCGCGAGGCCGCCTCTCGGCGAAATAGGCGTCGAGGCCGACCGAGCTGAGAACCCGCTCTGACGCCTCATTCTTCACGGACCGCGAGTACCCCAGCTTCTGCAACGGTTCGGTCACGACCGACTGGATCGTGGCCCTGGGGTCGAGGCTCTCGAACGGGTTCTGGAAGACCATCTGGATGTCCTTCCGGACCTTGCGAATGTTCCTCCTCGTGAGCTTCTCCCCCGAGTAGAGGACCTCGCCCTCGGTCGGCTTCTCCAGGGTCGCGATCAGTCTTCCCAGGGTCGTCTTGCCACAGCCGCTCTCGCCCACCAGCGCCAGCACCTCACCCTCCTCTATCCCGATGTTCACGTTGTCGACGGCCTTGACCTCTGGCGGCTTCCGCCTGAACAGCGACTCGAGCGCTCCGGACTTGCCGGCCCTGAAGTACTTCTTCAGGCCGGTGGTCTCAACTAGCTGGCCGGCCATATAGGAAGCACCTCACGAGGTCACCATCTTTTTCAACCACCGGCGGTGAACTCTTACTGCAGATATCCATGACGCGCGGGCATCGAGGATGGAACCGGCACCCGCTCGGGGGGGTTATCATGTTGGGGAGCGCGCCAGAGATGGCGGTCAGCCGTCCCTGGTCCTTGGTTGTCCTCGGAACGCTCCGGATGAGCGCCTGTGAGTAGGGGTGAAGGGCGTCCCTGGTGATCTTGTCAGAGTCCGCAGATTCGACCACTTCGCCTGCGTACATCACGATCATCCTGTCGCAGATGCTGTAGGCCACGTTGATGTCATGGGTGATGAAGATGATGGACATGTTGTACTCGCGCTGGAGGTCGCGCAGCAGCTTGAGGACCTGGGCCTGGACCGTCACGTCCAGCGCCGACGTCGGCTCATCGGCTATCATCAGCTTGGGCCGCATGAGCAACCCCATGGCGATTACGACGCGCTGGATCTGTCCTCCCGATAGCTGGTGGGGGTAACGCCCGATTATCGAGTTTGGGTCCGGCATGCGGACGTCCTCGAGCTTGTCGACCGCCTCCTTGACGGCTTCCTGCTCATTGAAGGAGGAGTGGTCGTGCCTGCTCCTGGAACGGATCGCCTCAATCATCTGGGCGTCGATGCGCTTCACCGGGTTCAGGGTGTTGAGGGGGTCCTGGAAGATCATGAAGGCGGTGTTCCCACGCATGTCAAGCAGCTCCTTGCCTCTCATCTTGGTCACGTCCTTGCCGTCGAGCATGAGCCGCCCACCGCTGTAGGTGGCGTTTAGTGGGAGAAGGCGGACCGTCGCCAGACCCAGGGTCGACTTGCCGCATCCGCTCTCTCCGACAATCGAGACGCTCTCTCCCTTGGCCACGGAGAAGTTCACGCTGTTGAGCGCCCTGATCGGGCCGTAGACTGTCCGGTAGGTGATTGAAAGGTCCTCGACGCTGAGGATGTCACCGTCGCCGGCCGAGGAGGACAACTAGTAGGTGATCCGCCCCCCTATCAGGTCCTGAAGTCTGTCTCCGGCCAGAGTGAAGGCGACGACGACGATGGCGATGACAACGCCGGGCATGATGGAGTACCACCATTGCTGGGGGAAGAACTGCAGGCCGGCGGAGGACTCGGCACCCCACTCCGGGTAGCCCGAGCTGACTCCGATTCCCAGGAAGGCCAGCGCCGCGTAGGTGAGTATGACGGTCCCCATGTCCAGGGTGGCGTAGGCTATGATAGGGTCCACAGAGTTCGGGATGATGTGCTTGACGAGTATCCTCGGCCACCCCGAGCCGCTCAGCTTCGCGGCCTCGACGTAACCCTTGTTGCGCAGCGTAAGGGCCTGAGCCCTGAAGAACCTGGCGTAGGTGGGCCACCAGATGATCATGAGGGCCACCAGGAGGGACGTGAAGCCGCCGCCGATCAGGACCGAGATGGTTATGGCGAGTATGATGGCGGGCAGTGCTAGGAAGGCGTCGGTGATCCTCATCATTATCTCGTCGACCCAGCCTCCGAGATAGCCCGCCGCCGTCCCCATGAACATCCCGATGAAGATGGCGCTGCCGACGACGATCAGGGATGCCACCGCGTCGTGGGGAGTGGCGTACATGATGCGGGAGAAGATGCTCTGTCCCTGGAAGTTGGTCCCAAAGATGTAGTTCGGGAAGTCCTTCAGGGAGGGGCCCAACAGCTGCGTCCTGAAGGAGAGAGCCAGCGGGTTTGAGGGCATCAATACCCACCCGAGATAGGCGTACTTGGGTCCCAGGTAGGAGGCCAGTTCCTGGAGAGTTCCCTCTATGAGAGCGAATACCAAGAAAATACCGATTATGACTGAGCCCACCAGCGCCGGCCTGTCCTTCCGGATGTACTCGACGTAGAACCTCAGCCCCTGCTTGACCTCCTGGGCCTGGCCTGATGTTGACCCCGTCTCGATGGCGATCTCGCCCGCGGCCCTTATGGGCTTCCTCATGAAGTGGTCGAGAACGTCGGAGACGCCCACCCTAGGTCAACCTCACTCTTGGGTCGGCTGCGGCGTATAGCAGGTCGGCGACGAAGTTCGCCGCTATGACCGATATGCCGACGATTGTGGTGAATGCGAGGATGGCAGTGTAATCGTCGTTGAAGATGGCCTGCACCGAGAAGAAGCCCATGCCGTGGTAGGCGAAGACGTCCTCGATGATCACGGCCCCACCCACCGAGCCTGCGAAGAGCAGGGCCACGAGCGTGATGATGGGGATGAGTGCGTTCCTGAACGCTGTACCCCAGACGACCGTCCGCTTGCTTAGGCCCTTCATGTAGGCGAGCTTGACGTAGTCCCGGTCCAGGGCGTCTATCATGCTGGCGCGCTCGAGCCTGGTCACCAGGCCGAAGCCGATCACCGCTATGGCGAAGGCGGGCAGTATCAGGTGCTGGAGGGAACTCCAGAAGTAAGGCCAGTTGCCGGCGATGAGTCCGTCAACCACCGGCATGTTGGTCACAGACGGCGGAGGATGGAGGACGGGGTCGACGACACCGGTCGCAGGGAGGAGGTTCAGCCAGTAGGCCACGACCAGCTGCATGCAGAAGCCCACCAGGAAGATCGGGGCGGACCAGGTGGTGAGATACAGCGCCTTCATCCCATAATCTGCCGGCCTGTTCCTGTTGGATGCCGCGATGGCCCCCGTGTAAAGCCCGATGAGGACTCCGATGATCTGTCCGACGACCACCAGCTCGAGGGTTATTGGCAGGTACGTCTTCAATTCCACGAGCTCCGGGACGTGGTACATGGTGTCGGTACCGAAGTTTCCGTGGAATACGTTCACGAGGTAGTGGTAGAACTGCACCCAGACCGGAGCCGTTAGGTCGTTGGCCTTTATGACGGAGGCTATTATCCCGGGAGTCGCGTGGGGGTTCCCCACGATTATCCTGGCCATGGCCTGCGGCGAGGGGACTAGGATGTGGAGGAGGGCGAACACCAGCGCAAGAAGAAGGATTACCGTGACAAACGCGTTTATCGCCCTCCGAACCACGAAGAATCCGAAGTTTGAAACCAAAGCTTGTGGAGCAAAACCGACGTGGCAGCGATATTAAGTCTTTTCAATCGGAAGGCGGATGTGCCCCAAATCCACCAGCCGGACAGTCAACGAAGTCGGAGCTCCCCTGAGTAAGGGATAGAGCTTACGCTAGGCTGACAAAAAAAGGAGGAGCCTAGACTGGGTCTAGGATTTTCCTGTTGCCGGTGAATAGGAGATCAGGTTGTAGAAGATGGCGAACTGGAATGGCGAGTAGACCAGGCCGTGCACGTACGGCTGCACGATAAACAGCGAGTCCTGGTTGGGCATCTGGAGTATGGTCGAGAGCTGAGTGAACATCTTGTAGGCGGTTACGGTGTCCGCCAGCTGCTGGGTCGGGTTGGTCTCGAAGGGTATCTTGGCGGCCAGTGCGTTCAGGGTGGCGTTGTTCACCCAGTTGGCCTGGTGAGCGGCTCCGGTGGCCATGTCGTTGAACTGCTGGAAGATCGGGTCAGGCCAGTCCGCGCACCATCCGACACCCGTGATTGGCGGGGTAGTCTGCGGCGACGCTTCGTCGACCTCATACTGTCCCTCCGTGATGCCGGTTGGAACGATTCTGATTCCGACCTGTCCCATGTCAGTGGTCAGGATGTCGTTGACAGTCTGCTGTAGCGGGGTCAGCGGGACGACGTAGGCGTACTCAAGAGCCGGGAGTTGGACTCCCTTGGAGTTGCCCAGCACCGTGCCGTTGCTCATGACCGCGTACCAGCCTGCCTGCTGTCCTGCCTTGTTGACGTACTGTGCAGCTAGGTTGATGTTGTAGGAGTAGAGCGGGGTGTTCTGTGGGTTGTCCAGTGGTCCCCATCCAGGTGGGACGGGCGGCAGGCTCAGCGTTGCCAGTGCCTGTCCGTTGTACACGTAGAGCTCGTCCAGAATCTGGGTGTAGTTGACCGAGTGGACCATTCCTTCCCTCAGCAGTGTGCTGTTGGTCGGGTAGACCTGGGTGTTGATGCCGTTCGCGAGGTCGCAGAGCGGCGCTCCGGCGTTGTCGAGTAGCTGGCTGAACGGGAAGTAGGCGGCGTACTTGTAGCTGGAGTAGAGGTTGGCGAACTCGGAGATCTCAGGGAAGACGACCTGTGCCTTGTTCGAGCTGAAGTCCTGTATCTCGGTACTTGGCTCGTTGCCGAAGTACATTATCACGGTTGGGATGCTTGGCGCCTGCAGCACTGGGTCAATTCCGGCGAGGCCCTTGGCCCAGTAGTTCGGGTTGGCGTTCAGCACGAGGAACGACTCGGACGGGCCGACGGTGCCGTACATGTACGGTCCGCTCCCTACCATGCCGTTTGTGCTTAGGCCCGCAGGCTCTGTGTTGTTAGCTACGCCTCCGTGAGCATCGATGTAGACCGGGTCCACGATCGCGCCCCACTGGGGCGGCAGTGCGAGAAGGAGCAGGCTGTAGGGCTGGATGACGTTCATCTGGAACGTCGAGGAGCTGGAGGCGACGAAGGCCTGGTGCGGGTATGCCATGAGAGCTTGGATGCTCGCGTTGGCGGTGTTGAAGTGGCTCATGACGTTGTTCAGCGCTGCCACAAGCTTGTTCTCATTGGTGATTGGGATCTTGAAGGTCGAACTCAGTGCAGCCTCCAGGCCCCACGGCCACACGTTGCCGGCCGCATCTGGCATGGTCTGGCATGCGCTAGTGGGGTGAGTGGTGGAGCACGTTGGTGTGTAAGGAACCGAGCCGCTGTAGAAGAGGTCGAGGTAGTTGGAGTAGTACGCTGTGGAGGGATTGTTGATGTAGTTGCCTCTCACAAAGCTGAACCAAGCCACGTAGGCGTTGATCGGGTCCTTGTTGGAGAAGTCGGTGTTGGGCCTCATGGTGAAGGTGTAGTTCTCGAAGTTGCTGGAGACGGTCCAGCTCGATGCCAGCGAGGGCACCACAGCCGTGCTGTTGGTGCTGCTGTACTGGTCAAGCCCCTGGAAGACGTTGGCGAAGTACCCGTCTGTCACGAAGAACCCGACCGCCGGGTCGAGCGAGTCATACTGTGCAGTCGGCGACTCGTCGATCAGCTGGCTGGAGTTGCTCGGATTGAGGGTGAACGTCGAACCTGTGGGGCTGCTGGTCGAAGTGGTCGACCCGGAGCTGGAAGAGGAACTGGAGCTGCTCATGGCGGTGTAGGCGTAGATACCTACGCCCGCGAGGACGAGGATTACGATGACGACGACGACGATGACAGTTCTGCCTATTGCTGTTCTAGAGGAGATGTCTTTGCTTTCTTTCAGTATCATTCTCGCCTACGTTGAGGCCCCGTGGCCGATAAAAGGATTTGGGAACTGGGGCTGGGAGCACAATTCGACTTCGCCGCGGACTGCGGAACTGGACCCTGTCACCTGACGTCCAGTCCTTCGTAGGCGCTCCGAGCCTCCTCGACCGACGTCTCGTCTTCGAGCGTCGCCACGTCTCCCAAGGGCTTGCCCTCTGCCACGGCCCTGAGCAGCCTCCTCATTATCTTCCCGCTCCGGGTCTTGGGCAGCTTGCTGACGAAGAAGACCCGAGAGGGCTCGGCGATGGGGCTGAAGCCGTCCCTCACCCACCGTCTCACCTCTACGCGCAGCTCCTCCGACGGGCTGAAGCCGTGCTTCAGGACGACGAAGGCTATGGGGACCTCCCCCTTTATGGCGTCAGGGATGGCGACCACCGCAGCCTCGGACGCAGCGTGGTGGGAGACTATGGACGACTCGATCTCGTAGGTCCCCAGCCTGTGGCCGGCCACCTTCAGGACTTCGTCAGCCCTCCCGGCGACCCAGATGTAGCCGTCCCTGTCCTTCAGGGCGTAGTCCCCACAGAAAAAGTAGTCTTTCCCGGGAAACCTTCCGTAGTACTGGCCTTCGTAGCGAGCGGGGTCGCCGTACATCCCCGTGGGCGGGCCGGGCATTCCGGGCCATGGGTTCTTCAGGATGAGCAGGCCCCTGGCACCGGGAGCCACCGAGTCGCCCTTCTCGTCGACGACGTCAGCGTCCACCCCTGGCACGGGGAGCCCGTTGGCGCCGGCCTTCATCGGTGTCATCGCCAGCCCCGGTAACAGGCTGATCATCACACCGCCGGTCTCGGTCATCCACCAGGTCGAGCCCACCGGGCAGCGCCCCCGGCCGACCAGCCTGAAGAGCCACCTCCAGGCCGAAGGGTTGATGGCCTCTCCGACGCTCTGGATGATTCGCAGGGAGGAGAGGTCGTGCTTCGTGACGTTCTCGTCGCCGAACTTCATCTGCGACCTTGTCGCCGTCGGCGTTGTGTAGAGGATTGAGACGCCGTAGCGCTCGGCGATGGACCACCACCTGTCCGGACGCGGCGCGTCCAGGGCGCCCTCGTAGAGGACGACCGTCGCACCCTCCATCAGAGGCCCGAAGGCGACGTAGCTGTGTCCCGTCACCCATCCGATATCGGCCGGGCACCAGTAGACATCCTCGTCGCGGATGTCGAAGGCCCACTTCATGGTGGCATGAAGCAGCACGGCGTAGCCTCCCGTGTCGCGGATCAGGCCCTTGGGCTTCCCCGTTGTCCCCGACGTGTACAGGACGTAGAGCGGGTGCTCGCTCTCCACCTGCTCGGGTGCGACGGAAGCCCCCTGCGGGACGTCCGAGAGCAGCTCCCCCATCAGGAGGTCTCTTCCGGGGAGCATCGGGCAGGCGACGCCCAACCTCTTCACGACCACCACGTGCTTCACCGAAGGCGCCTGCTGCAGCGCCGCGTCAGCTATCTCCTTGAGAAGGACCTGCCTGCCCCTGCGGTAGAAGCCGTCCGCAGTTATCAGGACGCTGGTGCCCAAGTCGTTCATCCTGGATGACAGAGAATCGGCGCTGTATCCGCTGAAGACCACGGTGAACGTGAGCCCCAGCCGCGCCGCAGCGAGCAGGGCCACTATCGCCTCGGGAATCAGCGGGAGATAGATTGCGACCTTGTCACCCTTGTTCAGCCCGAATTTGGTCCTAAGAGCGTAGGCGAAGCGGTTCACCTCCCTCAGGAGCTCGCCGTAGGTCAGCTTCCGGACCTCCTTCGGGACGCCCGCCTCGTCCGTAGGCTCCCCCTCCCAGATCAGCGCGACCTTGTTCCTCCTCCAGGTCTTGGCGTGCCTGTCCAGGGCGAGGTACGACAAGTTGAGCCTTCCGCCGGCGAACCACCTGAAGACGTGGGGATGCTCTCCCGGCGAGACCACCGAGTCCCAGGTCCTGAACCATTCGAGTTCGTTCGCCACGGACCGCCAATGTGCTTCGCTGTCGGCGACGCTCCTGGCGTGGAGCGCCTTGTAGGAGGCAACGTCCATGCGGGGGCCGCTCCAGCCGGTTATGTCCACCGTCTCGTCCAGCGGAAGCGATTCGCCTAGAATCTCCGGGTTGCTCACGCTCGTCTCCGGGCCGGCGGCCCATGAGCGTAATTAGCCTTTGCCACCTGTCGGACAATCTTCGCCAGGTGCCGTAGCATTAAATCACGGCTCTGCGAGGGCAGGGTGAACCAGGATGGACCAAGTGGCGCTCCAGGCCAGCTCGCTCTCGAAGTCGTTCGGGTCGACCAGGGCCGTGAACAACATCGACTTCACCATGAAGAAGGGCGAGATACTCGGCCTCCTCGGGCCGAACGGGTCGGGCAAGTCGACGACCATGAAGATGATCCTCGCAATCCTGAAACCCGACACGGGGACCATAACCGTGGAGGGGATCGACGTGGCCCGCGACCCCATAGGAGTCAAGAGGATAATCGGCTACGTCCCGGAGACGCCCCAGATCTACGAGTTCCTCACGGGCCTCGAGTACCTGGACTTCATCTCAGACATGTATGGGATACCGACCGGCGAGAGAAGAGAGAGGATCGGGCAGTTCCTGGACGGCCTTCAGCTCAGGGGACACGAGAACGAGCTCATCAGCGGCTATTCCCAGGGAATGAAGCAGAAGGTGGCGATAATCTCGGCGCTCCTGCACAGGCCGAGGGTCCTGGTGCTGGACGAGGCCCTGAACGGCCTCGACCCGCGGTCGGCCAAGCTCGTGAAGGACCTGCTCAGGTCCCTCGCCGGAGAGGGCGTCTCGGTGCTCTTCAGCACCCATGTCCTGGAGATCGCAGAGGCACTCTGCGACGACGTCGCGATAATGTACCAGGGCTCCATCGTGGCCAACGGCACCATAGCCGACCTGAGGCAGAAGGCCGGACTTCCAGGCTCGACCCTGGAGGAAGTGTTCCTCAAGATCACAGGTACGGGAGACCTCGGCGACGTGGTGAAGGAGCTCAGCCGATGAACTTCCGGAAGATACTCGCCATCACGATCGCCCTCTCCAAGTCTCAGCTGCGAGCCAGCCGGACCAACAGCGCGGCGGCCAGCTTCTTCCGCAGGCCGTCCATCATCCTCATCCTCGACGCCGTCGCATTCGCGGTCTCCGCTGGTCTGGGCTACGTCGCGCTGGTGCTCATCGGGACCCTGGCGGCTCCGGGGGCGACATCGGGGAGCATCCAGCTCCACACGCTGGCCGTCAACGCCCTCCGGGAGGTAATGGTCTTCATCCCGGTCTTCGTGCCCGGGATGGTGCTCGTCGCCGGGCTTCTCTTCGAGCTGAACGTCTCCTCCAAGTTCTCCGCCAGCGACACCGTGAACTGGCTCCCCATAACCCAGGCCGAATACGTCATGGCATCATCGCTCTCGATAGCCTACAACTACTCGACACCGGTCGCCATCGTCATCGGCGCGACCCTATTCCCTTCGTTTGGGCTTGGCCTCGGATGGCTTTGGGCGGGCATGACCATCGCCAGCGTCTTCACCCTCTTCACCGGAGGCGCCCTGGTCGAGATCCTCAGGGCCACCATGAACAGGGTGAGTTCGATGGTCATGAAGAGGGCCAGGAGGGGCGCCATCTTCTTCCGCCTTGTCCTGATGGCGATCGTGATCCTTATCTTCGAGACGGTCTTCAACCCGAACCTCCTCATAATCGTGGTCAACGGGCTCTCCGGGACCTTCTCGGTCTTCGCCCTAGTCCCGATATTCTGGGGCGCAGTGGCCGTGCAGGCGATAACCACGGACCAGCCCCTCCGCGTCCTGGTCTTCTCTGCCGGGACGGTCGGGTTCACGGCCTGCCTGGTCTGGATAGCGACCAAGGTGCGCTCGCGCTACTGGTCCCCCGTCGCCTTCTCGGTCAGCGTCACCAGCGCCGAGTACGCCCCCCGCTCCAGCTCCCTGCTCAGGGTCGGGCTGACGACGGCAGAGGCGGCCATCGTGAGGAAGGACCTCAAGGGGATAACCCGCAGGCGCGAGCTGAACCAGATGCTTATCATACCCGTGATCTTCACAGCCATCTTCCTCTTCGAGGAATTCACTTCCTCGCAGAACGGGGCGGGGTCCGCGGGCCAGGTCTTCTTCACGGGCCTCCCGGTCTTCTTCGTGGCGAGCTTCTTCTCGCTCCTGATATCCTCGTCGAGCTTCGGGCAGGAGAGCAGGTCCGTGATGGTCCTCTACTCGCTGCCAGTGACGCCCGGTGAGATACTGAGAGCCAAGGCCTTCATGGCCCTCCTCTTCTCGCTCACGGCGACCCTGGCGATACTCGCGGTCTTCTCGGTGATCGACCGTTCCAGCCTGGCCGCGCTCGGCGAGAACCTGGTGGTCTTCGTCTCCGTCGCCGTCGAGGAGGTCTTCATCGGGCTGGCCTTCGGCGCCAGGTTCCCCGACTTCCAGGAGAAGCCGCGACCCAGATTCATGGACCCCATCTGGCTTCTGGTGATGACGGCAGTGGGCATGATAGCGGCCGTGGCGACGGCGCTCCCGGCTCTCTACGGGGACCTGGCCAGCACCGTGTCCGGCGCCACCACGCCGCTCTACCTCTACCCGGCGGCGGTCCTGGTCGCAGCGGTCGTCTCGGTGGTGAGCTACAGGTTTGCGAGAACCAGCGTGAAGAGCCTCATGGCCGAGTACGGCGTCTAGCGCGGCCAGCAAGGTTTAATCCAGACACCGGTAAGCTCACCCGATTGAAGGAAGACACCTTCGGCTACGACACTTACCTCTCTCCGTTCACATGGAGGTATGGGAGCAAGGAGATGCGGACCCTCCTCTCGGAACGCACCCGGAGGTCGACGTGGAGGAAGGTCTGGCTCGAACTCGCCCGGGCCCAGTCGGACTTCGGGCTCGTGTCGGAAGCGGAGCTGAGAAACATCGCCTCCAAGTCTGGCGAGAAGCACGTCGACATCGCCAGGGCGCACGACCTTGAGCGGAAGATAAGGCACGACCTGATGGCCGAGCTGCGCACCTTCGCCGACCAGGCTGGAAGGGGGGGAGGCAAGCTTCACCTGGGCGCGACCTCCATGGACATCGAGGACAACGCCGACGTCCTGATCTTCAGGAGGGCGCTGGGGCTGGTGCTCGAGAGGCTCCTCACCTGCCTCGAGGCTGCCAGAGCCGTCATCGTCAAGCACCAGGGGACTATGTGCATGGCCTGGACGCACCTCCAGCCTGCCGAGCCCACGACGCTCGGATACCGCTTCGCCAACTACGCCCAGGACCTGCTCCTGGACATTGAGCTGCTGGAGGCAGTCCGCGACCGATTCCTAAAGGGGAAGGGCATCAAGGGCGCCGTGGGGACGTCGGCGGGGTTCGAGAAGCTCCTGGGGAAGCCGGAGGACGTCGAGAGGCTCGAGGCGAAGGTGATGGGGGCGCTCGGGCTGGGGTACCTGCCGGTCTCGACCCAGACCTACCCCAGGAAGCTGGACATCATCCTCCTCTCCTCTCTTGCGTCCGTGGCCGCGTCCTGCCACAAGTTCGGGCTGGACCTGAGGGTGCTGCAGTCGCCCGCCTTCGGGGAGCTCTCCGAGCCCATCGAGGAGGCTCAGGTCGGGTCGAGCGCCATGCCGTTCAAGCGCAACCCCGTCACGGCGGAAAGGATGTGTTCCCTGGCCCGGCTGGTCTCGGCCTTCCCTCCGGTGGCATTCTCCAGCGCTGCGAACAACATCCTCGAACGCACACTGGATGACTCGGCGGGCCGGAGGGTGGCCATCCCGGAGGCCTTTCTCGCCATCGACGAGTGTCTCATGATCTACGAGCGGCTGCTGCGCGGCCTGAGGGTCTATCCCGCCATGATCGAGAAGAACCTGAAGAAGTTCGGGCCGTTCGCAGGGACGGAAGCGGTCATGATGAAGATGGTGGAGAAGGGCGGAGACAGGCAGGAGGCCCACGAGCTGATCCGGGTCCGGTCATTCAAGGCCTGGGAGGAGGTGATGAAGGGTCATCCCAACCCTCTCTCCAGGCTACTCTGCGAGGACAGGGAGATAGCCTCCAGGCTGAAGGCCGAGGAGGTCAGGAAGCTCCTGGACCCGACCCATCACACCGGCGACGCGAAGAGGAGGTGCGAGCGCTTCGTCAGGGAATCCATCGACCCAGTCCTGGGGGCACACAGGAGCACGACCAGGACCAGGGGAAGGGTCGAATACTAGTCAGCGACCTGGAGACGACCCACGCGAACGCCCCTGCCGCGCTTCACGGACCCGATGCTCGAAGCCGGGAACCCCCGCCTACCCAGGGTCCTGATCATCGCCTCTGCCTCTCCCTTCGGGGCGCACATGCAGAGCCCGATCCCCATGTTGAATGTGCGGAGCATCTCCAGGGTCGAGAGCCGTCCTTCCCGCTGAATCATGCGGAAGATCAGGGGGGCGGGCGGGAGGTCGAGCGAGAACCCAAGCCTGCGGTCGCCCAGGAGCCTCCTGAGCTTCCCGAAGGCCCCGCCGGTGATGTGGGCGACTCCGTGGACCTCGTGGCGCTTGAGCACATCCAGGACCGGCCTGACGTAGATTCTGGTCGGGGTGAGCATTGCCTCCCCGAGGGTCGACCCCAGCCCGTCGATCCTCTCGCCGAGTCGGTGCCTTGACAGGAGGACTGACCGGGCCAGCGTGTACCCGTTCGAATGGAGCCCCGAACTGGCGAGCCCGATCACGCTGTCGCCCTCTGCTATGGAAGACCCGTCCAGGACCCTGTCTCTCTCGACGACGCCTACACCCATGGATACCAGGTCGAATCCTTTCACGCTGTCTCCCATTATCGCCGTCTCTCCACCGACTATGGCAACCGATGCTTCGCGGGCTCCGGCCACCAGGCCCTTCATCAGCTCCGAGACCAGGAGCTCGTCCTCGCGCTCGAGGGCTATGTAGTCCAGGAGCGCGAGAGGCTCGCTGCCGAGGCAGATGAGGTCGTTCACGGTCATGGCCACGCAGTCTATCCCCACGGTGTCGAACCTCCTCATCTGTGTCGCCAGCTGCTGCTTGGTGCCCACACCGTCGGTGTGCATCGCGAGCGCGCGGCCGTTGCCGATGTCGATCAATCCTGCGTAGTGGCCGATCCTCATCAGGGGCGCGCCGAACTTCCCCCTTCTTGCGGAGAAGGTCTTGCCCAGCGTCTCCGCCGCCGAGGCCTGGATACCCCGTACCCGGGCGACGTCGACCCCGGCCCTGGCGTAGGCATCCCTCTTCGTCCCGTCTCGCCCCCGGCTCAGAGCGCCCTTCCCGTCACGGCTTCGTAGATGCGGACGTACCTTTCGCTCACCAGCGAGATGAGGGACGGGGGAAGAGCAGGGGGCGCTGGGATGGGTGCCCCGATCTTTCGGGCCTGGTCGAGCTTCTCTCTGTAGCCCGCCTCGGTGAGCCAGTCTCGCACCGGCTGCTTGTCGTAGCTGTCCTGCGTCCTGCCCGGCGCGTACCTGTCGGCGGGCCACATTCTGAACTCGTCCGGCCCGATGGAGTCCCCCAGAAGGACCCTCCCGGCCCCCCTTCCGAACTCCAGCTTGAGGTCTGCCAGTATGAACCCGGACCGCAGGGCCCTCTCGCTCATCCTGGCGTAGACAGAGAGGGTCGAGGCCTTCACCTCCTCCAGCTCGGACGCGCTCATCCTGCCCTCGCCGACTATCTGCGCTTCTGTGATGGGCTCGTCCTTGACATCAGACTTGGTGGTCGGGTCGAAGTACGGCTCGGGAAGCTTCGCGGCAAGGAGAGTCTCCACCGGCAGGGAGACCTCGCCCCTGACCAGGCGGTCGTAGAGGCTCCCGTAGAGGTACCCCCTCACCACGCACTCGACGGGTATCATCGCCATCTTGCTGACCACCATCGTGTCGGGCCCCTCCACGGCGACCATGTGGTTCGGCACCCCGAGCGTCTCGAACCAGTAGGCGGACAGTTTGCAGAGCACCTCGCCCTTCCGCGGAATCGTCGACGGGAGTATGACGTCGAAGGCCGAGACCCTGTCGGTGAAGTGGAAGAGGAGATGGTCGGCGTCCACTTCGTAGATGTCCTTGACCTTCCCGGAGCGGACGAAGCTCCCCCGCGGCCTCATCGCCACGCTGCCCTCATTCTCTGCAGCCTCTCGGCGACGCCCCTGTCCGTCAGCGCCAGCACTTCTGCAGCCAGTATCCCGGCGTTCCGGGCGTTGTCCACTCCGACGCAGGCGACGGGGACCCCCGGAGGCATCTGAACGATGGAGAGCAGAGAGTCCAGGCCGTCCAGCTTCACGTTCACGGGGACGCCGATGACGGGCCGGAGGGTCATCGAGGCGATGACCCCCGGGAGGTGGGCCGCCAGCCCGGCGACGGCGATGAAGACCTCCGCCCTGGAGGTCGAGACGTACTCCTTCAGCCCCTCGGGGTTCCGGTGGGCTGAGATGAACCTCACCTCGTGTGGTATCTCCAGTTCTGTGAGCACCTTGGAGGCTTCGTCCACGATGGCCTGGTCGCTCTTGCTTCCAGCGACCACGGCGACGCTCACTCTCTGTGACATGGCAACCATTCAGGCTGGCCTCCTATGGAACCTCAGCACTCGCTCCTCCGTAACGACCATGTCCAGAGGCACGTCGGAGGGGCCGGCGGGTATCTCATCCACGCGCTGCGACTCGAGGGCCAGTCCCACGGAGAAGGGACTCCCCCGGTCGGCCAGGGCCCTGTCGAAGTAACCCTTCCCGTAGCCTATCCTGTACCCGCGGTCGTCCCACGCCACCAGGGGGACCAGCACCAGGTCGCAGTCGGCCAGGGGCACGGGAGCCCTCTCTGGACTGGGCTCGAGAATCCCGAAGCGTCCGGGGGAGAGGTCTTCGAGTCGGCCTATCTCGAAGAACATCAGGGCCCTCGAGGGCGCGTCCACCAGGGGGACCGCGACCCTCTTCCCTTCGGACAGCATCCGCTGTATCATCTCGCGGGTCTGGACCTCGTCCTCCTTGGAGACGTAGCTGGCGACCACCCTCGCCTCTCGGTACTCCTTCTGAGAGGCGAGGTTCATCTCTACCAGTCGGCTGCAGTTCAGGAGCCGCGCCCGGGGAATTGCCTGCCTTGCCGCCAGGCCATCCGCCCGCAGCTGGGCCTTGCTGATCATCGAAGCGCCGAAGCCTCCTTGAGGTCGTGCTGCTTTCCAGCGGCCACCAGGGTGTTCTGCATGAGCATCACGACCGTCATCGGGCCCACCCCGCCCGGGACAGGGGTGATGTAGGAAGCCTTCCGGGAGACCGCCTCGAAGTCGACGTCGCCGACCAGTTTCCCGCCCACCCGGTTCATCGCCACGTCGATGACGACGGCCCCCTCCCGCACCATGTCCCGCGTCACCGAGAACTGCGGCCTCCGTCCCACGGCCGAGATGAGTATGTCGGCCTGTCGAGTTATTCCCAGTAGGCCGCGGGACTTGGAATGGCAGACCGTGACCGTGGCGTCCTCGGCCAGGAGAAGGTGGAGGAGCGGCTTTCCCACCAGGGCGCTCCTGTTGATTATGACTGCGCGCGAACCCGGAATGGGAATCTTGTAGTGGTGCAGGAGCTCCATCACCCCCCTCGGCGTGCACGGCGCCAGGCTGGCCTTCCCGTAGAAGAGGAGACCCATGTTCACGGATGTCAGGCCGTCCACGTCCTTGGCGGGAGAGATGCGCTCGATCAGCCGCCCGCTGTCCAGATGCTGTGGGAGCGGCAGCTGCAGAAGGATCCCGTTGACCGAGGGGTCGGAGTTCAGGGATGCGATCAGGTCCGCCACCTCTTCCTCCTTGGCGAAGCCGGGGAGGCTGTGATTCTCGGACTGGATCCCTATCTCCTCGGCCACCTTGTGCTTGCTTGCCACATAGGCCCTCGAGGGCGCGTCGTTCCCCACGAGGATGGTCGCAATCTTCGGAATGACACCGACCTTCTTCATGTACTCGGCCTCCTCCCTCAGGGTCTGCTTCGTCTCGGCGGCGACTGCCTTGCCGTCCATCACTATGGCGGTCATGGTCTGATGCTCACCTTCCTTCCCTTGATGCTCAGTTTCCCCTCGACAAAAAGCTTCACAGCGTAGGGGTAGATGACGTGCTCCTGCTTCAGGATCCTCGACGAGAGGGTATCCACGGTGTCGCCCTCCAGGACATCCACGGCCCGCTGGAGGATGATGGGCCCCGCGTCGACCTCCGGGACAACGAAGTGCACGGTGCAGCCCGAGACCCTGACGCCGTGCTCGAGCGCCTGCCTCTGGGCCTCCAGCCCGGGGAACGACGGGAGAAGGGAGGGGTGGATGTTGAGTATCCTGCCGCTGAACCTCGAGACGAACTCCGGGGTGAGCAGGCGCATGTAGCCCGCGAGAAGGACCAGGCCGGAGCGAGGCTCCACGCCGCGGCCGATGAGCACGTTCGCCAGCCTCTCGTCATAGGCGGCGCGGTCCATCCCGCCGCTCTCGAACACCTCGGCAGCCGTGTCGTACTTCCTGGCTATGTCAAGGGCCCGCACTCCGGGCCTGTTGCTGATAACCACCTCGACCGAGGCGTTCTTGATGAAACCGCTCCTCGTCGCCTTTAGCAACGCCTCGAGGTTCGAGCCTCTGCCGGAGACGAGCACGCCGATCTTGATGGTCAGCCCTTCAACTCCTTCTTGGTCTTGAAATCCGGCGTCATCCCGAGCTTGGAGTAATCGCCGTTGATGCAGGCGAAGCAGAGGCTCGACTGTGGCAGCCCAATCCCCCTGCTCAGGCCCTCGATGTCGTTGTAGTGGAATTCGTCGACTCCTATCGCCCTTCCCACCTTCTTGGCGATTGCCGAGATCTCCTTCTCCCCGCCCGCCACCTGGAAGGCCAGGAGCTCCTCCCTGCTCGGAAAGTCGACCCCCATGTAGCAGGGGAAGACAAGCGGCGGGAAGGTCACCACCATCCTGACCTTCTTCGCTCCTGCCTTCCTGAGCGAGTCGACTATTATCCTGGAACTCGTCCCCCTCACGACGCTGTCGTCGACGACCGTCACCTCCTTGCCCTCGATGGTTTCGCGAATCGGGATGATCCTCTTCACGACCTCCTCTCTCCCCTTCTGCCGCGGCTCGATGAAGCTCCTGATGCTTCCCTTCCTCCGGTAGCGGTCCTTCATGAGACCCTCGTCCATGGGGATCCCGCTCTCTACAGAGAAGCCCAGCGCCGAGGGTCTGGCAGAGTCAGGGACGGGAATCACCACGTCGCCCTTCATGGGGTACTTCCTGGCGAGGATCCTCCCGACGTTCTTCCTCGCCTCGTAGACGCTCACGCCGTTCACCCGGGACGAGGGGTGGGCGAAGTAGGTATACTCGAAGGAGCAGTAGGCGCTCTCCGTGCGCGGCGCGAATCGGAAGGATTCGAGCCCTCTCCTGGGCCCGCCCAGCCGGACCATCTCCCCCGGCTCTATGTCTCGGACGAACTCCGCGTCCACGGCCGTGAGGGCGCAACTCTCCGAGGCGGCGACGTAGGTGCGGGACTTCTGATGGTAGCCGAGGCAGAGAGGCCTGTATCCCCGTGGGTCCCTTATGGCGAAGACCTCGCCCCGTCTGTCGAGGATGACGAACGAGTAGGCTCCGATGAGCTCCTTGGCGAGACGCTCGAAGGCGTAGAACAGGTCGTTCTCCTCCCTGAGGATCTGAAGGAGCCTGTAGCCAGCGGCCTTCGTGTCGGTACCGCACCTGGCCCTGAAGGCGACGGAGACGGCCTTGGCCAGCTGCTCGGCGTTGGCGATGGTCCCGTTGTGGGCGATCGAGAATTCGGAGCCGATCTGGACGGGCTGGGCATTCTCCAGGGTCGAACGCCCCTTGGTGGAATAGCGCACGTGCCCTATGCCGGCGGCTCCCTTGAAGCCGGCGAGCTCCGGGGCGAAGTTGGACCAGTTGAACGCAAGCCCCATCTTCCGGAAGACCGGCCTGCCGGGCACGGCGATGCCCCAGGACTCCTGCCCCCTGTGCTGCAGGGCCTCCAGGCCCTTGAGGATACGGGGCACCACGTCGGCGCCCTTGGTCGAGAAGGCGCCCACCACGCCGCAGGCCTCTCGTGCGCTCATCCGTCCATCAGCCTCCCGATGCTCCCGTCGTAGCTCCGCTGCAGCGCCGCCACGTCCAGTCGGGTGACAGGCGTCCGCCCGGCGTCGAGCCGCAGAGAGTCGCCCTTCACCACGCCCACAAGACCGTGGGGGATGTGCCGGACATTCAGGGCTCGCTCCAGGCGCTCCGGCTCGTCGGTGGTCAGGACGAAGCGCCCGTGCGACTCCGAGAAGAGCAGGTCGCTGACTCTGCGAGCGGAGGATGGCACCTTGTTCAGGTTCACGCTTGCCCCCCTGCCGCCTGCCACGGCCATCCTTGCCAGGGCCACCGCGAGGCCGCCTCTGGAGCAGTCGTGAACGGCCCCAGCCTGGCCGGAGCGAATGAGTCCGATGATCGTCCTGTGGAGAACGGCGTCCGAGGCCGCGTCGACCCTAGGGACGGTCCCCGAGTCGAGCCTTCCGAGGAGACGGTGGTACTCGCTCCCGCCGAGTTCGTCATTAGTCTCTCCGACAATGAACACCGACTCGCCCTCGTGCCTGAATCCCATGGAGACCGGATGCTTCTGGTCCTTGACCAGGCCCACGACCAGAGCGATGGGCGACGGCTTGATGGCCGTCCTCGACGCCGAGTCTTCGTTGTAGAAGCTCACCTTGCCGCCGACCACCGGGAGCCCGATGAGCCTGCAGTAGTCGGCCATGCCGCGTATCGATTCGCCGAAGGACCAGTAGACTTCGGGGTCCGATGGGTCGCCGAACTGGAGGTGGTCGACCAGCGCTATGGGCTCGGCCCCGACGGCCACGACGTTCCGGCAGGCTTCCGCGACGCACCCTGCGGCGCCGTTGTAGGGGTCGAGGAACGACTGGGCGCTGTTGCCATCGCCCTTCACGGCCAGGAGACCGCCGTTCGGGAGGCGGACCAGCGCCGCGTCCGCCTGACCGGGTCTCGCGACGGTCCTGATGCCGACCTCGTGGTCGTACTGCTGGTAGACCCAGCGCCGGCTGGCGATGTTGGGCGACGCCAGCAGGGAGATTATGGAACGGCCGACGTCCTGGACCCGTGGCTTCGCCCGGGTCCGGTGGTCCAGGCGCGAGGGCCTCCTGCTGGGCCACGGGATGAGGGGAGCCTTGACGACCAACTGGGCGGGAAGACTGGCGACCACATTCCGCCCCCAGCGGAGAGTGAGCAGCCCGTCGCCGGTGACACGTCCGATGACCGAGCAGGGGACTTCGTACCTTCGCAGGATTTCCAGCACGGGCTCCGAGGAGCCGGGAGAGAGCGCCAGGAGCATCCGCTCCTGCGACTCCGAGGTCATTATCTCGGTCGGCGACATGTCGTCCTCGCGCCGGTTCACCTTGCTCAATTCTACGTCTACCCCGGTGCCTCCGCTCGAGGCGACCTCCGAGAGGGCCGTGGAGAGCCCTCCGCCTCCGAGGTCCTTCATCCCCCGGATGAGCCCTGTACCGACGGCCTCCATCAGAGAGTCGAGGAGCAGCTTCTTCATGAAAGGGTCGGGCACCTGCACCGACGACCTGTCAGCCTCGGCCTTGTCGGACAGGTTCTTCGAAGCGAAGGCGGCGCCCCTGATGCCGTCCCTGCCTGTGCTCCCGCCGATGAGCACCAGCAGGTCTCCGGGCGTCTTCGCCTCCCCCAGTATCAGGTCTCCTCTCTTGCCCAGCCCCACGCACGCGACGTCGACCAGGCAGTTCCTCTCGAAGCTCTCGTCGAACTCGATGTCCCCGGCCACCGTCGGGACGCCCACGCTGTTGCCGTAGTCGGCGATGCCGCGGACGACGTTCCTGAAGAGCCACCTGGAGTGCGGGCTCCTGTCAATCCGCCCGAACCTGAGGATGTCGACCAGCGCCACCGGTCGGGTCCCCATGGACAGGATGTCCCTGAGGACGCCGCCTATGCCCGTGGAAGCGCCCCCGTAGGGGTCCACCGCGGACGGGTGGTTGTGGCTCTCGATGTGCAGCGTCACGACGTAGCCATCGCCGACGTCGACCACGCCGGCGTCATATCCCGGACCCAGCACCACCCTGTCGCCCGCCGTGGGGAAGAGCCTCAGGAGGGCCTTCGATGACTTGTAGCTGCTGTGCTCGGACCACTCGGCGTCGATTATGGACCACTCGGTCTCGTTCGGCTCCCGGCCCAGGCCCTGACGCACGGCGGCCATCTCCTCGGCGGTCAGCCCGAGCTGAATCGTCCCGGGGCCCAACTAGCGGTCCCCCCCGAGCAACGACTCGAATATCAGGCGGCCGTCGGTCGAGCCCCAGGGGCTCAGCGCAGGATCGCAGCAGCGCTCGGGGTGCGGCATGAGGCCCACCACGTTGCCCTGCCCGTTGGAGATTCCCGCGATGTTTCCCAGGGTGCCCGTGGGGTTGGCCTCATCGACGACCCTTCCGCTCCCGTCCGAGTACCTGAAGACAACCCTGTGACTCCTCTCCAAGTCCCTGAGCTGCTCGTCGGAGGCGTAGTACCTTCCTTCGCCGTGGGCTATCGGCATCCTGAGAACCTGGCCCTCCCGGGCCAGGGCCGTGAATGGCGTTCGCCTGGACTCGACCCTCACGCTGACCCACTGGCAGACGAACCTGAGGGAGAGGTTGCGCAGGAGCGCTCCCGGAAGGAGGCCGGCCTCGACCAGAATCTGGAACCCGTTGCAGACGCCCAGGACGGGCTTCCCCTCATCGGCCATCCTCCTGATGGCAGACAGGGCTGGGCTCCGTGCGGCGATCGAACCCGCTCTGAGGTAGTCTCCGAACGAGAAGCCGCCGGGGAGCACCACCGCGTCGAACTTCCCAAGCTCGTCGCTCTCGTGCCAGACGAGCTTCGGTGAGAGTCCACGGATTCCCATGAGGGTCGCGACGGTGTCCAGGTCGCAGTTGCTTCCCGGGAACCTGACGACCCCGACCCTCATTCTGGAAGACGCCCCGCTTCCACAACGATCGAGTGAGCGGCAGGGTTGTAAATTCTGAGGTCGTCGCACATCTTCCTGACGAGCCCTTCGGCCGCCGCCTCGCTGGGGGCCTCGACATCGACCCTCAGGTACTTGCCGGCCCGGATCCCCTTCACATCGGCAAAACCGGACCGATGAACAAGGTCCCGCAGCACAGTCTCGCCCTCGGGGTCACGCGCCCCCTCCTTGTTGGAGATCACGACGCCTACGTGAAAGATGCGCTTCTTTGTCGTAGCTCTTGATAACATCCCTCGCTATTTAAGTGACTTTTATCGCGAAGATGTTAAACGCGCCTGAGGGGTATCAAAACGGACAATAACCGGTCACCAGCCGCGATTCCCGTCATGGACGACAGACTGATTGAGGTCAAGACGGCCCTGGTCAGCGTAGCGGACAAGTCGGGGCTGGTCGATTTCGCGCGGGACCTGGCGGCTCTCGGCATAGTCCTGCTTGCCACGGGAGGAACCCACGCTTCGCTCCGAGAGGCCGGGGTGCCGGTGCGAAGCCTACAGGATGACATGAACCTCCCCCAGTCCCTGTCGGGCAGGGTCAAGACCCTCCACTCGCCGCTCTTCGGAGCCATACTCGCGAGGAGGACCCCGGAGCACCTGGCAGAGCTCAGGGCGATGAAGGTCGACCCCATCGACATGGTGGTCGTCAACTTCTATCCCTTCGAGAAGGTCGCGAGGGAAGCCGAGGCCGAGGAGGCGAGCGTCATCGAGAACATCGACATCGGAGGGCCATCGATGGTACGGGCCGCCTCGAAGAACTTCGAATACGTCACGGTGGTGCCCTCGCCGCGGCTCTACGGCCACGTGCTCGAGGAACTCAGGTCCAACTCCGGGAAGACGTCCCTCGCCTGCAGGAGGAGGCTCGCTCTCGAGGCGTTCTCCATCACGGCCTCCTACGATGCGGCCATCTACAACGGGCTGTGGCGAAGGCTAGAGAAGGAGCCGGGGCTGCCTGGCAGATACCTGCTCTCCGCCTCGAAGTTCCAGGACGCCAGGTACGGAGAGAACCCGGACAGGAGGGCAACTATCTATTCCATCGACGGCTCCAGGGGCATGACCGAGTGGAGACAGCTCGCAGGAGAATCGCTCTCCTTCAACAACCACCTCGACATCGGCGGCGCCTACGGGATCCTGGAGGGGTTCGAGGGAGTTCCAGCGGCGGCCACCGTAAAGCACGGCAACATCAGCGGCTTCGCGTTCGCGCCGACCATAGCCGAGGCCTACTCCCTTGCCCACAGCTGCGACCCCGAGGCCGACTTCGGCGGGACGGCCATCCTGAACAGGGAGCTGGACGCAGAGTGCGCCGGCCTAATCGGCAGGAACGAAGGTGCCAAGGATTCCTCGGTCTACACCGAGATAGTGATAGCGCCGTCCTACTCGCCCGAGGCGCTCTCGCTGCTCAGGGCGAAGCAGAAGAAGAAGATCAGGATAATCCAGAGCACGTCGAGGTCCGACTACCCCTACGACCTCAAGGTGGTGCAGGGGACGGTCCTGCTGCAGGACGCAGAGGACTACAGGAACAGGCTCGATGGAGGGAAGGTGAGCTATCCGACCAGGGTCCAGCCCGACGAGTCGGTCCGGGCCAAGCTCCTCGCGGCCTGGGAGGTCGTCAGGAGGGTGCCTTCCAACGGCATCGTGGTCGCCGAGGGGAGCTTTGAGAACGGCACGCTCACGCGCTTCTGGACACTCGGCGTGGCGAGTTTCCGCAAGAGGAACGGCGCGGTCAGAATCGCGCTCGAGAACGCAGGCGACCGGGCAAGGGGCGCGGTCTGCGCGTCAGATGGGTACTTCCCGTTCAGGGACAACATCGACCTTCTCGGCCGGGCCGGAGTCAGGGCCGTCGTGCAGCCAGGGGGCTCGGTCAGCGACGCGCAGGTCATCGCGGTCGCCGACGAGTTCGGGATGATCATGGGAATCACTCACGTCAGAGCCTTCAAGCACTGACCCAGGACCACCTCTGGGGGGTGCCTGCGGCCCAGGTCGAGCGGGCTTCAGTCGTCACCGGTGCGTCTGAGGGCACCCATGTGGTCGACGCTCCTTAGTATGTCCGCTGCGCTGGCGATGTCCCTTCTGCTCCGAAGATGGCCCCGCAGCTCGTCGATCCCCGCAAGCGAGACCTCTCTCGCCGCCTCCAGCGAGGGCCGCGTCCCCACCACGGCCACGGAACGCGAGCTCCCAAGCCAGGTCGCTCCGCCCTCAAGCCGCACGTCCATCGGGAAGACGCCTAGCCCCTCGACCCTCCCTTGGAGCGCGTAGGCGCCCGACAGGTCGATGCTCTCAGGCTCCCGCGGCGCCGGTTGCGAAATGCCGTACTCCTTCGGCACGGCGCAGGTGACCACGGAAGCCTTCTTCGAGAACCTTATGGACCTCAGCGACCCCTCGAGCATCCTGAAGCAGACGTCGACGAAATCGTCCTCGATGGTGCTGAGGACACCGATCTGCTCGGTGTTGCCGCCTCTGCTGTTCCTCTCCAGTATCTTGAACCCGTGGCCCGTGTGCATCAGAGCGTCGTAGAGGACGATGCCCCGGAGGCCAGGCTTCGAGCCCCTGCCTCGCCACTTTGCGAAGGCCCGCTCCTCCGCCAGGACCACGCTCTCCCATTCGGAGGGCCTCAGGAAGGGAAGGTGGGCCTCTGCGGCCCTGTAGCTGCCCATGCCGCCGGTCAGCCGACCGCGGTCCCCGTCGAGGGCCCTCTTGTAGTCCCTCGTCTGGGGGGCCACGACGAAGTGATTGCCGTCGCTGAAGGCCTGGAAGCTCGACTCCTCCCCCGCCACCTTCTCCTCCACAACCACCCTGCCCCGACGGTAGATATTCCGGAAGAACGCGACCATCTCCTCCTCGTTCTGGAAGTCGCTGCCCCAGACTCCGACCCCTGCCCCCCGGGCCGGCGCGTCCGGCTTTATGACGGGCTCGCCGATCTCGCTGGCAAACCTCCTGAACTGCAGGACCACCTCATCCTCGGAGACGCGGGCTCTGGGGTCGAAGACCGCATAGCGAGGGTTCGCGTCGCTGAAGAGCTGGTCGAACAGCAGGCGCTGGTCGGCCTTGGACCTCTCCACGGCGTGCTCTCCGTCGACGCAGAGCATCGGGACGCCGGCCTGGTGCTCCACCACGTCCCTGCCTCCCGCCGTGATGAAGTCCTCGGTGTCGGTCAGCCCGAAGCTGATGTCGCCCCTGTGCTTCCCGGCGAAGGCGGCGACCCTCCCCGGGTCGAGGTCTGGGACCACTTGATGGGCCCTGGCGACCTGGAGGCTGGCAGGGTTGGGCTGTCGCTCGACGATGTAGAATTCGGGAAGGTAGCTCTGGCTTCTCCTGAACGTCTCGATTATCGCCGCGGCGCTCAGGCATTTCGAGACTATCAGTATCCCGACCCGGTCCATGGCTGGTCACTGTTCTCGGGTCGGGCCCCTCTAAAAAATGATTGGGGCGCTTCGAGGATAGACAGGGTAGCGACGGGCCGGGGCGCTCGGCTGAAGGAAAGGTCCCCGCGGGCGTCAGCCCTCGAGTGGCTGGGCGCCCATCTCGAGGTCGAGCAGCTCCGGGTAGGCCCGGATGGTCAGGAACTCGGGGAATTCCGCCGTGTCCACCACGGACTCGAGGATCTTCCCGGCCAGCCGGATGGGAGGCAGGTGCCCCCTGCAGCTGGCGCAGAGCCCCGCGACCTCCTCGGCGATGATTCGGCTCACCATCGCCATGGTGACCTTCTTTCCGTCGTCGAGCGAGGCCCCGTGCCTCACCCACTGCCAGAGCTGGGCTCGAGAGATCTCGGCGGTGGCCGCGTCCTCCATCAGGTGGTTTATCGGGACGCACCCTCTTCCGGCGAGCCAGTGTGCGAGATACTGCACTGCGACGCGGACATTGGTCCGGACTCCCGCCTCGGTTATCCGGCCCCTGGGCGCGCGCAGCAGGTCCTCGGCGGAGACGTCCACGTCCTCGCGGAGCTTATCGAGCTGGTTCGGACCCTTGAACCCAGAGTCGAAGACCTCCCTGGCCAGCCGCACGAGGCCGGGATGGGCCACCCAGGTCCCGTCGTGGCCGAGACCTACCTCCCTGATCTTGTCGGCCCTGACCTTCTGGAGCGCCAACTCGTTCGCCCTCCTGTCCTCTCGTACCGGGATGTAGGCAGACATCCCGCCGATGGCGTAGGCGCCCCGCCGGTGGCAGGTGTTGACCAGGAGGTCCACGTAGGCGGCCATGAAGTCCTTGTCCATGGTCACCTCCGCCCGCTCCGGAAGGACGAACCGCGGGTGGTTTCTCAGTCTCTTGATGTAGCTGAAGATGTAGTCCCACCTGCCGCAGTTGAGCCCGACGACGTAGTCCTTGAGGACGTAGAGTATCTTCTCCATCTCGAACGCCGCGGGCAGCGTCTCGATGAGGGCGGTCGCCCTGATTGTGCCCGCTGGCACGACGAGGTAGTCCTCCGCCATGGCGAACATGCGGCTCCAGAAGCGGGCCTCGAGCGAGTTCTCCATCTTTGGGATGTAGAAGTAGGGCCCCGAGTGCTTCCTCCTGAGGGCTCTCGTGTTGTGATAGAAGAAGAGGCCGAAGTCAAAGACCGTGGCCGAGACGGGTTCTCCGTTCACACGGACGTGCTCCTCGAGAAGGTGGATCCCTCGCGGCCTCACCACAAGAGTCGCTACCCTGTCGTGCAGTCGGTAGACCTTCCCCTCGGGGGACTTGAACATGAGCGACCCGTTCACAGCGTCCCTCAGGTTGATCTGTCCCTGTATCAACTCGGTGAGCGTCGGCGACAGGGAGTCCTCGAAGTCCGCCAGGTACACGTCAGCGCCGGAGTTGAGGGCGTTGATCACCATCTTCCTGTCACCGGCAGGTCCCGTGATCTCCACCTTCCTCCGCCGCAGGTCCCTGGGGGGGCTTGCGACCTTCCAGGAGACCGAGGCGAGCCCCTGCAGGTCGGAGGGGAAGCTCGGAAGGGTCCCGTCGTCAATCCGCCTCTGCGCCTCCTCACGCTTCTCCAGGAGCGTCAGACGCTCGGCCGCGAGCCTGTCCTGGAGGTTTCTGACGAACCTGAGAGCGTCCGGAGTGAGAACCTCGTGGACGTCGTCCCTCTCCGGCGCCAGGACCTCGATGCCCTTCGGCCAGGGCTTTGCCTCCATGCCGCTCGGTCGGTTTCGGGGCCCGGCATATAAGATGCCGGAAGCGCGGGGCTGTCGCGGACCGCCCTAGTATCCGCTCTTGAGAAGCCCAGCGTAGTCGAAGACCATGACGCCGTCGCTGTTCTGGAGGGCGTACTGGAACTGCTGCTCATAGTCGGACTTGCTCGACGTCGCGAAGACCCCGACGCCGGCCACTATGCCAGGATGAATGTAGCTCTGGTACTGGGAGCCGTAGGTCTCCAGCACCAGAAGGTCTGGACTAAGCGGGAGAGTGAAGTCGGTGGTGGTGATGGCCACCTTCCCCGTCTGGAAGCCCTGTCTGACGGCGGACAGGAGGCTGCTCTGCGTGGAGATCGGGAGCGCCGACATGTCGAGGCTTATGCCGTCCTCCCCGAGAGGGTAGATGGACGTGGGCAGCGGCTGTGTGGAGTTGGTGAAGTAGAGCGCGAAGAATATCCTGAGACCCGCTCCGTGGGCCTGCACCACGAAGGCGCCAAGCTGGTCGGTGTTGAAGAGGAGCGCGCCCTCCCTGTAGACCTGGAAGAAGATGGTGTTGAAACCCTGAGATGCGGCGAAGGACAGCATCGAACCGAAGTTGGTCTGGTTCACCGCGCCGTTCCCCTGATTGATGTAGAGGATTACGGGCTTGGACGGGGCCGAGGTCGTGCTCACGGGGGTCGTGCTGCTCCCGGACCCTCCGGAGGTTGTGGCGGCGGGAGCAGACCGCAGGGCCAGAACGCCGGCGGCTATCACCAGGACCACCAGGAGCGCAGCCCCCAGGGCATAGTATCTGAGGTTGCTCCTTCGGCGCCTGGTTGCTCTTCCGTTCCGCCGGCTAATCGGCCTTCACCTCCCGGGCGGTCACCACAGGGACCTGCCTTCGGGCGGCCGCGGGGCCTCCCACCACCCGCAACACGGCCGTCGCCGCGAGGACCTCGACCGCAGTCGCCACCAGGAGCGCCTCGACAGACAGCAGGTGGCTCCTGGACAGGACGAACTCGAAGGCATAGACGGCCGCGGGAGCTATGAGCACGGCCTCGCCAGAGCCCACCCCGGCGGCGAACCGCAGGGCGGCGCCACGGCCGCGCTCCGTAAGGATCTTGAGCACCACCACCTCCAGGACGCAGGCGGCGAAGACGGAGCCCAGCGCAGCGAAGAGAATGACCACCCCGCCTCCGAACGTGGAGGCCCTTGTCGACAGGATGGCCGCCATGGCCAGGGGCACCGGGACGTAGGTCGCGGCCGAGATGAGGACCTTTGAAAGCGTCCTGACCGCCTCGCTCAGCGGCAGCGCGCTCCTCCTCTCGACTCCCAGGTCCTCGACCGTCACAAGCAGGAAGGCGATGAAGAGCGCGAATCCACCCCCCACCTGGGCGCCCACGAGGAGCGCAGACATCCTCACGATGGGCGTGGCTGTGAGCGGCACGACCACGGCCACTATCTCGAAGACAGGGAGTGCGAAGAGGAATCCCGTTGCAGGGTTCCTGGAGCTTACGCGTATGTCCTTCAGGATGTAGGCTGCGAGAGGGCTCCGAAGGCCGAAGGAATAATCGACGGACCGGGACCTCCCTCCGCCCTGCCTTCGGGGGAAGACCACCCCGTTGATTATCCTCGACGCGCCGAAGGCGGCGGCGATAGAGCCGACCACGGCCAGGGCCACGCCCGCCGAAGCCAGGACCAGTGAGAGCTGGCTCAGAGGCTCCCCCGTTGCCCAGGCGGCCACGAGGCCCGCCGAGAAGGGAAAGACGAGGGACGCGGCCACGCCGAGGGGAGTGCCCGGGCTGGCGAGGAGCGCGTCCAGCGGGGGCGCCACGTAGGAGACCAGGCTGAAGATGAAGACCGCGCTCATGACCCCCAACCCCCAGAGCACAAAGAGGAGCGGTCGGAAGAGGCTGCGGAGCCCCGCCATGCTTCCGCCCTCGAGCCTCCTCTGGAAGACCGAGGTCAGCCACAGTGCCATCACCACCGCCAGGACGGCGCCCGCGGCGGTGGTCACGACGACAAGAATCGAAGCGAACGCCGAGCCTGTGAAGTATGCGACGGTCACGAGCTGGGTCACCAGGCTCATCCCAAGCACATAGTCCAGGGTCCTCCACAGAGTCAGAGCAGCGACCTCCGAGGTCTCCCTGCCCGTCAGCGGCAGCTGGGCGAGCGGAGCTAGCGAACCGCTGGTAACGAAGGAGGGGAGGATCTGGATCGAGTAGAGCACGACGTAGCCGAATACGAGCAGGATGCTGAGCGAGATCGCCACCTTCAGAGAAATCGACTCGAGCCCCAGCCTGTACAGCAGGAAGGGGAACGCCGCGCCTCCCATGGTGAAGAAGGAGTAGATCAGCTTGTTGATGGTCGCCCCCCGCAGCGCGTTCTGCACTGACCTGGGGGAGCCCGAGTCCTTCGTCGTGAAGCCGGACCTCAGGAGGGGCCGGTACACCAGCTCGGTGTAGGAGACGCCGCTGAGCCTCCAGGCTTCAGTGAGGTCCGTTGGGCGAACCCTCCCTCAGACGGGCTACGGCGTCGGCGACGAACTCCTCTTCGTTCGTGACCTTGAGGAAGACATCCTCCAGAGACTTCCCCTTGCTGCCAGAGACGCCCCTGAGCTCCTCCATGGTGCCCTCGGCGACGATTCGCCCTGCGTCGATTATGCCGATCTTGGTGCAGACGCTCTCGGCCACCTCCATAACGTGGGTCGAGAAGATGGCGGCACCCCCTTTCTCCACGTGGATGAGGATGAGCTCCTTGAGTATCCTGCTGCTCTTGGCGTCCAGGCCGTTCAGCGGCTCGTCCAGAAGGAGCAGCGGAGGCTCGTGCATCAGCGCGGCGATGACGGAGATCTTCTGCTTCGTCCCCAGCGAGAGGGCGCCGATTGGCACGTCGAGGTTCCCTCCTATGTCGAAGACCGAGGCGAGCCGGGAGACCCTCTCCCTGACGGGGAGCTCCAGCTCCCGCGTGGATGCCACGAACTCGAAGTACTCCCTGGGAGTGAGCGACTCGTACAGCACGGCGGTCTCTGCCACGTAGCCGGTCCTCCTCTTGACCTCCACCCTCTGCGACACGGGGTCGCAGCCCACGACAAGGACCGAGCCGCTGGTGGGAGTCTCCAGTCCGCTCAGGATGCGGAGCGTGGTCGTCTTCCCCGCGCCGTTGGGCCCCAGGAGGCCGTATACCTCTCCGGGCGTCACACGCAGGTTCAGGCCGGAAAGGGCCGTGACGGTCCCGTACATCTTCACGATGTCTGAGGCCTCCACCAGCGGAGAGACGGGCGTCAAGGAACTGGACCCGTTCGGTTCAGGTTTACTATTTATTGAGTATGCATGGGACGCAGGTTGCTCAGGAGTAGGGGCCGTAGACAGACGGGTACGCCTTCACAAGCTGAAGGTTCAGCGACAGGACGTTGACATACTGGAGCTCGACGTAGCGGCCCTGCTGGTCGACGTTCCGGTCGACGAGCTGCTGAAGAGCCGTCGCAGCTATGCCCGTGGCGCTGCTTATGGCGGGAATCTGGGAGAGCGCGTCCTGGACCGTGATGTCGGGGTCTAGCCCGGATGCGGAGTCGTTCCTGGCGTGGAAGAAGACAGGCGAAGTGAAATTCTGGGCGATGATGTTCGAGCCGACGGGCTGACCGTTGGCGCCCGTGACAATCTCGCCGTTCGCCTGGTAGGAGAAGAACACCTGAGCAATGCCGGTCACCAGGAGAGGGAAGAAGAGGCCGCAGATGAGGAGCGACACCAGCGCTATCCCCAGGACCGGCCTGTAGGCTCCCCCCGCCCTCCTCTTCCTGACTTGGTTGGTGGTTTCCATCTATCTCACCTATAGTGCCGATATCAGCAGATCGATCAGCTTGATTCCCACGAACGGTGCAATGACGCCTCCCACTCCGTAGATCAGCGTGTTGCGAAGGAAGAGCGTCATGGTGTCGGAGGGCCTGAACTTCACCCCGCGCATGGCAAGGGGGATCAGGCAGGGGATGATCACCGCGTTGAAGATCAGGGCCGAGAGGACAGCGCTGTGCAGGCCCAGGTGGAGTATGTTCAGCGCCTCCAGCTGGGGAAGCGTCTCCGCGAACAGCACCGGCACAATGGCGAAGTACTTTGCGATGTCGTTGGCTATGCTGAAGGTGGTGACGGCGCCCCGGGTCATCAGGAGCTGCTTCCCCAGGAGCACCACGTCGATGACCTTCGCAGGGTTGGATTCGAGGTCCACCATGTTGGCGGCCTCCTTGGCCGCCTCGGTCCCGGAGTTCATCGCCAGCCCAACGTCCGCAACGGCGAGCGCCGGAGCGTCGTTGGTCCCGTCACCGATCATGGCCACGATCCGCGATTGCGCCTGCTCCTTCTGGACGATGCCGAACTTGTCTTCCGGCCTCGCCCTCGGGACGAACTCGTCGAGCCCCACCTCTGAGGCGATGCTCTTCGCCGTGAGCGGCTGGTCGCCGGTGATCATGACGGGCCGGATCCCCATCGCCTTCACGGCCTGAATCTTCTCCCTTATCCCCGCCTTCAGGACGTCCTTCAGGCGAATGACGCCCAGCGCCTCACCGTTCCGTTCAATGGCCATGGGCGTCTCCCCCGCGGCCGAGATGCCGTCGGCGGTCTCCACGAAGTTTGAAGGCGCTGAACGGAGCAGAGGCAGTATCGAGTCCGGCGCACCCTTCATTATCTCCGTCTCGGTCTCGGACGATGCGACTTCTTCAGCCGCCGCACCCCGGGAGAACTTTCTCCTGTATCTTGCCCTGGCCTCTCCGCCCTTAGGGAGCATGAATGTCATGGCCCCGACTATCCGGACTCCGCTCGTGCGCGTGGCCGCCGAGAACTCGAAGGACTTCGAGAGCGCAAGGGAGTTCAGCTCCCTCGGGACGAACCCCTTCTCGTAGGCGAGTCTGATAATGCTCCGTCCCTCGGGCGTGTCGTCGTACCAGGACGACAGGAAGGCCGCTTCGCCGACCTCACGCTCGGTGTGTCCTTCAAACGGGAGGAACTGGATGGCCTCTCTGTTCCCGACGGTTATGGTCCCCGTCTTGTCCAGGAGGATGACGTCGGTGTCACCGGCGGTCTCTATGGCCCTTCCTGACTTGGCGACTATCTTCCGCTGGTAGAGCCTCGAGATACCCGAGAGCCCAATCGCGGGGAGGAGGGCGCCGATGGTTGTGGGCAGCAGACAGACATAGAGTGCAATGAGCACCGACAGGTCCGCGCCCAGATTGAGCGCGACGGAGAGCCCCAGCAGGGAGGCGGTTATGATCGTGAAGATGGCCGTGAGCCCGATGAGGACCATCGTCACGGCCTGCTCATTCGGCGTCTTCGGCCTCTTGGAGGACTCCACCATCTTGATCATCTGGTTGATGTAGCTCTCGCCGGGGTTCACCGTGCACCTCGCCGTCAGCGTGTCGCTGATTACCCTCGAGCCGCCAATCAGCGCGTCGCCGGGGGCCTTCCGCACCGGCGCAGACTCGCCCGTGAGGAGTGACTCGTCGACCATGGCTATTCCCTCCAGCACCTCGGCGTCAGTGGGGATGACGTCGTTTCTCTCCAGCAGAATCAGGTCTCCCTTGCGGAGGTCCGAGGACGAGACCGCGGTCACCTCCCTCGTCCACTCCTTGGTCGTGACCTTCTTGGTGAGCACCTCGGTCTCCAGCTTCCGGAGGCTGCTCGCGGTGTTCTTCGCCTGCTGCTCGGCCAGCGAGTCCGACAGGGTGCTGAACCAGACCGTGATGAGCAGGATGGCGGCGACTTCCACATAGAAGGTGCGGTCGTCCAAGTCCGCCACCGTCCCGAAGCCCTGGGGGTAGATGGCCATGGCGGCCACGATGAAGAAAGTTACCTCGACGACGAGCATGACGGGGTTCGCGGCAAGCGAGACAGGGCTCAGCCTCCTCAGCGAGTCCATCAGGACCTTCCCGGTGACCAGCATCTGGGGCCGCCTTCCTGGACCAACAGGGCCGGCCCTGGTTTCATGGACTTGGTTGTTCTCCATCTCTTGTCATGCTCCCTGGTAGTATGAGAGGATGGGGCCCAGGACCAGGAATGGGAAGAAGGTCAGCACAACGAGGATGAGGATGCTCGCGACGAGCACCGCTGAGAAGATGAGGCTGTCGGTCTTCAGTCCCGCCTCGCTGCTCCTCTTGCGTCCAATCATCGAACCGGCGAGCGCCAGGAGGACCCCGATCGGGACGTAGCGACCGAGGAACATGACGACGGCCGTGGACACGTTGAAGAAGAGTGTGTTCGCCGATGTGCCGAGGAAGTCGGAGCCGTTGTTCGCCGCGGCCGAGGTGAACTCGTAGAACACCTGCGTGAAGCCGCTTGCGCTGACGGTCGCCCCGACGGCGGCCGCCGCACCCGTGGCGAAGGCCAGTATGGTCGGTATTAGTATTATCAGGGGATGGACCAGGAACGCGACCATCACGAGCTTGACGTCGCGGCTCGTGATCTTGATCCCGAGGTACTCGGGGGTCCTCCCGGACATCAGACCCACGATGAACACCGTGATGATAACATACATCACCATGTACATCAGGCCCACACCCTTGCCTCCGGGCGTGGCCTGGATCAGCATCCCCATGAAGGCCGAGATTGTCGTGAGCGGGGGCATCGCCGAGAGGGACGTGTTGACAGAGCCGGTGGTGACGGCCGTCGTGACGACGGTCCAGAACTGTGAGAAGAACCCCCCGATCCTGGTCTCGATTCCGGCGCCGAGGGCAACGTTGGGTATCAGCGCGATCACGAGGTCGATGGCGAACAGCGCGTAGGCGGCGAAGAGGATGGGCCTGGTCTCACGCTTCCTGCCGAGGATGCCTCCGTAGACGAAGCAGAGCGTCGTCGGAAGCAGGAGCATGAGGAAGATCTCGAAGATGTCCGTGGCCGGGTTCGGGTTCTGGAACGGGTTGGCGGAGTTCGCGCCGTAGTATCCTCCTCCGTTAGTTCCGAGCTGCATGATGGAAACCAGGGACGCGACGGGCCCGACCCGGATGATCTGGGAGGCACCGCTGACAATCCCCTCCAGGGTCGTCACCTTTGCGTACCCAGCCAGCGTCTGAGGGATGCCGAGCCAGACGAGAATGATGGACGCGACCAGGCAGAGCGGGACGAGCAGCCGGGTAATCGACCTGACGAAGTCTACGTAGAAGTTACCCATGTCCTTGGCGCCGCTGGTCAGAGCCCTGGAGAACGCTATCGCTGCGCAGACTCCGGTTGCGGCCGATGTGAACTGTAGGAACTGGATGGCGGTCATCTGGCTAAGATAGGAGAGCTGGAACTCCCCGGCGTAGTGCTGGAGGTTGGTGTTGGTGGCGAACGAGACCACCGTGTTGAACGCGAGGTCCCAACGGAGGCCAAGGAAGTGCTGAGGGTTGAGGGGGAGGACGCCCTGGTAGGTAAGGATGACGAAGGCGATGGCCATCTGGACCAGGTTCACGTAGAGGGCCGCGAGGAAGTACTCCTTCCAGCCCATGGCGTGCGAGGGGTCGGCGCCCACGACCCTGTAGATTGCGTTCTCTATCGGGTTGAGCAGCCTGTCAAGGCGCCCCGGGGCCCGGGAGTAGACCCGCATGACGTAGGGCGCCAGCAGCCGTGCGGCGAGTATCGCCGAACCTAGGATGAGAACTACCAGCAGCGCCTGATAAGCGTCTATCAATTATTCCAAGGTCCCTATGGTCCGTTATCTTCCTCACCACGGTCATTCTGCCGGAAAAACCTACTGACGCGGCACGGGACGAGCCCTGGGAGAGTCGTCCAGGAATCGGGGGCCCTTGTGGGTCATGAGCACGACTGAGCTGACCGTGCTCTTCACTCCCTTGATCTTCATGATCTTGTTCTTGAGCACCTCCCTGAACTCCTCTATGTCGGCGGAGGAGACGAGCGTCACGATATCAAACTCGCCCGTGACTTCGTAGAGTTCCTCGAGGTTGTCGAGCTTCTTCAGGGACTGCACGACGTCGTCCATCTGAGCCGATTCCACAAAGATGTCCACGAAGGCTAGTAGTCGAGGCAAATCATTTCATCGGGAATTCGTCCATCGTCGAAAATTGCGTTTATAAGAGTTGCTGCGGAGTTTTCGGCCAACAGGTCAAGAATCGGTTCCGGAACGGCCAGCGAGGCTGTCTTGCGGCCTTCCGCGCCATTCGGAGTGAGGATTGGCACTGTAATTCACCCAGAGACGAGAGAAACCCTTAATCCCGCCTGAGGGCCGTCCCCACTCACACACACCGTCACGGATGGTTGAGGACGTACAAGCTGCCGCACCACAGGAAGTTGTTGACGTCGCAGACCGTGGTGCCGGGGGCCAAGTTGCTGGTTATGGCGTCGTAGCCGTGTAGACCGCCACTAGCATTCCTAGGCACGCGAGGATTACAAACGACTGGCTGAGCTCGTCCATCTGGCTTCCTCATTGACCTGGGAGACCAGGGCCAGGCTCTGCTGACCGGTCTGTCCCGCGGCCGCCACGTAGGACAGAGTGACGGTCGCGTAGGACTGCGTGCACACGCTTGTGGGCTGGCCGCCGTCGATCTTGCAGATCGCCGTGATGAGAGTGTTCGCAGCTCCGTCTATCAGCTGAGCAGTCTGACTGGTCGGCGTGTCGAGAACCGAAGCGATCTGGGTCCAGTTCTGGCCGGACAGGTCGAGCGTGGACTGGGCACCGCAGGTGACCGCGTAGGCGTTGTAGATGTCCACGAACGGTATCCCGCCGCTCTGGCCGGTGCTCGAACAGGTATCGAATTGCGTGATGAGGCCCTGCTGGCTAGTGGTCAGTGCCTGCCTCAGGTTGCCCGACCTGTCAAACTCCTCGACGCCCACGAAGGCGACGTACTGGCTGGTGTAGTTCGCGCTGCTGAACGTGAATGTGGGTGAGCTGGGATTGACGTCCGACGAGGAGGACTGCATGTACTCGAGGCCGGTGAACGTCCCGAAGCGCGAGAGCGCGACTATCAGGCTCCAGCGCTCCACGGCGCAATAGGGGCAATAGTCCCCTCCGATGTAGATCACCTCTGGCTTCCCTCCGGACGTGAGAGCAGAGCCCGATATGGAAGCGGGCGCCGTCACGTCGCTCGGTCTGCCGATGGTCGAGAGAGTGGAGTCGCTGACTCCCGTGAGGCCTCCGAGGACGGACGATGACACCGCCTTGCCGACATAGGGAGAGTTGGTGTTCGTGTTGACGACCAGGAATGTGACGGCCACGACTGCGGCTATGATCACGACTACGATGGAGATGGTGATGATCCGCCTGTTCCTCTTCTTCGCGTTGATTGCCGCGCGCCTGCCCATCTTGAATCGCTCAGGCATCCATTAGAGGGTAGATAAATTGGTTTTCAGCCTAGAAGCCCCACAGGTCGATGAAGCTGTCCGCTACCACGGCGAGGAGGTTCCTCTCGAACAGGGCCAGGGCCTCACCGATCCGGGCTTGGTCCTGGACCTCGTAGTTCGTTCCGCCTCCGAGCGTGGGGTTCCTCCTGACCAGCCCCGACTGGCGCAGGAGTTCGAGGTGCTCGCTCACTGTGGACCTGGGCAGACCAGTGGCATCGGCGATCTCGGTGTTCGCCATCTGACCGCCGTTCACCAGCGTCCGCAGGACCTGCCGCGTGCTCCTGCTGTGGAGGACGGAGTAGAGGCTCCTCGCCTGGTTCTCGATCCCCGCGGGATAGAGCCTCGCGTAGCCTCCCTCCCTGGAGCAGATGATCTCGCCGTCGCGCTCTAGGTTGTGCACGTGGTACCTGGTCGTGTTGAACGAAGCGTTCAGGAGCCTCTGCAGCTCCCTAAGGTGGACCCCCGGGAGCAGCGTGACGAGCTCCTTCGCCCTGAGCCTGTTGAAGTTCTCCGAGCTCAGCTGCCCAACCCCCTGGCCGGTACGACGAGGGCGATGGCGAAGCTCACCATCATGAGGAGCTCGAGGAAGTGGACGAGATGGAGGTCCACGTAGGGGATGAGGATTAGGAACCCTCCGGTGTAGAGCTGCTGGTAGAGGGTCACCGTCTGGTCCGCCCAGAGCAGGCCGAAGGCCAGCATGAGGAAGAGATAGCGGTGCCCTCGCCTCCTGGCGAAGGCGCCGACCGAGACTGCAAAGAGGCCCGCCGAGAACGCCACGAGAAGGAGGTGCATGATGTCGTTGGGGTCGGAGGTCGCCGGAGAGAGCAGCATCGTCGTTCGCTGACCGCGTTATAACATAGGTGTTCTTAAGAGTGGCGCGCGTTCGCTCTTTGAGCCACTGGGTCCGCTGGCGGCGGCCTAGGGTGTGACGCTCAGCTCTCCGTACTGCATGTAGATGTGGATCGGGCAGGGGATGGAGCAGTAGATCAGGAAGTTACCCGGCTTGTCGGCCACGAATGATGGGACGTGGAGGACCTCGCCAGGCTGGACGGTCACGGTGGTGCTCTGGTAGTAGTTTGAGATCTGGAAGCCGTGGGCATAGTTTGCCGTATTGCAGACAGTGATGTTCACCGTGCTACCTTCGGTTACGTTGATGACGGGCCAGGAACCCTTTCCATAGTGGAGTTCGCTGTCGTTGTAGCCGAGGTTGCTTGCGACTATCAGGAAACCACCGGGAGTTTTGTCGCATCCCGGCGGGAGAGCCGTCGATGATGGGGCAGTCTTGCCTAGGCTCAACTCGTAGAAGGCCAAGGTGGACGCGACGCCCACGATTATCACAACGCCGACCACCAACACGGTTCTCTGGTTAAGATTCAAAGGATTCTCTCCCCACCTCAAGAGTGAAGCAGCGCCGCCAGGTATAGGCACGTGAACCCAAGCAGGATCATCAGTGCCATCTTCGTGGAGTCCGTCCCGGAGGAGCGGGGGCCCTCGAACATGCCTCGAGCGAGCCTGGCTGCAGCGTAGATTGAGGTGCCGAGCCCCAGCGCGAACACGTAGGTGAAGTCCGCGCCAGGATAGACCTGCACGATGTAGTAGGCGCTCGCCCCGCCCACTATTCCTGGAAGCGTGAAGGCCAGCGTCAGTATGGCCATGTCCTTCACCCTCCCGGAGATGTCCTTTGCGTGGCCCTTGGCATACACCCAGTAGGCAGCGCCCACCATCATCGGCTCGAGCGCCTTGTGGAGGACGAAGGCAGCACCTGCGGACAGACCGCCGAAGGCGTCGACGAGGTTGGTGCTCGGGGTGGTAACGGCGGTCGCGCTCAGGGCAGCGCCTTCGCCAAACCCGTGGATGCCGACAGCGACCGCGACGAGCACCGGAATAGCGAAGCCGAACTTCATGCCATCGTCACCGGGTGTGAACAGGTCCCTGTCGAGCGTCAGCATGAGGCTGAGGCCGACGCCGAAGGCCACCCAGAGCGCGACGTGGAACACGCCGCCGCTGAATCCCTCGTTAGCGCCGAGAAGGTTGGCGTCTCCTATGGTATCGGAGAAGAACCAGAAGTAGAGGCCGATCGCGAACGCGGCCAGGTACTTCGCGTTCAGGTATTTTGCGGCTGCAGAGATGATGACGAGGCCCACAGCCGCCGGGACGATGAACGATGCCACAGTGCCACCGAGCGTCTCGGCGAACCCAAGCATGCGCCCTCAGCCGGCCAGCGATGGATTAAGCATTGTGGCTCAAGAATTGCACCCCCGAGGAAGCGGCGGCCTGACCTGGTTGTTAACACTCGGCCGATAACTTATATCGGGCCTAGTAACGGCGAAGCACGGATGCCCATAGTGAGCCTCTCGTTCCCCGAGAGCATGATGAAGGAGATGGATGACCTGCAGCAGGCGCTCGGATTCACGGGCAGGTCGGAGTTGGTCAGGGCGAGCATCCGCCTCATGCTCCAGGACGTCAAGGAGAAGAACGCGCTGACTGGCAAGGGCAGCGCCGTGATCGTCGTTACCCACACCGAGGAGAAGGAAGAGCCGGTCACCAGAATCAAGCACCGCTATGACGAGATCGTCAGGACGCACATCCACAACAAGACAACCAAGAACAACTGCGTGGAGATCTTCCTCTTGGAAGGAAGTTCCCACGAGATGGCGACCATGGCGAAGGACTTTCAGAGGGAAGAAGGCATCAAGAGCGTCAAGCTCGTCCCCCTATAGACCGGCGTAAGCCGTCGGGCTTGTTGGAAGAGTGGGCCGGCCCGGATTTGAACCGGGGACCTTGGCGGCTTCTTGCTTTCGCCGTGTGAGAGCTTGACGGATTGCTCTGACGTCCAAACCAGGCTAGACGACCGGCCCCTGCACAAAGTCATCTGGGAGCCGATTTAACAATTGCCGTTCTCCTTCGGGGCCTGAGCGCCGGCGCGGACGAGTTCGACTCACGAGGCTCCGGCGCCCGCTGATGCGCCGAACAGGATACCGGCGAGACCGCCGAATATGGCGAGCGCGCCGAGCGCAAAGACGAGAACGGAAATCCTCTCTGTCGAGGCCAGCCGCAGAAGCCATCGAATGGTCGCAAGGCCCACCACCGCTGTCACGGCGATGGCGACGAGCACGGTGGCGGGCGAGAGGAGGGCGATGCTGCTCTCTATCTGATGCCGCGAGAACAGGAGCGTCACGGCGGTCGCACCTATCGACGCCGGGATCAGCGCGAGGAAGGACAACCTGAAAGCGTCCTTTCCATCCGTCCCCAGCAGGAGCATCGAGGAGACCGTCACCCCAGAGCGGCTCACTCCCGGGAACGCCGCCAGCCCCTGGGCGAACCCGATTGCCACCAGGTCCCTGAGGGACATCGTCTGCAGCGTCAGGCGCGGAGTGTACCTGGACCTTGATACCCTGATGAGGAAGCCGTCAAGTATGAGGATGGACCCGAGGACAATCATCGGGACGCCGATGGCCCTGCCGAGGTTGAGCGACGAGACGGAGACGTAGATCGCGACCCCCATCAGACCGGTTATCGTAGTGAGAATCACCAGGTACTTCAGCAGAAGGACTCCTTCCTTGTTCCCCCTTCCCACGAGCGACCTGAGGACGAGCCAGACCTCTCTGCGGAAGTAGATCGTTGCAGCGACGAACGACCCGATCTCCAGGAACAGACCGAGGGCGTAGCCCTCGTTGAAGCTGAGGCCCAGAAGGAGCGAGGAGACGATCAGCACCTGCGTCTTGCTGCTCACTGGAAGCCATTCGCTGATTCCTTGCACCACGCCGAGGAGGACGCCCGCGCCCAGGACGAACGATACGTCCGTTGGTTGCATTGGTCGGCCTCTCGCGGTTCTACTTCTTGAGGCCCACGGAGCGGTTCTTCAGGCGGAGGTCCGACGCGTGACACTTTCTGCATCTGGTCGCAGCAAGCGGATTCCTGGAACCGCACTTCAGACAGACTTTGAGGAAGAGGCGCTTCTTCTGCGCAATCTGCTTCTTGGTAACATCGGCGATTGGCAATTCTGATCGGTTCTTCCCCAGCCCTCCCCACCCCCCTTAAGGACTTTTCGCGGGATGGAGCCCGAGACAGATGAACGATAGCAGCCCAGGCGAGTCCGCTCGAAGACCGAATGAACCATGGCAATGGTAATAATCCTGAGATGGAGTGGGGTCGGTGGCAATGGCGCGAAAATCCAGACGAGCCAAGAAATCCTCCCGTCGCAATCTCTATCTCAGCGTTGCGGTCCTCGTCCTGCTCGTCGTTTCCGTGGTTGGCTTCTATGCCTACGAGAACAGGGGCAGTTCGAGCACCACGTCCAGCTCCCAGAGCTCCAGCGGCTCGAGCTCCTCGGCGAGTCCCGCCTACGCCGTCCTTGACACGAGCCAGGGAACCATAGTCATAGAGCTCTTCCCCCAGGTGGCCCCGCAGACCGTCGCCAACTTCGAGAATCTTGCGAACCAAGGGTTCTACAACGACCTGGTGTGGCACAGGATAGTCCAGGGCTTCGTCATCCAGACGGGAGACCCGAACACAAAGGGCGCCGTCAACAGCACCAGGGACACCTGGGGCGAGGGCGAGGGACCCACCACGGTCCCCCTCGAGACCAACGCGAACTACCCGAACGATGTGGGTTACGTCGCGTTGGCGCACACTTCGTCGTCAACGAGCGGAGGGTCGGAATTCTACATCAACCTGGCCAACAACACCTCATTGAACGGGAGCTACACTGTCTTCGGCAAGGTCGTGAGCGGGATGAGCGTGGTCGAGGCCATAGCCGCCCTGCCGGTATACACGAACCAGAGCACGTTCACCTACGACCAGCCGACCAACGCCCAGAACGCGCTGCTGATCAGCATCACGATACAGAGCACCCCGTAATGGCGATGCCGGCCCGGGCGCGCTCCCATCTGGGCCACAACTCTTAACTGAGCCAACGGCTTCCCGCCATTCATGAGCGGGTCGGAGGAGAACCGACGCGGCAGGGCTTTACCAAAGTACCTCGCGATTCTGGCTGGGGCGCTCTTTCTCACGGCGGCGCTGGCGGGAATCTACACATTTGGGACGTCAGGTCCGGGGACAGGGACCGGCTCCAAGACGACAAGCGGGAGCAGCGAATGCGACAATGCGGCGGCACTTTCGGGAAAGCAGCTCAACCCCAGGACCTTCGGCGCCATAACCGAATTCACGCTCCCGGCCAACAGGACGCCGGGGGGCGTCGCGGTGGCTCCTGACGGCTCGGTCTGGTTCGGCGAGTGGGGGCTGCCGGGGGTCGCCCACCTGTTCTCCAATGGGACCGTGACCGAGTATCGCTGGCCATATGAGGACTCTGCGTCCATCAGCAACTGCGGGCAGCAGACTCAGATCTGGGGCGTTGCGCTCTGGAACGGTTCCGTCTGGGGTAGCGACTTCCTCTACTCCCGCCTGGTAGGGGTGAACCCATCCACCGGGCAGACGGAGAAGATCGACCTCGCCAACGGCACCACTCCATACACGCTCGCCGTCAGTCCCGACAACCACCTCTGGTTCACCGAGAGCAAGCTTGGCGCCGCCGTGGGCAAGGTGAGCCCGTCTGGCGGTGGCATCGACTACTATGCGCTACCGACCGGACCGTCCTGGGAGTCGGTCTACGTGATGTTCAGGAACGTGACCATTGGATACGTCCTCGCCCTCGACGGGGCGGACCCGGAGTACTCGCAGCTGTTCTCGTTCAACCCGACCCTCTCAAGCCCCACGTTCACGGCAGTGGGTGACAACGACTCCCTCTACGCCCCCACCAGCCTGGCGCTGGGAGAAGGAGGCCTCTGGGCGACGGAGCACTCGGCAACGGCCATGGCGTTCCTCAACTTCACCACGGACCAGTGGACCATATACCCGCTCTCAACCGTCCCATACACACCCTGGGTCCTCACCTACTTCGACGGGTCCAACGGCACCGCGGTCTGGTTCAACGAGCACTACGGCAATAGGATGGGTGTCATCTACGACAACGCCTCCCAGCTCACCGAGTACAACGTCTCCAACCCCCCGCTCTACAACCTCACCACAATCACGGACCCCTCCGACGGCGTCAACATGGTGACCATGGGGTCGGCGGAGGACGGGGCTTGGTTCGCGGCAGCAGGGGGCTTCGTCGGCTTCGTGAGTGGCTCCTACGTCCCGCCGTTCTCCATCTCACTCGGCGGCACCTCTGCCAGGGTCGCTCCCGGTGGGTCAGTGCAGGTGGCGCTGAGGGTCTCAGGAGACACCCCGGGCAGCAACCTGTCGCTCCAGTTCTCGGACAACGAGTTCAACAACGCCACGGCGAAGCTTCTCACCTTCGCTTCCGGCAGCCTGACCTCGTCGCCGGGAGGAATCAGTTCGATCGTCCTGACCATATCTGCGGCGACCCCCCTCACGCCAGGCACCTACTTGGCAACCGCCACCATCACGAACGGCAGCATCTACCGGAGTGTCTACTTCACCGTGGTCGTGCCGTGACGCAATCGGGACACGCAGACCATCGATTGCAGTCATTCCCTGTGCGCCGAGCACCCTCCTGAAGCACAAGCGCCGTGCGGCGCCGTTCTCTGGTTGCAACTTGGGAGACTTGAACATCGACGAGGAGAGCGGATGATTCCAGGGCCCGCGGAACTGAACGGGCAATATAGTAGAGCTAAGAAATATATAGATAACTGCAACACCTTATTGCAACGAAAGTAGTCATATTGACCACCACAACAGAAGAACGGGAGCGGCGAAAGGTGCAGATCTCTGGCAAGTCCTCCTGTATGGTCGCCTTGCCCAAGAAATGGGTTAGGGAGATGGGATTGCGTCAGGGGTCGGAAATCATCATCACGCGACCGAGTCTCACTTCCCTGCTCGTCACAGCCGAGGTTGTGGCCCCGGTTAGGGAGACGCAGGAGGCTGCAATTGAGGTCTCGGAGAAGCTCACTTCAGACTCGATCTTCAGAGAAATCGTGTCATTGTACGTGCTGGGCTACAGCCAGATTCACCTCCGAGGAGGTATCGGTGCGTTTGCCACCACAAAGAGGGACGCCATCAAGGAATTGGTCCGAAGACATCTTGTTGGGACAGAAGGACTGGCGGACTCCGGGGACAAAACCACAATCCAGGTCCTGCTCGGCTACACCGAGTTGAGCGTGGACAATGCGCTCAAGAAGATGCTCCTGATCACGACGTCGATGTGTCGGGAGGCTATGAAAGCCCTGGAGAGCGACGACAAGAGACTCGCCAAAAGCGTAATTGAGCGGGATGAGGAGGTGGGGAGGTTCTCCCTCTACGTGATTCGGCAGCTCAACATGTCGATGGGCCGGGGAATAGCGAAAGATTCTAACCTCGACCCTAGGGATATCCTTGTCTACATCCAGGTCACGAGGTTCATGGACCGAATCGCTTCCCACGCATGCAGAATGGCAGAGGTCGTACTTGGACTCGAGAACAAGATTCCGGAGCACGTGAACGCGAGGCTGGGCTCAATGAACAAGTACGCGTCCGGGCTGGTTGAGGAGGCGCTCCTTTCCCTCTTCAAGAGGGACCACGTCGGAGCTGACCTTGTCGTGGAGAAGGCGAAGCACTTCGTGGTGATGGAGGATGACCTGATAGGGTCTCTGGGAGGAAGTGGCTTCGAGGAATCCTACACTCTACATGTACTGATTGACTCGCAGAAGCGAATCGCCGAATACGCGCGGGACATCGCCGAAGTTGTCCTCGACCTCACGGTGGAGAGGGTGATTAGGAAGGAGATCCTCGACTACCCAAGGGCGGCCTGACAAACTCCTCCCGTGCGTTCGTAGGGACGCGGGCCGAGAAAATCATGGAAACCGGCTGAAACCGGACGGGAACCCCGTCGCGTCTGAAACAGGTCCTATTTCCGTAGATTGGCGGATAGGAGCGCAGGTATCTCGGTCGGTGTCATGGCCACTTTCACTCCCGCCGAGCGGAACGCCGCAATCTTGGACTCCGCGGTGCCGTAGTTCCCGTAGATTATCGCCCCCGCGTGCCCCATCCGCTTTTCCCTGGGGGCCGCCCTCCCCGCTACGTAGGCGAAGACCGGCTTTGGGAACCTCGTCTCGGTGATGTACTGGGCCAGCCTCTCCTCGGAGTCGCCGCCTATCTCTCCCACGGCGACCACGGCGCTGACGTCATCCCGCGCCCTCGCCCATTCGAACCACTCCACCATGGTCGAACCGTTGATTGGATCCCCGCCTATGCCCAGGGCGATTGCCTGGCCGAACCCGCTCGTCGAGAGCTGGTGGGCTATCTCGTACATCAGGGTCCCGCTTCTCGAGAACAGGGCGATGCGGCCCGGCCTGAACGACGTCACGGGCATGATGCCGAGCTTCAGCAGCTTCGAGGGCAGGATCACCCCCGGCGTGTTCGGCCCTATCACCGTGGCCCCCAGGGACCTGGCGAGTTCCACGACCTGGAGCTCGTCTCTTATGGGCACGTGCTCCGTGATGGCTACCACGAGCTTGATCCCTGCGTTCAGCGCCTCCTCGGCCGCCGCAAGGAACCGTGGGGCGGGAACGAAGATCACCGAGCTGCGGGCCCCGGTGGCCCGGACCGCGTCCGCCACGCCGTCGTATACCTTCACCCCCACGACGGTCTCGCCCGCCTTGCCGGGGGTCACCCCAGCTGCGACGTTGGTGCCGTACTGCTTCATCAGGCCCGCGTGCAGGCTGCCGTACTTTCCGGTGATCCCCTGCACTATGACCGGGTCGCCCTTCTCGGGGAGGATCATGCTGCGCTCACCGCTGCTCTGACCGCTTCCTGCGCCGTCTCGTAGAGCTTCACGGGCGTGCCCTCCAGGATGGCCCTGGCCCGCTCTTCCTCGGCGCCGCTCAGTCTGGCGAAGACCGGCTGCATGCCTCCCTCCCCGACCACGTTCTTCAGTCCCTCCGCCACGTCCGACGCGCGGGTTATCCCGCCGAATATGTTCACCAGGACGTTCCGGGCGTTGGGGAGCCTCTTCACGACCCTCAGGGCGGCCTCCACCCTCTCCCTCTGCGAACCGCCGCCCAGGTCGAGGAAGCAGGCGGGCCGACCGCCGGCGTCCGTCACCAGGTCCAGGGTCGAGAGCACCAGGCCGGCTCCGTTCCCCACGACCGCCAGGTCGCCCTCCAGCCTCACGAAGGCGAAGCCCTCCTTCGACGCCTCGCCCTCGAGCGGGTCCTCTGGAGGCAGCTGGGAGAACTCGGGGTGCCTGAAGAGGGCGTTGTCGTCGAGGATGACCTTCGAGTCTAGCGCGACGAGCGTCCCGTCCTCTGCCATCGCCAGGGGGTTCACCTCGACCAGCTCGCACTCCTCCTCCCTGGAGAGGCGCTCCAGGTCCATGGCAATGCTCACGAGCTGCTCACCCTGCTCGCCCGTGAGCCCCATTTCCGCGGCCATCGGCTCAGCCAGGGGTCTGCCGAGCCCACCGATGGGGACCGGTTCGATGACCTTCCCCTGCATCGACTCCACGTCGACACCGCCCAGCCTTCCGCCTATCACGACGAAGCACCTCTTCCCGCGGTCCAGGGTCACCGAGAGATACATCTCCTCGCCGTGAGGGGTGGCCTTCTCCAGAAGCAGGGCACTGGGCTTCTCGCCCCCAATCCGGAGTTCCATGATCCTCGAGGCGGCCTCACGGGCCTCCTCCATCGTCTTCGCCACGACCACGCCCCCGGCCTTGCCCCGGCCCCCCGCCAGGACCTGGGACTTTATGACGACGGGGAGACCGACCTTTTCGAGGGCAGCGTCGACTTCCTCCGGGCCCCTCACCGTGACGGAGACGGGCGTCGGGACGCCGTACCTGCGCAGCAGGTCCTTGCCCTGGTACTCGAACAGTCGCACACATCCAGGCACGCCTGACGTTGCATAAACTTAGCGGCGTGAGCCCGTTGGAAACAAGCCGTTCGTCCACTAAGGATAAATAACGTTCGCCGTTTTGCGCCCCGAGAAGAAATGGACGAGCAACGAAACGACAGCGTCGTTTTCGTGGGCAAGAAGCCAGTCATGAGCTACGTTCTGACCTGCCTTACGCTCTTCCAGAACGGGACCGCGGACATCACGCTCAAGGCGCGGGGCAGGGCGATATCGAGGGCTGTCGACGCGGCCCAGATCCTGACCAAGAAGCTCGTCCCCGACGTGACGGTGAAGAGCGTGGAGCTGGCCACGGAGCGTGTGACCAACGCCGAGACCGGGGCCACCAGCAACGTCAGCTCCATGGAAATCCACTTGTCGAAGTGAGGCAGCTCCTCGCGACGAATGGGACGTTTCGTCGTGCCGATATTTTTATATTGGAAGAAATGAACGGCTTTCTCGTAACTTGCCACTTAGGATTCCGATTTGCGCATTTGACGCAAAGACAGGCATCCTCTGCGGTAAATGTCAGGCCAAGCTGACGGCGGGGCAGATCACGGAGGCGGACATCCAGGTCTCCAGGGCGCTGGTTAAGCTCGCAGAGAAGATCCAGGATGTCAACAAGATGACTCTTCTCAGGTCCTTCAACGTCGAGGGCAACTACATTCTCGAGGTGGAGCAGTCCGACGCCGCCATAATCAGGACGAAGCCGGAGATAAAGCAGAAGCTCGAGGAACAGCTCAAGGGGCGGGTCTGGGTCATCGTAGCATCGAACTCGGAGAGGAGGTTCCTCGAGGACCTCTTCTACCCGATAAGGCTCCTCACGGTGAACACGGTCTGGCTCCCCGACGGCAGCAAGCTCACCAAGGCGATAGTCCCAGGGCGGAGGGTCGAGCGGTTGACCGGGGAGATCGAGCTGCTCAAGAAGGTCGTCAAGCAGGTAAAGGGAATCGAGCTCCTGGTGGAGTTCGAGCGCGAAGCCGCAGTGCGGCTCTGAGAACCGGCCCGGGAGCCTTCGCTGAGGCTATGGCTGGAGCCTGTCAGCATCCCTCGGGAACAGCGCGGCCTCCTTGACGCTTGCGACGTTGAGCATCTGGGCAGTGAACCTCTCGATCCCGACGGAGAACCCGCCGTGCGGAGGCACGCCGTACCTGAACGGCTCCGTGAACCACTTCAGCCCCTCCTCGTCCATGCCCTTCTCGCGGATCTGCATGATTATCTTGTCGTGACGGTGCTCCCGTTGCCCTCCCGACGAGAGCTCGAGCCCCTTGTACATCATGTCCACCGAGCGGGCGTACCGCGGGTCATCATCGACGCGCATCACATAGAAGGGCTTGACCTTGGACGGGAACCGATTGACGAAGAAGAAATCCGAGCCGGACTCCTTCTTCACGTGCTCGCTGAGCAGCTTCTCGGATTCGCGGTCCAGGTCCTGGTCCGGCGGCAGCCTGTGGTCCAGACCATCAAGAATCCCGTAGATGTCGGGGAAGCCCAATTCCGGGAAGGGAGTCCGCGGCTCCTCTAGGGGGACCTTGAGGAGGTCGAGCTCTGACCCGCAGGAGTTGAGGACCGACCTGATGCCGGCGACCACCAGTTCCTCCTCGACGCGCATCGTGTCCCTCTCGTCGGCAATGAAGGACATCTCGGGCGCGATGGTCCTGTGCTCGCTCATGTGCCTAGGGGTGTGGGAGAGCTCGGCCCTCCAGTTAGGGCCCAGGTCGTAGACCCTCCCCAGACCTCCGGCGATGGCGAGCTGCCGGTGCAGCTGGGGATCCTGCCTCAGGAACGCGGGCCGACCGTAGAAGTCGATCTTGAAGACCTCGGAGCCCCCCTCGGAGATCCCTCCGAGGATGCTCGGGGTGAAGACCTGGAGGAAGCCCTTCTCCCGCAGGTAGGACTCCATCCCGTAGATGAGCGCAGCCTCCACCTTGAAGACCGCCGCGCTCTCCGGCCTCCTAAGGTCAAGGGTCCTCCACTGGAACCTCGTGTCGAGGTTTGCGTCGGTGACCCCCCTCGGGTCCAGGGGCAGCGGAGTCGCCGAGGCGCTAACCACGGTGATGCTGTCAGGTATGATCTCGAAGCCGTTCCTAGCAATCTTGGACTCCTTCACCATCCCGACGCACAGGATCACGTCTTCGGGATGAAGCGAGGAGACGACGTCGAGAACCTCCTTGGTGACGCTCCTCTTGGGGGCCGTGAGCTGGATGATTCCCTCCCTGTTCCTCAGGAGGACGAAGCTGATTCCTCCGAGCAGCCGGACGTCGTGCACCCAGCCGGAGACGCGGATGCTCTGCCCTATCCTGCTCTTGATGGCCGAGATTGGGAGAAGGTCTTCCAAGGCACATGCCGTCCTGCCCGGCGCCTTAAGAAGATTGAAGGGTCAGAGAGCCTTGTACTGCTCGGTCCAGTTGGCGTAGGCGCGGAGCATCTCGGGGGAGACGCTGGGCCGGCGCGACTTCATTATCTCCTTGAAGTCAGCCATGACTATGGGCCTCGGCTGGACGGACTTGTCCACCGCCCTGCCGCTCTCGAATAGTTCTCTCACCACTCTGAGTTGCCCGCCCTGGCAGATGTCCCGTATGTCCGAGCCCGAGTAGCCCTCGGAGATCCTGGAGAGCTCCTCCAGGCTGATGGTCTGGTCGACGTTGATGGGGGCCGTGTAGTTCTTGAACATGGAGATCCTGCCCTCGAAGTTGGGAAGAGGGACGTAGATCCGCTTCTCGAACCGGCGGAGGAATGGCCAGTCGAGGGCCCAGGGCTTGTTGGTGGCGCCAATGGTGTAGAGGTGGGTGTGCTTGCCCTTGTCCTGGATGCCGTCCATCTCCTTCAGGAACTGGTTCCTGACCCTTATCTCGCCGCCGACCTCGTTGCTCCGCTGGCCGAGCATGGAATCCAGCTCGTCGATGAATATGATGACCGGGTCGCCCTTCTCCAGGAGCTTCCTGGCCTCGGCGAACAGCTTGGCGACGTTCTTCTCGGCCTCTCCGAGCCACTTGGACATTATCGAGGCCGCGTCGATGGAGATGAAGTAGCCGTTAATCTCGGCGGCCGTGGCGGCGGCTAGGATCGTCTTCCCGCATCCCGGAGGGCCGTAGAGAAGCATGCCTCTGGGCCAGCCGAGGGGAAAGAGGTCCGGTCTTTCGTATGGGAAGACAATCGATTCCCTGATCGCCCGTTTGGCGTCGTCCAGCCCGATCACGTCGTCCCATCTTACGTTTGGCTTCTCCTTGACCACGAGCTCGTTGAACGAGGACTTGAGCTGCTGGACCATCTGGGGTCCCTTCGGCGCGCCGTTGGCTCCCTCGGGGGCGCGTTCATTCCCGCCCTCAGCCACGGTACCAGCCGGCACGGCCATTGGGGCGAAGGCCATTTCTTCTGGTTGTATGTCTCGCGGAATCAGCCCGTGGGCCTGCTGGATGGCCTTGACCCTCTCCTGGTAGAGCCCGGCGCGCTCCATGTAGTGCCGGTTCAGCTTGTAGTCCGGGTAGAGGTGGACCAGCTTGATGAGGGTGGAGATCGCCCTCTGGTAGTTTTGGATCGCCATCCCATGGGCACCCTGGGAGTCGAGGCGGATGGCCTCGCTCGCGTACTTCCTTGCATCTTCCTCAAGCTCTCTGGCGGCTACAACGCTCATCGCAATCATTCGCTCCTGCTCTGTGACTTGACCTTCCCGGCGGCGACCAGACGGATCATCGAGTGCTCAACCTCGTCCTGCGGGATTCCGAGGCTCAGCGACGTCTCTGAGATGTCGATCACGCCGTCGTGGGAGCTTGCGTATCGGAGGACCTCGCCCTCGACCCTGGGGTTGGGGCTCGGGCCGAAGATCGTGCCCAGGACCACGTTCTCCTCGTCGCCGTCGTCGCCGGTGGCAAGTATCGGGATGTGGTCGTCCGTCTGGTGAATCTCGGCCTCGTACCTGCTCGGCACGACGTGGAGGCTCCTCTTGAGCTGCTCCGCCTGCTCCTCGGCGAACTTCCTAGCCTGGTTCACCAGCTCCTCGGCGTTCTCCGTGTGCACATCCACCGTGATGCCGGGTGAGATCTGGCCCATCTGGGCCATGGTCTCGGTAAGGGCGTTGTTGATGCTGGCGGAGGTGGCGTCGAGCGCAGGGACGAAGTCTTCCATGGTCTTTGATACGGTCTTCAGCGACTTGAAGGCCGCGCTGACGTGAATCATGGCGTCGCCCACCTCCATTATGCTCTGAAGCCGAAGCGACACCTGGGTGAGCGCCAGCTCGCTGGCCTCGACTATCCGAATGGTCTTCCTCAGCTCGGTGTGCTCGTTGGCGTAGACGTTCGCCTTGGACTTGTTCTTCTCCTGGAGCGCTCTCACGGTCGAGTCGAAGAGCTTCTGCCGCCTCTCCGAGAGACGGACCCTCAGGCCCTCCAGCTCCCGCCTTTGAATCTCGATCTCCTTCAGCGCGAGCACGATCTTGTTCTTGTAGTCCCCGTTGTTCTTGCCACCGAGCGACCTTATGGAACTAATCGCGCCCAAGACTATCCCCACTAACCACTCTGAATGGTGTTGGACGCGGTTCGGGTAATCACCATCTTGGTCAACAATCGGAAACAAAAAACTAAACGCCTGTCAAATTTCGCCGCGGAACAGGATGGAGGAGGCTTCAGATTGTCCACACCTTCTCAGATAAAATCAGAAAAAGAGGAGTAGAGTGGGTGTTTCGCCCGCGCGGCAGGCCTATCAGCCCCGCGGGCACGTACCCCACTCTTGGTTTCCCTAGGATGTTTCTGCGGAGATGTCCGCAGAGGGGAGCCCAGAGGGGATCTCTGGGAACTTCTCCTTCATTCTCTGCTCTGCCACTGCCGCAGCCTCTGCCAGGACCTTCTCTGCGTCCTCGTTGGCAGCCTCGAAGTTCAGGTTGTATCCACCCACCGTGCCCGCATCCACCAGGATGCTGCTGAGCAGGCCGGATATCTCCCCGATCTCTCCTTCTGCCTCCGGGAGCACGCTGACGAGTCCCTGCCTTACGCTGCGTATCACTGACATCGCAGGAGTGAGGGTGACGACTATGTCGCCAAGTTCTGTGATGGTGTTGAGGCGGAGCGTTATCTGTTCGAGGGCCAGTTTGGCCTGTGTGACCATCCTGTTCATCTTCCTGACCTCCGCGAGTTCATTCGCGTAGACCGAAGCATGCTGTGAGTCATGCTTCTGGATGGATGAAACGACCTTGTTGAAGATCGATGCGTCCCTCTCCCTGAGCTTCGCCGTGGTCGCGTCGAGCTTTGCGACCTGCACCTGGATTTGACGGACTGCTAGGTCCAGCCTCGGCTTTAGCGGACCCGGGTTCTTGACTGATTCGCGCATTTTCGTCGCGAATCCCTCGCTGTTTGACTTCTCCCACTTGCTGCTGAAAGTGCTCATGTTGCCATCGGTTTGTCGCGACGCAGATAAATCGGCGGCGTGACCCGCGACGGTGTCGCCGCGGTGACGGGGTACGCGGTGACAGCTCCGGGCCCGGCTTCGGCCTCGCCGGTCGCCCTGGGCGGCACGATGGAAGAGGCAGCCTTCTAGTGATTCTTGACACGATTGTCCACTCTCGATGACTGGGTCGCTTATCGAAAGTTGTTACCGCGAAATGACTGGTCTCAGTGACAGCGAAAATGGAGTGTGACAACGATGGTATCTGCTAACGAAGTCGGTGACATTTCATCCGGCCTCCAGGGTTTCGGCCTTACGGAGTATGAGTCGAAGGTGTACGTGGCCCTTCTCTCCAGCGGCCCGAGCACCGTCAACCAGCTGCAGTACGTCTCCATGGTCCCCAGGACCAAGGTCTACCAGGTGGCCCTCCAGCTGGTCAAGAAGCAGGTGGCCAAGGAGATCGAGGGCAAACCGGTCAAGTTCGAGGCGCTGCCTCCCGACGTCTTCCAGGGTGTGCTGGTGGACCGCGAGAGGAGCGTCAGGGCGCTGAAAAGAGCGATGACCTCCCTCAAGAGGCTGAGGGAGAAGAACATAATGCCCCAGGACTCCGTCGAGGAGAGGTACCTCTCTCTGGGATCCCAGAGCACCCTCATGAAGCTCAAGGAGGCAATCCTGAAGGCCCAGGGCAGCATAAAGTGCACCGTGGACAGCTGGGGCCTCCACCTGATCCAAGAGTGCTCCGAGGAACTCGAGACGGTCTGCAGGCAGGATGTCGAGGTCAAGATAGTCTCGTCCGTGCCTCCGGTCCTTCCCACGTTCCCCTTCTCTTCATCCAGGCTCGAAGTCCGCTACGGGAAACACATGGCGGGCAGAAGCGCGTTCATCATCGATAACGGCGAAGTGCTCCTTGTCAACAGCCAGACCGGGCGCGGGTTCCAGTTCATGCTCGGCGAGCTCAGAGGGGCGCTCGGCGAAGACCTGTTCGGCGAGTTCTGGCGTTCCTCGACCGGCAGCAAGACCCTGGCGTCGATCTCCGACGCAGAGAACCTGCCCTTCCTCGTGGACGCCCAGGGAGTCGGCAGGATCTTCATCGAGGCCGTGACCCGGGTCGTGAAGGACGAGGGTCAGATAGAGAGCGTCGGCCACGAGTTCCTCAGAATCCTTGAGGAGAGGGGCGCTCCGAGACTCAAGAACGAGAGCTTCGAGAACGCGGTCAAGCTCATACTCGCCCTCATGCAGGAGGAGCTCGGGGAGGAGGCGACGGCCGAGTACGACTCGCTGACGAGGATATTCAGGCTCGAGCTTCCAGGGCACCAGCAGGGGACGCCCAGCTCTGCCTGGTACTTCGCCCTGGCGGGCCTCCTCAAGGAGACAGGCATGAGGAACGAGTTGCTCAACGACACGCCGTTCCCCGAGGCGCGGAACCGGATAATCCAGCGCAAGTTTGCGGCCACTAGCTAGTCCACGGCGCTCCAGATGAGCACGGCCATGACCATCAGGAACCCGCCGGCTATGCCGGCAAGTATGGCGCCCGCGAGGTCCTGGTTCACGCCGATGGCGGCGATGAGGTTGGCCACCGGCTTGCGCACGAGCCACGCCAGGAAACCGAGCACGAACCCGAAGAGCGAGAACCCCATGAGGGTCGTCTTCCTTCCCATGTCCAGCCTTCGCCCGTAGCCTCTCCGTTCCGTATATAAATAATGCAGGGGAAGAGAGGGTCAGAATGCCCAGGACCCCGAGGCTCGCCTTCATCTCTGACGTCCACTCGAACCTGGAGGCGCTCGAGGCGGTCCTGGGCGACATCGGGGAGACGGAGACCTACTGCCTGGGCGACATAGTCGGATACGGCGCCTCACCCAACGAGGTGACGGGGCTGCTGAGGGAGAAGAACGTGACATGCGTCCTGGGCAACCATGACTTCGCAGTCCTCAGCGGGAAGGTCAGCGAGTTCAACGCCCGAGCGATGCAGGCCGTGACCTGGACCATCGGAGTCCTGAGCGAGGAGAACAGGCAGTATCTCGCCGGCCTCCCCCTGAACCGGACCATGTCCTTTGAGGGCGAGCCGGTCTTCATGACCCACGGCAGCCCCGACGACAACCTGTGGGAGTACGTCTCCCCCGCGACCCACTCTGAGCTCTTCGGGTTCTACCTGGAGAAGCTCGGGGCAAGGGCCATCGCCCTCGGGCACACCCACGTCCCCTTCGCATGGGAGGGGAGGGAGGGGATTGTCTTCAACCCCGGGTCGGTGGGTCAGCCCAGGAACGGGGACAGGTGCGCATCGTATGCGCTCCTGAAGAGCACCAGGGCGGGATTGGCGGTCGAGCACCGGACCGTGGAGTACGACGTCGAGAAGGCCGCGCGCAGGATAGTCGAGGCAGGGCTCCCCGGGGCCCTGGCCAGGCGGCTCTTTACGGGGGACTAGCCTAGGAGACGTCGATGTAGATGGGCCTGCCGTCCAGCTCGTCCTCCTCCCATTGGCCGTCCTCGCTCTTCTCCGGCAGGATGCGGACATCCCGGACGCGGACGAGGAAGTTCAGCTCACCGGCGAGTGGCTTGAGGAGGGAGACCATCTCTTCGTCCAGGCCGGCGACCATCGCCCTGTCCAGGACCGCAGTGGGGGAGTAGCCTCTAGCCTTCCTGAGAGCCTGCAGCCTCCTGGCTATGTCCCTCAACAGCCCCTCGGCTATTAGCCCATCGTCTCGCATCTTCTCGAGGGCGATCATGATCCCGTCCCGCGCCACGGCCTCCCAGTCTCCGGTGCCCTGGAAGTTGAAGACCAGCGTCGAGAGGGGGATCTCGACGGGACCCGACTCGGTCTGGACGGCCAGCGGTTTCCCGCTCTGGTAGGCGCGCCAGGCCTCGTCGCCCTCGAGCCCCCTGAAGCTCTTCAGGACGGCCTGCGTCTTCTCCTTGAAGTGGGCCCCAATCTGGGAACGGTTGGGCGACAGGTTGACCAGGATGGGGAGCGAGGAGACGCTCCGTGCGACCGAGACCTCCTTGACGTTGCAGAGGAGCGAGACGAGGTCCCTCGCCTTCTCCATCTGGGGGAGCTTCGACTCGGCCACCAAGACCTGAATCTCCCTGAGAGGCCACCTTCTCTTCAGCTTGGCCTTCTGCCTGGCCGAGTTGCAGGCGCCCTCGACCTCGAGCGCCAGGTCCACGACATCCTTGTCCTCCCGGGCGCCACTGGGGAGCAGGAAGGAGGGGAAGTCCTGGACAAGGAGCGGCCTGCTCCAGGCGCCACCCAGAAACGTCTCTTGATAGAGGTACTCGGTGATGTAGGGGGAGACCGGGTGGAGTAGGAGGTCCAGCGTCTTCAGGGCGAAGGCGATCGTCGCGTATATCGTGATGCGGCGCTCGAGGGTCTCGGGTGAGTCGCTCCAGAGCTCGTTCCTCACCATCCGCACGTAGCCCTGGCTCAGGACCTCCACTATGAGGCTCTCGAGCCTCTTGCAGGCGTCGTTGTAGCGTCCCTCCGAGTAGGCGGCCTTGACCTCGTTGGACCCTTCCTCCAGGCTCGCCAGGAGCCAGCGGTCCATGAGCGTCAGGGCGTTCCTCTCCCGGGCCCAGGCGAGGTCGTGCGTCTCCGGCCGGAACCCGTCCTGCTCCCCGTTCTGCTTCAGGTAGACGTGGAGGTGGTAGAGGGTGTTGAGAATCTGGTAGGGGCGGCCCGACATCTCCTTGAGGTCGAGGCTCACGGCGTCCACGGGGGAGCTCTTCCAGGTGATGTAGAACCTGAGGAGGTCGACCGAGTCGTTCCGGAGCATGGCGAGGGCGTCGACGACGTTGCCGAGGCTCTTGCTCATCTTCCTCCCCTTCTCGTCCAGGACGTGCCCCTGGAACAGGAATGCGCGGTAGGGCGCCACTGGCTTCCTTTCGTATATCACGTTCAGCACAAGGAGCGTGTACGCCCAGCCCCTGGTCTGGTCTATGCCCTCGGTGAGGTGCTCCACGGGGACGAGCTCGCTCCGCTCCTTGTCGGTGAACGAGGCGAGGGGCGCCGAGCCGCTGTTGTGCCAGGTGTCCAGCACGAACGGCTCGCGGCGGGCCTCACCGCCGCACTTAGGGCACCTCAGGACTATCCGGTCGATCCAGGGGCGGTGCAGCTCGAAGTCGGCGCCGTCCGGAAGCGCGACGGCCTGCCTGACGATGCTCTCCCGGGAGAACGCAGGCACCTTCTCCTTGCATGCCGAGCAGACCCAGATGGGGAGGGGAGTACCCCAGACCCTTTCCCTCGAGATGCACCAGGGCGGGGACTGCTTGATGAACTCCAGGAAGCGGTTGCGCGGCTGCTCGAAGTAGTACTCGACCTTGTCGGCCGCGGCGACGAGGTCGTCCTTTATCCTGTCGATCCAGTAGAAGTACTCCCTCCTCGCGACCCAGACCAGCCGGTGGCCGGACCTCCAGCAGGTCGGGTACTCGTGCTCCAGACGACCTGCGTGGACCAGGTTTCCGGTCTCGCGCAGAAGGTCGGCCACGAGGGCGTCGGAGTCCCTGACGAACATCCCGGAGAACCGTCCCGCCTCCTCGGTGAAACGGACCCTGTCGTCGATGGGTACGAAGACCGGCAGCTTTCTCCTTGTGGCCACGAGGAAGTCCTCCTCTCCGTTCGCCGGTGCGAGGTGAACCACGCCGGTCCCGGTGGCCGTGTCGACGAAGTCCTCGGCGACGACGACGTGGATCTTCCCTTCCCCGCTGAGCCTCTGCAGGCCGGGTATCATGGAGAGCAACGGATGGACGTAGCGGAGCCCTTCGAGCTCGCTTCCCTTGACGACCTTGATCGTCTCTCCGAACTCGAGCTTCAGTTCGCCGGCCAGTGCCGCCATCCTGTCAAGCCCGACGATCCAGACCTCCTCGCCCACCCTAACGTAGGCGTAGCTGGCCTCGGGCCTGACCCCGACCATCTCGTCGGTGACGACCGTGAAGGGCATCGTCGTCCAGATCAGCAGATAGGCGCCGTCCGAGGTCATGACCTTGTAGTAGAGGCTCGGGTCCTCGAGTGTCTCGTAGCCGAGGACGGCCTCCGCGTGGCTGAGGGAGGTCTGACAGCTGGGGCAGTAGGGGACCACCTTGAATCCCTCTCCCAGGATACCGTCGTTCCATGCGCTCTCCAGGAACCTCCACTCCCTCTCGATGTAGGAGTCGCGGTAGGTCATGTAGGCCCTGCCGTGGTCGAGGAGCAGCCCCAGAAGGTCGTCGGCATCCTCCCAGGCGGCCAGGTACTTCCCCACGAGCCCCTTGCAGGCCTCGACCATCCTCTCTTCCCCTATCTGCTTCAGGTCCTCCCACTTGTTCCCCGAGAGGCCCAGCTCCTTCTCGGCCTGGAGCTCCACGGGGAGGCCCTGGCAGTCCCAGCCGGCCCTGAAGACCACGTTCTTCTTTGAGAGGGTGCTGAACCGGTACCACAGGTCCTTCATTATCCTCCCGCGGATGTGACCGATGTGCGGGACGCCGTTGAGCGTGGGCGGGCCTTCGACATAGCCCACGGGCTTCCTTCCCCCCAGCTCCCTTTGTATCTGAGAAAGGACATCGGCCTCGGTCCTAAAACGCCTGGCCCTGGACTCCACGGATTTCCAGTCGTAGGCGGGCGGCAGGGGGGAGGATGGCGCAGCGTTATCGCTTGATTTTGTAATCACTCATGGCCCACGCCTTCCACCAATCCTCTATTCTAAAAAGCTTAGTCGTGTCCTGACTTGGACCCGCGTCGCCCAATCGGCGTCAGCGGGGCCGCGCGCTGAGGCCCGCCTTCCAAGGTCCTGGAGGGACCACCGAGCCTTATTTATCGGAGGCGAACCGGCCAGGATGCGAGCGAATCTTGCCGCGGATACTCTACGAACCTGCGGAGGAGATAGTCGTGCACCAGGTGCTGGAGTACGACAACAAGTCATTCTTTGAGGAGGTGATGCGCCAGAACCTGGCGCAGCAGGTGTCGGTCATCCCGACGGTGAACTGGATCGACGGCATCGCGTTCTCCGTCTGGAGGTTCCCCGAGACCGATGATGTCATCCGCGATGCGCTGGATGGGAAGCTTCACCTCATCTCGGTGTCATTCACTAGGCTTGGATACCAGACGCACTTCACGGTGAACCTGGCGAACCAGGAGATCAAGGTTCCTCTGCGCAACGCTGCCAACAACCCCAACTACGTCTCGCTGGTGGCCTTCCTCAAGGAGTTCAAGCAGGAGACGGGGCCCGCCACCGTGGCCGCATCGAAAGAGGACTGAGAAGCGCCTAGTAGTCCGACAGGAAGGCCTGGAAGCCGCTCAGTGGTTTCGCGTCAAAGCCCAGCTTTCTCAGGTCCAGCGCGAACTCCGCCGTGAATCCGTGCGTAGTGTAGACCTGCTCCGGGGAGACCTCCTTGGCAAGCGTCAGGAGTTCCTGGTAGTCGCAGTGGTCGCTGACGGCGAACGCGTAGTCTGCCCCGATGGAGTAGGCGTACCCCGGGTCGGCGGCCCAGCCGCTGAAGGCCACCAGAGCCGCGCCGTGCTCCTTCTTCAGACGCTGGGCGAACCTGCTCCGTGAGCTCATCATGGGCGCGACCATCACCCAGGGCCCCAGCGAGAGACCTTCCAGCTCCTCTCCGACGACCTTGCCCTTCTTGAGATCGACGCCACAAAGCCGGTAGATCTCGTTGATCTCCGCCACCTTCTGGTGCACGTAGAAGGGGCTCCAGGAAGAGAAGAGGTGGGAGAGTATCTGGGACTTGCCCAGGGCGTACCCCATCAGCACCACGGGCCTCCCCCTGTCGAAGAGCGTCCCGATGGTCGAGTTGACCTCCTTCACGACCTCCGACACGGGAGGGAAGACGTAGTTGCTCTTGCCGAAGGTCGATTCCGTGATCAGGACCCTGGCCTTCCTGGTCCTGCATCTGCCGAGGAAGGCGCGGTCCCTTCCCGCCGCATCTCCTGTGTAGAGGACTTCGTCACCGATGCAGATGGCGCGGGCACCCAGTATGTGCCCGGAGTCGAGAAGTTTCACCTCCTCGGCGCTCTCCGTCGTCCGGCCGAGGTCGAACCCCCTGGCCTTGGCCAGCATCCGGGTCTCCTTGGACGCAAGCACCTTGCTCGAGGGGTCTGGTGCCTGCACGTGGTCAAGGTGCGCGTGGGAGACGAAGGTGTAGTCCGCCCGCGCCGGGCCCTTGGGGTCAAGGGCATAGGACATCACACCGTAGTCGACGGTAATCCCGTTGCGCAGGGAGATCTTCGCGCGACCCAAGGGCGACCTGTTCGTGGCGACGGCCGTCGCAGGTTTATGATGTTATCTGCCCGCGCGGCCCGTTGTCGTCCCCCAGGAGGCGACGGTCCTCACCGCCGGGAGCTGAGAAGGACTACTTTGGATCCTGCTGATGGATCTGCGACACCCTGTAGGCTTTCCAGGAGTTGGGCGCGAGCTCCGTCCGGAGCTCGACGGCGTCGAGGAGCTTCCTCCGGTCGAGCCTCCTCCACCCGCCCGCCGCGGGGGCGTACTCGTCCACATCCACGAAGAGCGAGGTCGCAAGCGGCTTGCCCCTCATGGGCACGCGCACCAAATCCGAGGCCGGCGACTCGGATGCGTTCCCGACGCAGACCACCAGGCTCACCTGGTCCCAGAAGAGGGTGGAGTCGAGTGGGGGCGGCGAATCGAGGGCCTCGCTCCGCTGGAAACTCGTCGACCCCTCCACCTCGAGACCACCGAGGCTCGAGACGATGAGGGGCTTCGACCCCGACCTCCCGACGAACAGGGAGCCTCCGACTCCAAATCCAAAGCCCCGCAGCACCATCCAGCTGAACGCGGATTCCTCGGGCACCCGGAACCGGGGGCCCTCCGGTGAGAGACCCATGCCGGCCTCGCCGGTCAGCAGCGCCTCCACGAACCTTGAGGCTGCGACCGGGTCAGAGCCTTCGGACCGGGTCTGCCCGCGGTCCGGATCGAACCAGTAGGGGAACTCGCCCGGTGCCCCTCCCATCTTCTCCCACTCCCAGCGCACAAGGTCCGCCACCCTCTGGAGACGGGCGCTTCCGACCAGCGGGAGGCCCGAGGCGTAGGAGAGGATGGCGTGCGACAGAGAGGCCCTCGTCCAGCAGCCGCCCAGCTGACCGTCTCCGTAGTCTGGACTGTAGTAGAGCGCGTTCTCCCGAGACACGGTGCGAGGCCCGAAACCCGTCTCGAAGTCCTTCTCCAGCAGCCGATTGGCCGTCGCCCTGGCGACGTCTCGGTCGAGGACGAGGAACGAGAGGGCGACCGCCTGGTCGACCGTGGGCTCGGCATGGAGCCTTCCCCTGGAATCGACGTTGAGGGCGAGACCCCCTGAATCTCCTGCGTGCAGCAACTCACGGACTCGCCGCTGGATCCTGGCGGAGCCGTCGAGGAACCGCGACGACTCGCTCCGCTTGTCCAGGGAGCGGGAGAGGGAAGACAGGTCCGAAAGGGCCCTGGCGGCCACCACGTTCACCTCCGAGACGTGGCCCGTTGGATACCCTGAACCGAGCCGCCGCCGCCATCCGTCGGGGGAACCGGCCTTCGTCAATATCAGCCCGTCCTCCGCCGTGGCGAGAAGCGCGTTCCCCGCCTTTCTCAGGACGGGATACCATTTCCTGGCCAACTTCCTGTCTCTGCCAAGACTGAGATGTGCGCAGGCGTTGATGATGAAGACGGCGGTCTCGAGCGGGCCTCCGCGGTCCGAACTGGAGTGGGGGAGCAGCCCGTCCCTCCGCTGCGAGCTCTTCGAGGCGGCGAACTCCTCGGCGAAGAAGTCTGGCCTCAGAAGCGCCAGTCCGAACCCCGCCGAGATTCGGTCGAGCGAGTACTGCTCGCGCTCGACGCAGGCCAGCGAGGCCCTGGCCCAGTCGTAGGCGAAGTTCACAGAAGGGCTGGAGCACCTGAAGACAAGGTCCGGCCTGACGCCGGACCCGGTCGAGGCGGCGCTGGATTTCAGGTCCTTGAGCGCCGTCTCCAGCGAGGAGCCGTGATAGACCGAGGTGACCTCCAGCTGGAATGAATCGCCGGGCGAGAGCTCCGCGTCGTGCTGGCTCACGATGAGAATCGCGCCGGACATCCCGGCGGTGCTCGCTGGGAGCTCCCCCGAGGAGAGCAGCTCGAGGGTCTTCTGCATGCTGCGAGTGAGGAAGATGGAAGTGGGGCGGGGCGAGAAACCGATCAGCCGCACTCCGGTGGTGTCCCCGACGTCGTCCATCATGACATGGTCGCCTCGGTTGAACGCGTTCACACCCACGTCTGCGGGAGGGTCCCCGTCGAGCCTGAAGTTGAGGGTGGTCGGGTCGTGAAGGGTCAGGACCCTCAGCCTGAGGAGGGCTCCGGATCTGTTGGTGTATCTGACCGTGCGGGAGTAGCCTGCAGAGTCGCCCGCGCACAGTCGGACGGAATGCGACGCCTGCAGGAGCTCCTGGCTCCCCGAGGAGAGGCCCAGGGACGAAGGCGAGAGCATCACCTTCATCTCCCTGGGCTTCTGGGAGATGATCACGCCCGCCTGAATCTTGAACGCCTCGACGGCGCCTCTGCCGAAGAGCAGCTTGCCGAACTTCGACGAGTGGAGGTGGGCCACGCTGCCGTCAGGGTCGACCTTGAGCCTCAAGGGGCCCTTCGAGAGGAAGAGGCTCCGCTTGAGCACGGAACTCGAGAATTCCCGCCATTCGCCAATCGGAGACTCCTGCTGCATTGGTCCATTCTCCGTCAGCGCGAACTAATGGGGGTGGATTCACCTAAGTTGAGCGATTGTTCACCACTTGTTTACCACGGCGCTCGTCGGACCTTCATCCGGTCCTCCAGGAAGTGCCGCCGCCGGGCTTGTCCTCTATGGTTATGCCTTCTCGCCTCAGCTGCTCCCTTATCTCATCAGCCCGTCGGTAGTCGCGTCTGCGCCTCGCATCCTCGCGCGCATGAATGAGCTCCTCGACGCGTGCAGAGATTGGCGCGGCGACCTCAGGCTGCATCACGCCCAGGACCGAATCCGCTCGCTTCAGCGCAGCGAGCACCGCCTCGCGTCCGGACCTGGAGAGCCCTCCCGAGTCGATGAGAGAATTGACGGCCCTCTGCAGCCCATAGAGCGCGGCAAGCGCCTGCGCCACGTTGAGGTCATCGTCCATGGCGCGCTCGAACTCGTCGAGGAACGCGCGGCTCTGGGAGACACCCTCGGACCCTTCCGGGACGGCCCCGGCCTCCTGGAGCCTCTTGGCGAAGGCGTCCATCCTTGCGATGTTGGTCCTGGCCTGCTGGAGAGATTCGTCGGTGAGGTCGAGCTTGTCCCGGTAGTGGGCGCTGAGCAGGAAGAGCCTGATCACCCTCGGCTTCCACCCCTTCTCGACGAGCTCCCTGAGCGTGACCACGTTCCCGACCGACTTGTGCATCTCCTCCCCCTTGACATTGAGGAAGTCGGAGTGGAGCCAGTACCGGACGAACTTCTTTCCGGTGGCCGCCTCGGACTGGGCGATCTCGTTCTCGTGGTGGGGGAACTTGTTGTCTATTCCGCCCGTATGGATGTCGAAGGTCTCTCCCAGGTACTTCATCGACATGGCGGAGCACTCGATGTGCCAGCCGGGCCTCCCCTTTCCGAGCTCCGTCTCCCAGAAGACGTCCCCGTCGTCCTCGTCCCAGGCCTTCCAGAGCGCGAAGTCGTTGGCCTGGTCCTTGTCGTAGGAGTCGCTCTTGACCCGTGCTCCCGCCACCAGCTGTGAGGGCCGAATCCCCGAGAGGTCCCCGTACCTTTCGAACTTCGAGACGTCGTAGTAGATCGAGCCGTCATCGGCCCTGTAGGCGTAGCCCTTGCGCATCAGCGTCCTGATCAGCTCCACCATCTCGGGTATGTGCTTCGTGGCATGGGGATAGACCTCTGCCCTCTCGATGTTCAGCGAAGCGATGTCGTCCATGAAGGCGCGCTCGTAGTGGGCGGTCAGCTCCTCCAGGCTCTTGTTGAACAGCTTCATGCCCTTGATTATCTTGTCTTCGACGTCGGTGATGTTCATCACCTGAGTGACTGCGAACCCCTTGAACTTGAGATAGCGACGCAGGATGTCCTCGAAGACGAAGGTCCTGTAGTTGCCCAGGTGGGCATAGTTCCAGACCGTCGGTCCGCACGTGTACATGCGCACCTCGCCCTCCTTGATCGGTTCGAAGAGAGAAACCTCCCTCCCGAGGCTGTTGTAGAGGCGCAGCGCCAAGTCGGCAGTCGGGCGCACTGGGTTGAGTGATAAGCTCTTCTCTGCCGCGGAAAAATAAAGAGGAAAGGGAGATTCTGCTTACTTCAGTTTGCCGATACGGAATATTGGCTTTCCGCAGGATCCGCACGTTCCCTTCACAGCAGCTCTACCGTTCTTGAGCTTGATCTGCTTGGGGTTCTTGATCTCCCTGTTTTTCTTCTTCTCGTAGACGCAGTAGCCGGTGACCACCGCTTTTTTCCTCGCACACTGAGCGTGGGCATCGATATATAAGCTCTTGCCAAAGCGGCAAGAATCGAGGTTTTTTCGCAAAACAGAGACCTATTGCGACCGGAAAGAAGGATAGGAGCGAATCGCCCTTCGGCGGGGCCTCTCCATTTCTCCGATTTTTGCCCGCATCCGAAAAAATGCCAAGACAGGCTGGTAGCGCATCCCATAAGGGGAAAGAATCGGAACCGCTTTCCTCCAAGGCCGAGACGGACCTCGCGCCGTTGGCGAAAAATCGTCCAAAAAAGGTGCAGCGGAAAACGGAGGCGACGTGCGCGTTCAGAAAAAACATGAACGCGAGAAGTGCCCGGCGATCAGGCTTTCACGACTACCGTACCCTCGACGATGTAGGTCAGGAAGAGTTCGTAGGTGTACGTGCCAGGCACGGTCAGCGTGACGCAGTAGGTGTTGCCCGCCGTCATCCCCTCGAAGTCCCACTGCTGCCCGTCCGGTGGGACCGAGACCGATATCACGTTGTGCGGCTGCGTCGTGTCCTGGTCGTTCCAGACTATCGTGTTGTTGACTCCCACGACGACCGTGAGGGATGGTGGCTCGAAGTGGACGCTCGCGTTGGTGCCCACCCCCTGCGGGATTGTCATCTGGACACCCAGAGGGGAACAGGAATCCGACGTCTCGCTCGCGGACGGCAGCAGGGGCGGGGTACCGGCATAGTAGCCGACCGCGGCAATGCCGGCCAAGAGGAGGATCAGTATCGTGGATATCGATATGTTCCTCATCTTCTTTGACTGGTTTCCGGCCTGCCGCACCCTGGCACGGGGGACGAGACGCGACCCTGCATTGCCCCCTGCGACCCGTGGTTCAGTCTTCAATCGTGACATTCTCGGCTGGCGGTGAACCGTGTTCCGTGGTTCACATCCTGAGGGCGATTCTGAGGATTGGGTTTTAAGTCTGTTTCCTTCAGCCGGTGACCGTTATCGTCCCCTGCATCCAGTTGTGGTAGTCGCAGACGTAGGTGTAGGTGCCGGGGGTGGTGAGAGTGACGGTGTAGGTGTCACCCTGCTTCAGGTTGCCCGAGGGCGTGCCGCCGGGGATGCTCGCGCCTGCGGGTATCGACGTGAAGTCGACGTTGTGCGTGGCCGTGTCCTGGTTGACGAAGGTGATCGTCGTGCCCGACGACACCGTGAGCGCCGAGGGAGAGAAGTTGAGCCCGCTGCCCGCGCCCAGCGGGATGGTCACGGTCTGCGTCAGGCCGTTGGTGGACACAGAGGCGGTCGCGCCGGAGGAGGAACCCTGGCTCAGGCTCGCGTACCACTTGTTGTAGGAGGTCTGTGAGACCACCGTCAGGTCCCCAATCATCGTAGCGTGGCCTATTCCGCAGAGCTCCTTGCAGCGTATCCCGCCGACCACCGTGCCGACGGTGGTCGCGTTGAACCAGAGGAAACTGTGCTCGCCCGGTATGGCGTCCTTGGCGACGCTCAGGCTAGGAATCGTGAAGGAATGGTCCACGTCCACCGAGGTTATGTTGAGGACGATTATCTCATCCACGGGCACCGTGAGGTTATCGATGGCCACGTGCCCGTTGGCGTAGGTGAAGATCCATGCGAACTGCTGCCCCGTCACGTTGATGTAGATCGGGTCGACCTTGGCCGGGGGATTGATCAGATTGACCGACGCGAAGGTCTGATACTCCACGAACCCCAGCACCGAGCCGGTCACTAGCAGGGTGAGCAAGACGGACTTCCAGTTGCCCCATCCGGTCTCTTCATGGAACTTCGGCGCCTCCTGCACGTTCTTCTGTCTGTACTTCACGACCCAGTAGATCATGAAACCGGTGACGATTGTCCCTGCGGAGAAACCGAGGAAGAGGTAATAGTGAAGCAGGGTCCACCAAATTGTGTTCGTCGGGGCCTGCGCGTCGAGCTGTAGAAACAACATTCGACGCCCACATCGAGTCGAGGATTCGATATAAAGATTATCAAGTAAGTGATGACAACATGATATTTTCGGCCATGGTTGCGCGCCGGAACGGTCTCCTTCGTCCAGAGCGAACGCCATGCGCCAACGGCCGCTGCCCTCCCGGGGCACCCAACGCATAATTAGCCTCGTGATGAACGCGCGAACGTGGTGGGATGGCGGAGCGGTTACGCGCGCGCCTGCAGAGCGCGTTCACATGGGTTCGAATCCCATTCCCACCTCGTCTAAGCAAAGCAAGAAACGGGTCTGCTCTCTGCACCGCATCTCGCCTTGAAGCGCACTGATGCATCACCCCCGCAGAGCGAGATTCTCCTCCTCGCGTCTGGCCCGCGCCGGGGGTTCGTCTTCCAGCGCCTCTAGGATTTTGAACGCCGTGCTTTTGGATGCAGCCGCTGTCCAGGACCGCCACCAGCCCTGGGGTGGCGGGAGACGAGCGCCTGAGCTCCGAGACCAATCATCCATCCTTAAATCGAAAAAGCCCGGGGCTGCTGGCTGCATAGACTTGAGTTTCAGCGGCGCGCGCTCGGGCGGGAAAGGTGTCCCAGCGAAGAAGGCCAAGAAGCAGAAGCGGGAGTTCCACACCGACAGGAAGCGGCCCGCGAGGACCGAGGAGACGGACATCGCTGCGGCGAAGGTCCGGGTCCTGGAAGGCCTGGCCCACCTCGGCCAGCAAAAGTTCACGCCAGGGCCGGGGGGCTATGATCTCACGCACTGGCTCAGGGGTCTGAACCTCCTCCTCGACGACTTTGAAGCGAAGACGAAGGGCGAGGAACTCCCCGCCGAGTACCACCGGAAGCGCGAAGAGGTCGCGTCGCGGTTCTCCGGGGGCGTTGACACCTCGGGAATCGAGTCCGAGGTGGAGGCCATCAGGAAGGAAGAGTCGGAGATAAGGTCACATCTCGCCCGGGAGATGGAGAGGATCACGGCGAGGCTGGCCGAACTGCGCGTCGAGAAGGAAGGGAGCGGGAAGGAAATCGAGGAACAAAAGGCTGCACTCGAGGAGATCAGGGCAAAGAGGAGATCAGCCTCGTTCTTCGCGAGACTCTCGGGCAGGGCTGGCCCCCCGACCGAGCCGGTCGAGCAGAAGATAGGCGAACTGGAGAAACAATCGAACGCGCTGGAGGAGGAGGCGCTCAGCCTGCAGAGCGCCCGCGCTTCAATCCAGAGGGAGGGCGGGAAGCCGACAGGCCTCTACGAGCAGCAGTGGGTCAGGCTGGACGCCATCGGGGCGCGGCTAAAGGAGCTCGAAGCGGAGGTACAGGAGAGGACGCAGCTTGCCAAGGAGCGGGAGGTCGCTACGGCAGAGCTGACTGAGTCGCTCTCCGCGTTCGACCCTGAGGCCAAGGCCGAACGGTAGCCCTTGCTCCCGTGCGGCGGGGCGGGGTCTAGGCGGAGCTGCTCGTGCCGCCGGTGAGCAGCGCGTAGTAACTGTCGCCCGTGGGGCCCGAGTTCGAACTATACCCTCCCACGCAGTAGATGAAGCCGGCGTTTGCGATGCAATCCGTCGCCACGCCTTCGGGGTAGACCGGGGCCGAAGTCCAGGCCCCCATCCCGGACGAGGCGACGCCGGCATAGTAGACGCCGCCCGTAGTCGTGCCGCCGCTCTGCAGACCTCCCACGCAGTAGATGGAGGAGTAGGAGGTGACGCAGGATGCGGCTATCGCTTGAATCGGGTAGTCGGGTCCCGCGGTCCAGGCTCCCATTCCAGAGGATGTGACGTAGGAGTAGTAGGTCGAGTTCTGCGGACTGTCCTGGGCGTTCTCTCCTCCAATGCAGTAGACGTAGCTGCCGACGGCTGAGCAGCTGGGGAAGTAGAGGTTGACGGGGTAGTTGGGGGCGCGGGTCCAGGTTCCTATGCCCTGGGAGGACACGGGGGCGTACCAGACTGAACTGGTCATGGCGGTGTTGGCGCTCGTGCCCGCCGTCTCGTTCTCCCCTCCTAGGCAGTAGAGGCTTCCCCCCGTCGTGACGCAGGAGAGCGCGTCTATCGGCACTGGGAACGAGGTCGTCTGGATCCAGTTGCCGACGCCCGTAGGAGTGAGCGACGCGTAGTAGGCGGCGGCGGTGTCATCTCCGCTCGAGTCGTGGCTCCCACCCACGCAGTAGACGTAGCCGGAGGTGGACGCGCAGGATTGGAAGACGATCGACTGGGGATAGGGGTTGGCCGAAAGCGACCAGTTGCCGACGCCCGAGGACGATGCAGGGGCATAGTAGACGGCGCTGGTGGGGGTGTCATTCGCGTCTTCCCCGCCGATGCAGTAGACATAGCCCGCCGAGTCCACGCATGACTGTCCCACGACACCGACCGTTCCGCCGGTCTGCAGGGGGTAGGCGTTGGTCGAGTGCCACGCCTCGCCGCTGGGCGAGCTCGAGAAACTGGAGTAGAGGTTCAGGACCACCAGCCCCACGAGGACGACGGCCAGCAGGATGATCACAGAGC
>Ga0326727_10001364_pt1 | contig 90805 bp, 87 predicted proteins | sample MB2enrmetagenome_FD_207643 | JGI IMG/M metagenome (GOLD analysis project Ga0326727, IMG submission 207643) | Lab enriched peat soil microbial communities from McLean, Ithaca, NY, United States - MB29MY | ecosystem: Environmental > Terrestrial > Soil > Wetlands > Peat | place: USA: New York...
GCTTGCTTCCATCGTTCACCCTCCGGGTGTGGCCTAGATTTTCTCGCAAAATCTCTATACCACACATCCCGCGAGGGTGAACGTCTTTTCTGCGCTTTTCCGCTCATACCAATCGCGATTGTTGGGGGGGGTTCGAAAACTTTCGTAAGCCCTTTCTGATAAAAGATTAACTGTCGGGGCTCGACGTGCTTCTCAAAAACACCAAAAAGCCTCTTATGTTAAAGGCATTGTTCTTAGTGGGAGTAAATTCTCACCCATTGACCATGATGTTTGATCTCCGCCTGCAATCGCAGGTGGTAGTGGGCAACCAGGACCGCATCTCCAACCTGCAGGTGATAATCGAAGTACCGCCCTTGTGCCCGGAGCCAGCCCGGGAAGCGCGCCACCCAGTTGCCGGGCGGCTCCCACCGCCGGGAATAGAGGTAGAGCAGATCAAAAGACTCCGGCGGCACGTCGGCGAACTCCTGCGGCGCGAAACCCTGAACCGGAGCGACTCGCAACGGCCTCCGCACATAGCCCAGGAAAGGCTGGGTGAGTTCATCGGTGGCCGGCCAGGCCGTCAAAATCCGCGGCTGGCCCGGCTGGGTTTCCAGAATGCGCGCTGCCTGCTCGTGCAGCCGGATGAAGTCCGCGTACGCGAGGTTGTCCTCAAATGGAAAGGGGTAGGGCGGGTTGATGAACCACGCCCATACAAAGCAGGCTGCGGTTGCCGCCAAAATAAGCCGGGCCGGAAAGCGCGGCAAGCGCATCACCAGGGCCACCGCGACGAGGTAGAACAAGGGCAGGACCGGAAGGAGATACCTTGGCAGAATTGCGCCGCCCACCAGGCTCAACAGGAGCAGATAGATGGCCACCAGCCCGACGCTCAGAAAAATGAAGGGTCGCCAGAGGGAAGGCGGGACATGGGACACGGGATACGGGACACGGGAATCGAAATTCGAAGATCGAAATTCGAAAATCGCGGCCGACTTCGAATTTCGAGTTTCGAGTTTCGAGTTTCGAATTTCGCGTTTCCGCCACCACCATCCCCCCAGCGCACACGCGGTAAGCAGCCAATTGAATCCACCGATAAAGAGCTCATAAGCGCGCCGCAACAGGCTCCAGAAAATGCGCACTGGGGCAAGAGTGGAATACAAGTTGTAGCTGAGATACTCGCGGTTGCCTGTCCAGTAGCCCGTTGCGTGGTGGTAGTAAAACGCCCAGGCGGCAAGCGGGATGAGGGGCGCCACGAGCGCCCCCCACGCGGCAAGTGGGCCGAGGGGGGGCACGTGCGCGGCCCCGGCGGAGAGAGGAACCAACCGGCCGGTCGCAAACCCGCGCTTCCTCCGCCACGCATAGAGCCACGCGACAGGCAGTAGAACCACGGCGGTTTCCTTACTGAGAACGGCCAAGGAAGCTGCCAGCGCGAACCGCCAGCGTTGATCGCCGAGCAGAAATAGAACCGCCAGGGTGGTGAAAAGTGCGGCGGTAAGATCCAGGTGGGCAAGGGTGCTTTGCGCAAAGAAGAGCGGCGAAAGGGCCAGGAGCAACGCGCTCCAGGCGGCGATTTCACGGCCAGCCACGCGACGCCCCAACCCGTAGAGCGATGTGACCGTCGCTGCCGCGATCAGGGTCATGGCGGCGCGCGCTGTTAATTCCGAATACCCAAAAAGGCGCCATGCGAGGCCGAGATAGATCATGACGAGCGGCGTGTGCCCTACCGGCAAGGTGGTTTTTGGGATCAGCAGCCATGAGCGATAGAAATCCACCGCCGCCGGAATGTAATACCCCGCCTCGTCCCAAAAGTAAGGCAGCCGTAGCAGCGGCAGGTGCAGTAGGAGCAGGGCGGCAAAGGTCGCGAGAAAAGCGAACAAGGCCTTGAATGAGAACTGCATGAGGTAGGTAATGTAACAGCAGATGGGTAGCTGGGGGGCGAGATTTTTCCGTGTCTGAACGGTGCAGGGCAAGGGGCCGGTTCGGCGGTGAAATAACCAGTGGCCAAAACCGTAAAGATCGCTGCGTGAGTGTTGCGCTACTTTCCCAAGCCGATAGTTTGATGTTTGAAGTCGAATGCGATCCGCGTAAATCCCAGGGAGCTAATTCCCAGCAAGCCGTCAAAATCGACCCGGGCATCAGACAGGATATCCATGAAATACGCCGTGAGGTTTCCCATTTCTCTTCGGCCCAGACGCGCCTCTGCCAATTGCACTCTCCGGGTGCGAAACGCGCCGCCCAGGGTGGCCGTGGTTTCCTGACCCAAAACGGGGAGAGCCGCCAGCCGTCCTCTCACGCGGTTTCCGAACAGCATCAGGTTTTTTGCCCCCGTATCCACCATCAAGCGCAACGGTTGGCCTTGTACTTCCATCTTCACAAACACGGAGCCAGGGCCCGTTTGGAACGGAACCACCAACTCTGGCGAGGGGGATGGATCCCCCGAACGTCCAAAGGAGATTTTCTTCGCTTCATAGTTGATGCAGAAGTCGCTGGAGCCCAACACGTCGAGTCCGATTATGGCATCAACACGCACCCCGAGACCTCTTTCGACGAAGGACAAGTCATCCACCAGCACGTGGAGAGACTCCGTGCGAATCGGCCCCAACTCCACGCTGGGCACCACCACTCCCTGCGTTTCCAGATTCTGGTTGTAGACATAAACCCGTTCTTTGGCTCCGACCAGCCGCAGCTTGTGGGCAATCCTCCGATCCACGATGCTGGGTACGGCTCCCGTGTCAATCAGAAATCTGAGTTTCTCCAATCCTCCAATCGATCCCCGAACCACGACCGTGTAACCGCGGTACAGCTTAAATGTCAGAGCATCTCCCTTACCCGGGTTTTCCCCCTCTCTTACTCCTCCCATGGCAAGTAATTCCATGAGGAGCATCGTTCCCACTATTTCCAACCCGGGTCGCCTCATACGCTTACCTCTTGAAAGAGGTATCGGCAATTCGATCCCAGGGGTGAGATTAAATCTGTCTTACGCCCTCGATGATCTTGCCCAAACGGGGCGGGGAAGGCGAACTTTTCCGCTGCGGTTGCCGCTATCTACTTTTGTTTTCTGTAAGATTAGGGGAAAATAAGGTAAGCCTTGTTTTTTCAACTAGATACCAGGTTTGCGATGTTCCTGTTTTCGATTGACCCATTGTTTTCAATAGGTTCTAGGCTTCGCTCGGGATCGAGCATGGCCTGTCTCGCCCGTCGCCGCCGCATTCGCTCAGTATAAGCCCGGTCATCCATCTCCATCTCGAAGTGAACGTCAATGAGGTCCGCATATACGGGGTGGCAGGATTGCTCCGGCGTCAGCATGTTGCATACGGTTGTCGCCACCGGGGTGCCGGGAGGAGCCTCAAACAAACAGAGCCAGAACTGGCGGTAAGCGGGCGAGCAGCACCCGTGCCGCAGGCCGTTCAATCGGGATTGGGCCTTGCCGCGGGCGGTGCGCGGGCCGGTGGATTGCTGCGCGTTGCGGCGGTTGGCGGCCCGGCGGGCCGGAGTGATGACGCGGGGTTTCAGCAGGGACATGGCGTCACCTCATACTAACCTACCCTCATAGTATACAGCATAGCCTAAGTTTTTGTCAAGAGATATTTTTTTGGGGATATTTTTTGGGGGCCGCATCCCCCCAGAGATTTCACCTCGAGGCACCGAGCGGCCTGTAGCGGCGGTTTACCCCGCCATTTTCGCGGCGGCTGTACGCCGCCGCATGGCGAGGTAAACTTGTCCCTACGTCAATTTCCAGCTTGACACGGGCTTCGCAGAATGCGAAGATTGCCCATGCGGATCGTCAGCCGCAAGGCCATTCGAGAAGCGACCGCCAAGCACAGCGAGTGGGCGGCATCCCTGAATGCATGGTACAAAGTAACCAAAAATGCAGACTGGAAGAACTTCGCCGACGTTCGGATGGCATGGAAAAATTCAGATGTGGTCGGACGCTATGTGGTTTTCGACATCAGCCACAACCGCTGTCGGTTGATCGCGACGATCAAATACTCGTGGAGAATGGTCTATATCCGACGCATTTTGAGCCACGCTGAATACGACGGGAAGGAGTGGCAACGATCATGATCGCCGTATCCGAAAAATACGCGCTGCCGGTGAGCGCGCCCATGCCGATTTCGTCCCAGCGCCAGCACCAAGAGTACCTGTCCGTCTTAGATACACTGGCTAGCAAAGATCACCCCACGAGTGAAGAAGAGAAGTATGCGGAAGTTCTGATGACGTTAATTGAAGCTTACGAAGAAGAGCATTATTCCATTCCTGACGCTTCCGCCGTGGACGTCCTTCGAACCTTAATGGAAGCCCATGACCTCCGTCAGAAGGACCTGGTCCCCATCTTTGGAACTGAAAGTATCGTATCTGAAATCCTGCACCGAAAACGTGACCTCAACAAAGCCCACATCGAGAAATTGAGCAAACGATTCGCCGTTTCTCCCGCGGTGTTTTTCCCCGGATCAGGGTAGCAGGTGGCGGCGGGGAGCTATCCCGCGGGTAGAGATGGGATTTGATATCGGGGTCCTAAGTCGGCAGCCGGTTCAGAGATATCGGTCGCAGAACTGCCGAGGCCGCTCGCCCACCACGTCATACGCGGACTAATCCTCGACTCGAGTCTCCTCATCGCCGGCGAGCGCCAAGGCTAACGTATTTGGGATATACGCTTCACTTTGGTTATGCTGTCGGCACCCTGAACCCTCGGCAATTCCAGCTCATTCCATGTCGCACGTGCCCTTCGCTGGTCTTTTCTTGACTTGGCGTCGAGCCACCTCATAGAATTGTACGTTTGACCGAATCACGGAACCGTCCGCACTGATGCCCATACGCCTTTATAATACGTTAACTCGCCAGGTCGAAGACTTCAAGCCGCTCGAGGACAACACGGTTCGGATGTACACCTGCGGGCCCACGGTTTACGACTTCGCCCACATCGGTAACTACCGCACCTTCCTTTTTCAGGATGTTCTGCGCCGCTACTTGAAGTACGCAGGTTACGAGCTTCGGCACGTGGTCAACCTCACGGACGTTGATGACAACACCATCCGCAATTCCCAGGCGGCGGGGATGCCGCTCCGCGCTTATACCGACCAGTACATCGAGGCTTTTCTGGTCGATCGCCAACTCCTGAACATGGAGGATCCGGAGTTCCTGGTGCGCGCCACGGACTGCATTCCGGAAATGGTGAAGCTCATCCAGACGCTCGTCGATAAAGGATTTGCTTACCCGAGCGAAGGGTCGATCTACTACAAGGTCGCCGCCTTCCCGCCCTACGGCCAATTAACCCACGTGGATTTTTCCGGGGTGCGCGCGGGGGCCCGCGTGGACACGGACAAATACGATAAGGAGAATGCCCGCGACTTCGTGCTGTGGAAGGCGGCGAAAGAAGGCGAGCCCTTCTGGGAAACGCCCTTTGGCCCCGGCCGGCCCGGCTGGCACATTGAGTGCTCCGCCATGTCGATGAAATACCTGGGGGATACTTTCGACATCCACTCCGGCGGCAGCGACCTGATCTTTCCCCATCACGAGAACGAAATCGCGCAGAGTGAAGCCGCCACCGGCAATCTTTTCGTGAAGGTGTGGATGCACGCCGAGCACCTGATCGTTAACGGTGAGAAGATGTCGAAATCTCTCGGCAACTTCTACACGCTTCGCGACCTGATCAACAAGGGCTACAAGCCCTCGGCAATCCGCTATCTGCTGACTTCGGTGCCCCACCGCAAACCCCTCAATTTCAGTTTTGACGGACTGCACCAGGCGCAGCAGTCCATCGACCGGTTGCGAAATTTCCATTTCCGCCTGAGCAAGGAGAAATTCCCCGCGGGAGAGAGCACTGCCTTGCAAATTCGCGCGCAAGAGGCGCGGCAGAAGTTTGAAGCGGCGCTTGATGACAACCTGAACACGGCGGAAGCGCTGGGCGCGATTTTCGATATGGTTCGTGACGGTAACACGGCGATGGACCGGGGGGAATTCCGCGACGGAGACCGCGGCCCCTTTCTCGACACCCTCCGGCGCTGGGACCGGATTTTCGCAGTGCTCGATGATGACGACCACGCCAAGCTGGTGAAGTTTGGGTTCGTCAAACCCTCGGCGATAACAGCAGATTCCCCCGTGGTTACGGACGCGGATACGGTAATGCAGGGAACGGGCAACGGCCAACCGGTCTCGGGACTTCGCGAAACCCTGAGTGATGAAGAGATTGAAAAATTGATTGCGGAGCGCGCCGCCGCCCGGCGTGGGGGCGACTACGCCCGCTCCGATGAGATTCGAGCCAACTTGCTCAAGGCCGGTGTTATACTGGACGATACGAAAGCTGGGGCGCGTTGGAAGCGAAAGTAATTATGCGGAATCTGCGAATCAGTCTTCCGTTATTGGCTCGGCCCAACCTTTTTGGGGGCGATTAATCCTCTCCGCTAACTCCTCACTGAAGGATCCCGAAACGAGCGCCAAAGCTGCCTTAAAGCAGCGGAGAGGGGAAATTTAATGGAAACCAAACTGCCGCACATTTCGACGCCGCTTCCCGGGCCTGAGGCCCAGAAAATTTTGGCGCTCGACAAGCAATACGTTTCGCCTTCCTACACCCGCGACTATCCGTTGGTGGCCAAGCGCGGCCAGGGCGCCATCATCGAGGATGTTGATGGCAACCTGTTTTTGGATTTTTCCGCCGGAATTGCCGTGGTCTCAACCGGGCATTGCCACCCCGATGTGGTGCGGGCGATCCAGAAGCAGGCCGAGACCCTGATCCATATGTCGGGGACGGATTTCTACTACCCGTTGCTGGCGCAATTGGCGGAAAAGATGGCCCGCATCACCCCGGGAACATTTCCCAAGCGCGTCGCCTTTGGCAATTCCGGCACCGAAGCCATGGAAGCGGCCATGAAAATTGCGCGCTACCACACCAAACGCCATCGGTTCATTGCTTTTCTCGGCGCGTTCCATGGACGGACCTTGGGGGCGCTTTCGCTTACCGCCAGCAAGGCGGTTCAGCGGCGCGGGTTCGGCCCACTGCTCGCCGGGGTCACCCACGTGCCGTACGCTAATCCCTATCGCTGCCCGCAAGGGCACCGGGCGCCGGACTGCGTGTGCGATTGCGTGTGCTCCGACCTGCTCGAACGGCAAATCTTCAAGACGGCGGTGCCGCCCGAGGAAGTAGCGGCCATCGTGGTGGAGCCAATTCAGGGTGAAGGCGGCTACATCATTCCCCCTCCCCGGTTTCTCGACCATCTGCGCCAACTGTGCGACAAGTACGGCATGCTTCTGATTTTTGACGAAGTTCAGTGCGGCATGGGGCGGACGGGGAAAATGTGGGCTTGCGACCACGTCGGCGTGGTGCCCGACATTCTGATAACGGCCAAGGGCATTGCCTCCGGCTTGCCGCTGGGCGTCACCGTGGCCCGCGCGGAGCTGATGGATTGGGGGCCGGGCGCACACGCTTCGACCTTTGGAGGCAATCCCGTCGCCTGCGCGGCGGCGCTGGAAACCATCCGCCTATTGGAAGAGAAGTACATCGCCAATGCGGCGCGTATGGGCGAGTACATCATGGGAAGAATCGCCGATTGGCCGCACAAGCATCGAATCGTCGGCCAGGTACGGGGCCGCGGGTTAATGATTGGTATCGAGCTGGTCAAGAGCCAGGATTTGCGCGAGCCCCATCTGGAAGCGCGCCATCGGGTGATCGAACGGGCGTTCGAGCTCGGCTTACTCCTCTTGGGCTGCGGCGAGAGCACCATCCGGCTGATGCCGCCCTTGGTGATCGATCGCGAGCAGGCGGATTTTGCCGTCGATACGCTGGATCGCTGCATCGCGGAAGTGGAACACTAGTGAGCATTCTAGCGCAGCTCATGTATCAAGCGTTGGTCTGGAAGGAACGCCAACGCGCGCGCTTTGCCACTCACGCCGCGCCCGCCCCCGCGAGCGAAGCCGAGCATTTGAAAATCGGCGCGCGGGGCGAGAATCTGGCGTATTGGTACCTGCGCCAGGCCGGTTACACCATTGTGGCGCGAAATCGCCACGCCCGCTCCGGTGCGGGAGAGCTTGACTTGGTTGGTTGGGACGGCCCGGTGTTGTCGTTTGTGGAGGTAAAAACCCGGACCACCGCGGACGCGGGCCCCCCGGAGGCGGCAGTTTCCAAAGCGAAACAGAAGCGCATTGCCAGGGCTGCCACCGAGTACCTCCGCCGCCAGCGCCGCAAGCCCTTGAGCTACCGGTTCGACATCGCGAGTGTCGCTTGGAATCCTGAGGCAGGCCTACAGGTTCGGCTGATCAAGGATGCTTTTAAGGCGTAGAAAGGAAGCCGACAGCTTACAGCCGACAGCTTTCAGTTAATGTGAGGTGTGAGCCGTCAGCTTCAAAGCGCAAAAAGAAAGCCCAAAGCTTACAGGTACTGTTAGCTATAAGCTGTGAGCTGTCAGCTTTTAAGGAGTATCGACCTTGCCTGAACTGAGAAAAGACGCCGTTACCGGCCGTTGGGTCATCATCGCCACGGACCGAGCCAAGCGGCCGACGGATTTTGTCCGTGATAAGGTGCAGATTCGCGGCTCGGGTTTCTGCCCGTTCTGTTATGGCAATGAATCCAAGACCCCGCCGGAAATTCTCGCATATCGCAGCGACGGCAGCAGCCCCAATTCTCCAGGCTGGTCGCTGCGTGTGGTGGCGAACAAGTTTCCCGCCCTGGGGATTGAAGGCTCACTCAATCGGCAGGGAGAAGGCCTGTACGACAAGATGAATGGCATTGGCGCCCACGAGGTCATCATTGAAACGCCCAAGCACGAGCTGACCTTAGCCACCCTGCCGGTGCGCCAGGTGGAAGATGTGCTCTGGGCTTATCGTGACCGCATTATCGACCTGAAGAAGGACCGCCGCTTCAAGTACATCCTGATTTTCAAAAACCATGGCGACGCCGCCGGCGCTTCGCTGGAACACACCCATTCCCAACTGATTGCGTTGCCGGTGGTTCCCAAGCGTGTGACCGAGGAAGTGGAAGGCGCGCGCGAACACTATAACTTCAAGGAGCGTTGTATTTTTTGCGACATCATCCGGCAGGAAACCGAAAGCAAGATCCGGCTGATTTCTGAGAACGATGGGTTTCTGGCCATAGCCCCCTTCGCCTCACGATTCCCTTTCGAAATATGGATTATTCCCAAAATGCACCAGTGCGCGTTCGAGGAATCCCAAAAGCGCGAGTTCGAGCAGCTCGCTCCCATGCTGAAGGACATGCTCGCGCGTTTGGACCGCGTGCTGGATTTTCCCGCATATAACTATATCGTTCACACCTCACCGATTGGGGAACCTGCCCAAGACTATTATCACTGGCACATGGAGATCATGCCCAAACTCACCAAGGTGGCCGGGTTCGAGTGGGGCACGGGTTTCTACATCAATCCGACCCCGCCGGAAGAGGCGGCAAAATTCTTGCGCGAAGCTACCGTTCCCGTCGAACCGAAATGAAGGGCAGGAGTCAGGAGACAGAAGACAGGAGTCAGAAGGCCGTTCGTCCTGTTCCGGCTCCTGACTCCTGGCTCCTCACTCCTCGCACGAACATGGAAATCCAAGTGGAATGTTATGCCGGATACCGGGCGGACGAACGGCCGCTGCGCTTTGCCTTTATGGGCAAGGCGGGCGCGCCAAAGTATGAAGTCAATGAAGTCCTGGACCAGTGGTATGGTGTGGGATACCAGTGCTTCAAGGTCCGAGCCGATGATGGCAACATATATATTCTTCGCCATCAGGAGAGCGAAGACTGCTGGCGCCTCGATTCTTTTCGCCGCACCTGAGAAGAACAGTGACAAGTGACAAGTGACAGGTGACAAGCAAGAAAGAAGACCCTCGGGAATCCGGTTTCGGAAACGATGGGAGCGCTTGCTCGCCACTTGTCACTTGTCACTGCCTTTCCGACATCGGACCGTCTTTTATGCAGAAGGGCGAGAACATCGTTTCCATTGCGCTGGCCGCCGTCATCTTGTTGGCCGTCCTTGCCGTCCAGCGCAAATGGAATCCTGCCAAACTGAAGGACGTCGCAAGTTCCGCGGAAGATTTTATCCTGACCACTGCGGGTATCGGTGGTCAGGTCCCTGACATCGCCGGTTACGAACGGCTCAAAGTCTTCCGCCTGGGCGCCTATCGCGCCGGGCTGTATCGCGCTACCCCCGCACCGTTGATCTTCGCCCCGGGACGGTTCGTCGTTTACGACCATGCGGACCAGCCGGCTTTCGAAATGGAAACCCTCGAAGGCTCCAAAGAGGTTTGGTCAGCTCTCTATGACTTCAACGGGCGCCACGGCCTTCCCCTCCCCGGAGGCCGGACACGCCGCTCCTACACCCGCGACCTGACCGGCAAGGGCATTCCGGATGTCATTGTGGGCCAGTATTCCGGCGGGGGCCACTGTTGCACCGTAGCCACCATTCTGGAACTCGGCAAGGATGCGGTAACGCCGATTGGCCGCATCGAAGGAATCGACGGCTTGCCCTTCGAGGGCCTGGAAATTCGCAAACTCAATAAGGGAACGAATTTGCAGTTCATCGCCCATCGGCCGTATCTGACGGCCTGTGGAACTCACTTTGACGCTGCCGACGTGCCGGCCATTTACGCCTTCGCCGGAGACCGCTTCCAGGACCAAACGATGAAATTCGAAGACTATCTTCAGGAGGTTCTCCGTCAAGATTTAGCAATGTGGCGCCAGGAAAAGAATCGCCGCATGAATCTTCTTCAAACCGTGGCCGTGGATTTTGCCTTGGTCGGCCAGAAGGAAGTGGGAAAACGCTTCTTCGCTCTGAACCTGACGCCATTAATTCCCAGTCTCCAAAGCCACAACGTGGACCCGAATGCCTGCCTCGATGCCCTGGAATCCCTGGTCGATAGCATGCCTGCGGCGGGGCAGTAATCGGGAGATCGGGTGATCCGGTGATCGGGAGAACCAAGCGCCACTGCACATTTGCTCTCGTTTCATCTGATCACCGGATCACCCGTTCACCCGATCACCCGATCATCTGATCATCCGATTAGAGCACCGCCTCCTCCCAGTTCTCCAGAATCTGTTTGATCTTCCCCATGAAGCGTTCCGCCACCGCTCCATCGACCACGCGGTGGTCGTAAGAGATGGAAAGATAGGCCATGTGCCGGATGGCGATCGCATCGTCGCGGACCACCGGGCGCTTTTCAATGGCGCCCACGCCGAGGATGGCCACCTGGGGCTGATTGATGATGGGCAAGCCGAACAATCCGCCGAAACTGCCTGGATTGGTAATTGTGAACGTCCCGCCCTGGACATCATCCACGCTCAAGCGCTTGGAGCGCGCGCGGTCAGCAAGATCCTGCACGGCGCGCGCTACGCCCAGGAAATTCTTCTCGTCCGCGCGCTTGATGACCGGGACAATCAAGCCATTTTCGAGCGCCACCGCGAGGCCGATGTTCACGTCGCGCTTATAAATGATGTTGGTCCCGTCCACAGAAGAATTAATGACCGGCAACTCCTTGATCGCCTCCACCGTAGCGCGGATAAAGAAGGGCGTAAAGGTCAGCTTGATGCCATTGCGCTGTTCGAATTCCTGCTTGTAGCGCTCGCGCGCGGCCACCACACGCGTCATTTCCACTTCCACCACCGTGTAAACGTGCGCGGAGGTGTGCTTGCTCGTCACCATGTGCTCGGCAATCTGCCGGCGCATGGGCGTCATGGGAACAATCTGCGCCGCTCCCGTGAATGCCGCGGCCGGTGCGGTTGTCTGCCCTGCGGGTGCGGGCGCAGCGGCCGGCAGGGGCGGCGCCGAGGGAGCGCCCGCGCGGCGCTGGTCGAGGTAATCCAGAATATCTTTCTTGCTCACCCGGCCTCCTAACCCCGTGCCCTTCACATCGCTCAGATCCACGTTATGCTCCCGGGCGATGCGCCGCACAAGAGGCGACGTGCGGACTTCCCCGGTCTCGCCATTTTCCTGCTCCTCCGACGCCGGCGACGGAACGGCTGTCGGTGCAACAGTGGTCGCCAGGGTGGGTGGCGTCGGAGCGGGCGACTCGGGATGGGGGGCGGTTGCCTCAGCCGGCGCTGAAGCCGCAACCCCGGTGCCGTCGCCATCGATGACGGCCACCACCGTGTTGATCACCACCGTCTCATTTTCCTTCACCAGAATCTGGGTGAGCACGCCGGCGGCGGGGGAGGGAATCTCCGCATCGACCTTGTCGGTGGAAATTTCAAACAGCGGCTCGTCGCGGTCGACGTGTTCACCCACTTTCTTCATCCATTTGGTGATCGTTCCTTCCGCGACACTTTCCCCCATCTGGGGCATGATGACGTTGGTGGGCATGATCTACCTCATTGGGTTATTCTAAAATCTGTCCGTGCTCCGTCGTCAGTTGTCCGTTGCATTGAATTACGTCCAACCGGCATATAATGCGTCTGCCTCGACCTGCACACGCCGGCCAGTGCCATCGCCTTATCGTAGGGCAGCAAGCCGCACAGGTCAACGGCCTCCACCCGTTTCTGATTAGGGACACCACGCCACCTCATTGCCAATTCAGGCTCGCGAGTGTCGTATGCTTCGGCCCGCAGAGCAAGCCAGAGCTTACCATCGTCCCTAGCCAGGGGTTAGGATCCTTGTACCTTTTCGAGTACATCGAATTTTGACGTGAGAGGACCCGGCCGACTTGGACCTATACGCTACGAGGTAGGTATTATCGATACCAGATCGGATCCTTCGAAATGTCATTTTTAGATCATTCAGGTTGTAGTCGGTGAAGGTGAGACCGCCGGTCTTGCTCGCTATCGAATCAGCCACAGTGAGGCCTCTGGAAGTTAACGCTTGCAAGCTAATCGGATATATCGATATCCCCAACTGTTGCGCCGGTCCGATAGCCTCAAACCGGGTGTGCTCGCTTGTATTATCTTCCATATCGGAAATGACAATCAGTGTCTTGTGACTGGACGGGGCGGAAAACTCTTCACTGGACGCCCAGAAAATGGCGTCGTAGAGGGAAGTAACACCCTGAAATGGGGGTGGGGCGAGAGCATTGCGAAAGGATGATTTGACTTGCCCGAGGTCTGACGTGAGTGGACACGTTAGAGTGTGAGTTCGCGTGAATGTCGCTACAAAGGCAAGGTCACCGGTGCGCAATAGATCCCCCGCAGGGTCGGCGTCATCCTGCCACTTTAGCGTGCGCAAGGAGCCCGCCGCGCTATTGCTGTTGTCTATCAGGAAGCCTATTTCGGCAGGCGCTTCAGGGGTTCGGCTTATGGATTCAATGGTTTGTTTTTCCTTGCCCTCGTAAAGTTCCAGTTCGTTCTGGCTCAAGTCCGTCAAGGGCATGCCATCATGACCTACCACGAGGACGTGAAGAGTTATTATTCCGTATTGGGGTTGCGTCGTTCCCGGGGTTTGTGCAAGACTGGCGCCAAAAGGAAAAAGGTACACGCAAAGGATCATTGCCACCTGCCTGCTGAACACCTTATCCCTCCTTTCAGTATTGGCCAGCCACAAATCGAAGGCGACGGAGTTGAAGAATCGACAGAGATTTTGTCGGGCTTACGATTTTCAGCCTTCGACCTTCAACCTTTGAGTCTCAACTTTCAAGTCCGGATCTGCAATCACCTTCATGCCAAACACGTCCCCAAAGTGCTCCACCACCCGTTCCGCAACTTCTTCCATCTCCACCGGGTGGCCAAGGAGCTTGGCGAGGGATGTCACTCCCTTCCCATGCAGGCCGCAGGGGACGATCCATTCGAAGTACCGCAGGTCAGTGTTGACGTTCAGCGCGAATCCGTGCGAAGTGATCCAGCGCGAGAGGTGTACGCCCATCGCTACCAGTTTATCGTTTCCTACCCAGACACCGGCCGCGCCCTCGGAGCGTCCGGCTTGAATCCCAAAATCATGTGCCGTACGAATGAAGACTTCCTCCAGTGACCGCATGTACCAGGAAATGTCGCGCCGGTGCTGGGTGAGGTCGAGGATGGGATAACCCACCAGTTGGCCAGGGCCATGGTAGGTCACGTCTCCACCCCGATCGGTATGGAAAACCTGCGCGCCGCGCGAGGCGAGCCATTCGGCGGACACCAGCATGTTTTCCGGACGGGCGTTGCGGCCCAGGGTGTAGACGTGCGGGTGTTCGAGCAGGACAAGCGTATCGGGAATCGCCCCGGCTTTGCGCTGCGCCACCCGCTCCCGCTGCAGCTCCAGCCCCGCCGCGTAATCCACAAGACCGACTTGTTCAACGTGGAGAAGCATGGAGAAAGGTTAAAGGGTAAAGGCTAAAGGACGAAAGTTTTTACCCTTTACCCTTTAAACTTTATCCTTTTCTTCCGACCTGACACCCGGCACCTGGCACCTAAATATGTATCGCCCAATCCACGGCCGCGTGCGCGGCTTCTCCCATGGCTTCCGCCAGCGTCGGGTGCGCGTGGATGGTATGCGCGATGTCGTCAACCGTGCCTTCCAGGCGCATGGCCATGACCGCTTCGGCGATGGTCTCCGTGGCGCGCGGCCCGATGATGTGCACGCCCAGAATCTCACCGTATTTTTCATCGCTGACCACTTTCACGAAGCCCTCGCGCACGCCCAGGATGGTGGCCTTGCTGACCGCCGCGTAGGGAAACTTTCCAACCTTGATCTTGAGACCGGCTTCGCGCGCCTGCCGCTCGGTCATGCCCACGCTGGCGACCTCCGGCTCGGTATACGTGCAATTCGGAATCTGCCGATGATTGATCGGTTCGGCGTGCTTGTCGGCCGCATGGGTGACCGCCACGATGCCTTCCATCGAGGCCACGTGGGCAAGCAGCGGGCTGTTGGCCACGATGTCGCCGATGGCGTAAACGCCCGGCTCGTCGGTCTGCATGAAGCCGTTGGTCTTCACGAAGCCGCGCTCGATCTGCACGCGGGTTTTTTCCAGACCAATGTTCGCGGTGTTGGGAGCGCGGCCCACGGCCACCAGGCAAGTCTCCGCTTCCACCGTCTGCGGTTTCGCGTCGCCCACCGTGTATTCCACCGTGATGCCATTTGCAGTTTTGGTAACTCTCGTAACCTTGGCCTGCGTCTGAATGGCGATTCCCTGGTGCTTGAGCGACTTCTCGAGCTCGGCGGAAATCTCCTCGTCTTCCAGCGGCACGGCGCGCGGCAGCATTTCCAGCACGGTGACCTTGGTCCCAAAGCGTTGGAAGATGGAAGCGAATTCCACCCCCACCGCGCCCGCGCCAATTATGACCATCGACTTCGGAATCGCCGGCAGGCTCAGAATCTCCTTGTTGGTGAGAAGCGTTGTGCCGTCCGGCTGGAGGCCCGGCAACATGCGCGCTTCCGAGCCCGTGGCCAGCACGATATTCTTGGCGGTAACATCCTGCGACGCGCCCTTTGGGTCGGTTACGCTGATCTTACCCGGGCCGGAAATCTTCGCGAAACCCCGGATCAACTCGGCCTTGTTCTTCTTAAGCAGGAACTCCACACCCTTCGTCAGCTTGGTGACAACCTTGGTTTTGCGCGCCAGGATCGCCTGCCAGTCGAGAGAGAATTCCTTCGCAACAATGCCGAATTCTTTGGCGTTTTTGAAGTAATCCAAAACGTCCGCGTTCAGCAGCAGGTCCTTGGTGGGGATGCAGCCTACTTGCAAGCACGTTCCGCCAACCTTGTCGTCCTTCTCAACGATCGCCGTTTTCAGGCCCAACTGGCCGGCGCGGATCGCCGCCACGTATCCGCCCGGGCCGCTGCCAACCACTACCAGGTCGTACTGGGGAGTTTCTGCCAAGGCCACACCTCCAAATGAAGTCGCGCGTCTCTACGATTTTGAATGTTCAGAACCGCCAACCGTCATCTTATATGATGAAAAATGGCCGCACAAGGACGAGCATAAGCCTTTTGAAGCCCGGGGTTCGTTCTTCAGCGCTCCAATCAGGTCAATAGCCCGACGATTCTTGTCAAAGGCGTATATTTTCGTGTCAAATGCCGTCATTCGTGCAAAAATGTCGTCTTTCTACTCGGTAAAATTGTCTCTTTTTTTCATATACATTCCGGCTTCGTTCGTCATCTTTTAACTTCTTTTTTTCCCGGCTCACTCCCAACGAGAACCCTGAATGTTATAGAAAAACAAACAACTTATCGCCACGGCCCTTGAATGTTATCGAAACGAAAGGAGAAAGCGGTTTATCGCGACGCCGGACGCAAGATCGGATCATCGAACCATCGGCTCATCGGGTCATTGAAAACCAACCCCATGATTACCCGATGTCCCGATTCCAAACTTGACAGCCTGTGCGGGGGTGCCGATAATCCCAAAGTTGTGGCACGCGTCTCCGCCGCATCGCATCTGCGGCTCACCAGGAGTGAGTTGCTCCTGGCGCCGGGACCCTGGAACCGGATGGATATTGCCGCAACCGACGACCCGCACGACCGTCATTCTTGGTGCGCGAGGCTTCAACCCATGATTCGCATTCCAAAGACCAGTTGCCTGCTCTTCTTGGCCATTCTTCTGGCCTCTGCCATCCTGGTGGGCGCCGATGAAACGGTGAAGTTCCAAAAACAGGCGAATTCCGTCGAAGTGCTCATCGGCGGTAAGGCCTTCACCACATACTACTTTGGCCCGGATTCGCCCAAGCCCTATCTGCACCCCTTGCGCTCGGCGCAAGGCACCGTGGTGACGCGCGGATTCCCCATGCGCACGGATATCCCCGGCGAGGTCCGCGACCACCCGCACCATCGCGCCATGTTTTTCGCTCACGGCAATATTAATGGAGTGGATTTCTGGGGCGAGGGTCCACCCAACACGGCGGCGCAAACCGCCAAGGGCGTGTACTACCCGGCCAGCGGGGAATTGCCCACCGGGCGAACCGTCTTCCGCAAGCTCGATGAGGCGAAGATCCACGGCCCGCGCGGCACCTTGAAGGCGGAGTTCGAGCTGGTGGGCCCGGACGGCAAAGCCATGGGCAGTGAAAGTCAGGAATACACTTTCTCGGGCGACGCCACCACGCGCGTCATTGACTGCGCCTTCACCCTGACGGCCGATCAAGGCGCCCCGCTAAAAATGGGAGACACCAAAGAGGGAACGTTTGCCATCCGCGTCGTCAATGGGCTCTCGAAACCCGGCGTTAAGATGCTGAACTCGGAAGGCAAGGTGGGAGAAGCCCAGATCTGGGGCAAGCGCGCCGACTGGGTGGATTACTCGGGCGAAGTGGATGGCGAATCCCTGGGCATCGCGATTTTCGATAATCCCGCCAACATCAAGCACCCTACGTATTGGCACGCGCGCGATTACGGGCTGTTCGCGGTCAATCCCTTTGGCGAACACGACTTTTATAACGACCCCAAGCGCGACGGCAGCGTCACCATCGCCGCGGGCCAATCGCTCACCTTCCGCTACCGCGTGCTGATCCACCACGGCGACGCAGCCGAGGCCCAAATTGCTGAGGCCTACAGCCGTTACGAGGGAGGAAAGTAAAAACAGTGGTTAGTGGCGAGTGGCTAGCGACCAGCTACTGCCCGCTAGCCACTAACCCCTAGCCACTCGCCACTGCTCTTTTGAGGTCATCATGGATCGGTTTATTAAAGCCCGCAAAAATGGCAAGTTCCAGCAAATCGTCGCGCCCGGCACCATGCGGTTCCTTGACTTCGCCACCTTGCAACTGGAAAAGGGTGGATGCCACTCTTTACAGACGGGCGCTCGCGAATACGTACTCGATATTTTTTCCGGCGCCGTAACCCTGGTGATTAGCACCGTCGGGCGCAGCAAGGAGATCTTCGGCCGGATTGGAAAACGCGCCGACGTGTTCTCCGGACCGCCGGTGATGAGTTACATCCCTCCCCAATCGCAACTGGAAATCAAAGCGGACTTGGCGGCGAGTTTGGGAATTTTCTCCGCTCCCTCGAGCGCCCATGTCCCAGCCGCGCTGCTGGAAGGGTCTACGGTGGTCACCCAGCAAGTGGGCCGCGACAACTGGCAGCGGACCGTCTACTCGGCATTGGGTGAAAACGTACCGGCGGAGCGCCTGCTGGCCGGCGAGACGCTGAACCCTCCCGGCAACTGGTCGAGTTTTCCGCCGCACAAGCATGATCGGTCCAACCCGCCGCAAGAAGCCGTGATGGAGGAAATTTACTACTTCCGCGTCAAGCCCCCGCAGGGTTTCGGATTTATCTGGACCCACACCGCACCCGACGACCCGGCGGGCTTCTCCGATGTTTTTGTGGTCGAGGACGGCGACACTGTGCTGTTGCCGAAGGGTTATCACCCCGTCGTGGGCGCTCCCGGCTACGAACTGCAATACACCTGGGTGCTCGCGGGTGAAGAACGGCGCTATGGCGCGTGGGCTGAAGACCCGCAACACGCCTGGGTGTTGAACCCATGACGAGGTCCGCCGCCGCGTCCACGCGCGCAAATTCCCGGTCACGCCGGGACCGCTCAGGACGCATTCACTCCTAAGGAGACTCGTGCCCATCACCTCCCCGGATTCCGACCCTGCGGCCGGCACTTCTCCCCGCCCGGCCGTGGCAGGTGGGTTCCAAATTCCCAATCTTCGCTGGGCGATCTGTGGACTCTTGTTCTTCGGCACCCTCGTCAACTACATCGACCGCGGCACCATCGCCATCCTCGCCCATTATCTCCAGGGACTCTTTCAGTGGAAGGAAAGCGACTACGGATGGATTGTCTTTTCCTTCCAATTTGCTTACGCCATCATGATGTTGGGATTCGGCGGCATCATCGACCGGCTGGGGACGCGCGTGGGCTACGCGCTGTCCATGGCCTGGTGGTCGCTGGCAGCAATGGCGCATGCTCTGGCGCGGGGAGTGGGGTCCTTTGCCGCGGCGCGCTTCCTACTGGGGGCGGGGGAGGCCGGCAACTTCCCCGCTTCCATCAAGGCGATCGCGGAATGGTTTCCCCGGCGGGAGCGCGCCCTGGCCACCGGAATGTTCAACTCCGCGACGGCGGTGGGGACGGTCGTCGCCTACCCCCTCGTGGGTTGGCTCTTCCTCAAATGGGGCTGGCAGGCCGCCTTTATCGGTACGGGGGCGCTGGGTTTGGTGTGCCTGGCGGCCTGGCTGGCGCTCTACCGCTCGACCCGGCGCCACCCCTGGCTGACGCCGAAAGAACGCGCCCACATTGAGACTCAAGACGCCGGAGAGGAGGACGGGCCGGGAGAAACCCTACCGTGGCGGAAGATTCTCTCGAGCCGGAAGGCTTGGGGTTTCACGCTTGCCAAGTTCATGACCGACCCCATCTGGTGGTTCTTTATCTTTTGGCTGCCCAAGTACTTTATCGAAGTGCGCCACTTTTCGATTGCCGCCCTCTCGCTCTTCGGAATCGTTCCGTGGATCGCGGCCGTGCCGGGCTCGATTGCGGGGGGATGGCTCTCCGGATTTCTGCTGGCGCGGGGGAGTTCTTTGACCTTCGCGCGCAAGACCGCGCTTTTGACGTGCGCCCTCATGATGCCCGCCGGCATCCTGGCGGTCTTCGCCCCCAGTCCCTGGTGGGCGCTGGCCTTCATCTCCGTCGCCACCGCCGCGCACCAAGGCTGGTCGGCCAACGTTTACACGCTGGCGTCGGACATGTTTCGAAAAAAGGACGTGGGGTCAGTGGTAGGCTTGGGCGGCGCCGCCGGCGCCGTGGGAGGTATGATCATCGCGCCGGTAGCGGGTTACACCTTGCAGTGGTTCCATACTTATGTTCCGCTCTTCATCATTGCCGGGGTTATGCACCCGCTGGCCATGGTGGTGGTCCACTGTCTGCTGCCGCGCATCGAGCCGGCTACTTTCCCTGCTTCGGCCCACTCGTGAGACGGCTGCGCCGTGTGTTTCAAGCCGAGGCTTCACGAAATCGGTGTTCAGCGCTCGCCACGTGGGCTCGCACAAACCGCAATAAATCCGCGGGGGGGACCGGCTTTTCCAGGTAGTCGATAGCGCCCATTTGCATGGCTTCGAGATAGCATGGCATTTCGATACAACGCGTCAGGACCAAAACGGGCAGGTGGCGGTTCAACTGCATGGCGCGGTCCAACACCCTCCGCCCCTCAAAGGCCTGGGTACCCTGGCTCACCATTACGAAGTCAAAGGTCTCCGTCTCCAGGCATTGAAGGCCCGCTTCAAAGGACGTGCAGGCGAAGACTTCGAATCCCTGGCCTTCCAGGATCAGACGCAGGATCCTCAAGTCGCCTGCCTCCTCATCGACGAGGAGGACCTTGGTAACTCGAGTTGTAAACTCGGTCCCTCGTGGTGTAAGAACGTTGCTAGACATGGGAGTTCTCCATGACAATGAATCGACCCCGTATCCCAATCGAGTTGATCGATCGCCCGGTCCGACGGGGAGAAGGGTCTCCCTCCCCGCTTTTAATCCGAGGAATCTGATCAACCTGAGTTACTTCACAAATTTCACTAAGCGTGAGGGAAGCATGGTCGCCCCCTGGGTATGGGAAGAAAGAGCCTGCCACGGGGGGGAAAGAGCATCAGCGCAGCAGGTTAAATAAGAGCCGTGAACCCACCCAGGAGTAGCCTCCGATCTCTGCCACCCAGCAACGGCGTGGCTGACTGAAAGCCGCGGGGCATGCGCGAGCGGTTAATGAAGTCGATGAGCAGTTCCGGATCTTTAAAATTCGCTCCGAATGAATCTGCGTCGAACTACCGGGGAGCCCGTGGGGTAGGGCCGTTTTCACTGCAATCGTACGGGGCGGACCCCACCCCGCTAATTTCGCACGAATTATTCTAAACGCAGAGCATAAAATACCCCCAGAGCGTAATCTCTCGGTACTTATTTGTCAAGATGTTTTTGCAGTGTTAATCATAAAGTCTTTTTCCAAACCCTCGGGAATGCAAGAAGCAGATGCTAAAGTCTTATTTATCAATATCCAGGGAGCGATGGTGAAAAATTAAATGGCGGGACATAAAATCTCATCTTTGTTCTTTGTTTGCGCAATCTGTCCACTGAATCCAGGAACTGTTCTGGCCATGCGGTGCCTTTCCTTCATTCCTGTTTACTATTAAGTCAATACTCCAGGGCAAAGGAAGGATGGACTTAACAGCGCCTCCGGCGCCGAGTGGGTGGAACGGGGACAAGCGCCACAGGCGGGTCAACCTCCCAGGGTTACGGGCATTCACCGGAGTCCATTCACTACGCTAGCTACCGGGCCGATTGCCACTCCCGACGCCCCCGGCCGATGAGCCCTTTCGGCTTGGGGCCCTTTTCTTCGCTTGACCTTCCTATAGATTGCGATATGCTGCCCCAACCTTGCGCATCGAGAGAGGGAGATGACTACATCAGGCAATCCGGTCCCGGTCAGGAGCGCTTCCTACGCCGGTCTTTTGGCAATTTCCAGTCTCCGCCGTTGGATGGTGGTCGGACTGCTCTTCGTCGCGTCCTTCATCAACTATCTCGACCGCGCCACGATTTCGGTCGCCTTGCCGCTTATTTCCATCGATTTGCATCTCGGCCCCGAAACCAAGGGGCTGCTGCTCTCCTCATTCTTCTGGTCCTACGCCTTGATGCAGGTCCCGATCGGCTGGTGTGCGGACCGATGGAATCTCCGCTGGCTTTATGCCGGGCTCTTTGCCGTTTGGTCGCTCGCCTGTGGACTGACCGGCTTCGCCGGCAGCCTGCTGGTCCTGATTTTGCTGCGCATCCTGCTGGGCATTGGAGAGTCCATCTATCTCCCCGGCGGAACCAAAATCGTGGGCATGCTTTTCCCTTCCACGGAGCGCGGCTTTCCTTCCGGACTATTCGATAGCGGCACGCGGCTGGGGTTGGCGGTGGGAGCTCCGCTGATCGCGACGCTGATCATGTTCAGCGGTTGGCGCAACATGTTCGCCCTGGTCGGGTTCACGGCCATCATCTGGGTGGCGCCTTGGCTTCTCGTGGCCCCCAAGAATCTGCAAGGTGTGCGAACCGCTCGCGTGCCTCCCGGCTCGCCGCCGGCGCGACGGATTCGCTTCAATGGCAATCTGCTGGGTATTTGCCTGGGATTTTTTTGCTACGACTACTATTGGTACTTGTACGTTACTTGGCTTCCCGATTATCTGGTCACCGTCCGTCACTTGACGCTGGTGCGCGCGGGCTTTTACGCGGCGTTGCCCTATCTGGTTTTCGGCATCTGCCAGGCGTTGGGTGGGTGGCTGACCGACTGGTTCATTCGCTGGGGTGGGGATGAGACCCGCACGCGCAAAACCATGATCACGATTGCATTTCTCTGCGGCCTTCTGCTGATTCCCGCTGCCCGCGCGGATAGCGCCTTTGCCGCTCTCGCCTTCCTCATGGGAGGTTCCCTCGTGGGGCTTGCCGCGGGCAATATATTCGCCATTGTGCAGTGTTGCGCGCCACCCGATGAAGTGGGCATCTGGACTGGTTTTGAAAACCTTGCCGGGAACGTCGGGGGCATCTTGGCGCCCATCCTCACCGGGATTCTGATTGCCCGCACCGGCACCTACCTGCCGGGGTTCGCCCTCGCCGCGGGCGTCCTGGTGGCCGGCCTTCTGGCCTATTGGTTCATCGTCGGAGAACTCCTTCCGATCACGGGGGCCAGGCCGTCCGATTAGATCCTGATAAATTCCTTCTTTCGATACATCCAATAAAGTATTAACCAGACGACGGCAAATGCCGCGCCGGCCTCGACGAATTCCCCCCAACGCCCAATAAGCGGCAGCAGGTTCCCCACAAAGATGTTGCCCACGTGGCGGAAATCAAAGATTTCCGTGGCCACGTAAACCGCAATGGAATTCATGCCGATAACGACCAATCCGAAGGCCCACCGCTGATAGCCCAGCACGTCGATGACCCAATAGAAGAGCGCCAAGGCCATAAAGCTCACGCCGCCGGAAATCAGCACGTAAGAACTTGTCCACATCAGCTTGATCACGGGAAACGACAGGCTCCAGACGAGTCCGCCCACCAGACTTATCGCGCCCGCGGCGAGCAGGCGATAGACCTTGCTCATCGGCGTGCGGCGAGACATCAGCGTCTGCCCGGCCAGCACGCCCAGCAACACGGAGGCGCCGAAGCCCAGGTAGCTCAGGAACCAGGTGTTCTTACCGTAATGCAAGTGGCCAAGGATAAGCTGGTCCACGTAAGTCGGCAGGTTACCTTGCGGGGTCAGAACTCCCGCGCCGACCCCGGGCACGGGGATCAGCATCACCATGGCCCAATAAGCGAGAAGCAAAGCGGCAATGGTGGCCGCATGCCATTTCGGCTTCACCTTCAAGGCCACGATGGTCGCCACCAAATAGCCCGCGGCGAGGCCGTGCAGCACGCTGTAACAGGGACGGAATCGCCACCAATCGAACAGTAGGAGGTTTCCCTGCGTGACCGTTCCCAGGCAGAACATGACGATGGCTCGCCAGACGGCATGGAGCAGCAGTGTGCGGTCACTCTCGCCCTGGGCTCGCCGTTTCGCTACCCCCAGCGGGATGGCCGCCCCCATGATGAACATAAAGAGCGGCCAGATGAGGTCATAGAGATGCAGGCCCTGCCAGGGCACATGGTCGAACTGTTCGAGGAACTTGTCGAAGATAGGCCGCTGGATGACCTTGCCCAGGCCGAATAGGATTGCGGTGCCCCCGGTAATCCAAAACATATCGAAGCCGCGTAGCGCATCGAGCGAGACCAATCTTTGCATGCGCGGCGGCGACGTGGGAAATGCCTCGCCTGCCGGTTGCCGGCGTTCTGATTCAACTTCCGTAGCTCTCAAGGATTCCATAGAACAATCCCGATGAATACATCGAGGTGGCTCGCAGGGCGCGGGCTGACTTCTTAGTCCAAACCGGCCGGGGGAAAGAAAAATACATTTCTCCATGCTTGCCGGCAAGTATGCTCAATTCCCGGCTCTTACGGCGCGGAGAAGATGATCTTCTCATTAGGGTCCAGGAAGGCCAAGGCGGGACCGGAGGGGTTCGTGGTCAGTCCGGCTCGAATCTTCCCTTCCCCATCGTAGAGACCCAGAACCGGGCCATCCGTGGTCACGGCAAGGCCCGCTCGCCGCTTGTCATTCGCATCGTAAAGAGCTATAAGCGGCCCCAAATCCTCGACGCCCAGGGCCAGCCGTGGTTTGCCCTTCGCGTCACGAAAGCAAAGGGTAGGCTCGGCGTCTTGCAGGCCGAGTTTGATTCGCCCCGCTCCTTTTTCGTCGAACAAGGTGAGGTTCGTGCCCTTTGCCGAAGCGCCGAGTTCAACGCGTTGTTCGTCCCCACCTCCATGCACGACGAGTCCGCTCAAGTCTTTCGTTGCATACAACCAGGACTGTGACTTGCCATTTGCATCGAAGAGGACGACCGCCGGCCCGTTCGCGGCCAGGCCGATGGTCAATCTTTTTATTCCCTCCGTGTCAAAGAAGTTCAAACTCGGCCCACTTGGGGTCATGACGAGAACGGCGCCGGTTTTTCCACTTTCGTCCTTGAGGACAAGCTTTTCCGCCTCCACAACGCGAGGCGATTCGCCAACGGCCATCAATAGAAAACCGCCGGCGACCACCGAAAAGACCCGAACGACCTCCTGGGCCAGAATCCCATGCGCCGCCCAAGACGGGTTGGCAATCAATATGATAGCCAGGCACATCGCCGTCATGAGGAGGGCTCTTTTCCCTGGCCCATTCGCCATGAAGGCTTTAAGCGTCTTGTAACCTGCTTTCAGTCGTTGCATGTGGGCTCCTAAGATTCGGGATGGAACAAGAACATTCACCTGCCTGATGTCCATCTTCTTGAGGTCGGCCGGGCTTGGAGGGTTCTGCGAACTCTCGAGGTTGTACATTTTGAAGCGAGGAATGCGTTCCTTAGCGCTCGAAAAGTGACAAGAAAGCCGCCGATTTCAGCAAAAAACCTGTGACTTTGCATAAAATGTCGTTTTGTTATGCAAAAATGTCGCTTTTTTGCCGGGCAAATTGTCGCCGTTTTGTTTGTTTTCATACAGATTCCGGCTTCGATCGTGATTAATTTCTTTTTCCCGACTTCCCCCCGCCACTTTTCCCCCCCCGCCGCCACCATGGAACCTCCCCGGCGCGGGATGATTGGTCCCGCGTCTTCCGCGTCGGTGTGGGCATTCGTCATCTCCCCCGGGCGACATGGGGAGGGTGCCGCCTTCCGCACCCCCTCCCTTCTCTCTAGGCTAACCATGAGCCCAGGTTGCCTGTCAAGAGAATTCTGGGCGGTTTTTCCTGCCGGTAGGAAGAATCGTACAAACTGGCGTCACTTTTCCTGCCGGCAGGAAACCCTGAGTCTCGGGCTGCCGACGTTCAACCCTCTTAGCGCCCCCTCACCCCGGTCGGCGGCGGGGGAAAAATGTAGAAACTCCAGGGTCCTGCGAACTCGCTGCCGGGGCTTTGAGGTATCACTCCAGCAGACCGCGTACGAAACTTTTTCAGCAAAGGACGATCTTCTCCCGGTTCCTGGAAACGCTGCGCGTGGCATTTCGCGTATCCACGACCAGCGGCGCATGGTCCACGATCATCTGATAATCATACGCAGAATGGTCGGTCGCAATGACCACACAATCATGCTGAGAAAGACCCTCCGCGGTCAGGGGAAGTGACCGCATGTGGGAAAAGTCGTAATGGCGCATCCGGTGGAGGGCCGGAATGTAGGGGTCGTTGTAATCCACCACCGCTCCTCTCCTCATGAGCAAATCGATGATCTTAAGAGCCGGGGACTCCCGCACGTCGTCGATATCCTTTTTGTAGGCTACTCCAAGAACGAGGACATGGGACCCTTTCAGGCTTTTTTCATGACGGTTCAGAGCCCCCGCCACCGCTTCCACCACCATATAGGGCATGTTCGTATTGATTTCGCCGGCCAATTCAATGAAGCGCGTCGCGAAATCGAATTCCCGAGCCTTCCAGGAAAGGTAGTACGGATCGAGCGGAATACAGTGCCCGCCAAGGCCCGGGCCGGGGTAAAAAGGCATGAAACCGAAAGGCTTCGTCGAGGCCGCATCGATGACCTCCCAAATGTCCAGACCCATCCGCAGGCAGAGCAACTTCAGTTCGTTCACCAAGGCAATATTGACGCATCGAAAGATGTTTTCGAGCAGCTTGGTCATTTCCGCGGCACGGGTCGAGCTGACGGAAACGATCCTGGGCACGATCTGGGAGTAAAGGTGCTCCGCGGCTCGAAGGCTGGGAGGGTTTAGCCCCCCAATGACCTTCGGAATGCTCCCCAGATTGTATTGCTTGTTGCCGGGATCTTCCCGCTCAGGCGAAAACGCCAGGTAGAAGTCTCCCGCGATGTCTTTGTTTTCCTCCCCGCTCGCAATCGGACAACGCAACCCGCTCCGCTCCAAGATCGGCAAAACCAGTTCGTCGGTGGTGCCGGGGTAAGTCGTGCTTTCCAGAATCACCAACTGTCCGCGCTGAAGATTCCCCCCGATAGCGTGTGCAGTCTGTTCAACATACGTCAGGTCGGGCTCACGCCGGTCATCAAGGGGCGTGGGCACGCAAATCAGAATTGCCTCTACCTCCCGTAACTTGGAGAAGTCGCTGGTGGCAGCGAAATGTTGGCTGCCAACTTGCCGCCTGATTTCTTCTGCCGGGATATGCCGGACATAGCTTTGGCCCGCATTCAGTTTCTCCACCTTGGTGGGATCAGTATCAAAACCCCAGACGAAGTGGCCGCGTTCTGCAAAGCGTAGGATTAGAGGCAATCCTACGTATCCGCACCCGATAACGCCGATTTTGAGATTTGACCCCCTGAAATACTCCGGTGAACGCACTTCGTTTCCCATGTGTCCTCCTGTGCTCCCTCAAACCTCCCATAATATGGAAAAACTGAGTTCCTGTAACTTAAAAAATCAACCTAAATGGTTGCAAACCCCAAATTGGGACATAAAGTCAACTCTCAGTACTATTGGCAGAAATGTCGATCGCAGGACAGGCCTGTTTCTCCGAGATCGTTCGTTTGGGCCATCCGAGGAAAACAGATCGGGAGCACGATCCAAAGCTCGAAAAATCGGCGACCGGCCTCAGTTGCTATGCCCAGTCGGGGGAAGTTAGCGCGCAGATTATTACTTATGCTGTATTTATTTGATTAAAAAGCACTTACAACAGATACTCCAGTGGCCAAAAGGACAGGTGCAGCATCTTGCAGGTAATGTGCACGATGCCCGTCCAAGGGTCAAAAGTTATTTTTAACTGCACTTTTGGAATCAATGAGTTACGGATATTTTTGTTTGGAATATGAATTGCTCTGTTTTACACTGAGCATCTGTGCGTGACATGCCAGGACGCCAGGCAGAAAAAAATGGTGTTCCTGCTGGGGATTTGGTATACTTACCGGTATAGTGCGCGCCACAGAAGAGGGGCCACTCAATGAGGAGTGGGGCTCGTGCTCAATACATTTGCGAAGAGGGCCAAATGAAAAATCATATGTCCGGACGCTGCCAGAGCCAAACCAACCCCAGAACTGCTTTCTGGTGCATGTCGATACTTGCGTTGATCGTCTCTTTGCCAGTCTCAGCGTTTTGCCAAGACCCCGCTAATAATGGACCGTCTAACGTCGCCTATTGGAACGGCGGAAGCGGAACCTGGTTTGGATCCGGGGGTAGTACGAACTGGGTTTGCGAGGTCAGCGGGAGTGAGTACAATTGCGCGCCGCCCAACGACGCCACGTGGACCGTAAAAATTGGCGCGGCGGGCCCGAACCTTGACGGCACCGTCTCCGTGCTTATGAGCACGCCGGCCAGCGCAGGCACATTGCTGATCGGCGATGGAACAAATGGCAACTTGACTGTAACAGGCAATGGCGGGGGCGGCCCCACGCTAACCGCCGGTACCATCGTGGTCGGAGTAACGCACTCCGGTTCCACCGTGAATCCCGATACCATGACCATCAGCAACGGGGGCATTGTAAACGACATCAACGGGTACATCGGGGACCATGGGATAACCGGTAAAGTTTCCCATGGTACAGTCAACGTCACCTCGGGGGCGCAGTGGAATAACTCGGGAGTGCTGGAAGTAGGGCTCAACGGAAATGGCGCGCTGAACATCACAGGAGGGACCGTTACGAGTGTGGTTGGCATCGTGGGAGTTAATGGACCTTCAATGGGGACTGTTACACTGACGGGCGGTAGCTCCACTCTTAGCAGTTCTCAATTTCTCGATGTTGGCCTCTTTGGGAATGGAATACTCACCGTGAACAGTGGGTCAACGGTGATTGCACCCCAGATCCAGATTGGTTCAACCGGGTTGGTGAATTTGATCGGCTCGGGCGGCACACTGGTGGGCAATGTAACCAACAATGGCACGCTCGACCCCATCACAACAGGGAACATCTTAGGGAACTATACGCAGGGCGGAGGTGGAAACACCATTATCGATGTGGCCGGCCTAGGCTCCTATGGCCAACTTGACGTTGCAGGCAACGTCGATCTCGGTGGCACGCTCACCCTCGACTTTACAAATGGGAAGTGGTTCGCGAAAACCGGAACAACATTCGACATCCTAAATACCGGTGGATCTTTCAACGATGCCGGGTTGACCGTGAAGCTCATTGGGTGCTCGGATTGCAACTTCACGGAAACCTTCATGAGTGGAAAACTCTTGATCACCAGTACGACCAACCCGGCTGAGCCTGAAACGTTGGTCTTGCTGGCTGTTTCTTTGATTGCTATGGCTGTGTTCGTCGGGCGCATGAGGCACTCCATACTGCCTGACCTGAGAATATGAAACGGGCCCTTTTTTCGGCTGGTCTCGGCTTTATTGCTGCGCTAATACTGGTGGGGGCTGTGTGGAAGCTGACGTACGGAAAGACCGTCGGCTTCGACACCCCCTACCAAGCAGTAATGTTGGATAATGGACAGGTCTACTTCGGTAGGATTCAGGGAATGTCGAGCGCCTTTCCGGTGCTCACCGAAGTTTACTACGTCCAAGAGCAACTCGATCCGGAAACCAAGAAAGTCAAGAATGTCCTCGTAAGGCGGGGCAGCGAGTGGCATGCGCCGACCCGAATGGTGATGAACGCGCGGCACATCGTTGCGATTGAGCCGGTTTCGCCCGGGTCGACACTTGCGAAACTCATCGAAGACCTGAACCGCAAGAAGTAACCGGACCTGCGGATCAACTCCTCAAAGTCAACTTACCCTCTTGAATGATGCCGTCGGGGTTGTCGCGTGTAGTCCTCCCCACAGCATTCCAGAAGTCGAACGAGGGACTGTACTCACCTGCCGAAATTTCTTCTTAGGACTTGCCAGAGGTTCAATCGATACAACTCAGCTCCCAAATAAGTGCCCAAGGTATTGGTAATAAGATCTGTAGTGCCGGAATACCGGGTCGGCAGGAATGCCTGAAGAGTTTCGATCAAGAAGCTGACGGTAAACCCAAGGAGGATTGTGACCAGCATCGGGCTTTTGGTGCGTCCGGCTCGCGAGAAATAGGCGCAGAAAAGGAATCCCAAGGGAACAAAGCCCGCAATGTTGACGAGCACATCATCCCAGTAGCCCCAATTTGGATAGAATTCCTCCCAGAAGGGGCTTAGGAATTTCTGATCCAAAATCAGATAACGATCCGGAATATACAGGTCGATGCCTAGAGGTACTCGGTTGTGAATGACCCGACCTGCGCGCTCATCAAATAGATAGAGCGCCTCCGGGCGCTGATCCTCAGAAACGTCCGGGCGTCCCATTTCTATCCAAGTCACATAGTGGTGAAAGACCTGAGCCGGAGAGAGCGCTTGGTCATAAAAGGCAAGCCCCCGCAAGAGACCCGACCAGTTATTTTGTTCTCTGGGCGGGCTGGCGATAACGAGCTCGCCGTCAAAATCCTGGGCGAAGAGCGGAAACTTAGGGGTTACTGTCCGGGCCAGGGCGCCATCAATGTAGACTGATTCATGCCCGCCCTTTGAGGTAACCGTTATAAACACTGTCTTTCCCCCACGGAAAATGTCACCAAAATAAAGTCTGGTGGATGGGGTTCGATTGCGCCCGTCGCGAATGTCAGTTTGCATGACAAAGTCGGATTGAGATTGGTGCACCGAAAACTGCCGGGGGCTCCCAGGAACGTAGAAGGCGAAGAGAGCTCCCGAGGTCATGGTAAAATCAGGCTCTAGCCATATCTCAAAGCTGCATGGGGCCCCCACTGGCACCTTCGCAGCCCGGAATTTGCCGGAGCTAAGTGCCGTCCCATAATGACCAAAGTGCACGCCGTTGCTGCCAGCGGACCATGTCACCTGATTCCTGGGAGAGTGAAAGGGCCAGAGCCCTGCCACCAAAATGCCGCCTAAGACCATTCCGCAAGCCGCGCTGAGGAGCCTCTGGTTTATCGCTTCGCAGTTAGTCTGGGGAGTCTTCTTTTGAGCCTCGGGAAGAATGCGGGACCGGCTAAATGTGGCAAGGGAACTGATATAGCCTTGCGTGTAAGGGACCAGCATCGCCATCGCGGCCCCGAGCGTGTCCAATCCGCAATCGCGGAGAGAAGCTGTTCTTCCGGGAGCAAACATTTGGTGAAATTCATCCGTAAGGGAATAGACTGCGGCTCCTAAAATGGAAAGGACTGCCCGCTGTGGTCGCCAGAACGCCCGGCCCTTTTCGCCCGGAGGACCGTAAAGAAAAAGAGCGAAGATGGCGTATTCAACTAAATGGGCGAGTTTGCGCAGAAGCAAATCAAGTACATTGAGGGTGCCCCACGGAACCTGGATGTTAAGGACACTGATTGCCCAGACCAGCAACCCGCGCGAGAAGTCAGGGCCGAAGGTTGGGGTCGATAGATGGAAAATCAAAGCCGCCCATGCTACGGTCATGGCCCACCAGAGCACAGCGATAGGCTTGGTGGAATCACTTTTCATGTGTCCTCACTTCCAGGCCTTTCATAAGCTCCGGTCTTGTCTGCCTTGCGCGGGCTGCCCGCCGACTCTTCGCTAACACGGGACTTCACGCCGAGACTCCTTTACCCTTTGCCCCCATTGCAGGAGGCGAAGGCCTGCAAACAAGCATAGCAGGGCCAGCAGGAAGAAAACTATGCCTCCCTGCCGATGCAAACTACCGTGCATGAATCTCGGATCGACATAGACCGTGAGCAACGTCAGTGCGGCAATTCGCACGCCATTGGTGATGGACACGATGGGAAAAACGAATAGAATGAGAAGGACTTTCTTCCAGAGGGAAGGAAGGAAAAGGTGTCCCGCGAGGAGGCTGGCAATGAACAGGGCCAGGGTGGCGTGAATCCCAGCGCACTCCTCTACCACTTCAATGGTAATGGTAGGCAGGACGAATTCAAACCCGTTGTGCACAAACGGCACGCCGGCCAGCTTGAATATCAGGGAGCACACCTCTGTTGATCCGTACCGCACGGCCCACATCGGAGGATCGAGCAAAAAGTTAGGAAGAGGGACTGCCAGCAGGAGGAGCAAGAGTGGGAATGTGCCGGCTCTATAAGCGCGTGTTCCGTAACAAAGGATGAATGCAGCGCTCCAGAGAATAACCAACCCCAATATGTTTAGTGAAAGCGAGTTTCCCTCTCCGAGCTGATTTGCGGCCCGCTCCGCACACGCCTTCACAGTTAGCCCCAGGAGAAGCAAAATGACTCCAATTCGAAAACTGTATTGGACACTCCTGAAGATTCTCCTCCTTTCAAAAAACACCAAGGCTATCGTTATTAAGGGGATCAACAGGGTGTGAGAATACTTGTTATATTGATGCTGTATCCGCTGGGAGTAGTCCAGTAGCGTTGTCAGGGGCGCCCAGAATACGACGAGCGACACGATGGCAAGGAATGAGAAGAGCGCGTTTCTTGGTGAACCAAGTTCCGCTACATACCGGACGATCGACTTGGCTGCAGGCTGCGGGGGCGGTCCCTGTCCTGTTGGCGGGGCGGAAACACCAAATGATGAATTCAACATGGGCAAGAAACCTCGGGAGGTGATGGGTGACGCAGAGGGAAACCTGAGGGCAGGGCAATGCTCGATAATGGGGTCACGATGTGGCGGCTTTGGGCACCAGTGGCTCCTCCGCCGATGACGAGTCGAAGGTGTAGGAGATCCGGTCGCCGACGAGGCACGCGTAAGCTAGCCTTGCCCGCTCTTGGCCCGGGCCTGCGATCCGCCATCGTCCCGTTTCGCCCAAAATCGTCATCCGGGCTCGCTCTCTCCACCAGCGGTCGACTTCTTTGGGTAGAGCCATCCAGACTTCTCCCTGACTGCGCAATCGCGCGAGATGCGCCAGCAGTCCTACATAGGTATCGCGCGCCCTTCTTTCGAGAATAAAATCAGGGTGCGCGATGAAACTGAGGAGGCCATGGTTCATGGTGATCAGTTTGATCTGTCGTTGCCAAAGGTCGAGCGAATAATCGGAAAAGATATGAAAGAGGGTGTAATCCTGCGTCGTCGTCACCGGAAGCTCCAGTACATTTCCGATGAAATAGGGCATCACGGTGCAGCACCCACCGGATTGAGCGTCTAAGTGCCCCACATTGGGAACTGACATGTCGTAGGAAAAGTCGTACGCATCGTACCAGTCGAGCCGGCGATAGAGCACTGCGGACCGGAAACCTGCGGCGCCATACTCCTTCACGTATTTGTTAATTCTTAGAGCGCGGCGAAGGAACGCTTCCTTATTGTCGTAGAGATTGCCATCGTGATTGAGGTCGTGAACATTGACCTCAAACCCTCGTGCCCGAGTGCGCTCCAAGAGGGCTTGGGGAATGGCATATCGTCCCTCCGGGACGAACTGGAATGAGGATTTGATTGCGAAAGAATCATCAATGTCCATGAGCGAAGGACAGAAATCAACCCCGCTCGTTTCCTCCACATCGTGCGTCATGATCGCACAGCTCTTCTGTCCGTTGGGCCAGAACCAGATAAAGGGAATTCTCTCGACCCCATGTGCCTTCATGGAAAGGGCCAGAAGCCTCCCCAGCAATTGATCGACGCTTCGATCAACGGGCCAGCTCGGAAAGTGCCTCTTCTCCCACCCCCTCAACCACAATCGCTGTAGTCGCTTGCGAATGGGTATGCGAAGGTGCGGGCGAAGACGGTAATACGCTTTGTGCACCCACCTCGTCTGTTCCTCTTCCTCGCCATTTTTCAGGCTGCGGCCAAGGTAACGTTCGCACCGTAAATTGTCGACCACCGCCGAAGGGTCGAAGGGAAGGTAGCAGGTTGTCCCTTCCGTCCGGACATGGTATGCGAGGTCACAGGTCACCTTTGCGGGCGTTTCGGCATAATAGCCCAGTGACGATTGCCCAAAGGCGATGACATCAGGACCGAAGCGAAAGTATCCCTCACCCGAGCAAATACCTCCTCGGAGAGCGAAGTCCGCAAAGACTTCAGGACATCGGAAGTAATCCAAGAGCGCTTTATTTAAGCCCGCTCGATTTGTTTCCTGAAGCACTGTTACCCCACGTGCCGATAAAATAACCTGCCTGCCGTAATGAGGAGCGTATCGGGCATCCAGCCAAAGGTATTCTTGACGACCTTCATTCTCCAACCGGAAGCGCGGCTTGACGGCAACTGCGGCGGAAACCTGAAATAAGTGAGGGTGGAACAGGTGGCGCCCAAATGCCCCTTAAAAGCCACCAGGCCGGGGGTATCGGTTTCCGAGCGACCGAGATCGAGTTCTTTGGCCCCCAGCCGCTTGCCCTCCTGAATGACCTTCCAGAAGAGGAACGGCATCCCTCCCAACCTATGGAACCTGCTATCTGAGCAGCCGTACTTATAGACAAGAGTTTGCTTATAGAACAATGTGAGGATAGTGGCAATCGGATGGCCATCCTTTGATACAACATGGATTCTCGCCCCATCACCAACGCAGTCGAGAAGGTTCCGAAACCATCCCCGCGGTTGCGGCGGAAGGTGATGGCGGCGACGAGTCAGGAGAAGGAGATGATAGAACTTTGCAAGAATGGCTTCTGAACGCCCTTCCTCATATTCGAGCTTTTCTTGCTCGGCGCGTTGGATCTTCCTCTGCACACAGCTCTTGTGAAGGCCGCGATAGATAGTGTCCAGATCGGTCCGCAGATCGAGCGTGTGAAAATGAAACTTCGAGCTCTCCCCGAATGATATCCTTGCTTCCAGTTGGCCCTTGACGGAAAGTGGTCTTAGCTCGATGTATTTCCATTTCGCGTGTGTCTGCTCTTCCCTTAAAGCAGCGATCAACGCGGCAAAGCTTTCCGGACTCTCCACTAGCGGCTGGCAATGATCGGCGAAGGGGAGGGACACGGCACGATTGCCCGTCAGCCAACTTTTGACACGGCAGAATACGATTCCGTCCCTCATCTCTTCGCCGGGAGCCGCGGTGGTTACGACAAAAGGCTCATAACCATAAGTTCGTCGCAGCGCCTCAAGCCACTCCGGTGTGTGGAACACCGAGGCCTGCGGATGCCTCCCGAGAAAGTCCTCCCAACGGGGATCTTGGAGCGGATTAAGGTTGTAGATGGGCACCGGAGCACCTTTCAAGGTCTGGGCTGCCCCGACGGACTCATTATAGAAAGCGGCGGCACAAGGTCTCGGCAGCCGTCAACAAATACTGATTCTTGCTGAGGTAATTGTCTCTAATTTCGGAAAGCCTCCTCCGCAGAAAAACATTGGCATTCCACCGAAAGCCAGGTTTTCCAAGGGTGGCATAACCATTCCCATAGACTACGGAAAATTTGTGGGAAGTCCCGGGTGTCAATTCCGCCAGAACGCGAACTCCAGAATCATCGACTTCAACACCCGGGAACGGTGTCCCATCGCGAAGCACATGGTCAAAGGGGGAGTATTCACCGGGCGGGCCCCATGCAATCGAAAACCGCTCGATGGAACCGGAATCGTTGGTAATGCGCACGCTACTCGAGTAGGCGCGAACCTGCAGGGTTCCATCTGCCGCTCGCCGTTTGAGAAATGAATGGCCCGCAGCGCACTCGAGATTGGACCAGGAAATCCCCGGCGCAACGGAGTTGACCTTCTGGACCGCCTCCACCAGACAAGCAGGTTGCTTGAAGATTTCATGGTGTCCGACGATTAAAACGGGCCTCCCGAAGAAAAGATTGAAAGCAATGTCTTGACTTTGGATTACCTTGACCCACTTTCGAAAGAATAAAGGGAATCCGCCGTATCGAAGCACCGCGGGCTGGGCGAGATCAGCGATTGTGAGGGGGAATGGCTTATCCACGGGGTGAGGAATCGAATTCGCCACAGCATGGAAGTTTCGGGATTTGAGAACCTCCATGGCTTCTACGGAAAAACGCCCTTGCGGGAACACCATCACCCTGTCGCAATGCAGTCCGGTCATTTGCTCATGCACCTTCATGCGCTCTTCTGCGATACCCAGCGTCGTGTTCAGAAGGGCGGTTTTGGTCGACGCAAATTCCCCCGCGGTATGGTCATTTCCGTGGAAGCATATCGAAAGGCGGTGGGCGTTCTCCCGGAACATTCGGATGATTCGCGCCGAATTCCTCCTGTAGTTGTGAGGGATGAAAGCGATAGTCGTATGAAAATTGTACTCTTCCATAAGGCGGAGTAAGAATTCGAAATTCAGATAACCATAGTCCCGCCGTAGGAGGGGATCATCAATGACGATTGAAGCGTGAGGTTCGCAAGGACGCCAACATTCCTCTCCGAAGATGTGCCGCAGCGCCATGGCTTGGGGCATTAATCGGGAGAAATAGTCGCTCAAGGACGCGCGATCAACTTCTGCGTTGATGTCCGCAGTTTCTTCGCTGCCGAGGAACAGGATTTCTGTCCTATCCCGCTTGACGGCTGCCATAAGAGGGCGTCCGCCGATGCAGATCAGTTTCCGTACAGCCGAGTCGGCAGAACTGACGCCCAGAACACGGTCGTTAGCAACGTTGATGGGGCCAAACGACAGTCCCGAAAAAGGTCCGCAGAAGTCTCTCGAATTGGAGCTAATCTCATAGAGCTGCCCGGAATCTGCAATCGGCTGGACCGATTGAAGTTTGCCACTCGACAATGCTGCAACCATGCCGGCGACCCAAGGACCCGGCGTCAGGGCGTGAACGAGTACGTGCGGAAAGCGTGATAAGAGGCAGGAGACCAAGTCTGCGGGAAGAACACCCCCCCCTACCCATTCCCGCATAACTTGTGGATTTATGACAAGGCATGAGTTCTGGTCCGGAACTGCTTTTTCAATTGACTCCGCGCGCGGTTGAACCTGTTTGTCCAAGCAGAGTAGGTCACAACTTATCCCGAGAAATTCGGCGAGACGAATCAAGCGAGCGTCCACTGCCTGCAGTTCACCGGTATGCGGAACGACAAGCTTCATGCACGATTTGTTCGTCTGTGGGGTCTCCTCATGCATAGGCTTCAGGCCTGGCGCTTTGGTCCTGCCGCACTGAGGGCAAGTGGTTTGAGCTGCCTGGAAAATTCCTTCATTTTAACACCGGGTCTAAGCGGGATCCCGCATCGGGCTATCGGGACTGCGGGATTCCCCTGGACAACCGTCATTGGAGGCACCGATCGCGTTACCACGCTCCCAGCAGTTACCACCGCTCCCCGCCCTACCACCACATTGGGAAGAATGATGACCCCCGGCCCCACAAAGGCATCTTGTTCAATTCTCACGCCCTGAGATTCTCTAAAGTGGGCGATGATCGTGACACGCATGCCAATGGAGCAACCGTCCTCGATCGTAATGAGATAGGGGCGGGACGTGTCCAGGATGACATCATATCCGATCCACACGTTCTTTCCGATCTTTACTCCCCGGGCCCGGTGCAGGGCGGGACGAAGGGTCTCTGCCCCCGGCACGATCCTTGCTACGTGTTGCAATAAACGGTTTGCCAAGCCTCGCAGCGCGCGTTCACGTGTCCATTTTTTCGCGCTCATTGGTTTGTGTTGACGTCCCTTCCCGGGCCCACCTCGCGACATAGGCCAAGATAAGTTCGAAAAGCCCCAAAGGAACTTAACTCTGGCAAGTCTAGCGGGTCAATCTCGACACCGAACTCTTGCTCAACCACCGCAACCAAGGTAACGGCCGCCAGCGAATCCCATGCCTCGATGGATTCTGCACTGGCGGTACGAATTTCTTCTGGCGTGAGGGCTGGGAATACAGATGCAAAACACCGCACTAACCGATCTTCCCGCTCAGGCATTCGTAACCTCCACAATGCGATGAAACAAGGCCGGAGCCTTCGCGCTAACATCGGCTTTTCGAACGGACAGAGCTGGTGTCGGCGGCCCTCCTAGCAATTCTGCAAAGAAATCTCGAAGAGGGCCATTGCGGGGAGTCGCTTCATAGTCGAAGACAATCTCCTCAGCGTCGAGCTTTTCGAACAAGTACTTCAGACATTGATGCTCGATGCGGCGGGAGAATGCCCGGCAGCTCATAACCCAGGATTTCACATACAACTTGCGGCCACCTATTTTCCCCACGATCACCGCGATCTTGCCCAGAGGTCCATATTTATCCTCGTAGAAGGCGGTAAGGACAAAAGCGGCCGGATCTTGAAGAAAGCTTAGCCATTCCGATTCGCTGAATCGTCTGCCGTTAAGATTAAACTGGTTCGTTTTATTGATCAACTCGAAAGCCCGGTTGTCACGCGCCTCAGCTCCTAGGCAAAATGTGACGGTAGCCTCGACATTGCGGAGAAAATCCTCCGCCCCCAACCCACGCTCCTGAAAGGAACTTTTCAATGTTGAGGCGGTGCGAATGCTGCGTTGCCGGAGCTCGTCCTCGGAAGAGACTATCCCCTTCCCGAAGCAGTCCCGCAATCGCTTCAGAAGGTCCCAGATTGCCTGATAATCGCCCTTTGGAAATACGATGCATTCCACTTGTGGGAAAACGGCGCGGACCTCAGCCACCTCCATAGGGCTGTCATCGACGAAAACGACATCTCCCGGCGCTATGTTCCACGTTTCTAAGATGCGCCTCACCGACTCAGATTTCGCTCCCCAATTTGCCTCCAGCGGAAAGAAGGTGTCCTTTGAAAGCAAAATGTCACTGCGGCTCAGAGCCTGTTCCACTAGCGCAGGATCATTCTTGCTGGCGGCGGCGAGAAGCACTCCAGCGCTGGCCAACGAAGCGAGGAATTGCTGATAGAGGCCGTGTATATGCGCGTGACCCGCCATATCCCAAGCGATGCCCTCCACACCGACCTCGCCCAGAATTCCGGCCCAGAGAGTATCATCAAGGTCGGTAATGAGCCCCTTTTTTGGCGGCGAATCCTGAACAAGCCCGGCCAGCAGTTCGGCAAGTCTTGATGCGTGTTCGAGACGGTACGGGAAGCCGCTGGTGATGTCCGCCTTCGCATCTAAGCGCTGCCCTGGCGGCGAGAGTTCGTCAAGGCGCTGGAGATTCAGCAGCCTTACCCGTCTCGCTGCCGAAAGGGAAGTCGCGAGCGACGCAACGACTTCCCGCAATTGGCACTCCGCGTTATGGGCTTGCGCCCCTCGCGTTGTGAACAGGGGAGGCAAAGGAAGCGTGGGTGGGCTCACGCAAACCGGCACACTCTCCGCCAAGTGTTTGATGAGATGGGTCAGCCGCACACTTTGCCGGCGCGCAGATTCCACGATATCAGGGATGTCGGTCGAACGCCATCCGCCGAGACCTCGGATGCCCAGCCTGGGGTCGAGGTCCGCCCACTCTACAACCACGCAAACCACCAAGCTATCTGATGGCTCCACTCGTTCGAGATTGCCGGCTAGGTCACCGTATAAGCCTGTTCTTATCTCGACGCGGTCCCCCGGGAAACACAAGCGCATATGAGCAGCCAAAAACGTCTTCAGGTGAAGCGGCGTAAACCCACACACCAGGTAAATCCCCCGGTCAGATGCCGGTTCGGGGATGGGTTGCTTCAAGATCTCAAGGGCGTCTATTAGGTTCATGGCATAGCCGCTCGACTTGCAGGCAGGTAGTGATTTCTCTCTCGGCTGGCACTGGGGGATTTATACCTAGCTGGATATCGCTTGTCCCGTTTAAACTTCCTGGCGTTCCAGCAGTTCCATCAGCAAGCGGCTCTTCGAACACACCCATGCTATCCTGCGCCCGCCAAAGGCCACCGCGGGCGTGGGAGGGGAGACGATCACCAAACCGGCGTTCCGCGCCGCCTTTAATCCTGACTCCAAGTCGTCAATTTCATAACAGACGTGGTGCAGCCCCCCGCCTTTTTTGAGGAAATTACTCACGGGTGAAGCCTGATCTGCCGGTTCCACTAGTTCGAAAACTGGATTGCGCTCATCGATAGGGTTAAAGAAGGCGACTCGAACTCGTTGTAAAGGATCATGAATCACCTTCCCTTCCCAGTGCACCGACATGGACGCGGCAAAATCTTCAGCGACTACCGAAATCGATGCCACTACAAAACCCAAATGATGGAGAATGCCCCTTCCACTCAGCAAGGGTCCTGTACGATCGAGATGCTCGGAACCGGTCATGCCGGGCTGTTTATCCGACTCGCTCAAAAGCAACATGCCTCGTGCCATAAGATGCGATGACCGCCTTGAACTTCATGCCTGTTTCCGCAAGAAACTCCTTGAATGCCTTTTGCTCATTTTGCGGATCCCAAAACTCGTCGAAATAAACGATTGAACCCACTTTGATATGCGGCCGGAATTCCTTCAACACAAATACTGTCGAAGAATATAGATCAGCATCAAGGAAAATCACCATCCTCGGGCTGGGAACAAAGCGATATTTCGGCAGAGTATCCTCAAACCACCCTTTAAAGAAAGTAACTCGTGGGTCGGGTATCTGCGGAGCGACCCCTCGGGTCGAGAAATGGCCTTTTGGCAAGGGCAGACCACTCGCGCCGTAATCGTCCCACTCTTCCGGCAGCCCTTCGAAACTGTCAAACCCATGCAGGCGTGAGGCCGGATTTCTTAGCAGGGTCGACCACAGTCGAATCGACTCTCCTCTCCATACACCGAATTCAAGATATAGGACTTCTTCATCTGCAATACCCTCCGCTAAGGTCCTGATTAGCTGCGTGCGGCTGTCGACTCGCATTGTGGGCGAAAAGTTGCGTTCCTTCATCCATCGACCGGTGTAGAGATAGTTTAGGGTCGATGTGAACCGATTCAAGACAGAATAAGGAAGACGAGATCCTAAATCGTTCGCTAGCAACTTGAGCATGCAGGTAGGGGTCATGAGTGTGCCTTCCTCGGGTCTCTCTCAACATAATAGGCGCCACCAACCGGTCTAGAAGACATCGACATAAAAAGAACTCACCGGCTCAGGTTCCAATCCCTGGCTGAACAGACCAAAGTAGGCATTAAGCACACGCGAAGATCGAATAAACCGGCATTTGACGAACGCCTCCGGATCGGCATAGCCCAGTAGTGGAACAACAGCTAGCCTCGCTCCAGAGGCCGCAGCGCGCTCCAGGAGCTTCCGCACAAGAACCTGCCTTTCCGCGGCTGGCAGATCATCCCATAGAACATCTTCGATAAGGAGGCATCTCGTCCTATCCCTATCTGCGACATGCATGACGTAGCCCGTCAAAAATCCTTTCCTCCCACCTGACGAGTGGCTTACGACAATGGCATTGGTACGACGATGGCACTGCCATTCGGCCTCTTCCGGGCTCCAAACGCGTGCTAGGGGAACGGCAGTGGCCGTTTGAGCAGCCGCTTGCATGAAGCTGTCAATTAACCCTTGGGCGACGTCTTCCGAATCAGGCCTGGATTCCCTCGGCAGTATCACCCGCATGAGGTAGTGGACGGAGAAGATCCGGCTCGCGTGAACCTTCATTCGTTGGTAACAGCCCAACATCATGTCGTTCATGGGCTCGCCTTCGACGCAGAAATTCATCGTACCGACGAAGCCGGCAGCGCGCGCCCTCTCAACGAGTTCACCCCACAGGACCATGCCGTACCCACTCTTCTTATGTTCGCTCGCCACAGCAAGGAGGCTGACAACGATAATTCGTAGCTCTTTCCCCTTGTATCGGACGCGGCGGGGAAAGCCAGCAATGAAGCCGGCAACTCTCGAATCCTCGTACAGAGTCGCCGTAAGACGGAGAGTGGCGCCGGGGTACGAGAAGCACGAGGTGAGGAACTCCGGCGTATAAAGCAAGGGTTGGGACTTGTTTTCCGCCCATGAGCGCTGCATGAAAAGCGCCAAGTCTTCGAAGTTGCCGCGAAAATCCTCGATCGATCGACGGGGCCGTGCAGTGGAATTGTTAGGCAAAGCAATCTGCACGAGTTATCCTTTGGCCATTTGAGCCGACACAAAATCACAAGGCGGGCCGACCACCGTCACCTTATGGAAACCTCCCAATAACCTAGTCCCATCACCATATGGATGCATTCGTCGTCCCGATAGACACCTCCAAATAGGAGATCGCACTTGAGCCAGACGGACAGAAGTTTTGGATCCCCGCAAGCCTTTGATGATGTTCTTAATCCTGAGCATAAGTTCGATTACGTATTCCGTAATAACTTCATTTTGCGGTCAAGAAACTCTATCCATCAACGGGTCCCCTCTCCCAAGAGGTATGAAGGCTCCCCGGGTGGAGATGGGAGTCTTGCCGGGCTCAATAGATTAAATTCATAGCGAACTCGACCATTGGGACTATCTCGAGCCTTCGGGTGCAGCATCGTGGATGACGAATGAGTTTCCGTGCCACCCGACGCGAATTAGCTCCACAGCGGAAAGGCGCGGATTTCGCTGAAGCCACTCGCGAAAGGCACGCTGCTCGCCGGCGTTCGGATCTGCTCGATACAAAAACCAGTCGTCGAAGATCATCAACGTCCCATACTGAAGGTACCGCGTGACAAAATTCATCACAGCACAGGTTGAGCTATAGATATCGCAGTCCACCCAGACCACTGCCGCCTTGCGGAGATTGACGAGAAGGGGATTATCCGGCTTTAGCGACTCTTCAAACCATCCGGGGACGGTAATAACGTGTTTCATTTCAGCGCCCGTGCGCCGCACGTTCTTGAGGAATTCGCGCTCGCTGCAACTGTAGCCCCCGCCTTTGAAAGGTTGATGGCCGGACACATCTAGCTCGTTGTTGCTCGGCAGACCGCAAAATGAGTCGAACGCATAAAAGTTCATGCCTAACCCTTTCTTTCTTGCCAGATAACAAGCCGCTGCAAATGCCCTTCCTCTCCAAACCCCAAACTCCAAGTAGTCCCCCTCGAGGCCCGAACTGCGGACGTACTCCATGGCTTGATCTAATGCCACCTCACGAGCGAAGCCTGAGCAGACCTTGGCAACGTGTTTAAGGCCAAGGCGAAAATAAGGAAGCGGCCCCAGAAATCTTTCTATTAGCGCACTGTCAGCCGGCATATCTCGGTCCTCCTGGGTCATCTGTTCGGTCGCTGTCGAGATCAAGTCTCGCGCCCGAACTTGTATTTTATCATGATCGAAGGTCGATCCACATCGACTCGAGGCGGAGCCAAGCCATGAGCAGCCCCTTCATTCAAAAGTAAACTGAGAACGCATGCAGCAGTCCCAGCATGGGTTTCTGGAACCTAACGCAGCGTACCTCTCGCCTTTATCCCTTCAAGATAGGGACATAAAAGGAGCTTGCCGCCTTATAATCTCCAAGAATCATCCTTTGGCCATTTGAGCCGACACAAAATCACAAAGCGGGCCGATGACAGTCATCTGTTCAGGATCTAGCGAGTCAAAATCGATTTCGCGTCCACAGTGTTCCTGGATGGCAACAATCAAATCCAACAGTCCCAATGAGTCAATGATACCTGAGAGTAGCAAATCGCAATCATCTCCAAAATCCTTCGGGTTTTCTCTCCCCTGTGACGTCAATTTTTCCGTCAGGTAAGTGCGGAGAAAAACCCTCAGATCATCCGAACCCATTTGGTTCATAATCCTCTCTCCAATAATTTGAGCATCGCCTTCCGGTCAAATTTCCCATTCGCGTTCCGGGGTAACCGGTCCATGAAATGAAACCTGCGCGGAACCATGTACTCCGGGAGTTGCGCCGCGACCGCATTGCGTATGCCCTCTGAATCCGACGATGGACCTTCGAGGAATACTTCCACCCCTCCGAAACCGCTCGGTGTCGGCGGCCAGCCGACCGCCACGATGCCGTCCAGTCCGGTCGCGTTCCGTATGATGGCTTCAATTTCGCCGAGTTCAACCCGATGACCCAGTATCTTAACCTGAAAGTCGATTCGTCCCAAGTGCGTCAATGGGGCGTCGCCCACGGGTCGGCGGACCCGGTCACCGGTTCGATAGTAGGTATGTGTTCTCCCCGGCGGAATTACAAATGACGCGGCTGTTTTCTCCGGGTCGTTCCAATAGCCGAGCGACCTTTGAGGTCCATTCATGAGGAGTTCACCCTCTTCCCCCGGCGGCACTTCGTTCAGATTCTGGTCAGCCACCAGCACACTCATGCCGGGATATGGATATCCAATCGGCACAATCCCCAACTCGGCTTCACCGGGGGAGCGGACGGGATCCCAACGGTAGAGGGTGCATGAAATAGTTAGCTCGGTCGGACCGTAAAGGTTCTCCAAAATGCTGTTGGGCGCCGCTTCCAGCCACGCCATTGCGGATGACACCGGCAACGGTTCACCACAAAAAAGACTCACATGAAGTGACGGATATTGATTACGCTTCAGGATGCCCAACTGCTTCATGAAGGCAGCGGTAGACGGTACCGAAAACCACACGGTCAATTGCGAGTCGCGTATATACTTCCCGGGATTGATCAGGGTTTTTTGGGAAGGGCAGCACAGAAATGCTCCTCGCTCCCAAGAAACAAACATATCAAATGCCGACAGGTCAAACGTCATGTCAAACATCTGGGACACGCGGTCCTGCTCGGTAATCTGGTAGCGCTCCACCATGTAATCAACAAAGGAAATAACATTCCGCTGGGCCACAACAACTCCCTTGGGAACGCCTGTACTTCCCGAGGTGAAGAGCAAATAGGCGATGGAGTTGTCGCTTATGGTGGGTTCGTGCCAAGCTTGCGGCGGCTGGAGATCCCTGGAGCCAACAAAACGATGTATAGGCCATTGTTGCTGCAACCCTCCGGTGTCGTCGGTTTCCGGTATTACAATCATCAACGGCCTTCGAAATCCAGCCAAGATCGCTGGCAACTGCGGCAGCGATTCTAGGTCGACTACGATCGAGCGGCACTCGGAACGCTCCAACATCGTCCGTGTCCGGTCCAGAGGGAAGGTCCTGTTCAAGGGGACATAGCCATTCCCCGCAAGTAACGAGCCTAAGACTCCTGCAAAAGCCACCGGAGTCCGATAGGCGAATACTGCGGTCAGTGGAGTGGTGGAAAACTCTGGGTGTGCTTGAACCGTTGCGGCGACCCGGCAGGCGAGTTCGCGAAGCTCTCGGTAAGTCAGCGTCTTGCCTTGTGCGCTGAGTGCGGGCCGCTCCGGGAATTTTTCCGCCGCCCGCATGAATCCACTCCATAGAGGCCGCTCCATTTAAGCCTTGGCCATCCTCTCAGCGGATTGCACGGGTTGTCCGTTGCGGCAGCGAACCACTCAAGAGATCGGAGATTTCCTCCCGCAAGCATGCTCCGCCGGCAATAAGGCCGGAGAGGAGCGAAGACCTGCGATTGAAGGTCAGGGGAGAATTCTCCAGATTTCGAACAAACCCTCCTGCCGATTCGATAAGCGCTACGCCCGCCGCAATGTCCCACTCATTCTTGGGAGAAAGGGTCCACGTCGCGTCGGCCAACCCTGCCGCCACCAAAGCCAGCTTGTAGGCAACGGACCCCATCGGTCGAACCACGAAGGGTGCATTCTTAAAATCGTCCCACTCACCGCGCTTGACTTCGCTTCGGCTGGCGAGCACTAAGGCGCCGGAAAGGCGGTCCTTTTTGCTGGCGGTAACTAGGCTCCCATTGTAAGTAACGCCTGTTTCCAGGGAACCCAGGAACCGTTCCCGAGTCATAGGGTTGTAAATCCCCCCGGCCACGGCATGCCCATTCTCAATCCATCCAATTGAAACGCACCATTCGGGAATCCCGGTGATGAATTCCAAGGTTCCGTCCAAAGGATCCACGATCCAAACGCGAGATTTCTCCAGGCGGTCGAGGTCATCCACACTCTCTTCGGAGAGCCAACCCTCTCCGTCCCGCAAAAGTATATCGCGCAGAACGCGGTTCACTGCGCGGTCAGCCTCAGTGACGGGACCTCGGCCGGAAGACTTCTGTGACGAGGGAACCGCGCCGGGAACAAAAGCCGCGAGGGTTGTACCCGCGGCTTCCAGCGCTTCGTGAATCCGCACGAGGATAGAATTAGCGTCGGTTCTTTCCATAGCTTGGCAAGGTTCCTTTCATACCCACAACATTCGTGCTCCGGAGGCCATCAGGATCACGCAAAGAACATACCGGAGCCACTGGCCCGGCAGCACCGTACTCAGCTTCACCCCGAGGACTGAGCCGGGAATCGAGCCGATCAGCAGGGGAATCACCAGCGAGAAATCCACCGTCCCCAGGTGCCAATCCAGTAGGCCCGTGACACCCGTAAGCGCCACAGCGTGGGTGATGTCCGAGCCGACCAGTACCACCGGGGGACACTGCACAAACATCAAGAGAAAAGCCATGATGACGGTGCCAGACCCCACGGAACTCATCCCCACCAGAAACCCCGCCCCGAACCCGATAGCGACGATGGCAGGGTAGATCTCGTGAGGGTACCTTTTTTGGATCGTCATGAACTTCCCAAGCTGCCCTTGGATCAATAAAAACGCGGGGACCGCGATGAGCAGCACACCGATGAAATTCCGGAGAATGTCGTTGACCCCGACTCCGTATAGGGTCCTTAAATGGGCTAAAAACAGCACGCCCAGGAATGTTCCGGGAAGGCTCCCTGCGGAAAGCGCCAGGACCAGCGGCCAGTTTACCGTCTTGTTGCGCCAGTGAATCCAGCCCGCCCACACTTTCGTCAAGGCATTGAAGGCGGCCGCTGTCCCGACAGCAATGATGGCCGGAACCCTGAGGCCGAAGATCAGAATGGGCAGCAAGGCCACGCCGCCACCGAGTCCGCTCAGGCCGATCAGTGTCCCCACCACGAGTCCAGCCAGAATTTTTCCTAATAAGAGAGACATCGATCCTTTGTCGCGGTTAGTTTCCGGTGGCGCTTTCCGCCGCCATGGTCCCGTGGCGGTTGACTCCGATGAAGCCCTCTTTTTCCAGGTGCAGGAAGACTTCCTGGGCGGCTTCTTCCGGCCTAAGGTCGGTGGTGTCAATCGCGACTTCCGCGCTCCGCCCCGGCGCCGCTAACAGATTGACGAGTTCCCCGCCATGCGGCGGGTTTGTATGGTCCGGCATATAAGGTTAGCCCCTCTTCCTGACTCGCAGTTTATTCCGGCCTTGCTATCATCATTTCCAGCTCGACGCCGGCTGAGTAGTTTTGTGCATGGAGCCTTTCCGCCACGCCGCGAGCGAAAGCATTCAACTCCGGACTCGAGCGGTAGGCGTAGGCGCGTTCCTTTCTCGCAAGCCCCGCCGCCTTGCCCAAAAGGGCCGCACTGGGTGCGATGCCACAGAATTCAGCCAAGTCACCCATCCTGGCGATAGGTTCAGCGAGCAAATCTTCGAATCTCACTTCAATGGCCCGTTCACCTAGTTCTCGAACATGGGTGCGTGCCTCGGCAACATATTCCTCCCATAAGGACAACCCTCCCTCCAAAGTCGCACACCGCATACTTCCGATGAACCCACCGGCTTTGGGCCTCATCCAGTGAAGAAACCTCAGCCGGTGGTAAAGGGTCCGCGCCGGAGTTGGCTCTAGGGCGCGAAGCGTTCTTTTCCTGAGGCTATTGGCCACATCCACTCCGTGCCTGTAGATATGAATCACCTTGGCGTTCGGAAAGACATCCAGCCACAAAGGAAGCGTGAAGGTCGTCCAAGGACATTTCCATCCCCAGGGCGCGGGCATGTTGAACAGAGACCTGTGTTGTAGATACTTCTTCCAACCCAGATAAGAAATGACGCGCGGAGAATCGAGCAGATATCGCCGCATGTAATCGACGGTCATGGCGCGGATTTGCCTGTTCTCTAAGAGATAGCGGATCGGAGCTGGATGTGTCCAAGAGCCGCCCGACTGCGATATCAGCCATCTATCAATATACTGGAAGAAAAAGGATTCGTTATTACCCTCTTTCTTGTGACCAAGAAAGAGACCCATTGCTTCCAGCATCCGGCTCACCAAGCTGGTACCGGATCGGTGCATGCCGATCACAATGATAGGGGATGAAAGTTCATTCATGCGTGCCTTCATACTTCACATTCATGATTAAGAGCGTTCCACCATAAACTGACGCTCGGCGGGCCCGCTCAACTTCTTCTGTATCAAGCCTGCCACTTCGCCAATATTCTTGAGCGAGGTGACTTCGCGCGTAGTGATTTTTACCCTGAATGTGCGTTCGATGGTGACGATCAGGTCAATGTGACTGAGCGAGTCCCATTTTTCGACATCTGCCGCTGTCATACTGTCGCGAGCGACCAGCGAATCATCCTCGAAGACCGCGCGAATAATGCCCGTAAGCGTATCCATTATCTCTGTTCTATTGTTATTCGACATTTTTTGCGATTGCACTCCTTTATCAGTGGGGAGGGCCTCGCCAGCCCTTTTTCTACCAATACTCACCCGCGCGCTTCTCAAGTACCAGCGCCATAGTGCGCGGGAGAAAGACCGCATCTGCGGGTGCTTTCCGCGGCGCACTTGAGTAAGACGCCACCATGCGAAAGCCAGCCTGCTCCGCCAAGTTCACCACTTCGCTCTCGCGACGAAATTCCGCGATATGATCTGTCTGGGCTGCCGTCAACGCGGCGCTGACAAACACCCGCCCGCGTTCGCAGAGAGACGCCGAAATGTTGTCGAGAAGCCGTTTGGGCTCTTCCAGATGTTCAAGCAGACAACTCGAGATGCCGGCATCGAATGACTGGTCACTGTGGAATTGCAGTGCGTCCGCCTGGCGCAGGTCCGCCCGTAGATCGACGTTCGCGGATTTTAAGGTCCGGCGTGTCATTTCCACGGTCGTGCTGCTGATATCCACCATGGTGGAACTCCAGCCCTCGAGATGGCTGAGAGCCAGGATTGACCAAATGCCGGAGCCACATCCAAGGTCGAGAAGGCGGTGGCCAGTGCCGTTTTCGCGAAGCGGGTCGACAAAATACCGCATGTAAAAGTCATAAACGCGGAGATGATGTTCCCATGCGAAAGTCGCAACGTAGACACCCCAATGATACTCGGTCATGAACTCAGCATCACCATAGGTTTGTGCAAACACCTCGGCATATGATGAAAACCGGTAGCGGCCGAGGCGTTTGTATTCGGCCTGGCAACGATTAACATCAACCACGATTGCCGTGTACCCGTTGGCCAACGTCTCGCACCAACCCTCGCCTAATGCGCCGCTCGCCCAGGTCAACATCGACTCGGCCAACTGATTGAAAAGGACCGGAGCCCGTGCCGCAGTCTCTTGGACCTGCTTTGCGTACACTGGCGCCTCGCGCTCCAGGTAAGTGAGGAACGCATCCACGAGACGAGCTCCGCTCACGCCAGCCGCGGGTTTGGTAGAACTGGATTTCGCATCGATCCTTCCCAACACATCACCATGAATCATCTGCGCCTACATTCGTCCGCCCTGGTATGACCATGACCGGACGTACCCCGGCTGACCTCCCCGCACACGGGCTGGTCATTTCTGCCAGAAAAAGCACTTTGAATCAACTCGCGTTAGCGGCTGGTTCAGGCTTTCCCTCTCGCGAAAATCATTCACGGCGCGACGGCAATAGGTCCAAGTATCCTCTCCGTAGTCATCGATAATGGCATAACCACCGGGCGAGAGCTTTGGGTAGAGGTTCACAAGCGCGTCCATAGTCGATTCGTAATAGTCGGCGTCCAGGCGCATGATGGCGAGTTGAGTGATAGGCGCGGAAGGCAGCGAGTCCTTAAACCAACCCTTGATGAAGCCGACCTGATGATCTAACAGCCCAAAGCGAGCAAAGTTATCGCGCACGTCGTCAAGGCTCACCGCAAAATGTTTATAAACGCTGGTCATCACCTTTCCACCATGCGTATCGGCCTCGGCCGGATATTTCTCGGCATCGGGTTCAGGAAGGCCCTCGAAGGAATCTGCCACCCAGACCCGCCGGTCGGTAATCCCGTAGGCCTGCAAGATCGCGCGCATAAAAATCGTCATGCCTCCCCGCCAAACGCCGGTTTCAATAAAATCCCCGGAAACCTGGTGATCGATAACCTCAACGGCACATTGATGCACGTTGTCTAATCGTGTTACGGGAACCATGGTAAGAGCCGTTCCGCGGATATAGTGGCCAATGAATTCCTGGACGTATTGCAATCCCTCATCATCGGCATCCGGCTCCTTGGAAAAGACCGTGTCGGTCAGAACGCGCTTGAGAAGATCGAGATACAAATCTCGCGGATCGGACGTCATCCATGACTCCCAGCCCTAGAGTTCGCCTTCCGGCCCCGTTTCGACCAGCTCTGTCAGTACCCGGTCTGGGCCCCTCAACCAAGCAATGCGGCGGCCAGGGAAAGCGACGGCGCTCACCGGTGATGAAATGAGAAAAAACCTTCGGAACAGAGCCGCTGGCAGGCCTTTTCGAGATCTTCCGTTGCGAAGCAGACGTGGTTGAGGCCCCCGCCTTTTCTTAGCACCCCGCTGAGTTTGCTGTCTTCCCGGTCTGGGGCGACGAGTTCGAGGTATGCCCGATCCCCTGGCAGCTTCAGGAACTGCGCGTAGACAGTCTGTTCGTGGTCATGGATTATCCCGGTCCTCGGCTCATACCCGAGCCGGCAATATCGAGCCGCTGCTTCCGAAACATTCCCCACCGTCACACCGACGTGATGCAAACTAAGACTCATTCACTGCCCCACTCTCAGCCTCGACCGCTTTAATCAGGGTCTTCACGGGCTCATACGCGCCAGTTTGCAGGGCCCAACGGGTATGCCCGCCAGCGCTCTCTTGCCGCTTGAGGAAGCCAAACTGCGCGAAAAAGTCCTTAACCATGCCGTTTTTGGCGGTAGGCACATACTCACCGACAACCCGTTCCAACTGTAATCGGCGAGCGTGCTCGAAGACCAAATTCATCAAATACTGCTCCACGCCCCGCCCCACCACGCGGCAGCTCATCAGCCAATCCCGAATGGCCAATTCGTCCTCGCACATTTCCAGAATCACCACCGATATCAGGCCGTGATCACCCAATCGATCCGCCAGCTTCGCGTAGAGGGGAAACCAACGCGGGTCATCTTTCAACCCCGCACATTCCCCCTCCGAAAGCCGGCGCGTGGTGAGATTGAATTGATTGCTCCGTTGAATGAGTTGCGCGACGCGCGGGAGGTGGAACGAGTCGAAGCGCGCCACAGCGATGCGCATTTCAAGAGATTGTAGGAATTCTTCCGCCGTGGCAAAACTTGCTCGGGCTTCCCGGCGCTCTGCCTCTTGGCGGTACATTTCCGCGCGCTGCATGTCCTCTTTCGAAAACGAAACCGTCTCGAAGAGATTCAACTCGGAAATCGCCCGGACATAATCGGCTGGGTCCTCCGGTAATTCGGGCACGATGACATCCGGCAGCAAATCACGCACAAGATTTCTTTCAAAAGGATTATCATCCAGAAAAACCATAGAGTCAAAGCCAATATTCAACTCCATATGGATTTTTCGGATGTTTTCCGCCTTATCGTTCCAGTTTGCCAGAAAGGCGGCAAACTGATCGCGTTTCAAAACCATCCCGGGATGCTTTTCAAAAGGCAACAGAGCGTTCGACGGATCATTCTTTGTGCAGACTGCGAGTAGAATGCCGCGCCGGAGCAACTCCCGGAGATAGCACTGCAGCCGATAATACGATTCGCCATCGCCGTGGGCGTCTAAGAGAATCCCGTCAAGACCATCGTCGCCGATCACGCCGCCCCAGAGCGTGTTATCCAGGTCAACAACCACGCACTTCACGACCCGCCCCAGCGAGGCCATCACGATATCCACGATGTTTCGTGCCAAAGCCGGCAAATGATCGACCGCGCAGGGATACTTCGCCATGTCCCACAAACGGTCATCGAACCAGTGCTTCCGTCCAATCCACGACGCGACAGCTTCAACGTCATTGATCAACACACTTCTATGCTCGCGGGCAGTTTCCGCTAAACGCGCATTCAGTGCCAGGACCAGCGAGTAGAACGACTCTCGTACTTTATGGTCAAAATTGCCAAAAAATCGTTCGTAGGGAAGTGCGAAGTTGCTTTGGATGATCGTGGCGGCAGAGTGCAAGCGGATGGTATCCCAAACTCCTACCATGCGGTCGGCCGTTTCTATTCCAAACGCCGAGGCATCGCCCTGGCGGTGGGCATAGTGCGAACGCAAAGCTTGGACGGCGTTCAAGATCACAATGGCATCAGGCTGAAACGGGTACAGGCGCAATCTGGGATCGGACACCTCCATCTCGATGGCGTCAAACCGCCCCTCGTAGATCTCGGCATCCACGCCCTGGGCATGAAACCAAACACGTACCAGCGGCACAAGACGTTGTGTAGCTGAATCGGCGAGCAGGGCCACCTTGACCTTACGACCAGTCTTGGCAGGGTCAAGGTGTCGGCTGGACTCCAGCAGAGCCGCATAGTCCAGCTTAGGAAGACCACTAATCGCCATGCATCACCACTTGTTCACTCAATGGAGCGCCACGGCTCAAGCAAACAGCCTCAGCCCCTTATACTCCGTTCCCGCCTTAATCTGGGCCGCTATGGTGATTTATCAAGTATGCTTTTCCTCAACGGGCGGCGAAATTCCTCCAAATTCTGTGCGATTTCGGTGAGTGGCTTATCCCACCAACGTGAGGCGAGGAGATCCGTGATAACGTCCTCCTCAAACCGGTAGCACACCATTCGGCCGGGATGCCCAAGCACCACCGCGTACGGCAGGACATTCTGGTGCACCACCGTTCCAGCCCCTATCCACGCCCCGTCTCCGATGGTCCTCACGGAAGGCAGTATAATCGCATTGTGTCCGATCAGGACGTCGTTGCCGATCGTCAAGGGAGGACGGATGCGGGGGTCGTGGCTGACCAATCCCAACGCAGGGTTGAAGAAGAAAGCGTGGGATGATTTGAGGTTCATCGGATGGTCGACATTGAAGGCGCATGCCGTCCACATGATCGAACAGAATCGGCCGATCTTCGTACCCGGCGGAAAAGACGAGGGCACAAAGGGCGCGCCCATGGTATAGAGACCAATCTCTACGCCGTGGTACTTCCGCATGATATCGCGCAAGGTCAGCGAATATAGCTCTCCCCCTTCTATCCTTTCCAGTATCGAGCGTACCAACACACGAATCGTACGAAAGCCTCGTCCATACAGCCAACAGAGGAAAGGACCCAATAAGGCCTTCTTGCCTTCGTGGCGCTGTAATTCTGATCGCATTCAAATCCATCGCGCTTTATCCGGCTTGATGGCCAGGATCAAGGCGTTTTCGGCAGATTTCCGCTGTGTATGCCCAGATTTCATGATGCCATTTTGCCCGCCGCGAGGGAGGACCGCACTTTTAAGACCAGCATTCCGAGTTCCTCACGGACTACGGGAAACAAGTAGATCATATTAACAGCCTGCAACATGATGAGGCAGGCCGTACTTAAAAGAATAGCAGCCAAGCCCAACCTCGCGACCCCTGCCATCACGACCAAAGATGACGCCCCTGCGCCGGCGAAGAACGCTGCGAAGGGTAGGAAGCAGATTGCGGCAGGTATCCAAGCATGCTCCCCATATGATGTAATGGGCGACAAATGGTCACAGAGGGAAAGCTGCGCTGAGATCCAAGGCCCGCCCAGGGGTCTCGATCAAGATTGCCGAGGGCAGGAATGACTGAGTGAGTCTCATTTTTCAACGTCCGCCGCCATCCTCCGTCGTGAGTGGAAACCCTTATTGGGTTTATTCCTGCGTCTCCTCGATCTCTGCGGCAATTGCGACGGGCTCATACTTCGCCCTCCTGTTCTCCGGGGTTTCTTCACGCCGCAAGCCACCCGACGCAAACGCCCTGACGCTTGCTAACAGTTGTCCGTCGAGCACCAGCAAAGTTCCTATCCCCGCAAGGCCCCCTACGATAACGTCTGCGACAAGGGATACTGTCGGCCTCAGTCCCTTCAGCAAACCACTCAGGTTCAGAACCATTACGGCCACCGAAGTAGCGCATGCCGCCAAGGATGAAGGGGCAATGGTACGGAGGAAGCTTTTCAACGGCGTTTGGGAAGAGCGCAGCAGGAAGAAGAGGAATATCGGTGCCATAAGAACCGCCCCGACGGCGAGACGTATGAGCGCGATCCCCGTGATCTGTCGCGTTACCGAGGCGTTCTTGAGAAGAATTGCGACAACCAGCAACGCAGCAATGCTGACCGTGTTGATGGTCCACGTCAAAACGGCCAGGAGATGGGGTTTGCCCTTTGCCGATAACAAAGGGCCGGTAAACCTGGAAAGCGCCTGGGTGATGCCAAAGAAACAGAGAATCGTGAGCACATCTGCTGCTGGCGCCCACTTGTCCCCCAGGAGCGCCATCAGATGGCTGCCGGCAACTGCCAAGCCAGCCAAAGCGGGGAAGGAAAGGACTGAAGCTAACTTCATGCAACGTAGAACGCTTTGACGGAGCTCCGTAGGCCGGTCCTGAAGCCGGGAAAACTCCGAAAAAGATACCACCTGGATGGCGCTGGTAGCTGAATCGAGTACCTGACTCATCAATCGTTGGGCTAACCGGAACAGTCCTACGGCCACCGGGCCGAAAAATAAGCCCATAAACAGTGCGTCGGCTTGGCCATAGGAGAAATCTCCGAGCTTGTTAATAAAACTTCCCGCCGAAAACCCCAGCAGCTCCCTCAGCCGAACCAGGGAAAAACGCCACTGGGGCCGCCAGTGACCTATGGTCCAGAGCAAAACGAGAGCGGCAGTGTCTTCCGTCAACTTTTGACCGACCAGTGCCCATACTCCGTAGCCCTTGAATGCCATGGCCAAACCCATCACTCCACCTGCCATGACCGAGCCATTCGACCGAACCGCCAATCTCTTGAAATCCATGTCTCGCTGTAAGACGGCTCTCTGCACCATGGCTAATCCCTCGATGGGGATAGTGAGCGAAAGCACGGAAATGACTGGAGCAAGTTGTGGCAAGTGGTTGATTGCCGCCCACCATCGGCTCAGTCCCACGCTCAGCCCCACCAGAACCAAGCTCGTTGCTTGCCCCAGCCAAAAGACAGAGTCCAGATGCTCCGGCCGGAGATTCTTGCGTTGGATGATGGCTGCGAAGAGTCCCTGGTTCAACAGCATCTGGACGAACAGGATATAAATCATGGCCATGGAAACCGTGCCGAAATCACGCGGGCCCAGGATTAACGCCAATACGAAGGTGAAGAGCGTAGCGAAGCCTCTTGCCCCCCAGTCCATGACGTAGGCCCACTTAACGGCCCTATGGAAGGTCCTATGTTCGGTCATTAGCCATTCCTTGTTTGTGACTGCATTTTTGCCGCCATTCGCTCATTCCTTACTATTTAGGACTTTCTTCCCCGGGCGATCAATTCCTCGCCAACCAGTGGGTCAGCCAAGCCCCCCAGTAGCCGGTGGATAGCCTCAGCCCGCGGGGGGATAATGTACTCGAGTCTATCGACGTTAAGGCGGCAATGGTTGAACCATTTCCGCACGAGGCGGGATGAGGTCAAGTGCAGCCCGGTTTTCTCGTAGCTGCCGAGTTCCCTATAGTAAGGTTTGCGCCGCAACCGGCCCAACCAGATCGGCATTCTTCCCAGATTTGGCGTGCTCGCGATAACGAGACCCTGGGGAGAAAGAAGTTCCGCGAATATCGACAGGACTGCGACAGGGTCGCGCACCAAGTGCAAGACGTTTGATAAGAGAATGCAATCAAAACGGTCGTTAGTAAGCTTTTCCCGGGCTGACTTAAAGTCTCCGTAGACAATCTCCACGCCTTTGGCCTCGGCACAGGCCGCGATCACCGAATCCATGGGCACTCCCACCACGCGAATGCCTTTCTGCACAAGATGGCCTTCCGTCGCCCCCCACCCACACCCGATCGAGAGGACGCTCCGAATCCCTGCGGGCATGAGGGAAAGAGTTTCCGATCTGACTGGTTCATAGTAGTCTTTGGACCATTTCCTGTGCAGCATTTTCGTTTCCGGATCAAATAGTAAAATCCGTGGGCGACCGTTCTTCTCAACTCTGAGGAGAGCATCGATCTGCCTACAGAATTCCGATCTCGCGGAAAAGGGCCGGCTGGCGAATTTAATGCCGGGAAGATGACGGATCAGAAAATCGTCAAGATGCGACAAACAAATCATCTTCCTGAAGCCACATTGTGTATAGGGGTCATTCGCTGCTGATTCGCAGAGGCCGTACCTCCCCTCATGAGGCTCGACGAGAAATCCCCCGGATTCGATCGCATGCCGGAGATGCCGCGCCGTAAGCACGTAAGAGGCGGACTGTTCGTTGGTGAAGTAGGCGAACGTGTACTCACCCCTGGTCTTGACCGACGTAGGGTCCCAGTGGAAACAGAAATGCACATTGGTGAAATACTGGTTATCCTTCGAATCCGTCTCGGTATTGAGAAATCCGGCAATCTCGTCCTCAGGAAGGACCTCCGTGGCCCTCAGGAAAGCCTCGATATTGCGTTGCGTATAGAGTGTGTCATCTTCGCAATAAATAAAGAGATCGTAAAGGGACATCCTTTCGGCCAGGATTTTCCTGTGGGCAAAAGGAAACGCCCAAGGGTTCTTTGGAGGCAGGGCCAGAACCACCTCGATGTCCGACCCCAGGGTCTTAGGAACATTTGAAAGCACTACGATATCGACGTCGTAAGGCATTTTGCCATATTCTTCCAGTAGCCTATTAAGATAGATGTCATGCAGCGTTCCGTAATTTGTGAGGACCACCAAGACCTTCATGGCTTGACTCCACACCCCGGACGCAATCCTTAAATCAGGTTAACTTTGCTGCGTTCACCACCACACTTTGTTCTTCCGCAAGTCCCCCAAATCCCTTCATGCCGCAGTACCGCGCGAAAGGTATATTCACGGTCAGCTCTATCGCCGAACTGCCCCTCTCCCACCTCATGGGAAGCACCAAGAAATGGTTTGAGTCCTTGTAATGTATCAGTTTAAGAGTTAATATCATGCCGCTCGCCAGATTATTGCGCCAGGAGGCCAATATGGACCGTCGAATGGGAGTTGTCTACGGTGCGCTCACGATCGGGGCCCTTTTCATGGGTCTAGTGCTGTTCCTTGCCAAATCTGCATACGCTGGCCCCTGTGAAAGCAAGACTGCTTGCTACGTGACGGCGGGGGGCTCGGGGGCGACGAATGGCGTAGACTGGAATAACGCCTATGCCGGACTGCCGGCAAGTCTTACGTGTGGAGTAACATACTATCTTGCGGGCGGAAGCTATGACTATACCCCCATCTCCTCGACGATCTCGAATGCCTGCAGTGCCGGGTCTCCGTTGGTCATTTACAAGGCGGTCTCGGGCGGGCCGGGAAATCCCCAAAACGTCGCGGGATGGGAGTCGAGCTACGGAACCAGCCAGGCGCTTTTCAGCCAGCAAACCGACTCGGACCCGGAGAAGAGCCACAACCCCTTCTTCACGCTCTCGGGAACCTTCATCACGATTGATGGCGTGGTTCCAGCTTCTGGAACTCCTACCAAGAATGCGACTTTCGGCATTCATCTGCGTAGCGCTAATCATCTGTCGAGCGGTTTCCTCTGGGTTACAGGGGCAGATAATACGGTGAAGCACGTCGAATTCGACGGAATTGCGAATCCCTATGGCTTTCAAGTTACGGCGTGCAGTCGCACCGGCGGCACGGTCACACTGACAACCAACGGCGTCCCGCACTGGGTGGCAGGGGACAAGGTAGACCTCTATCTGAATGGTGGGAAACCGAAAGATTTTACCACCGTCCCTCCCAGCACCGGTTGGCCGATTACTTCGATCAGCGGCAGCCAGATTAGCTATGCGCAGGCTGGTCCCGACGAAACCTGCACCCTGCCCGCTGCTCCGAACCCCGCTACGGTGGTTCTTAATGTCCATCCTACGGGTGCGATCTTTGTCAACGTCAGCGCCAATCCATCGAATCTCTCCCTCACCGATAACTACATCCACGACCTTGCCGGCGACATTCACCACGGAGGTCCTGGCGGCTGCAACAATTGTACCTATCTCCGAAATTACTTCGCCCGTACCCATGCCACAATCACTGAACACGTTAACGCCATCGATGGCGCCGTTTTCAACAACTCCGTCATCGGGCAAAGCGTCTTTGAAGACATTGAAGGAGGGGGCATCACCAATCCGACTTGTCGAGGCACATGCAACTGGCAAAACGACGTGATTTACAGCAATCTAGTGTTCTGCACCATTGCGTCCCGGTCAGCCTATTATGGTCAGCCCGCTGGCGCAACGTGGCAATCTCCGCAATGCGACACCAGCAGCATCTTCACGGATGACAATGGCGCGAATCAAGTCACCAACCTGCTCATCTACGGCAACACCATAGTTCGACCGCTCTACTGCAACATACGGCTCTGGAACCCATCTTCAACCGGAACCATAACCAACAACTTCCTCTTCTGCCCCGGCGCTACGGTGCAAATCCAAGGATACGGAGCAAGAACTTCTTACAATACCGGTTGGGGCGCAGGTATCGATAGAGCGCTGCTGGGCGGGACTCAGAATTTTTGGACAACTCATTTTCCTGATCCCTTCGTTGGTAGCTCGGATGCGGCGGAGGACTTTAGACTTGCGAGCGAACGGGTAGACTCAGGGGGAGCCACGGGGTGCAAACCGGGGAACACCTGCCTTAAGGACGGCACAGCGCTTCCTCCTCCCTACAATACAGATTTGGCTGGGACACCGAGAGGGGCGGGTGGAACCTGGGCGCGAGGGGCATACGATCTCGCTCCACGCCCACCCACGTCTCTGGGCGTACAGAGCGCCCATTAGCCACAGCTCTCGCACGCGTCCGGCGCCCGTCCAATTTTTCTTGCGGTGGGTTATGCATCCCTGCTTGCTGCGAGTTCACCATGTTCCTCCTGCTTACCCTAATGCAGACCGTTAGCTCGCTGCCCCAGGAGGCCAATATTACGAGTAGTGCTCTTGGCAAATTGCGCCCCCTTCCCTTCACGCCCGGACAGGAGATGGGTCACGAAGCATCGCACCGTTCTTCGCCTGGTTTTCTGCCTTCGCCAAGCCAGGATAGACGACGGATAGGGCGATCAAAGTCCACAGCATGTAAGTCTGCTGCCCATATTGATAATTTGCAACGCTTAGCATCATGAATGCGAAGGCGCCTATATTGATCATAAACACCAGGCAGAGGATGTTTGCGGGGCGCGGTAAGGTCCTGAATTCTTCCAACGAGATTAACGCCGCTTTAGTCAACAACGCGGCTACCAGGAAAAGCCCCACATACCCCATTTCGACAAGAACCCCAACCCATGCGCTGTCGCAACTCTCGAGCACCTCGAGCTGACCAGTGGCAGGGACTTTCGCCTCCAAACCCAGATAATAGAAGGATTCTGGCCCGAATCCCCAGAGTGATCGGCCAAGGTTACCGGCAAGGGCGTGCGTACCCGCGCGCATCAGCTCGTATCGGGATTGGTAGGAAGCTCCGCGCCTTGATTGAGGGTCGAGGGTCTCAACATAGGTGTTTTTCAGCGTGTCCCGGACACCGGGGCGTATGATCAGCGCCGCGATCGTAAGAAAAGCAAAAACCGCCAGGTTCCTGCGGACGCTCCCTTGCGAGAAAGAGAAGATGTATAGCACGACAAGTGACAAGGCAAGCGCCAGCCACGGTCCACGGCTCACGGTCTTATACAAACTCCAAGCCATCATGATGAGAGCCGCCCACAGATAGACTTTCTGCGCTGCGGTTTTGGCCAAGCTTAGTAAGTAGAGTACCCAAGGAATCCCTAAGGCCAGAGCGTTCCCGAAAAGTATCGCGTTCGGGAAAGTACTTCGGATCCTGCTGGGGGTTCCCGGGCTCCCTTCGACTGCGGCCTTTAATCGGTGCACGACCTCGGGAAATAGATCGGACACCTTCCAGTGAGCATAAGCCTCGAGGGCCCCGAAAGCACAACAGACCACCAGTGCGGCAACTGAGGCAATAAGGATCCTATGCACGGTCTGAACACTCGAGACGGATTTGGCGAGAATGTAGTACACCAGGTAGAATTCCAACGCGTTATCAATGACGGTTTTCAGGCTCGTGATAAATACGATGGAATTGACTGTCGCAACCGCGCACCACCCAAGGTAAAGTATCAGCAGGTATTTCATCGGTAGCCGGCGGCCGCGGTCGCTCCCGCGATTCCTCCTTCCAAATACGAAGTAAAGGACAATCAACGTGGCAACTACAACGCGAGTCGCGCTCAACACGAACAGATCTACGAAATAGATCCTCGCTTCATTCGGCAACATAATCACAAGAAAAGCGAAGAGCGGCAGCGTACGTTCAAAGCCCTTCGTGACGGCCAGAGCCACCAGGCAACCAACTACGGTCAGGTAAATTGCAATCATGAGCGGCATGTTTGCCGACTCCGCGTCCGGCTTAAAGGAAGGACAAGCGCGTGGTTAGGGTGCACCCTGCTCTTTATAACTCGTTGGGGCGTAGGTATCAGCAGAACGTCTCTAGGGGGAGGCTCAGGATCCTTGGACAACTCATATTCCTGCTCCTTTTGGAGGAGCAAAATGCGACACTACCCCGGTTTCACCTTCGACGCGCTCGGGGCTCCTGATGACTGTCCGTCCTCCGAGGGCTCGTGTTGACGTTGTTTGACACGGTTTCTCCAAGCCCTCTTTATTTTTGCGATCAATCGGGTCCTGGTAAGGACCGCCGTTGCCAACCGATCAACCAGAAGGACAGGAGTTCGCCGGACATTGAGTCCCATGCCCCTCAGATTCGGTGCAAATATGCAGAGGGATCCTTCTTGTGAGGTGCAGTTTCCCAGTATTTCCTTATACTCGGCATCGCCAAGCCCAAAGTCAATCTGCGCAACATCGTGGCTTCCCTCGCAAAAACCCTCGATAACTCTCATCATGAGGAACATCCCCAGCGCATACCGCCCATACTCGGGATCATACCCCACATAATCGCCGTGGAATGTCCCTTGGTAAACCGTCCCGAGCCAAAATGCGCAGGGCCGATCGGCAAGGTACAGGATAAACGCCCGTAACCTTCCATTTTCGGCATCCAGACGGAGCAGTTCACGCGTTTCCGCATGGTCTTTGAATCCCACCCCAAGCCCTCGCTGATAGGTCTTGCTGGCGATCTCCTCGACATCCCTAATCATTCGTTCCAGCCCGCCGCTTCCGCGAATGCAATCAATTCTGATGCCGCCGGGGAAATCACGGTGCAATCTCTTCCATTTCGAATTCTTGCGGACTTTATGGGACAAGCGCCGGTGAAAATCCTCAACCGTGGCGGGGATGGTCGTGCTACGGTGGAGCTGAAGCTGCGGGAAAAAATCACGGGAAAGGAAGCCGGGAACCTTCGTTGCGGCCTGATAGATGGGGGAATCGACCCTTACATGGCTGAGAACGGCGAGGTCGGATTCACCTCCGCGGAGCGTATTCAAAATCTCGCTCACCAGAACTTCGCTGTTCGCCGGTGATAGATTCCCCAAGAATCCGTTATGCAAGATCCTGAGCGTGCGAGTCCGGGGCGCAAGAATTGTCTTGTAACCCACTTTGAGGTCGATTTGCTCATTGACGATTCGACCGATGAGCATGGCGTCGGGACGGCCGTCCCGATAGAGCATCACGACATGGGGCCGAAGAATTTGCGGTCGCAGCCGGTTTACGGCCAAAAAGAAATCGATATCGGAATTGGGATGGTACTGCCAGGATTTCCACGTCTCCCGAACCTCCTCGATTTCTGCGGCGCTCCGCAGGATCCTGACGGATTCTCGGTCGCGCCTGCTCCCCTCAGAGATTCTATTGTCGGTCAGAGACGGCTCATTCTCGCGGTTCGATTGGAGGAAAGGCGTGGTTCTTGGTGCTCCCATATTCGAATCCTGAGCTTCGCCTGACTATTCAGTGCGCCCTTCTTCCCAACCGCCGTCTGAGCGGGGTCCCGACTCGTGAAGTGGAGGAATTTTCAGCGGACTCGACATTCCGCAAAGTGTACCAAGGCAGCAGCTTTGGGCAGGAATTTTACGTTTATCAATGCGGATCACAGTTCCTGAAAAATCCTGGCGCTGCCTCATAACTCAAATCGGCTGCTACCCTGGCTTCACTCATCCCGCAAGTAAACTGTCAGCTAATTCGCCGGCGCGTTCCTTTCAATCTCGATAACGTTTTGCGCCAGGAGCTCAGCGGACCTTGGAGAAAGGGCGGTGTAAAGGGGAAGCAACACCATGTTCCCTGCCGCCCAGACGGCGTTAGGGAACCGCACATGTTCCGAAGGCTCCGGCAAGGGTCGTTTCCAAATCACCTTCAGGTATAATCCCCGCTTTCGAGCAAGGCGCAAAACCTCAGCCCGATCCTTCCCAGGAAAGGCGATGGGAAAACGCATCAATCCACCATTGTCGCATCCCGGGGGCACGAAGGTCGCAATGGCTGTGTTGCTGAAAGCCTCCCGATAAATGGCAGCCAGATGCGCAATCTGCCGGCGAATCTCATCCATCCTGCCCAGCATGCGCAGGACGAGTTCGGCTTGATAAGGATGGACTTCCCGCGTGTAGGAGGGGTTGCGGGTCGCCATGGGTCCGGCGGAATGCGTGTTGGTGTGCACGGCGGAGGGCTTACGGCGCTGTTTCCTCAGCAGCTCCGGCCCCAACTCCCGGAGCGGCAGCAGTGGCCGCGCAAACCATCGATAAACCCAAGGAGTGGTAACGAGGTTGTGTACCAACGCTTGTACCAGGTCTCGGAGCGGTATTACCCGTTCTGTTTCAACCACACGCCTGGCCGCGAGCTCGACGGGATCGATTATGCTGTCATTGTTAACGACAATGACACCCCCGCGAAATGCCGGGAGGCGCTTCGACTCCTCAAAACTGAAGACGCCAAAGTCCGCGAAAGTACCCAGAAGGCGCCCGTTGAGCCGTCCCCCGACAGCAGGGACCGCGTCCTCAATGGTCACACAATCCCGGCGCCGCGCCAGCTCGCAGATGGCCTCAATGTCGGTGGGTATTCCATAGAGATGGGGCACCAAGAGGATGCGCCCTGGTTGGGCAGCTTCGGCATACTCGGCCGACGTGGCATTGATGTTGTTCTTTGCCAGATCCACGTAGATGATGCGTTTCCCCGCAATCTCCGCCGCCTTCCTGACCTCGTGACACATCCAGGCTGGCATCACGACTTCCCGCTGAGGGAGCAAGGAAAGGATTTGGGCGATGGCGCATTGGCCGGACGGGGCAAAAATGATGTGTTGCCGTCCTGTCAACTCTCGAAACGCATGTTGCAATCGGGCTAAAGGGTCGGGGTTATAAACCCAAGCCCATGCTGCGAGGAGGTCTCCATTCCGGGTTTCGAGCCGGTTGAAGGGAACAACTGCCCCGTCCCTACTCTTCGTTCTCTGGAGCGGAAGTGACTTCGAGGATTCTTCTGCACCGACCATCTTGTCCCTTTCCCTCAACCTCTCTCGAAGTGACGAGCCCCCGCCAAGGCCCGGTTCGGCCTGTCACTCGGGCGCCTCAAGGAATTGCCCTCGAATTCCGGCAAAGCCTGAAACGATCTCTTGCCTAGGGATGCTCCGCTGCTCGCTAACCGAGGATAGACCACGGACATAGCAAGTATCATCCACAGCATGAAGGTCTGCTGCCCCCACCCAAAATCCTCGACACTTAACATCATGAAGGCGTAGGCCCCTATACTGACCATAAATACCAGGCAGAGGGAGTTTGCGGGCGGCGGTACGGTCTTAAATCCCTTCCACGACAAGAGCGCGGCACCCATCAACAGAGCTGCAACCAGGAAAAGCCCCACATACCCCGCTTCTATCATGACCTCTACCCATGCGCTATCACAGCTTTCGAGCTCCTCGGTCTTACCGGTGAGGGCAACTTCCGCCTCCAACCCCAGGTGATAGAAGGATTCCGGTCCGAATCCCCAAAGTGCCCGGCCGACGTTGTGAGAAATGGCGCGAACCCCCGCGTGCATCAACTCGTATCGGTACTGATAGGAAGTACCGCGCAATGAATCAGGATCGCGAGTCGCATGATAGGTCGTCGTAAGTGTTTCCAAAACGCCAGGCCTCACGATCAGCGTCGCCACCGTAAGAAATGCAATAACCAGCAGGTACTTCCGGATACTTCCTTGTAGGAAGAAAAACAGCACGACAAGTGACATGGCAAGCGCCAGCCACGGCCCACGGCTCCCGGTCTTGTATATATTCCAAGTCATCATGATCAAGGCCCCCCACAGGCAGATTTTCTGAGCTGCGGTTTTGGCCAAGCTTAGAAAGTAGAGTACCCAAGGAATCCCTAAGGCCAGAGCATTCGCATAGAGTATTGGATGTGGGAAGGTTGATCGGAGCCTATCGCCTGGTCCTAAGCGCCCTCCTTCTCCCGCCTCCAACCGGTGCAGGACCACTGGAAATAAATCGGCCACACGCCAGTGAGTGAAACGTTCTACCGCCCCGAAGGCACAACAGACCACCAGGGCGGCAATCGAGGCAGCGAGGATTTTGTGGATGGTCTTAACATTAGAGATGGATCGGGCGAGAATGTAGTAGAGCAAATAGAATTCCAACGTGTTGTCAAGGACGACTCTCAGACTTGTCATAAATACGACGGAATTGAGCGTCGAGACGAAGCGCCACACAACGTAAAGGATCAGCAGATATTTCAGCGGCAGACGGTTGTTGCGGTCACTCTTGGGATGCTGGTTTCCAAGTGCGAAGAAGAGGACGACCATCGTGGCAATGATGACTCGGGTCGAGGTCACCACGAACAGGTCCCCGAAAGAGATCCTCGATTCCCCTGGCAACAGAATCACCAGAAAAGCGAAGAACGGCAGCGCTCCTTCAAAACCCACGGTGAGGGTGGTAGCGACAAGAATGCCGACTGCAATCAGGGTAATTACAATAAAGAGTGCCATAACCAGAGCCTCACTTCAGGCCAATGAGCAGGCGGGCAAACGCCCTCTCTGCCTAAGGCGAACCGCCTGTCGTTATTTCACAGCCTCAACGTAAAGTGTTTCTTCGGGTCGATTATCCAGCTTATCGATGTCGGGTACTCTACCCTGCCGGTATGCGAGTCTCTCGACCGAGTTAAACCCAGCTTTCTCGAGCGCAGCCTTCAGGAGTTCGAAGTCGTACATGTATCTGTGCCGATAGAACTTGCCGGCCTTCGAGTCCCTGAAGAAGAAGTACAGGGCTTCGCGCTTTTTCCCCGCCTGATAGAGATTCACCACGTGCTCGAGATCCGGGACGCATATCCGGATGCGGCCGCTTTTTTTGAGAACGCGATGGGCATCCCGGAGAATAAACTCAGCCACATCAGGGAAGAAATGCTCTAAGATGTGAGAAGCGTAAACGTAATCGACAGTGTTATCAGGGAAGGGCAAACCGTAATCCAGTTCGTGATGAACGAAGGTATGGGTCCTGAGCGTGGTGACATAGTCTTGCTCAGAACCGAACCATTGGCTTGCCTTAGAATGCCGGTAGAGAGTCCTTATAAATAACTCCGGCCAATTGGCAAAGAAGCCATGGAACGACCCCTCAACATTCACCCAACCCTCCTGCACGAACAGCGAGGATCCAAAGTTCACTTTAACGGGATTGCCGACCGGCATCATCCGGTGTCTGCGTTTAATTCGTGTAATAACGTAGTTTGCCGCATCGGTCAACTTCCCCATCTTTCTCCTCCCACGTTGCTAAGGGTTCAGCGCCTCCCCTAAACTTTTACTCCGCCTTCCGTGAAGGTCAAGTCTGGGTGCCAAGACTAAGAACCCGCCTTCTCCGCCCAAACTTCTAAGCCAATTGACCAGCGAAAGACCTTGTACCATTTCTTCAAGGCCCTGATTAACGACGTCGGATCTCTCATTAGGAAGGCGATGGGCAACATCAATGCGACCAGCATGAGACGGAGGATCGCGCTGCAACCCAGAACCACTTTGTACAGTTTACTATAGAGGCTGCCCCGGGTCTGGCGGAAGAAATGCATAAGCGTTTGCTTCTGGAGGATGGTGGAGAAACCCTTCTCCTCCTGCATACCTGCACTACCCTTGCCGTGATGAATTACTTTTGCATCATTAATGTGGTATATCGAATAACCTGCCTTCCATATCTTGTAACAGAGCTCCAAATCTTCAGTGTACATGAAATAGTCTTCGCTGAATAAGCCGACGGCTTCAAAGGCAGTACGCTCAACCATAAGGCATGCGCCCGAGACAGCATCGACGAGCACAGGGTTGCCGCCATAATCGACAAGAGCTTTTGTTCCCCATATACTCCAGCGCGGAAACAATTGTCGCAAATAGTCGCCGTCCAGCATCTGACTCAGTATTGTTGGAAAGGCTTGAACGCAACTGGTTTGCACCGAAAGGTCAGAGTTCAGAAGGAGACAACCAAGGGCTCCCGCCTTCGGCATTGAGCGAAGATGTGAGCACATCGTCGGCAATGCATTGCCGATGACCTCCGTGTCCGGATTGAGGAAAACTAAAATCTCCCCGGAGGAGTGCCGGTATCCCAAGTTGTTCGCCTTGGCGAATCCCTGGTTTTGATCGTTTTGGATGAAAGTGACCTGGGGGAATTCCGTCCGAATGAGCTCAGCGCTGCCGTCATAGGAAGCGTTGTCCACTACTATGACTTCGAATTCGATTCCCTGCGTCTCACGGAAGACGGAGGCAAGGCAAGGCCTTAAATAGTGGGCGGACTTCCAGTTGATGATGAGGATGGAGAGATTCAAGTTCAACCCTCGCGAACCCGACTTATCCGTGGGAACTCATAGCCCCGGATGTGATACCCATGAATCCCTTCGCCCAGCTACGAACCATAGGATTATGGTCGCTGTACCCTGATCGAGAGGACCGCTGGCCATGCTCTAAACCTGGACGCGTCCCATGTAACGACCGTGCCTGAGCCTGGCCCATTGCGAGAACACGGTCCTGTAAGTGCCCGTACCCAAAAGGGAAATCATCAGGGCAGCTAACAACGGAGGTTGGAGCAGCCTCAGCCTCAGGGACTCGAAACCTAGTTTCCTTCCTCCCGGCAGGTCGTAGTTGAGCAGGAGGCCTGCCTGATCGCCCAAGTGTTTGGCGAGGGTAGCGGGCGGCATCTGCTCACGGTGTTTGGCAATGATCCGAGCCCTCCCTTCATATATCCGGCGAAGACCGCCTGCCTGGCTGGTAAGCTGTTCGTGCCCGACATAGTGCTTAACCAAGCATTCGTCGACGACCCCGATGCTGAAGGATTTTGCAATTCTTAACCAAAGGTCCCAGTCTTCCTCATTGACAAGCTGCTCATCGAATCGTCCCACGATCTCCAGAGCGTCCCTCCGAACAGTAACCCGGGAGCAAGAACCGATGAAGTCACCGGCGAGAAGATCGTCGTAAGCTCTTCCATGAAGGGTTGGCGGCAATCTTTCCACCGCGTCCTGCGGACCGAGGATCAGTTCTCCACTGTAGACCAGGCCCGTATCATCATCGCGGGAAGAGTACACCTGGACATCGTGGGCAAGCTTCTCTGGCAACCACTCATCATCCGAGTCAAGAAATGCGATGTAGGTGCCTCGCGCCGCTTCGATCCCCACATTGCGAGAGCCCGAGGGCCCACGATTGCAATCATGACGAAGGTACTTGATCCTCGTGTCGAAGAGGTCCCTGATAAGCTGTGGGGTTTCGTCGCTCGAGGCATCGTCGACGACGATTAATTCCCAATCATGGAAGGTTTGCGCGAATACACTCTTTATCGCCCGGGGTAGGGTGCCAGCCCGATTATAGGTTGGGATAATGACACTCACCGTCGGCGGGGACTGCATTTTTAATCCATGCCTCTTGATTTACATATTATTTCGAGCCCAGGTCAATTACTCAACCGTGCGCTCGCGGAGATTTCCTCGGCCGTGGGGCTAGCGGTGGGTTTTCCTCTCCGCCGGGTCCAGGCTTCCAATCCCATGCTCCAGCACAGAATAATGGAGAGATCCATGGATCACGACCAGAAGCTTTTGACGGTTTTGACGAGGTATTGGGGGGCGTGCAGCCAGTCGTAGGCACCCTCGAGTTTGGCGCGGAAGAAACGGAGATCATCCCATGAGTTGACCGGCAGTCGTGGCAAAAGCCACCGGTTGGCGCCGGGATGGGCGGTCCCCAGGATGGTAGTTACACAGTTCTCGTAACCACACTTGTTCAAGAGATCCGCCAGCCTGCTCACAAACCCGCGGTCAGTCTCTGGAAACCCGTGCGGATAGGCGAAGGACTTGACGGGAGCCCCTAGCGCGTCCTCCAGGGTCTTCTTTGACCCCGATACTTCGTTTTCCAATTCGTCCTGCGGAAGGAGCTTGAGCTGGGGAGGATGGTGGATAGTATGCGAATCGATGCCAATTCCCAGGGAATGTAGCTCGCGGACTTCCGATAAAGTCAGACATTCCGTCCCCTTGAAAGACATCCGCTGAGCCTTCAGAAGCCCCGTAATCACGTATACGGTGGCGGTAAAACCGTAATTGGTCAAGATGGGAAATGCCGAACGATAGAAATCCGCATATCCATCGTCAAACGTAATGACCACGGGCTTCAGACTCTGCTCCCCGCCGCATTGCTTGATGCCCTCTGCACACTTCATCGCCCTATAGCCGTTTTCGTAGAGGAATTTCATGTGCTGGGCGAAAACCCGGGGAGACGTAATCGTCTCGAAGTAAGGATGACGTCCCTCCGCCCCTTCCCGGATGCTGTGGTACATCAGAATCGGGATGCGAGGCTGGCGCCATCCGTTGAGTCGCCGCGCAAGGGGGTGGCACATGTAAACACTCACTGTGCGGTCGATTTGGAGGTTTAGCATCGGACCTTCGCGCGAACGGCGCCTGGCCCCGTGCGCCGGAGTGCTGGGAACAAAATAAGTCTGTAAGCAATCAATGATTGAGAGTCGAAAGGATGCTGGGCCATTCTCAGGCAACCGTCGGAAGCGGCGTTTCTTTACGACGAGCACCCGGGGCCGTCAACGAATCCACCAGTTCGAGGTACACTCGCTTCTTGACCGTCCAGTTGTTTTCCTTCACGTATTCCGAAGCATTGGCAACCAGACGCTCTCGGAGTTGCCGGTCTCGGATGAGCAATAGCATACATCGGGCAAGATCATCCACGTTTTCAGGCTCGAAGAACATCACTCTGGACTCCGTATCGTAGTACATTCCGACCTTCGTGCGCGACTGCAGCACGGGGATTCCCAGCGCCATGAATTCCAGGATCTTCGTGCTCACCGCTTCGTTCCCGAAGAATTCGGCGCGTTTTGGAACTACAGCCAAATCGGCCTGGCTCATGACCCGGGCAATGTCATGTAAAGGTTTGGGATTGTAGAATCGAATCCTGCCGTTTAATCCCAGCCTTTGGGCGAGGTCCACCAGGATGGACTTGGTTGGACCTTCACCATAGATATGAAATTCCGTGGCGGGGGCCTGATCAACGATCTTTGCGAATGCCTTGACTGCCACATCCAGTCCCTGATGCCAGTTCAACGTTCCGGGATACATCATGACGAATTTCCCGTCCGTCCTGGTTCGGGTGTGGGGAAAAAAATAACGCATATCAGGGTAGTTGCAAATGGGCGTGCACTTTTCACGCGCTACTGACCGCGAGATGAGGCGTTCATACCACAGGTGATTGGCGACGATCACTCGATGCGCAAAGGCAGCCGACGACCTCTCGATGACTCTCAGTAGCCGGTACACCAAGGATGATTGGCTCACCTTAAACTTACTCGCATAGAATTCCGGAAGAATGTCGTGGATATCCAGAATGACTCGGGCTCCCGATAACTTGGGAATTACCGCCGCAAAAACCAGGAAATCCGGGACCGAGTGAACGTGAATGAGATCATAGGGCCGGGCACTGTGTTCTTTGCTTAAGATAATCGAAGAACGAATTAGGAACCGAACGATCCTGTAAAGGTAATGGAGTGGCCCGTGCTCGTCACGCCTCCTGCACTGGATCCCAACAACTTTCACGCCATCTATAATTTCTTCCGTAGGGTAACCGTCTCGTCTCAGGGCGAGAACCATCACTTCGTCCCCGCGTTCCGCGAGGGCACGGGCATATTGCTGCACGCGTGCGTCGTTCCTGTAAAACGAATAGGACAGCATGCAGACCCGCACCTTTAGGTCCCCTTCCCCGCGGTGGGCATTTTAAGAAATCAGCGCAAAGCGGCGGCGTGCTCCGTGGTGGCCTCGACAAACTCACAAGCCTTGGCTGCAACATGCCTCTGATCTTCCTGCCCAAGCTGCGGATACATGGGGAGCGAGAGGATTTCCGAGGCGGCCTTTTCCGTCACCGGAAAACTCCCCAGCGTGTGACCAAGATCCCCGTACGCCTTCTGCAAATGTAGGGGGATTGGGTAGTGGATTCCAGTGCTGACATGGGCTTCGGAGAGATAGGCCCGAAGTTCATCTCGCTTCCGAACTTGTATAACGTAAAGGTGGTAGTTCGACCTGGCCCAATCGGGTTCAAAAGGTATTGTCACAGCGTTGCGCAGAGATCCAAACAGTTCATTATACCGGGCGGCAATCTCACGCCGCCGCGCATTCCATGTTGAAAGCCGCCGCAGCTTCACCGTCAACATCCCGGCTTGGACCGCGTCCAGCCGGCCATTATATCCTTCCACATCGTGGTAGTACTTTTGGGTCTGGCCGTGATCGCGTAACATGCGCACCTTACGCGCAATTTGTTCGTCGTGGGTGGTAACGGCTCCACCTTCTCCGCAAGCCCCCAGATTCTTCCCTGGGTAGAAACTGAAAGCCGCGGCATCACCCATGGACCCAGCCTTTCGCCAGCGATTCTCGTTCACCGAGAAATATTCGGAGCCGTGAGCCTGGCAGGCATCCTCGATAACCATCAATCCGTAGCGTCCGGCCACTTCACGGATAGAATCCATTGCCGCCGGCTGCCCGTACAAGTGCACCGGCACGACTGCCGTGACCGGCCTCCTGGTTTTTCGGCTCATAAGCTTACCCGTCAGGCGGTCCACGTCGCAGCCAGTCTCCACGAAACGCAGCAAATTAGCGGGATCCAGATTATAGGTCCGCGGGTCAATATCCACAAATTCCGGGCTCGCCCCGGCCTGCGAAATTGCTTCGGTCGTAGCGATAAAGGTGTTGGGTACAGTGATGACGGTGTCACCAGACCTCACGCCAGCGGCCATGAGCGCGAACCTCAGCGCGTCCGTCCCACTGCTCACGCCGACACAGTAGGGCACATCGCAGAACTTCGCGAATTCCCTCTCAAACTCCTCGACCATGGGCCCACCGATGAATCCCGCGGTCCGCAACGCTCTTCTCACAACCGCCACCAGCTCCTCTTCGAGGTCGACGTGCGGCGCGACAAGATCTACAAATGGAATACCGTTTGTTTGGCTCATTTATTTACCCTTGGGTCAGAAGAAATATATCTCAGCACACGAGCGGGATTCCCAGCGACGATCGCACCAGGAGGAACATCTTTCGTCACGACGCTGCCCGCCCCGACAAGAGCGTTTTCGCCGATTACCACCTGCGAGAGGATCGTGGATCCCGAACCGATGGAAGCTCCTTTCTTGACGATCGTCGTCTCGACTTTCCAGTCTGATTCGGTTTGCAGTTCGCCTTCCCGGGTTGTGGCGCGCGGATAAGTATCGTTGATAAACGCAACCCCGTGTCCGACAAATACGTTGTCCTCAATCGCAACACCTTCACAGACAAACGTGTGGCTTGAGATCTTACAGTTGCGGCCGATCCGGGCGTTTTTCTGGATTTCGACGAAGGCGCCAATCTTGCTGCCCTCGCCGATCTCGCAACCATAGAGGTTTATGAACTTGGAGAGCTTGACGTTCTTTCCCAGTCTGACGTCCGCAGCTATGCAGTGATACTCGTTCATAGCTCCACCAGTCCCCCGCGCTGTGCGATCGATTGATCGGCAGCCTCGAGCATTCTCACAACTCTTAAACCCGCCGCTCCGTCGCTGATGGGAGCCTTGCCGTTCATGATGCAATCAACGAAGTGGGCCGATTCGAGCTTTAGCGCCTCAGATTGCTCGAGCTTAGGCGACCACATGTCGCCCGATCGGTAGCTCACGAGCAATTCGTAGACTCCGCGGCCGCTGCTCACCTGCACGCCTCGGTCATACACCTTGATCTTTTCGTCAGCTTCGAGGTCGTTCCAAACCAACATCTGCTTTTCGCCACCCAGCAACATCGTCCGGATCTTCACGGGGGAGAGCCAGTTCACATTGATATGGGCTATGAAGTCGTCGGGAAAGTAGACCGTGATATACGCCATGTCCTCATGGACATTCAAGTGCTTGGCCCCTGTTGCCGATATGGCTTGGGGTCGGTCTTTGATGAGAAAATCCATGATCGACAAATCGTGGGGAGCGAGATCCCAGATAACATTGATGTCGTGCTGGAATAATCCCAAATTCACCCGCGTGGAGTCGTAGTAATACAGCCGGCCCAAGACATCGGCATCGACAAGCTGCCGAATTTTCCTAACGGCGCCCGTAAAAAGGAAAGTGTGATCGACCATGATCTTAAGTTGCTTCTTCTCTGCCAGTTCGATCAGTTCTTCCGCTTGGGCCGAGGTTGAGGTAAAGGGTTTCTCAACAAAAAGGTGCTTGCCGTTCATGAGCGCTTTCTTGGCGAGCTCAAAATGCGTCCACACGGGCGTGATCACCGCCACGGCATCAATCTCAGACGACTCGAGGAGTTGTGCGGGATCATTCGTGTGCTTCAGACTGGGGAAAGCACGACGGGCGCGCTGGAGGGCGCTGGGGTTCAAATCGCAGACAGCCACAACCTGACCATCACTCAGCCCCTGGAAATTCCGGACGATGTTCGGACCCCAGTAGCCAAAGCCAATTACCCCTATCCGGATCATGGTTCACCTCGGGACTCTTCGGCAGGTTCTTACACCCAACACCATATCCTGGACCGGCAAAAATCCCACACCGAATTCGTTGTTTCGGTGGGCGACAATCACCAAGAGAAAATGAAGTTGGGTTAGGGATCATCCCGATCGTATGGAAGGAGATGGCACCCCGAAGAGCGTGACCAGCCTCAGTAGGCGCCTTCACAGGAGAATACAGCTCGAGGCGTTTTCAGCAAGATCTGTAAGTCCAACCAGAGGGACCATGATCTCGCGTAATGCAGGTCCAGACGAACCATCTCATCGAAGGTCGTCGTACTCCGCCCGTTCACTTGCCAGAGCCCCGTGATGCCCGGCTTGGCCTCTAATACCCGACGTCGGTGCCAAAACTCATAAACAACAAACTCATAGGGGAGAGGAGGGCGTGGCCCTACCAGGGACATCTCTCCCTTTAAGACGTTGAGCAACTGAGGAAGTTCGTCCAGGCTGGACCTCCGTAAGAATCTGCCTGCGCGTGTCACTCTCGGGTCGTCAATCAGCTTATAGATGGATGATTGCCCGTCTCCACATTTGTTTAAATGTGTTTTCCCAGAAATAAACCGCCGGACATAGTCTTTATGGGTGCTCGTATTGTTACTGACGTGCATGGTTCGGAATTTGAGAAATGTGAATCTCTCTCCAAACTGGCCTACCCTGGTCTGGCGGAAGAATACCGGGCCTTTAGAGGTGAGCTTGATGAGCGCAGCAATCAGCACAAACAAGGGCGATAGAAGAAGAAGTGCGATTAGACTCACCGCTATGTCAAATATCCTTTTCAGTCTGAGGGCAAAGCGGCGGGAAACCTTCTGCTCCTCCAAGTCCGGATACAGATCCAATCGGGCGGGCGGGCCGAGGTCCTCTTCATCCCACTCATCTGGGAGAACGTGAAGGCTAATTTTTATGGTATTGACTTGTTCCAAGCTCAGGTTTTGCCGCAGGGCAGTCGAAACCCTTTCCAAAATGGCTTTCTGAAAGGTTGCGGTCTCGGATAAGTCGACCTCGGTAAAGATGACGCCGACAACGGAATTTTCCCTGAACCAACCGGTGACATCCGTCTCCCTGACCGAGGTGGACAGAGATGAAAGTAAATCTTGAAGCGCCTTTTGCTGCCGGCCGGTCTGGAGGAGTTCCTCCCCCTCCAAAAGCATAAGGAGGAAGCGCCTCCGTGAACGCTCCGTCCTTTTCTGCTCCAAGGCAAGGATCCACTTGAATGAATCTTCAGGGACAATCCCGTAATGCTGCCGGGCCCCGGACGGGACTGGAACCTGGGAATGATTATTGGCACGCCGGCGAGATTTTGGATTTCCGTTCAACTCCGGGGGGGTCAGTGGGTTGCTCGCCAGGCTCATTGTTTGCCTCTCATAAACTTAGTAAGCAGAGTAGAGCGGTCTTTCCTACCCGCGGCCGATCGGGCTCCAACTCCGGCCGCTGATGCGCTCAACCATGGACGCATCAATCTCAACCGCAACCGACTTCATCAGCATTTCCACAGAGAGTACGAGCCTGTACGCATTCTTCTTTCGTAGGAGAAATCCTTCAATGCCCTCAAGTGGGCCGCGCGTAACCCTCGCCCAATCTCCACACCGCAAGAACGGATGAGGCTCAACCGCCAATGAACTTTCGATGATGCGCTTGACCGCGTCGATCTCGAACTCCGGAATGGGCTCAGGGCCCCCTGCGGTCCCTACGATCGAATGAACGCCAGGGGTCGTCAGAATATGGAGCTTGCAGTTGAGCCGATCCCGTAAGAAAACATAGCCGGGGTACAACGGTAGCAACAACATCCTGTCCCTGTCTCTCCACTTGTGGACAGACGAATACAGAGGGAGGAAAACTTGGATTCCCTTACTCAAAAGTAGACTCGCAACTGTCTTTTCGTGTTGATGCCGCGTGTAAAGTGCATACCACGCGGCGTCCGAATTGGCTTCTTCTGTGCGAGCCTCGAAAGGCATCAAAGACATATAGCTTCGCCCTGTGACTTACAGGAGCCCGCTCCGTAAGCCGCAATGCTCTTTCTTGGATCGTACTGAAACTTCCAAACTTGCGAAGTCAACGGGGCTTCCCGCTTGTCCCCCCGGCGCATTTCTCTCGCCTGGGCTTTGAGGCCACTTAGACTCTGGCAACTTCTGTTCGGGTTGGGTACTGCCAACCACTGGACCTCGGAAAGGCAACCCCACACCGGACACCCGCATGGTCAACTTGCGGGGCAGAGGCGCAGTCTCGACCCCGAGGGGATTGGAACCCCTCCGGCTGGGCGGATGACGCACCATCAAATCCGAATTGTACAAGTCCGTTGGAGAAAATACCATGTCCGGGTGAGAATAGATAGTGCAAACAATGGGCCAAACCCAGGCCTTCAGTGACTTCCCTGGTTACAAGTAACATCTTGAAAAATAATGCAGTTACGTCCTTCGCATCGGTGGTAGAAACTCTTGGCAGCGTTTTCGCTCGGGGAGCCAACCAAGCGTGCAAAGATTTGCAAATAGACGTCTGCTGATCGGCAACTCCCCTTGCATGTGTCAAGCTTCGGACAGCGGCTACCCCCGTCCCTAAGCTTGATAAAGGGCAGGTCTTTAGCATCTTGCCGACGAGGGTGCCCACGGGCTGATAAACAGGATTCCAGCCTATTACGGCATCACTCATGCTGTAGTGCCCTTGCCATTACCTTTGAAGTAATCCCGCTTGCCGTAATAATAATAAGAACCGTAGTTTTGCTGGGGTTCCACGCGGTTGAGGATGACGCCCAGAATTTGATCCTTCGAGAAGTTTTCGCAGGCTCTCTGCGCCAAATCGTAGGGCGTCGAGCCCGCATTGATCACCATCAACAACCCATCGCAGAACCCCGCCAGCAATCTGGAATCTGACACGGGAATGGTAGGAGGAGAGTCAACGATGATCCAATCAAAAATCTTGATCGCTTTCTTCATCAAAAGCCCGAAACGGCCATTGCCCAGAAGTTCCGTGGAATTCGTTACGGTTTTTCCGCCGGGAATGAAGAAAAAGTTTTCCGGCTGCCCTTGCTGGGTGACGGACGTAAGGTCAAAATCTCCCGCCAGATACTCCGATAGGCCGGGTTCTGATGGAGCACCCAGTATGGTATGCAACGAGGATAAGCGCATGTCGCTATCGATCAACAGAACCCGAGTGTCGGCCTGTTTCGCGATGACCCGCGCCAGGTTCGCGGCTACGAAGGTCTTCCCCTCGCCCGGCAATGGGCTCGTAATGAGAAGCTTATGCACCGGTCGAACTTTACGCATGAGATAGAGTTGCGACCTTAAGGTGCGAAACTCTTCCTTAACGATCGTGTGGCGCCGTGCATCCACATGTCGAGTCAAGCTGGGGTCCTTGGTCCAGTCCCGGCGGGAGCAGCGTGCGATGAAGGTCTCACTGACCAACTCATCCTGACCGGCCCGGCTCTCTCCGTTCCCGGCGAGTTGCTCGTTGGCGGCCTCACCCGTGGTTTCCAGGTGGCGGAGTCCCGGCGCAGTTGGCGCCATCGTCCCCACAGAGCTCTCCGGGTCCCCCAGGATCTCCTTCTCTAATTCGGCTTTTTTCAAGGCATCATGAACTCGGCTCATAACCATCCTATCATTATACGCAGACCTCGGTCCTCTAGCTTCCCTTCCTCATTCGGTCCATGAGTTGGCCCAGGTTCTGCAATGAACCCACCGCCGGGGACGTGCGTCTCTCCTCTTCTTCGGGAGACTGAACGCCCTCGGCTGGTGATTTATCCAATTCAAATTCGTGCGCCACGGCCTGGATCGTTTCAGCCAGCACCGGCCTCTGATCCTCGGCATAGGCGGTGATCAGTGCATGTTCGCATAGCAGATTGATGACGCGCGGGATCCCACCTGAGTATCGATAAATCAATTGCAGGGCATCCGGGTTGAAAATGGGGTCACCATTGGCCCCCGCGATGCGGAGGCGCTCGGAAACATAGCCCTCGGTATCCTGAAGAGTTAACGGCGCCATCTTGCATCTCAGGGTGATCCGCTGTCGAAGCTGGCGAAGGACCGGCTGGTTGATGAGATTCTCGATTTCCGGCTGACCTGAAAGCACAATCTGAAGAAGTTTTTCCGTTGACGTCTCCAGGTTGGTCAGCAACCGGATCTCCTCAAGAACTTCCAGCGAAAGATTCTGTGCTTCATCCACAATCAGCACAGCGGTCTCCCCGGCGCGGTACCGCTCCAAAAGCCATTGATTGAGTTGGAGCAGGACCTGACTCTTCATGCGAGATTCGCAGGAGATTCCGAAATCCGCCAGCATGAAGTGCAGGAATTGATTCACGCTGAGGCGCGGATTGAAGATAAAGGCGCTCGTCACGCGCTCCTCGCGTAAATGTTCCAGTAGCTTGTTGAGGAGGGTGGTTTTTCCGGTTCCCACCTCTCCGCTGAGCAGAATGAACCCTCTCCGGCGCTGGATGCCGTATATCAGACAAGCTAAAGCTTCCTGATTTTCCCGTGTCTCGAACAGGAACCGCGGGTCCGGATTAACGTTAAACGGGTTTTCTTTCAGCCCGAAGAATCTTTTGTACATACACGATGTCCTTAAACCCCCCCGCTCCGCTCATCACCCATCCCAAGTTTCCCTGCCTCGCCAGTCCGAAACCGCTTCACCCTCGACGCCAGGGTGAGGGAAGGAACCATGGCAAGCGTCGGCAATCCCAACCAAGCTTCGATATCTTTAACGTTCCGAATTGTCTTGTCCCGCGCCTCATAGAGCCAAGCCAGAAAAATGCCCAAGATTAAGCCTCCACCGAGCCCTCCTAAGGCAAACAACGGCACGTTCGGGAATGTCGGATCCTTCGGCAAATTAGCCGGATCCATGATCACGAAGTGCTCTCCCTGTTGTTGTTGCTCCAGATTGGTCGCCATCTCCGATTCGTTCTTTTTCTTGAGCAGTTCGTCATAGAAATCCAATGCCATCTGATGATCGCGCGTGATTTCTTTGTATTGTTGCTCCACCATCGGACTCATTTGGACGCGCGACTGGAGAAGTTCGATTTGCCCCTGCAATCGTTCTTGTGTCTTTTTCGCCGCGCCAATGGCCTCATCATAAGCGCGAAGCTGACTTCGCAACTGTTGAACCTGGGGGGGCTCTCCCGGCGCTGGACGGTGTTCCTCGGTCTCGGTTTTTGCGTCCGGGGCGGTTCCCTTCTCGCTCAGTTGCTTTTTGAGCTGCTCGATTTCAGCTTTGAGCTTGACGATATCGGGGTGTTCCGGTGTTTCTCGAACCTCTAGCGTCATCAACTCACTCTGCATGTTGGAAAGCTGCCGCTCGAGCGTTGGATGGGTATCTGTTCCTTCCTGCGCAGCCTTCCAAGCGGCTATCTGTTGCACCAGTTGAGACTCGGTGTAAGCTTTGTCTTGTTGGGCACGATTGAGGTTTTGAGTCGCCACATCGAGTTGGCCATTCATGGACGCGAGCAGGTTGAGGTTCGTTTGGGTCTCCTCGGGAAGTTCGGGCAGGTACTTGCGCTTGAAGTCGGCCAGTTTTGCGTCCTGCTCATCGATCTTGCGCTTGGCATCGTCGAGCTGGGCTTGAAAGAAATTCGTCGCACCACTGGCCGACTGTGCCCTTTGCCTGAGATTCTCCTCGAGGAACTTTGAGGTAATCTCCGCGCAAACTTGCTGGGCCAATTGAGCCGTGGAGAGAGTCACCGCGATGGAGAAACCCGGAAGGGTTTGATCGCGTGATTTAATGATGGGTTTCACGGCGGTCAGTTCGATGTCCTTGCGCAGATCATCAACCATCTGCTCCATCGGTTCCTTGCCGATGTCATCCTTGAAAAGATCGTAATGCTTAATGATCTCCTCCAACCGGGTTCGGCTTAAAACCTGCTCTTCCAAGCTGGCCACCCGCGCCGTCAAATCGTCCGTAACAATGGATTTGACAAGAGTATTCGGAATCGTCTGGCTCTGGATCAGGATCAGCGTGTCAGACTCATAGCGGTTGGGCAACACCAGAGAGATGGCGAAGAGGATCATGGCGCCTAGGAGGGCTGGTGTGAGGACTAACCACCGCCTCCGGCGCCAGATGGCCAAGTAATCGTCCCACCCGAACTGCCGGTGTCCTATCATGAGCGTTTCCCCGTCCTTCCTGATTCTGCGGCTTCGCCCGCGATTATTCGAGATTTACACGTCGCACGTGCCAATTAATGCCAATCCCCCCGACTTGTCGCATGAAAGACGTTGCACAATCGGCCCCCACGCAAACCGCTCGAGTGGAGTTCTGTCGCTGCACGTTATAATTCAAGTACATGCTAACGTGCTGCCCAAAATCCCGTTCCAGATTCACCCCGGCTTGCCAGTAATTGTATACTGAGCTGACACCCGCTGTTTCCTGGGCGATAGACTTAGTTTGGTTAAAAGAGGTTTGAACCGAGCCATGCAACTTTGGCGATAACCGTCGGCCAAAGGTCCCTTCCACCATGTTCCTTTGAGCTCCAGTCGCGACCCCGGCGCCACCGGCCATTCCCCGGCTAAACGAGAGGTTTGCATCCCACCTTGCAGCCACATACTGTAAGGTATCGAAACTCGACAAATAGAATGCCGTGACGGTCTTGGCCTGGGGTACGGGAATCACGTTGGTCATCGGCGCGACAGAAACCTCAAAGGAAAGCCTGCCGTTAATTCGATGGCCATACAGAACCGACATACCGCGATTGACAAATCCCGGATGGGCGCCGGTGAACAGGAAATGATTCTCGTCATACATTAAAGCGATCTCATCGCCGCGACCGAAAAAATAGTTATAACCCCCCATAGCCATCCAGTAGGTATCGTCAATGAATCCGGGTGTGATGTACTGTAGAGTTCCAACCATGGCGGTGGCAGTAATAATGGACCGTCCGCTGACGCTATAATCGAACTCAGTCGTGGCCAAGTCGCTCAGCCGCTTAGAAAGGCCAGTGTAAAGTGCCTGGTTCGGCTGGTATGCGCTATTCAAAGCGGGCGCATTGGACAAAGAGTTCCCACCCTCCCCTCCTATATAACTCCCTAAAGACCCAAATCCTGCGAAACCTTCGGGTGTCTCCGGCAGGTATGTGCCCCGGTCGGCCACCTGCAAGTTCCAGCGATTCCCGCTTACCTGCTCGGATATCCCCAGTTCATCGAAGGCCGCGAAGCGGCCTGTGGTTGCAGCCGTCCCTGTTCCGAGCGACCGGTTAAAGAGCAATCCGCCCCCCGCGTCATCCAAGTTCAATTGCGAGTGCTTCCAGAGCCTTTGTAGCGTCAAAGCGCCGACACAGGTACTCTCGCTGAAAAGGCCCGAGTTCTGCTCGTACCCTGTCGGGCTGTTGTTGGCGTACTCCGTGCATCCGAGCGTCGGCAAAACGAAACTGTGGGCTTGTCCCAAAAACCCGGGAGTCAGCACTTGTGCTCCAGAGAGGGGGGACATTGCCCCGACAGGTGGGGGGGTTGGCGCTTGGGAGGAGTCCGAAGCACTCACGGGAGTCTGGCCAACCTGCGCACCTGCCGTTTGTGCCCGCGACGTAGTCGCCCAGAGTGCCACCAGACCGATCGCCATCAGACATGTGCAGCACGTTCTCATCACCGCGAACCCCTACGGGACCACAACCGTGTCCCCAGCTTTCAGGATAATGTTCCCGCGCGTGTCTCCACGGAGCAGGTTACGATAGTTCACGGGGTAAGTGGAGTCCTTTCCTCCCTCGTGCCGCATCACGTACGCGTGCTTTTGATCAGCGAACTGGGTTGGTCCTCCTGCCGTGGAAAGCGCCTGGAGAGCCGTCATGTTCGGGAGCAGGGGCATGGGCCCTGGCCTAGCCACTTCGCCGATCACAAAAACCTTTTGACTGTTAATCGCCGTAACCGTAACGGTCACTTGAGGCTTGGTCAGGAACTGTTCCAGCTTCTGGGTTATAGAGACGGCGAGCTGCATCGGCGTCAGTCCCGCCGCTTGAATATCATTTACCAGGGGTATCGAAATCTTTCCGTCCGGACGCACAGGGACGCTTCGCGAGACATTCGGTTCCTGCCAGACACTAATATCAAGAACATCTTCGGCTCCGATGATATAAGTGCCAGGCTCAGCGACTACTTCAGCTTTTGCTTGCGGGTTCTGTCCTCCCGCCCCCGCGCCAGCCGCTCGGTCGGCCGGAGCCTTTTGTTGCTGTGCGTACAATCCGGTTAGACTCAGGCACAACAGGAGAATTATGATGAGGGGATGAGGTTTGCTCATAGGTCTTGTCCTTTGGGACCTGAAGACTCGGCCATATCTTCCATGCCAATCTGCTTCACTTTGTAAAGCAGAGCCTTGTAACTGATTTGAAGCTCGCGTGCCGCACGCTTACGGTTCCAATGCGTCCGCTGCAGAGCCTTCAAGATCAACTCACGTTCTGCTTGGTGGGAGGCTGCCCGGGCAACCTCCTTCAGGGAGAACTTCGGGATCGCCCCACCTCGAGAGTCAGGATCGCCGCCAATCGACTCAAGGTTTCCAAGAGCCAATCGCTCGTCGCCCAAGGCGACAATGTTCCTTACCCCATTTTCCAATTGCCGGATGTTTCCGGGCCAAGGGTAGTCAAGGAACCGGCCCATCGCTTTCGCGCTGAAAATCGGTTTGGGTCGCCCTAATTGTCTAGCGTACTTGCTCAGGAAAAAATCGACAAGAGCCGGGATGTCTTCTTTTCGGCGGCGCAGAGGTGGCAGTCGCAGGCAGACGCCATTGAGCCGGTAATAAAGTTCCTCCCGAAATCGTCCGTTGCGGATTTCTTCTTCAATGTTTCGACTACTGGAGGAAATAATGCGCGCCCGCAGGCAGGAATCCTGGGACCCTTCATCGCCGTCCGCAAGGACCAGGAGCAGCTTAGGCTGGCAAGCCAATTCCAAGTCGCTCACCTCATCGAGGAAAGCCGTCCCGGCATCAGAGAGGCGCTTGACTAAGCCGACTCCCTTTCTTCCCCCCAGGAGTTGGTCCAAATCCTTCATGGAAAGGCGGGCACACGTCAATTTCACGAACGACTTATCTCCTTGACGTGAAAGCCGATGAACTCGCCGGGCAATTACTTCCTTGCCGGAACCGCTCTCTCCTATGATAAGCACGGGTATGTTGGTCGGGGCGATTTCGGCGATGATGCGTTCGAGGGGTCGGGCCGAAGGGCTGATAAGGTTGACAAATACCTCGTCATCACGATCGGGCTCCATGGGTTTACCGATAATCCCCGCTACGCCGGGGCCTCTCAATTCGCTTGCCACGTGACAGGAATTCCTTTCAGGAGTTTGGAGCTTTTCGGCCTCTGATATAGCACGGGGCTGGCCAATGTCCCCGCAGAATGCCCAAGAAAGGTTATGCCTCCTGTAACGCCCTTGTTGTCGGCCAGATGCAGAGCGCGCGCGTGGGGTCCTTTTCTCGAACGCATTGGTCCAGAACTCTCTCACTTAGTGGAAATAGTTTTCTTCCTTACTGCAATTATATGCAATTATGTTGACTTTCAAAGGGAAGGTTAGGGTGTTCCATGGAAGTATGTCAAAAAGTGCGGAAACTCGCTGTGGGAGGCCTCCCAGGGGGAATGTGCGGACTCTTATCACTTAGGATTATCGCGGCGAATACCCCTAGCTGAATAGGCACGAGGCGTTCATGTTGGGTTCTGATTCGAAGCCCTCAATGACCCCTTGCATGAGTGTCCTTAAATAGAATCTGCAGGAGGACTCCCTCTATGAAGTGCGAGAAAGCCACCTTCTTGGCTGTGTTCGTGCTATGATTAGATTTTGCCATTTCTATATACCTTTCTTGGAGTGCTCATTGGTGTCTTTATGCAGAATCTTGCATTGAGAAATAACAAATTCTGGAATTTAGTGCTTTTGTTTCTGGGGCTTACATTGATCGCAAGCTTCCTTTCGAGCTGTTCCTGGCGGGATCCCAACGTTAGGAAGCAGAGGTACTACAAGAGCGCAATGAGTTACTTCCAAAAAGGGAAATATCGCGAGGCCGCAATCCAGCTCCAAAACGCGATCAAGATAGACCCGCAGTACGCGGACGCTCACTATGAGTTGGCCCAATGCTACACGAAGCTGGATATGTGGGCGGGAGCTTTGGCGGAACTGAATCATACGGTTGCTCTGGCTCCACGGAATTGGAAAGCCCAAATCGATTTGGGGAATCTCCTCGTCGCCTCTCGGCAATCCCAGCGGGCCGAACAACAGGCGCGAATCGTCCTGGCGGCAGAGCCCCAGAACGTGGATGCTCACACCCTCTTGGCAAACGCCTTTGCGGGGTTGGGCAATCCCCAGGGCGCGCTGGACGAAATGCAAGTGGCTATCCGGCTTGCCCCAAACCAATCCAGTTCTTATATAAACTTAGCCATGCTGCAACTGAACGCAGAGCAGCCCTCCGCGGCCGAGGAGAGCTACAAAAAGGCAGTATCCCTGGACCCCAAATCGACGACCCCGTTCATGGCATTAGGATCTTTCTACGCCAGCCAACGGCGGTTCCAAGAAGCGGAGATGCAGTTCCAGCACGCGATCGAGCTGGATCCCAAAGACTTTTCCCCTCGCAGAGACCTGGCGCGTGTCTACCTGGCAGAGGAGAAAGAGAATGATGCTATCGAAGTGTTGAAGCAGGCGAGGCAGGCCTTAAGAGACAACCCCGACGGCTACCGGATGCTCGGTGAGTTTTACGTTCAGACTGGCAAGATCGACAAGGCGTTGGAGGAGTTTGCCACCCTTTTCCACGAGCACCCCAGGGATCTCCGCGTCAAAATGACTTACGTTCAATTGCTGGTCGAGCGCAATCGTCTGGACGAAGCGGAAGTGCTCAATGACACCATCTTGAACGAGGATCCAGGCGCCGCCGAGGCACTTATCGTCAAGGGTCAGATCTTGGTAAGCCGCGGGCGGCCGGACGGCGCCATGAGCGCCATACCTGTGTTCCTGTCGGCTCTCAAGACCGATCCCAACAATGCTTCCGGGCATTACAACTTGGGTGTCGCCTATGCGAAGGTCAACTATCTTGAGCAGGCGCGCACCGAGTGGCAGCAAGCCGCAAAACTGCAACCCAACCTGGCCCCGGCTCAGGAGGCTCTCGCCAAGCTTGCCCTGAAGCAAAACGATCTTGACGGCGCCGAGGAAAGCGCCGAGGCGCTGATCAACGCTCAGCCCACTTCCCCCGGGGGCTACAACATTCGCGCTGTAGTGGAAGCACGCCGGAAAGACCTGGCGGGAGCGGAAGCGGACCTAAGAAAGGCAATCCAACTGGCGCCTCGCGAACCGCTTGCTTATGCGCGTCTCGGCGAGGTCCAGACAGTTCGGAAAAAATTCAAAGAGGCAGAGGCGTTTTATGATCAAGCCCTCGGCATCGACCCCGCTTTCACAGAGGCGCTGGGCGGCTTGTTGCAAACCTATATCGCCGAGAAAAAACCAGCCAATGTCCTCATCAGCCGGATCCAGGACCAGATCACTCGGGCGCCGAAGAATAGTGCCTTTCATCTAATGCTTGGGCAGGCTTACTACGGCCTCCCGGATCTCGAGAAGGCGCAATCCGCTTTGGAGAAGGCCGTCGAACTCGATCTCAATAACGTTCCTGCCTTCCTCCTGCTCGCCGATGTGCAGGCCGCCCGCGGTTCGCTCGATCAGGCCATTGCCAGCTCCGAGCATGCGGTGCAGCAAAATCCTCACGATGTGCGGGCTTATGCGGTGTTGGGTGTTCTGGAGGAGAAATCCGGGGACTGGCAGAAAGCCGAGGAGGCTTATCAGAAGGCCATACTGATTGATCCAGCCTACGGATTAGGGGCAAACAACCTCGCCTTCCTGCTTCTCGAGCATGGAGGTAATGTCGACCTGGCCCTTTCGCTGGCACAGACCGCGCGCAACAGCATGCCGGATTCCCCCAGCACAGCCGATACGCTGGCCTGGGCCTACGTTCGGAAAGGCGTCTACGAATCTGCAATCGATCTCCTGAAAAAAGCTCTTACGCAGGAGCCGAACAATCCCATGTATCACTACCATACTGGAGTCGCGTATATGGGAATGAAAAACCTCGCGGCTGCCTCCGCCCAGTTCAAACAGGTACTCAAATTGGATCCCCAGAACCCGAAGGGCGACGAGATTCGGAAGTACTTGGCCGACCTCAACAAAGGGTGATGTCCCTCCGATGCGGCGCCCTCGTAGATGTGCAAGTCTTTGCATTAACACCGCGCCGCAAGGGAACGTCCCCATGATAATCCAGAACCTGAATTAACATTCGATTTCAAACTTCGGTAGCTATTTTGGCTTGGTAGAGCGAGCCAGGGGAGGAAAGCCCCGCATCCCGGATCTTGTAAAGCAACGACCGATAACTAATGCACAGTGCGCGCGCGGCTCGTTTGCGGTTCCAATGGTGGGCTTGCAAGGTTCTTAGGATGACTTTCCGTTCGATTTCGGTCACGGCCTGCTGGGTAATCTTCTTCAACGAAATGGGACCATCGATGGGGATTTGCGGCTCGAAGGTTGAAGAGGGAGGCCCCGCAACAAGATCCCTGGCAACTTCTTCCTCGCTCCCCAAGATCACATAGCGCTTGACCAGATTCTCGAGTTGGCGAATGTTCCCTGGCCAATCATATGCCATCAACGCCTCCATCAGGCCGGAAGAGATGGGACGCGGAGTACACTTGAACATCGCGCCATGGTTTTGAAGAAAGTAGCCTACCAAATCCGGAATATCGTCACGTCGCTCACGCAGTGGCGGAAGTTGCATGTCAAGGACGTTGACGCGATAGAATAGATCCAAGCGAAAGGTTCCCGCCTCGATTTCCTTCTCCAGGTGGCGATTGGTCGCGCAAACGACTCGCACCTCGACTCGTTTGTCCTCCTGAGCCCCAATCCGCGAGAATTGGCCATCCTGGAGGAGCTGCAAGAGCTTCGCCTGAAGCCCCATCTCAAGCTCGCTAATCTCGTCGAGAAACAGCGTGCCGCGATTGGCCAGCTCAACCCGGCCGGGTTTCATGCCATAAGCGCCGGTGAACGCGCCTCTTTCGTACCCGAAAAGCTCGCTTTCGAGTAACGTGCTGGGAATGGCTGGACAACACACTTTTACGAAGGGGCCGTCGCTCCAGGGAGCTTGGAAATGTAACAGTCTGGCTAGAACCTCTTTGCCTGTCCCGCTTTCCCCCTGGATGAGGACCGGCACGTTCGTCCCGGCCACCTTCTGAATTTTGAGCCGGACGACCTCCATGGCGCGGGAGTGCCCGAAAACCACGGCGTCCGGGGGGACGTTGGGTTCGCCTACCCCAGGCCACCCTGGACTCGATATCAAAGTGTCCTTGGCCACTTGCTGGCCGGCACGTTCCACCATTCACACTTCCTAATCATCATCAGGTATCGTCGCTTCGAAAACGGCAGAACAGTTTGTGAGCCGAACTGCACTTGGCTCATGGCCGCAACATCCGCCCCCACACCGTCTGATCATTCTTCACGGCGAAACCTGCAGATGCACGTTAATGTCACCAAACTAACCTTCACAGGTGGCAGGCTTATACCTCGCCGGGGTTCATTCTGCCCCGCTCTTCCTTCTCAAGCCCATACTCGCGGACCTTGTATAGCAATGCCTTGTAGCTGATGTTCAAAAGGCGCGAGGCAGCCTTGCGATTCCAGTTCGTACGCTGAAGTGCATCGCTGATTGCCTTAATCTCCGCTTTATCCTTGAGGCCGCGAACAAGCGACTTCAGGTCGCCGTCCGTTGTTTTCGCCGTGGCCGGGGAAGACACAGGTACGCCATCGGCTCCACCCCGGTGAGTGCGGAGTTCCTGAATCACCTGACACTCATCGCGAAGAATCAAATAGCGCTTCACGAAGTTTTCCAACTCGCGCAGGTTACCCGGCCAAGTGTGCCCCAGCGCGGCCTCCACAAGCGTCGGTGTGAGCGGGAGTGGGTCACGTGTATAGCGCGCGGCAAAGCGGGCCATGAAGTGTCGAAGGAGCAGAGGAATCTCTTCGCGGCGCTCGCGCAGTGATGGCAAGGTCAAAGTGAACGCGTTCAGCCGATAATAAAGGTCTTCTCGCAGTTTCCTGGACGCCAGGGCATGGGGAATATCCACGTTGGTTGCAGCCAGAATGCGCACGTCTACCTTAACCTGAGAACGGCCGCCGAGTCTGGAAAATTGATGATCTTGCAATACGTGGAGCAGCTTGGCCTGTAAAGCCGGCGATAACTCGCCAATCTCGTCCAAGAGAATTGTTCCCCGATCGCAGAGTTCGAACCTGCCCGGCTTGGCTTTTACTGCACCTGTAAATGCGCCGGCTTCGTAACCAAAGAGTTCGCTCTCCAAAAGTTCGTTGGGAAGGGCCGCGCAATTCACCTTTACGAATGGCTGAGGAGCCCGCGGGGACAGAGTGTGGATTAAGCGCGCAAGAATTTCCTTGCCCGTGCCACTTTCACCCAAGATCAGCACCGGGACGTCAACGCCCGCGATCATACCGACTTGGCTGCGAAGCTTGCGCATGGATTCGCAGGCGGCAAGAAAGTACAGGTCATCTCCCACCTCTTCCGCGATCTCCGGCGGGGCGTCTTTTTCAGGCCCTGAACCCGAACGCCCCAGGACCCTCTTGATCACAGCCTCAAGATCCTCTTTTTGGAACGGCTTGGGCAAGTAGTCTTGTGCCCCCAGATGGATCGCCTTCACGACGGTGCGGGGATCGCTGACACAAGAGAGCATAACCACTTTAATCCCGGGCCGGATTTCACTAATACGTCCCAGCGTCTCGAGGCCATCAAGTCCGGGCATGGCCACGTCCAGCAGGACAAGATCCGGGAGAGGCCCCTCTTCGACGCGCCGCACCGCCTCGAGTCCATTGCAGGCGGTCTCCACCTCGTAAGCATCAACTTCCAGTAGAGTGCGCAGAAAGTTGACCATATGGGGTTCGTCATCAACTACCAGGATATTCGGGACGCTCGCCATAGGATCCTTATTCGGATAGAACAACACCTCAGCTTCTTACCACGCCATTGTGTACTAGACCCGTCGTTATGGCCCGGGTCTAAGTTCGCTGAAGCGGCAACAGGAAACAGAATTTGCTCCCGACACCTAGCTCGCTTTCCACCCAGATTTTCCCCTCATGCAATTGAACAAGGCGCCGCGCAATGGCCAATCCCAATCCCGCCCCTTGCATCTGAATCTCATCTCCGGGAATTCTGAAGAAATCTTCAAATACCTCTTGGTAGAATTCCGGGGCGATTCCCTTCCCGGCATCGGCGACCGTCACCCGAACGGCACTCGCTCCCGCCGAAGCTCCCCTGCGCCGTTCCACCTCTCGGGGCGTGTTCATGCGGCCGCGCCGTTCCCAGAGATGCATCTCTGCCGTCAACCAGACCGCCCCCCCCGTGGGAGTGAACTTGAGTGCATTCTCAAGGAGGTTCGATACAACCTGTTGTACCTTGTCGTAATCGAATTGGAAGAGCGGAATATCCGGGTTTGCCCGGAAATACAACGCTACCTTCTTAGCAGAAAACTTGTCCATCCAGTACCCACATACGTCGGAAATGCAAGCGCTCAAGTCGCCGGACTCGAGCCTGAGCATGACTGACGCGTTTCCCATGGAAAGGGAGCTATAAGCCAGGAATTCCTGAGCGAATTTCTGCAGTCGAGCGCAATTCGACCGAGTTTCTTCCAGGATTTTCGCCTGGCGCTCCGTTAGTGGGCCCACTTTTCGGGTGAGTAACATCTCAATATAGCCCGAGATAATTGCCAGCGGATTCTTTATCTCGTGCGCTAGCGTCGCCAGGGCCAAAGCGCGCCTGTGGATTTCCTCCTCCACTTGTCCGTGAACCTCCAATAAATCCTGGTAAGGGGAAGTCAGAGAGTTGGCTGTCTCACTTGGCCCCGGGGCCGTTGACGGCTGCTCGCTGCTCATCGCAACGGAGCCTTTGGCCTTCCTGGCATGATTTGCCGACGCACCGTCGGACATGGTCTGGATTCCCTCCGCTTGAGATAACTCCACCATGGTTCACCCGACGTGCTCCACCTGGGGAGCACGAATCACCTTAGTCCGGCAGGAATGATGATGCGGGAAATGGTACCCTCCTCAGCCTACCCTCGTCAAGGGAAAAAACCGCAAAATTCGTCAACTCTAGAGAAAATAATTGCATCATAGGTCATTATGTCGTTATTGGTGTCAATGAAAGATTCGAAGATATCGTCCCAAACTCTTGTTGTATATATGAATTACGAGAGTGGGAGCCCTCTCGAACATGCGATTCTTTGGCCACTGGCTTGCTCGTGCTTCGCCCAAAGAGTCCATGACTTTGGGCAAGTGGAGGTGCGTCATCGATTTAGAACGACGCCAATTCCAGAGACTCCCCCTTGAGATTCCTCTGTTCTTGCGAGGCGTCGACAAGGAGGGAAAGAAATTCCTCGACTTCACCGTCGCTCTGGACATTAGCGCGGGTGGCGCCCTGGTTGCGACGCGAAGGTTACTCGCTCGTGCCTCCTGGCTTTATCTCGAAATGCCGACTGCTCCGGTACCACCCTTCACTCGCCCCGTCCAACCCAAGCGCGCCCTTTCGGGTCGCGTTGTAAGGACGACGGACAAGGGCACGTATTATCTTTGTGCGGTGCGATTTGCTCGCCCGCTGATCGTGAAACCCTAAGCTGGCAACCGAGGCGCAGGCTTTATTCGCGCTTCGCGAAAACCACGATATGTTGCGAGGGTAGCGATTCCACGGTCCGGACGGGCGCAAGGCCCACTACTTTCATTTCTTTCGCAAGTTGCTCCACACTCATCTTGTGTACTTCTTTGATCGGGACAAGGGGATCTTCCTTTCGGTATTCGACGAAGACCACACGCCCGCCTGGCTTCAGCGCTTCGCGCACCTTGGTCATGACCTCAAAGGGGTAGGCGAGTTCGTGATAGACATCGACCATCAGCACCGTATTGATGCCGCTGGCAGGGAGTCGGGGATCGGTCTCGCTGCCTTTCACCTCTTCCACGTTGGTGAACCCCAGCCTTGCGGCGCGCTCTCGGAGAATTTCGATCATCTCGTCCTGGATCTCAACAGCCAGCACCCTGCCCGTCTTGCCGACCTTGGCCGCCAGCCGGAACGTGAAGTAGCCTGAACCAGCGCCCAGGTCCGCAACGATCTCTCCGCCACGGAGCTCCAGGGCGTCGATCACCGCCTCAGGATGCTCCTCCTCTTCGCGTTGCAGCCGATCCAGCCAAGCAACGCCACCCGGCCCCATAACTTGAGCAATCTCTCGACCCATGTAGAATCTCCCTGTGCCGTTTGGGTCATGGACCGCACGGACTTCGTACAGGGTTTGGGGTTCAGGGCTCCAAACCTGAACTCCAGCGACGAGCAATCCCCCCGCCGGGCGAGCTGCCGGAAGTTGGTCATCCCAAGCAAGCGCGCCCGCGATGATCAAAACAATCGTGAGTGCTACGGTGGCCCTCGGGTGTTTGAGATCGAGCATATGAACCTACGGTTCGCGGCAGCGGGTGCTGTCCTGATTTCAGATGTAACGCCGGCTTCCAGCCGGCATTGAGCCGCCAAGATGGCGGCGCTACGTTCAAATAAGGCCAGCCCCGGGGGCGATCAATCAAATGACTCGCCGCCTTCGCCCGGCATGGCCGACTTTACCGGCGAGCCCGAAATTTGGAATTCCCGAGGGCAACATATCACTTTGCAGTAAACTAGTCGATGTCATGTTGCGGATGCGCGCCACAATAGGAGTGAAAAAGCGGAGGTGGCGGGGGCGCCAGACAGGGCGTTATTCGGCAGCAGGACTCGGCCTCCGCGCATCTTTGTTCATTCTGACTTTCGCCTGCGCCACCGCTGCGCAGGCGCCCGATCCGCAGCAGTTGTTTCAACAAGCAGATGAGGCCCAGCAACGCGGTGACAATGAACTGGCGGCGCGCAGGTACCAGGAGCTCATCCGGCTTCATCCCGAGATGGTCGCGGCACGCGCCAACCTGGGCATCGCGCTCGTCGGGCTGGGCCGCTTCGACGAGGCGATTGCCCAATATCGTGCCGCTCTCGCCCAGGCTCCCGGCGACCCGGTTCTGCAACTCGATTTGGCACTGGCCTGGTACAAACAGGGGGAGTTCGGGAAGGCGGCCTCCGAGTTGGAGATTCTGCGCCGCCGGCAACCCGACCACCGGCAAGCGCTCTATCTTCTTTCCGACTGCTACCTGCGGCTGGGGAGAAACGGGGACGCCGTGAAGCTCCTGGAGCCTGCTCTTCAGGCCCACCCAGACGACCGCGCCGTGGACTATGCTCTGGGGACGGCGCTGATACGCGACGGGCAGATGGAAAAGGGCGAACTTGTCATCGATCGCATTTTGAAGGATGGAAACACTGCGGAGGCCAACCTGCTGATGGGGGCGGCGCAACTGGCGGCGGGTGAAAGCAAGACCGCGGCCGCTACCATCCACCAAGCTCTCGATCGCGACCCCAAACTCCCCGGCGGTTGGTCTTTGTACGGTCGGGCGCTGATGAAAGGCGGCGACAATGAAGGCGCCAAAGCGGCCTTCGAGCGCGCCATCCAGGCGGACCCCAGCGATTTCGAGGCGAATTTTCATTTCGGACGTTTGCTCCGCGCGAGCGGCAACAACGTCGAAGCCGCTCCTTACCTCGAACGGGCGTTACGGCTGCGCCCCGATTCGCTCAGCGCGCGCTTTCAAGTAGGGGCGCTACACCTCGCGCTGGGACATCTGGACGAGGCTCAAAGGGACCTGGAACGTGTGGCGCGCGAATCTCCCGACTTTCAAGCGGTTCACGTGCAGCTTGCCGCGCTCTACTACCGGCTGAATCGCAAGCAGGACGGCGAGCGGGAGCGGCAAATCGTGCTTCGCCTCAACCAAAAAGCTCGCCAGCAAGGTCCCCAGCCCGAACCATGAACGAGTGGCACAGGCACTCTTGCCTGTGGCGGCCTGGCTGTGGTGGCACAGGCAAGAGTACCTGTGCCACTGCGCTAGAGCATTTCCATAAATAATGTAGCTTGCTAAGAAAGAGTTTTTATGGCAGAGTATGCTCATGCGAGCCATACCGATTCCGATCCGCAAGCGCATTTTGGAGCTCTACGACCGCGGCCGGAGCAC
>Ga0326727_10001365_pt1 | contig 90760 bp, 80 predicted proteins | sample MB2enrmetagenome_FD_207643 | JGI IMG/M metagenome (GOLD analysis project Ga0326727, IMG submission 207643) | Lab enriched peat soil microbial communities from McLean, Ithaca, NY, United States - MB29MY | ecosystem: Environmental > Terrestrial > Soil > Wetlands > Peat | place: USA: New York...
CCCGAAGGCAGATGTTCCCGTGGTGCAGCTTAGTATCGATGAGAACCAAGCTGCGTCGTTCCACTACGATATCGGCCAGCGCCTTGCTTCTCTCCGGGAGGATGGCATTCTCATCGTCGGCAGCGGAAACCTCGTCCACAATCTCCACGCATATGCATGGGGACAGCACGCGGTGGGGCCGTATGGATGGGCGGTGTCGTTCGAGCGGCGGGTGCGCGAACTGCTGTTATCTGCCGAAACGAAACCCCTAATCGACTACGAGAACAGGCTCGGCAAAGAAGCCTTGCTGGCGGTGCCCACGCCCGACCATTACCTGCCGCTTCTATACGTCATCGGCACTCGGACAGAGTCCGAACCCGTGACCTTTCCGGTTGAGGGTGTGGATGGCGGGTCGATTTCGATGTTGGCGGTGCGCCTCGGTTGAAGGATTTTCGATACCTTCGCCATGCATTCTTGCCATTATGATGGTGCTATGAAGCGCGTCCTATTGTCCAGAGCACGGAGACCACTATGCCCGCCACTGCATTCTTCCAGCCCGACCTGTTCGACTTTCTCCGCCAACTGAAGCGACACAACGACCGCGAATGGTTTGCCAAGAACAAGGAGCGGTATCAGCAGGTGGGGGTCGAATCCGCCATGCGGTTCATTAGCGGCTTCGCCCCGCATCTGTCTAAGCTGAGCCCGCACTTCGTCGCCGACGCCAGACCGACGCGAGGCTCACTGTTCCGCATCTACCGGGACACGCGGTTCTCCTCGGACAAGATCCCCTATAAGACGCACATCGGAATTCACTTCTCGCACGAGAGCGGAAAGGACGCTCACGCACCAGTGTTCTACCTGCATCTGGAGCCGGACGGCTGCTTCGCGGCGGCGGGAGTGTGGCACCCGGACAACCGGGCCCTCACCAAAATCAGGACAGCGATTGTAAGCCAGCCTGAGCCGTGGAAGAAGGCGACTCGCAAGCTGGAACTTGAGGGTGAGAGCCTGACCCGGCCACCCAAGGGATTCTGCTCGGAACATCCGTTGATTGAGGACTTAAAGCGGAAGGACTTCGTGGCGTCAGTGGTGTTGACCGAGGAGCAGGTTTGCGGCCCGACGTTCATGAAGGACTTCACCGCCGCGTGCCGGGCGATGAAGCCGCTGATGGAGTTCACGACGAAGGCGCTGGGGTTGAAGTTTTGAGCGGAGGTAGTGAAAGGTGCTAGTCTAGCGCAAGGTGAATCGCGTCACTAGGCACCCAAGGAAAAGGCCCTTAAATCACTGACCAATGGGACGCGGTCACGGTAGCGCTCACTTCCAAATTGGAGTTCCAGCTTGCAACCGACGCCGAACCATCAACTTGACCGGACGACATTCAACGCGATTCCAATACCCGCGTTCGTGGTTAACGGGGACGTGCAGATATTAGACCTAAACGATGCAGCCACCCAATTATGCGGCCAAGACCTTAACATGGTTTTTAGAATCCGGGGAGGAGAAGTACTGGGTTGTCTACACTCCATGGATGTATCCGGGGGCTGCGGCAGGGGCGAAGCTTGCCGTACCTGCGTCATTCGTACTTCCGTGGTGAGTTGTTTGAAATGGCAAGCGGTCCGCCGTCACAAAGTGAATCTACAGCTTGCACACGGACTGATAGTAAAGGATTTTCAAGTCCTCGTAACCGTGAGTCCGCTGCCGAACGGGGTTGAGAAGCTGGCCTTGCTGATGGTCGAGGATATTACTGAATTCTTCACGCTGAGGAGCCCCCTTCATATTTGCATGAAGTGCAAGAAGATCCGGGACGACAAGCAATCCTGGACGGATGTAGAAACGTATCTTCACGAGGACGCCGGGGTGGATATCTCTCTTGGAATGTGCCCCACCTGTGTCGAGAAGTATTCGGAGTTCCACTAAGCAGTTCTGCGTACCCTCGCGTCAACTACCAAGGTCGAAATGCTCCCGAGAGTTCCCGAACATCTACTCCGCACAAGGAGGTAACCTCGTACCGGCGCATCAACGCCGCGTCGAACGGCTTGAGCAGGTCACGGATTGCATCTTTCGGCGAACCGTGGTCGAGGCGGCACCTTGTTCATGCCGCGTCAGGCAGCAATACTGAGAACACGGTTCCTTTTCCTTCTACGCTGCGAAGCCGAAGTTGCCCTTTATGCTTGTGGACAATCTCGCTGCTAACCCATAGACCAAGCCCCGTGCCAACCGCCTTCTTGGTGGTAAAAAAGGGCTCAAAGACGCGGCTTTGATTCGCCGTCGGTATCCCAGTACCCGCGTCGGCAACGGTGATACGCGTGTAGCCGCAGCCATTCAGAGTGACACGGCTCGTGCGTACTCTCACCATCCCCTTGGGCCGCGAGGCATCAATCGCGTTCGTCAGCAGGTTCGAGATAACCTGCCGAATCTCGCCAGCAATAGCGACGGTTCCGGCACGGTGACCGTTATGTTCAATCTTTAAGCGGATATCCTTGCGCGTGAACTTCGGGTCGTAGAGTTCCACAACCTCGTCTACCAGAGTGCGAATATCCACGACCGCCGGCCTGGCGCTTTCCCGGTAAAAACCGAGCGTCCGTTTGGCGATATGAGCGACCCGGCGAAGCTCGCGCTCGGCGGTAGCCAGGTATTTTTTCACGTCGGGAGAAAGATCCGGGTCGCTGACGGCAAGATAGATGCAGTTGGTCACCATCTCCAGCGGATTGTTGATTTCGTGAGCGACCGTGGCCGCCATGCGGCCAGCGGATGCCAGCTTTTCGCTGCGGAGGAGAGCTGCTTCTGCCGCCTTCTTCTCCGTCACGTCCTGCCACACGCAATTTCCGACGAGCCTACCATTCATCGTCACGAAACGGAGATAGACAACGACATCCCGCACAGCACCGGACTTCGTGCGATGTTTCGTCTCAAGTACAACCATCTCGCCGGAATGCAATCGCTGTGCATCCCGCTGTTGGTGTTGAATGGTATAGGCTGGGTCGATGTCCCAAACCGTCAACTGAGCGAACTCCTCGCGAGTGTATCCGAGGTTTTCTGCCGCTGCATCGTTGAATTGCAAAAACTGCAACTTCTGCTGGTCGATCAGAGCCGCGCTCAGCGGGATCGTGTCGAACAGCGTGTGGAACCATGTCTCCCGCTCGGCTACTCGGGCTTGAGCCTGCTTTATGTCCTCTATATCGGTACCGGTGCCAAACCAGCGGACTACTTTCCCATTCCCATCGCGAATCGGCGTGCCTCGCCCCAGATGCCAACGGTAGCTACCGTCGCTGGCACGGCGGATACGGCATTCGAGTTCCTCGGTCTCCCCGTTCTCTACGCCTTTCTGCCATGCCTGCACTGTGCTTTCGACATCATCCGGATGAATCGCCATCAGAAAGCCATTGCCCAGCGACTGTTCAGGAGTGAGCCCTGTGTACTGGTACCACCAGTCGTTGAGGTAATCGACGCGACCAGCGGCATCGGCACTCCATGCGATGTTCGGGATGGCGTTGGCCATGGCGCGGAACCGCTCCTCACTCTCACGGAGTGCCTGTTCTGCCCTCTTGCGCTCGGTAGTGTCCACGAAAGCTCCAACACAGCCGCGAACATTACCTTGACTATCCATCAACGGACTGGCACTGCCCCATGTCATCACACGCTTGCCGCTGGGTAACTCGACCTCCAACTCGCAATCCCGCACGTCTTTGCCCTTCACGGCTTGTTGCATCGGGAGTTCTTCCGGCTGGAGTTTTCGGCCATCACGAAAAAACCGCCGCGTAGTTGATGCCATGTTGGCGGATAGGTTTTCCCCATGCACAGCCTTGTAGACCTGATTGGCCAACTTGTTGCCCGTGATGGTGTCGCATCTAGGGTCGTGAGCCACCAACACTAATGCGGGGACGACATCCATGATGGTTTCCAGTTCCTCGACTCGCTGACGTAGTGCCTCCTCCGCCCGGGTGCGGTCATCCATTGCTATCCGCAACTTGTCTTTTTGCTCAGTGATGTCACGTGTGAGCATCGCCATGCCGTCAGTCGCGGGATAGCAGCAGTGTTCGAACCAGCGTCCATTCAGCGGCTGTTGCATCTCGAACTGCACTGGAACTTGCTGCTCTACAACCCGATGGAACTGTTGGTAGCACACTGTCTCCACAAGGTCAGGCCGAAGCTCCCAAATGCTATGTCCCAGCACTTCCTCTGGCTTCTTTTCGGTGAATTGAGCCATTTGAAAACCAGCGGCATTGAGGTATAGGTAACGCCACTCGCGGTCGAAAATGCTGACCGCCTCCGACAGGTGTTCCACAAAAGAAAGCAGGTACGGCTCTGCGGCTTTCGGAGCTGCGATGGGAGTTTTCTTATCTGCGGTTCCAGTCGTCACGTTGGGTACCCCCATCATCCATCGGTCTCCTCAGGTCATCGAGGCTTGCGATTTGCCGGGGAAGAGGCGCGAAAGTTTCCACAGTATATTCCGAAAATGGTAGCAGGTTCAGTGACTTGGGGCACAGTGGGGAAATCAAAACTATCTGCCATCGAACAGCCGCAGGGCTTCCTCGATAGTCATTCCGCCGCTCCGCAATCGCAGCAGCGGCAGGGTCCGCAAGGTTCCGTGGCTTCGAGGCACATCGAAGTTCCGAATCGGGAGCACCATGGGACACCGCCTTGGAATTACTTGCGCCAGTACTCCAGATTGCGCGATACTTCCCTATCGCATTACGACATTCATAAATTTCATAAGACCTCCTGATCTTATTCCCGGTTCGCGCCGGGATTTTTGTGTGGCAAGCTAATGGCTTGGTTGGGATCAGTGGGGCCGCTCTGAATGTTGCAGGTAAGCTTTTTGACGAAGAAATTCGGCGTTTGTGATTCGAGTCCTAGCCTGGATCGCAATATCGCACTATTCTGATCGTGGATTCTGCCTGATGCCTTCCGCTTTGTTTGAGGACATCACAACGAACCTCAACTCTGCCTCTACCACGGAAGGTGTCAGTTATGCGTTCAGATATCGTTTTTGATGCGCTACGGACGAAGAACCGCTTTGCGTTGTGCCACGAAGCATTCAAAGCGATTCGCTTGCTCCACAAAAACAATACACGCATTGAGGATACGACCAATGACGCCCTGATGCGACTTGCGGATACAGAGCAGCAAGAAGGTTTAATCAGGCCAGAAGATGCGGCCACGCCTACTCTGGAATCGGCCTTGGCTCCGATCGAAGTTGATTAGGCGCTGATCCGGCAGCTACTACATTTCGGTGCCACCGGGCGGATGTGGCCACCCACCCGGCAGCTCTAGCCCATGATCTGCTAAGCTTCATTCCCCGCCCGGAACACGAGAAGGGCAAACGCACATTTAGCAGACTGCATCATGCGTACACGACATAACCCGTATACAGATTGTTCATATCAATGATGTCTATTCTTTGTCCCCCCTCGCATAGCTCGGCAACCGTTGCGTAGGGGTTCGTGGTCTGCGAGAAAGCCAGGGCAATGAGATAAGCTTTTCCGGCCTCTATTTGAAATGACAAATCCGATTGCGTGCAGGTATGCGAGACCTCGACCGGCAACGCCGAATTAGTGATGTCGTTCACGGTCGCTGAGTCCAGATTCGTACCTCCATTGATATCCTTCAAACTCAAGTTCAGCTTTCCCGGTTTCGCGTCGAACCGGTTCAGTTGATCTTCCCTCGCAGTCAACAGGCGATCCGACTGAACAGTCGAGGTTCCCATAAGGCCGTCCTTCCTTGAAACTGTGCAATGGAACGCAACAACACAGAAGTGTCCTTGGGCAGCTTCAGCCGAAAAAGTCAGTTGTTTCTTGTGCTCCGCGGAGTGGACGTACCCTGCGCAAACCCACACCAAGGAGCCGAGAATCGGATGGGGAGGCTGGACGGGGCTTCGATGTTGCGCCGTAAGCTGCTTACTAATTCGGAGCGCACGTCCGGGACCTCCTGTCAAACAAGTCCCGGGAGGGAGGCTAGCAATTAAGGACGACTTCAGCAAGTGAATTGATCGGGCATAAAGGTATTTGTTCCCCTTATGGAGCAAATTCGAAAACTCGCGGGGAGACTCACCCTTCCAGAGCTTCTCATCTCGGAACTACCCGGTGTGTCCTGCTCCATCTTGCTTACTGCGGAGCCGGACCCCGGACCACCTGAACGAAATCTCCGGTGCGAATCTTTTTTGCGAACGCCGCTTTCACCTCGGCGGCGCTGAGTTTGGAGTAGGTTTCGGCTGCCCGGATCGGCTCGTCCAACGGCAGACCGATCTCGGCTCGATGAAGTAATCCTTCGGCGACGGCATCCTCGCTGGATTCGCTGAGAGGAATTTGCCGCAGAAGCAGGGCTTTGGCCTGGTGCAGTTCATTTGCGGGGACTTCTTCGGTGCGCATCTGTTCAAGGTCGCGCTGAATCAGAGCACGTGCCTTGGAGACGTTTTGTGGATCGCAGCCGTAGGTAACGGAGTAGCTGGCACGGGTCTCGGATGCCGACAAGCTGACATCGACGTTGTAAACGTAACCTGTCACCTGGCGCAGATCATGGTACAGACGAGTCGCGTAAAAGCCTCCGCCCAACACATGATTGCCCAGTTGCAAGGGATAGTAATCCGGATCGAAACGATTGAGGTCTAGCTGCTCAGAGAGATCGACGGAATCCTGTACGGCTTCAGGGTCAGGAACATTCGAGGCCGAAGGTTTGTTCAACGCGACTGGAGGCAAGATGGTGTTTGGCTTGGGAGCGTTTGCTTTCCAATCGCCAAACCACCGCTCGACTACCACCTCGGCATCCTTTGGTGAGACGTCACCGATGACCACGATGGTGGTCAGGTCAGGCCTGAAGGTGGCGTTGAAGTATTGCTTCACCTGGTCCAAGCCAATGGTGGCGAGAGTAGCAGGCGTAACCTCCCGCAGGACAGGGTCGCCGGGAGGCAGTAAGGCCAGATCAAGCGCCCGAGCGGTCCGGTACTCGGGGCTAATCAGGTTGCCGGCAACAAACTGTGAGGTTTGCTGCTTGACGATCGGGAAGGCCTGCGGCGGGAGCGCCGGATGCAGTTCATTGTCGGCCAGCAGTTGAACCCCGCGAGAGAAGTTATCCTTCAGGACTTTGACAGAAAAGCTGTAGCCTGCAGTCTCGTTGGCGGCGATGTCGTCCAGCGCCTTGTGGAAGGCCAAACGGTCCAGGGTTTGCGTTCCGTAGGAGAAAAGATCCTCCAGAAGATCGGAAACGCCCTCCTGCCCGGGGGGCGCCTGCAGACCGGAGTTATGCTTGATCGATCCCGTGACGGTAACCGTGGGACTGGTTGCGTCACTCTTGACGATCAGGCGAATGCCGTTCGGGAGGATGGTGTCCGAGGCGGTGATGTAGTTTGTGGGAACTTTGAGCTGGGTTAATGCGCTTGCCGCCCACGATGGCAGTTGGACCGGCTTGGTCGGAGCAGATGTTACTTGCTCTGCCCCACCAAAGCCTTTCTCGGCGACAGGCTGTCCGCTCGGTACCGGCTTCAGAGTGGCAGTAATCGAGTTCTGGCTGACCAGGTACTGTTTGGCGATCCGGTTCACGTCCGCCAAGGTGACGCGGCGGATGGCTTCCACGTCTTCGTCAGGAGAGTTGCGGCCTTCGGCGGCAAGAGCATTGGACCAGACATCGGCCAGTCCCGGAATCGAGTTGCGTTGAAACTCAGACGCAGCCAGCTCGCTTCTTTTGGCTGCCGCTACCAGGTCTTCGGGAAAACCACTGGCGGCATAGTTTGCCAGGATCTGCCGCACCTCGTTGATCGCAGTAGAGGCATCCGCGTCGGTCGGAAGAGCCACCATAGCGTAGCCGACGCTGGCTTTCGGATAGGTCTCCGCCAACCCAAATTCCGCGTCCAGCGCCTTGCCCGCCGGCACCATCGCGTAGAGATCACCGCGCTGGCTGGACAACACGTCGCCCAACACCTGGGCCGTTGCGTAGTCCGGGGAATCGGTTCCCGGAAGGCGATAAGCGACGAAACCGAGGACGTATGGGAGATTGCTGTCCAGGGTGAAGCTTTCCGGCTTCACCGGCTTGAGGTCTATGGCCGGGCGTGGCGGCACCGGATGACTGGGAACGCTGTCGAATAATTGCTTGACCTTGGCCAGGGTTGCGGCGGGATCGATATCACCGGCGATGATGAGAATGGCGTTGCTGGGCGTGTACCAGCTCTCATAAAACGTTTTCAACATCTCACCGGTGGTCGCATCGAAAGAACTTTTCGTACCTAGAGGATCGTGCGCATACGGAGTGCCTGCAAACATATCTTTGTTCAGGCGGTTGATGAATTTGTAAGTCGGATTGGAAAGATCGCGCGCCACTTCCTGTTCGATCGCGCCTCGTTCCTGAGCCCATTCCTGCGGTGAGTCGTCGATGCCTTGCAGGCAGGCGGCTTGCGCCCGCAGCGCGACGTCAAGATCGGCTGCCGGAACGGTGGCGAAATATTGGGTAATGTTCTGCTGGGTATCGGCATTGTTCTGGCCGCCTAGCAGCGCGTAAATGGCTGCGGTCTGATCGGCGGACATGCCCTTGCATCCGCGAAACGCCATGTGCTCCTGGGCGTGGGCCATGCCGGGAAACCCCGGGGGAGTTTCGTCGCCTCCGACAAGAAAATTCATCTCCACCGTAACCACCGGGGCGAGAGGGTTGCGAATGATAACGACCCGCAGCCCGTTTGAAAGCGTGGCTCGCGTGACCTGAGGCTGCTCGGCGGAGAGGAATGGAATGGAAAGGCTGAGCAGCAGAAAGAGAAGTGCAAGACGTTTGAGAGTCACGCCGAAATTCCTCCGGGTCATTTAGCCGTCCGACACTCGCCCGCCTAGTGAACGTGCAGGCGATGGCATTGGTTAAGAGTATGCGTGCAGCGCTGCAATCGCAAACGTCCTTTGCAATCGCTCATCCGGGTGCGAGGGGTCTGCCACAAGGCATGCAAAGTTCCGGCGGCGGGCCGTCTTGAGCGGGAGTATTTTGGCTGGACAATCGAGTCAGCCAGGGGCATCATTCTGGTGGCAAATCAGCATCTTATGAAGAACGAGGGGTGCTCCAAACTTTTATCCTGTCCTCCGGCGGGCTCGTCATGAAATCAACCAAAGTCGCTCATCAAGCGGACACGATTGTTGACATTTTTCTCAACGCAGTGGAGCACAACTCCGACCGGTTGATGCTGTACAAGGAAGGCGGCGAATGGAAGAGCATTTCCAGTCGCGAACTGTACCGGCGCGTGTCCGGCGTTGCACGCGGACTCCGTGCCTGCGGGGTGCAGCGGGGAGATCGAGTTGCAATCCTGAGCGAGAACCGGCCCGAGTGGGCGATCGCCGATTTCGCAGCACTCATGATTGGCGCGGCTACGGTGCCGATCTACCACACGCTGACTGCCGAACAATGCACATACATCTTGGAAAATTCAGGCGCGAAGATCATCTTCGTTTCGACCAAGGAGCAGCTTGAGAAGATCCTTCGTATTCGTGCGCTGACTCAACTGGAACGCATCATCGTGATGGACCATGCCGTGCGATGCGATGAAGATGTGCTTTGGATGGGCGACCTGTACAGCGGTGGCTCGACTGATCGCAATCCGGAATTCGAAGCGATGGCACGCGAGATCACCCCGCTGACTCTAGCAACACTCATTTACACCTCGGGCACAACCGGAGTACCCAAGGGGGTGATGATCACCCATGGCAACCTGGCGTCCAACATCGGAGTCTCGTTTGAGTTGTTCAACATCAAGCCGGGCATGATCGCAGTTTCCTTCCTGCCGCTGGCTCACGTCGTTGCGCGGCATGTTGATATTGGGTTACTGAACCGAGGTTGTACGCTGGCATATTGTCCGGAGATCGATGATCTGCCGCGAGTTTTGAAAGAAATTCGTCCGACGCTGTTCGTTGCCGTTCCGCGCGTCTACGAGAAGATCTACCACCAGGCAAGCGGCCGTGCCTCGCAAGGTATCAAGGGCAGCATTTTCAATTGGGCAATCAAGGTGGGCAGCGAGCACGTCCACGAAATATTTGCGGGAAGGCGTCCTAAGGCACTGCGCTGGAAGGTGGCCGACAAACTTGTGTTTTCAAAAATTCGCCAGGCGATGGGCGGGCGGGTTCAGCTCTTTTTGGCGGGTGGCGCGCCTCTGGGGCGCGAACTCGGCGAGTGGTACGCCAAGGTTGGCATCGAGATCTTTGAAGGCTATGGGCTCACCGAGACCTCTCCTCTGATTGCGATCAATAGTCCCGGCCATAACAAAATTGGAAGCGTTGGACGTCCGCTCTCCAACGTGGAAGTGCGCACTGCCGCGGATGGCGAGATTCTGGTCCGCGGACCAAACGTGCTGCAAGGCTACTGGCGCATGCCGGAGGAGACGCAGGGCTCCTTTGATGGAGATTGGTTCAAGACCGGCGACATTGGCAACATCGACGCGGACGGTTTTCTCACGGTGACGGACCGGAAGAAGAATCTGATCAAAACCTCCGGGGGTAAGTTCATTGCTCCTCAGCCGATCGAGAACTCGTTGAAGAGGAATCCGCTGATTGCAGAAGCCGCTGTAATCGGGGATCGGCGGCGCTTTCCGGCCGTGCTGATTGCGCCGAGTTTCGAGCAACTGGCAGACTGGGCTCGTCAGAATCGGATCACGTTTAAGGACCGCGCTGAACTCATTCAGCACCCGCGCGTGCAGGCACTATATGAGGAGATTGTGGGTGAGGTAAATCAGAGTCTGGCGCGTTACGAGAAGCTGAAAAAGGTATTGCTGATTCCGAACGACCTCAGTATCGCTGCCGGCACGTTGACCCCAACCCTCAAATTGCGCCGGAGCCATCTTGAAGCGCAGTACCGGGATGAGATCGAACGCCTCTACGAGGAGGCTACACCGGTGGATCACGCGACGGCCAGCTAATCGAAATGGCTTCGAAAAACGATGCAAGTTGTTCTAATCTCCTCTGCCGGACGTGCCAGTCTGGATTGCATACCCGCCGTTCTGGTCTGCCGTGTCAGTCTTGTCTGTTTTGTTCTGAGCCAATCCGTGACCCTCGCTAAATTCGGTAGGTGCCGAAGTGGGTAAGCCGATTGCCCCGCAGACCGCCAGTGTAGGAGTCTCAACCAGCCGGTTTGTGCGTAGCGAAGGTGAGGTGATCCGGCACAACATGGCTTGGACCTTGTTCATTCTCGGATACCTGATTGTGATCGGATTGATTTTCTACTGGGTCTTCCCGAATGTGATGATCCGCTGAGTAACAGCAAAATGCTTTCAGTTCGCGCAGAAGCTATGGTTCCGTCCGGCCTGCCAGGAGTGCTGACTCCTGGCTTGGCCGTCATCGCTAGCGGAAAAACCGAACGTCGTGGTTGGCAGGAAGCGAGGCTCCTAGCGCGAACACGAGAACGATAAACGCGACGATCAGAGTCATCAGCATTTCATCCCCCCGAAGCCATCAGCGGGTTGGGGTTGGGCTGCGCAGTTCCCCCCGGCCCTTTGCTTGCGGCAACATCGCCTGAGTTAGATGACCCACAGACCAGAAACGTACCTAAGAAAATAATAAAAGATCGAGGGCCAGTAATATTTCGTGTCCCGAGCCTCCGACCAAGTGCGCACTTGAGAAAGCAGCGATATGATGGTTGGCCTCCTGGATTCAGAAAAGAATTCACGGGTGGAACTACCTCAGCACCGCAATCCGGTGCAGTCTCGCCGGGCCATGGGGAGTTATGTTTTTCAGTCATTTCCTTCGGTCGCAATTCAGCTCGCCATCAGGCTGGTTCGGTTCTCTTGTTGTCGCACCATTCTTGAACGTCACAAACATGCGCTCGATCGACACTGGGATAGAACTGCTGGCCCCTCGCGTAGACGACAGAGTCTTGGATGTTGGTTTCGGTGGCGGCTATTCCCTGCTGGCACTGGCGAAAAGGCTAAACCATGGAGCGGTCGTCGGTGTCGATCATTCTGATGACATGGTGAATATCGCGGCCAATCTCATTCGAGAGAAGCGCTTAAGTTCCAGAGTTCGTGTCTGCCGGGGGGACGTGGCCAAACTTCCCTTTCCCAGAGGAAGTTTCGATAAGGTTCTTACGGTCAACACCATTTATTATTGGCCCAACCTCAGAGCAGGACTGCGCGAGATCGCCAGAGTGCTGAAATCGGGAGGACGGCTCGCAGTTGTATTCCGGTCACCATGGAATCTACGACTATTCACGCTCGGCTGGGAGGAGTTTACATTGTACGAACCGAACGAGGTTCTCCAGGCAATGCGCGACGCAGGATTTCGCGTGTTGGAGTTGGTTCATCGCGATCAATGGCTAATCCCGGATACCCTCGTCGTGGTTGGGGAATGCAGGAAGCGACAGATGCAGCGCCCGAAGCGGCGACGGGCCCAATCGTCATCGATGGATGCATGAATCAGTGGTGTTGTACTGCGGCTCCCCAAGGTTGAACGCAGCTTATTTCTCCGGGAAGAGACCACCGTCATAAGTTCCATGAGCGATGGCTTCGAGACCATGCGCAAGATCGTCAAAGTCAACCAAGCCGTCTACCACATCGCATTCTCCGGCGCGAGATAACCGTCCAAGATTTTCCCGAGGGCTCAGTCTGCCCAGTTCCGACGGGTAAAGCAGGTAGGCGGTTCGTAAGTGATGCCGCGGGCAAGGCGATTGTCCTCGCGCTTGGAACTCCAGAGGAGCAAGGGACCGACGAGGCGCGCCCAGAGGCGGGAGCCTAGACCGAACTCAGCTTCAACCTGGAAGCGGAGGCGGCGGACCTTTCCGGCCACGGCGGCGTTGGCGTGGGCGAGGCGTCTCTCCATGGCCCAAAGCGCCGCGGAATAGGTGCTCTTCAGCGACTTCACCTCCCAGGCAAAACGGGCGCGGACGCGCGGATCGGGATCATTCTTGTGGCGAAGCCATCCACTAAACATGGTTTCGCAGATGCGGAAGATACTGGGGCCATTTTTTTCAAAGTCGTATTGGAAAGCCCAATCAAGGAACCTTTTGGACTGATCGCGAGATATGGCACCGTGACTAAAGTTGAACTTGAACTGTCCATGAATGTCGGCTGGGTCGATTCCTTCAAGCATGCGGCCCTCTTCGGTCATCTGTTCATGAAGCGGGGTGCCGGGCACGGGCGTATAGAGCATGAACTGATGGAAATCCGTACGGTGCGCGACGGCATAGTCAATTTCACCGCGAATGTTTTCCGGAGTGTGGTGCTCCAGACCAACAATGGTGGAACCCAGAAGCTTGATGCCGTGCCCGTGAAGTTCCTGAGTAATGCGAAGGGTGTCGGCATCTTTGAGTTTGTCATAGCCGGACTTAGGTGATTCGAGTCCCATCCATATCCATGAGATACCGAGCTGCACCAGTTCCTCGATGGAGTACTTTCGGATGGCGTTCATGGATGAGAAGACATACAGCGCCCACGCCTTGTTGTTTTCCTTCATGCGGGCGAGGAGTTGCATGGCGCGCGGGCGGTTGAGCAGGAAGTTCTCGTCCATGATGAAGAAGGAACGAACCCCGAGCTCTCGTTCGGCATTGAGCATCTGGTGGAAGATTGCATCTCCAGTGTGGAAGAACTCGGTCCACTTGCCCTTGCCTCCGAAGAAAGCGGATGTGGAGCAAAAGTTACAACCTATTGGGCAGCCTACGGAAGGAATGATGGTAGCGGCAGTCTCATCGCCCTTGTCTCCCATCTTCATGCCCATGACGCGCATGTCGAAGGCGGAAAGGAGGGCAGGGTGCTCTATGGGACGCTCAGGATCTTCGCCAAGGTATTCGCGCATCCAGCGGATTCCTTCGCCTTTTACGACGAGGTCGGCATCCACAAGGTGCTGGAGGCCGGGGATGGCCGCGACGTGGCCTCCGATGATGATGGTGGCCTTGGGTAAGATACGGCGGACGCGCTTGCACATCTCACGGACCTTGCCGATGTTGGCAACGATGGCGGAGATGCCGACGATATCGTACTCATTGTCGCGCAACTCCTGCTCGAAGCGCGGAAGCGTGGGAAAATCCAGCACGGCACAGGGAGCTGAGATGTTGTGCTGAATCATCAGAATGCCCCAGGAGCGATGGAACATGCGCAGTGAGTAGGAGCCTTGCGCACGCGTGACCTGGTTGTGGTAGAGCTCCATGGGATTGATAGCCCGGGAACCGAAGTCATCGTCCTGCGCAAAGGGGCCGAACACGCTGGTCAAAAGCACACGAGCCTGCGTGCCCTTGGGGTGAATGGAAGACTGTAACTGCACCATGTCCTTAACTGTAAGAGCGGCGCCGCGCAGAAGATGTGATAGTACGGAAATATTACAGAGATGGAAAACCTGGAAGTGTTACCGGGTCTGGCCTCAGCCCCGACGCGCCTGACACTTACAAAGCTCTCGCGGAAGACCTGATGGAGCGCGCCGGTGAAGGTCTGTAAGGTTCGCCATAGTCTTACCAACTACTCTCGCTCGACATCGCGGTCGAAACGATATACGTAGCGAAACAGGCTCGCGTTGATTAGCAGCAACACAGACGATCCAGCAGCGCTGCGAACTCGGTCTCCGGACGGTTCCAATGTGGGAACAGCAGCGTCGATTTTTCTGTAACCCTATTTAATACAGAAGCCGGTATTCCTAGAATCGTTGCCTCGCATCTAGGTCGGTAGAAGGTCAAAAGTTATGTCAGTTATACATGCTCCCTTCTGCAATACAACGGTTCAGAACAGTCTGAATTTTCTCGACGAAGTGCTTAGCGACGCTTACCCACGTGCTTTCGCCGTGCGCCTATGGGAAGGCTCGACGATTCCAGCCACTGCGGGTCAACCCACACGCTTTACACTGGTAATCCGGCACCCCGGTGCGCTGCGGCGCATGTTCTCCTCGCCCACTGAGCTCAGCCTAGGTGAGGCATACATCTACGACGACTGCGATATCGAAGGCGACATCGAATCAGCGGTGTGCTTTGGCATTTCCCTGATGCACACGCGCACGTTGCGGGAACGCCTGCGGATTGGCTCGCTTTTGCTTCGTTTGCCGGATACCGGCCCATCCCATGAAAGCCGTGCAGCACGCCTGCAAGGTGCGCTGCATTGCAGGGAACGGGATCGCGGCGCGATCCGGTACCACTACGATGTATCAAACGAGTTTTATGCATTGTTTCTCGACTCGCGAATGATCTATTCCACGGCATGTTTTGCATGCCCGGAGAATGACCTCGATACGGCGCAACTAAACAAGCTCGAGAAGATCTGTCGTGCGTTGCAACTGCAAGCCGGCGAGCGGTTCCTTGATATCGGGTGCGGCTGGGGCGGACTGGTTATCCACGCGGCTCAGAACTTCGGGGTCAAAGCCCTGGGCATTACTTTGAGCCAACAGCAAGCACGATTGGCGCGCGAACGGATCCGAGTGCTAGGACTGGAGGATCGCTGCCGGGTGGAGATCTGCGACTACCGGGATCTGAAGGAAGTCACGGGGTTCGACAAGATCGCCAGCATCGGCATGGTGGAACACGTTGGCGCGAAGCGGTTGCCAGAGTACTTCAGACGCGTATGGCGACTGTTATCGCCGGGCGGAGCGTTCCTCAATAGTGGCATTTCGCGCCCGCCCGACGAGCCGGCACACCGCGCGGGTTCATTTACTGACGCCTACGTGTTCCCTGACGGCGACCTCGAACCGATTCACGAAATGCTGCGCGCCGCGGAAATGGCCGGCTTTGAGGTGCGCTCGACTGAGAACCTGCGCGAGCACTATGGTTTGACACTACGCCACTGGGTGCACCGCTTGGAGAGTCATGCAGACGAGGTGCGCCGCGCTACGGATGATGTCACATACCGCGTGTGGCGGCTATACATGGCGGGCTCGGCCGCACGTTTTATGGCTGGTAAGCTCCATGTGTTTGAGAGCTTGCTGGCCAAAACAGGCGAAGAACGGAATCGCGCTCGTACCGGGAGCGGGCAAGATTCAGTGGATGTCGCGGACTAAGCCTCCGCTGCTGCTAATCGTCTACGCAGTTCCCTGTCTTGTTCCCGACGTTGGGTGACGTCCTGGAGAAAGGCTGCGATGCCGACCACTCTGCCATTTGGTGTCAGATGTTCCTTGCTGCACTTAGGAGTTTGAAGTTACGAAAAAGAACTCGTATCGTGGCTCGCGGTCAATAACGAATTCCCATATTCAGAGATGATCTACTTCGTAGAGTTGCGGCTGTCTGCTGTCTATAGATGAGCGCCATCACCTATAGGTGACAACACCTTTGTCCGTTGACGAGTGCTACTTTTAGGCATAGGGTGAAGATGAGTGAGCAGTTCCTTCTCTTCGTCAGATTCTCTGAACTAAGTCAGCTCATCTGAATTGATTCTCTTAGACCATCCAGGCTCCTGGAATAAAGATGTTTTCCGGCGCCCTGCACTTCGCGCACCCTGATCGTTCGGTAGATTGGATTAAATATGGAAGCAGTAGAATCTGGACCGGTCCTCACAGTAGGCACGATGATGATACAGGCAGGCTTGCTCATACCGAAAACCATGGAGATGGAAACCGACGCGTTTTCACAGGAATGGCGATCCGTGAGAGCCCTCGATTGTTTAAGCTTGGGGCGCAACGTTGCTGCAGTCGGGTGGCATCTGTTTTTCATTGCCGGTAACGTGACAACTATCGCTTACGGCCGAGACGGACAAAAGTCGTTACGCAGAGCGGTGGAACGCGTCACCGGAAAGATCCGGGAACGTAACTTCAATTGTATCGAGTTGACCGACATCGTCAGAAAACATTTCTGGTTCGTATCCTACGTGCTCGTTTCCGCTCACCCATGTCATATTCAGGAAGGCCGGCAAATTCAGGACAAGAATGTGCGTAAACGCCTGCAGCGCGACGCGGATCAGGTGAACGGCAGCGGCGCCCGCGGGATGACTCACTAGGCAATTCGCTTCAGTCCCGAGAACCTCGGTGGTGATGCCCTCGCCGACCAGTCAGCAGCCGACCTCACATGGCACTGCGGCGAGTTTTGATTTTGTGAGCTGCGGACTCTTCGTGCATCACCTTGCCCCGGTCCAAGTAATTGACTTTGTGAACCGCGCGCTGACGGTGGCCAGATATGCGGTGCTCATCAATGATCTGCGCCGGAGTCCGCTGCACCTGGCGCTGGTTTGCTTTGGGATACCGCTCTTCCGTAGTCCCATCTCGCGCACGGATGGGTTGGCTTCAGTGCGGCAGGCCTACACTCCAGATGAACTGCGCGAGTTAATCAGGCAAACCAAAGCGATATCTTCGGAGGTTCGCACGAGATATCTGTTTCGCGTGGAAGCAATTGCCTGGAAGTGAGCGCGCGGCAGACTGCATGAATAAAGTTCCCCGGCTCCGCCCCGTTTCAATTTCGCCACTTGGGAAATCTTCTGCGCGCCGATCTCATCCTTGAGAGAGCAACTTCCGAGTTCGATTCGATTCAACTATGTCAGGCCGCTGGCGATCAACTGCCTGGCGCCGCAAGTGTAAACACTGCGCTGCAGGTGTACGCAAAAGCAATAGGCGAACTCACTTAACAGAGCCATCTCCAATACTTAGGACAAATTTTTTGCGCAAAGGTCCATGCACCTAGGTATCAAGTTCACAAACTCGAATTCACTTGTATTACAGAGTTGATGTTGCGAGGATTGTGAGACATTCCTGACAGGAGACTGCAACATATGGTGCGGCGCGCATTGGTTGTGCTGTGTTTGGGGTTTGTAACGACATTGCTGGCGAGTTGCGGCCAAACCTATCAACTGCAATCCTTAACGGTCGTTGCAACTTCCGCTGGATCATCGACAACGTCGGCTTCGTCCGCGGCGAACATCGAAGGCATAGGCAACACGGCAGCGCTTACGGTTACCGCCCACTACTCCAACACGAAGACTGAGGACGTGACCGTCAGCAGCAAATATCAGGTTGATGCTTCGTCCGACCCGAGGGCGCCGCTGGGCGACCTTACCGTGAGTGAATCCGGCATTGCGAAGGCGGTTAACCCGAACGGGACGTGTACCTGGTACGCCGAACCAACCAGCTCCGCCGATACGACCTTTGCTTATGGTACCCAGCCGTATCCCGTGCTCATTACCTATACCGAGAACGGTGTAACCGCGACGACGATGGCGTATATCAGTGTGGCTTCCGCGGCGACAGACTGCTACGACGGAATAACCTATCTTGCACCCTCCGGCTATGCGGGCACCGGCAGCAATGGGTGGTAACCGTTCGTCAATGAACCCAGGAGTCGAAGTGTGAACCGGGTGTGTTCCGAGTTTGGTTATTCGCTCAAATTGCTGAGGGCCACCGAAGCCGCTGTTCGCAACCAGATTCGTAGTTAATGTTTTGTTGATTGCTGCACCTGAGGCATGAACATGAAGATGAGGTTTTTCACCACACTGCTCACCGCTGCCACGCTGCTCGCACCGGTTTCTTTACTAGCCGAACAAGCTCAAGATGCCGCCACGAAACGCCACGCCATCGAAACCTATGGCAAGCTTCCTCTGAGCTTTGAGGCGGGAGAAAGCGCCGCGCGTTTCCAGGCACGCAGCGGAAACTACACGGTGTCGGTGGGCGAGCGCGAATCCTCCGTGGCAGTGATCAACGCGAAGTCCGGCAAGCACCAGATGCTCAGCTTCGCATTCGACAATGCCGGCCCCGCCGTTCGGCTCGAGGCCTTGGAGCCGCAGCCGGGTGTAACCAATTACTACCTTGGCAGGGATGCGCGCCAGTGGCGTCTTGGGGTCAAGAGTTACGGCAAGCTTCGTGCGCGTAGTGTTTATCCCGGCGTGGACGTGGTTTATTACGGAGACCATCGCCGGTTGGAATTTGACTACGTGGTGGCACCCAAGGCCGACCCTTCCGCGATCGCACTCTCGTTCTCCGGAATGGACAAGCTGTACAAGGATGCCAATGGTGACTTGGTTGCGGAGGTGGGCGGCCAGCCCGTCCGCTTTGCCAAACCCTACGCCTACCAGAAAGCGGCTGGCGATTCCAAAGCCGTGGCGGCGGATTATGAATTAGCCGCGGGCGGAAAAGTTCACCTTCGTCTCGGCGACTACGACCGTAACGCCGAACTCATCATCGATCCCGTCGTCACCTACGTCACCTACCTGGGCGGCAGCTCAGCCGACGTGGGCAACGGCATTGCCGTGGACAGCACCGGTGCCGCCTACGTAACCGGACAGACCTGCTCCAGTGGCGGCTTTCCATCGGGCCAAGTCATTAGTCCAAATCCCAGCGGATTACCCTTCCAGGGAGCCTGCGACGCCTTTGTCACCAAGTACACCCCCGGCGGCACAGGGTACGACTACACCACGGTCCTAGGCGGTTTGATCCCGGCCAACGCCACTGCCACCGGAAACGGAATTGCGCTGGATTCAGCGAACCAAGCTTATATCGTCGGCACCACTAACATTGAGGATCTGCCTCTTACCCCGGCCAGCCCTTCCCTAGGCAGCTATCAGGGCGGCGATAGTGACGTGTTCATCGCAATCCTGGATAAATTTGGTGATTTGAAACGCACCTCCTACCTCGGCGGCAGAAATGCCGACGCCGGATACGGCATAGCCGTCGATCAAGCAACCAACGTGATTGTCGTCGGGCAGACCTGCTCCCAGAATTTTCCGGGCTACAACGCCTTCGAGACCAAGGTTGAGGATTGCGTCGCATTTGTCACTAAGCTCGATAACAATCTGGACATTGGCGCCGTTAATCCTGTCCTGGGTGCATCCGCTCTTTCGGCCCCTGTACCGGTCGGCGGCAAGACGTTTTACTTCTCAGAGTTCTTCGGCGGCCAGCCCGTTGCGCCCTATCCGACGGGCGGAGCTTGGACGCCATCGACCCCGTATGCAGCGGGCGCTATTGTGCTTGATACCCAGAATCCACCCAACATCGAAATCGCGATGAATGCTGGCACGAGTGGCCTGTACGTACCCACCGCCGCTCCCCCCATTCCAAACTGGAGCACGAGCAAGTCGGGCAACACCGTCGACGGGTCGATCATTTGGGAGAATTTCGGCGTCCCCGCGATCCCCCCGGCCGCCTTCACCGAGGCCTATGGCGTAGCGCTCGATCCTCCGGGTGACGTTTTTGTCGCAGGCGGGACGAATACAGCCGCGCTTGCGAGCACGCTTTGGCCGTGCAGCTATGGCGCCAACGGAGCCTGGATTCTCAAGGTGAGCGGCAACACCGGTAACGGCAAGGCCGCCGGCGGGTGCATCTATGAATGGACCCTGGAGTCGACCCCGACCGACCTGACCGCGACGATTGACACAGCGCGGGCCGTTGCCGTGGATTCCTCCGGCCAAGCTTACGTGACCGGAACCGTTAGCGGCACCCTGGGAACGACAAAGAACGCATACAAATCTGCGATCAATGGCGGCACAGATGCTTTCCTCCTCAGAGTGAATCAATCAGGTTCCGCCATCGATTATTCGACCTATCTGGGCGGCTCCGGCAATGACGAGGGACTGGGCGTGGCGGTGGACGGAAGCTTCGTGCCATACGTTACCGGCAGCACCGAGTCGGCGGACTTTCCGACCATCAACCCCTTGACCAACCCCAACGATGGCAATCCAATTCCGCTCAGTGGGACCGCGGGCGCGTTCGTTGCCAAATTCACGCCAGACGGTGCGACGTTGGCCTTCAGCGCCTATCTGGGCGGCTCGGGAGCCGATCAGGGTAATGCCATCGCTGTTGTCAATGATCCCGTCACAGGTCCCCTCGGCCAGACTTACGTCGATATGTTCATAGCCGGCAATACAACCTCGACAGACCTTTTATCGACGCTGCTGCTGCCGATGTGCGACGGGAACTACGTAGCGCCTCAGACCACGAACGCCGGAAACGGCGATGCCTTTGTGACGATGATCCCCGGAGCAAGCATACCCACGGTGACGGTTATGCCTGGCAGCCTGGCGTTCTACAACCAAAATGTGGGCTCACCCAGCCCAGCTCAGCAGATCCTGTACACCAACACCAATAGCCTCTCCTCGGTCCAGATCAATACGATCGCATTCAGCAGCGCTGACAACGGAACTGAGTTCAAACAGACTCCCGGCAGTGGCACCCCGCCAGACTGCAACAACGGAAGCGTGGTGCAACCGCTCGCGAGCTGCCAGATCATGGTTAGCTTTACCCCGGCGGCGACGCCCCTGCTGATTGGCTCGCTTACTATCTCGGATGACGCCAGCGGCACGGCACACTCTGTCAACCTGAGGGGCGAGGGTGCGGTGCCCGCCGACAACCCATCGTCTACGAACCTCCTGTTTGGGAACCAGGCTGTCGGCACCACGTCGGCGGTCCCGCAATCGGTTACCTTGACGAATACCAGCACCAACGGCACTCTGTTCATCAGCAGCATCGAGATTACCGGCGCCAACCCCGGCGACTTTTCATATTCAGAATCTGAAAGCTGCCAGCCGCAGATCGCGCCCGTACTCGCGCCATTAGGAACTTGCACGATCAGCGTCAACTTCACTCCGGCTGTATTGGGCCCGCGCAGCGCTACCCTCATGATCGCCGACAACGCGCCGCAAAGCCCGCGTTCCATCGCGCTATCCGGCACGGGCACGTCGGTCCTCAGCACCGTGACAACCAACCCGCCCACCACACCCGTCACGTTGTCCTTCCCGCAGCAAGCGATGAATGTGGCCAGCGCTCCGCAGACGGTTATGGTGAAGAACACCGACCCGACGCAAACCCTGGTGGTGAGCTCCATTGTTACCACCGGTAATTTTCAGGTGAGCACGAATACCTGCACCGCGCCTATTCTTCCCGGGGCCTCCTGCACCATCCAGGTTGTGTTCGACCCGGTTGCTTCCGGTACGCGCAATGGAACACTGGTCATCAGCGGCAACGGCACGGTCATGCCGGCAACTGTGGTGCTGACCGGACAAGCCGGCGCCAGTGCCTGCCTTGAATCCACTCCGGGGCAGTGCGCCGCAATGCCGCTCACCATCTCCGTACCTAACACCAATCTTGGTGCCACCAGTCCGGCCCAGGTGGTGACGCTCGCCAACCAGAGTAGCTTCGCATTCAACGTACAAAGCATTGTGATCAGCGGCGCGGCGGCTGGCGAGTATCTACAGACAAACAACTGCGGTACCAGCGTCTCGGCTTCGGGAAGCTGCAGCATCAATATCAGCTTCACCCCGACGGCTACCGGCAACCAAAATGCCACCATAACGGTCACCAGCGACGCGGCCGCTTCGCCGCAGTCGTTCAACGTCGTGGGAGTTGGCTCCGCTCCACTGGTTACGCTTGCACCGCCAATGGACTCCACCCTTAACTTCTCGAATCAGCCCATGAATAGTGCTTCCAGCGCCATGACCGTTACCCTTACAAACTCAGGTAGCGGTCCGCTGAATATTCCGGCCGGAGGCATCACGATCACCGGCACAGCGGCGAGCGACTTTAGCCAGACCAACACCTGCGGAACCCAGGTAGCGGCGCAGGCGAACTGTACTATCAATGTGACCTTCACTCCCTTGGCGCTGTACAGTCGAAGCGCAACATTGAATATCGCCGACAACGCCATCCCGAGCCCGCAGACCATCGCGCTTCTCGGCACGGGTGAACCGGCACAGACACCACCAGCTGGGTCGGGAACAATTGCGCTCAGCCCGTCTACCGTGGCGTTCGGTAATCAGCAGGTGAGTACAACCAGCTCTGCCAAGGCGGTCACGCTGACCAACAGCTCTTCGTCTTCGGCGCTCGCCATCAACAACATCGTCATCACCGGCAATTCCGACTTCGTCATTGTCTCAGGCAACTGCCCCGCCAGTCCCGCGACCTTGGCGGCGAACACCAGTTGCAGCTTCAGCATAACCATTACACCGAGTACAGCGATTGCCGAGACTGCCACGTTGACGGTCACAGGCGGTGCCTCGAACTCGCCACAGCAAATTACCCTGACGGGAACCGGAACTGAGGCAGCTGGCGGTACATCGAGCTCGGCTCCTTTTAGCGTGACTCCTTCAACGACGGGTGTAACCGTTACCCAGAACAACACCGCACAGTACACACTGTCCATAGCTCCGCTGAACGGATTCAGCAGCTCGGTCGCATTCACCTGCTCTGGACCGGTCGGCTCCAGTTGCTCTGTCACGCCGAATCCATTGGTCATGGACGGCACCACTACCAAGACGGCAACGCTTTCGGTAAGTACGACAGGCGGCAATGGCACCACGGCCAACGCACGCTTTGGAGCCAAGCCGATCTTCCTCGCCCTGCTTCCGTTCTCCATTATGGGGATGCTACTCATCAACAAGCGCCGCAGTTACTGGCTGGCGTTCGTACTGCTGCTGTTGTGCCTGTTGCTGGGGATGGTGGGCTGCGGTAGTGGGGGTGCGAGCAGTAGCAGCAGCAGCGGACTTGCGCCTGGCACCTATCAGGTTGTGGTTACTGCGACTCCAAGCACAAACAGTTCGCAGGCTCAAACCATGACGATGAACCTGGTGGTGACTCAGCAGTAAGCCGATTCTGGCGTCTCCGCGGCATCAACCGCTTCCGGTGCCGCGGAGATGCAAAGTAATACCTGGATTATGCACACGCTTCGACTCTTTCCGCAGCCGCGGAATGAACATCATGCTCCTCTTGGCGGCGGACGCGTTCCCAACGGCGACTTCAGAGGTGTTTACCTCGCGAGCCAATTCGCTCCCCCGAGTGATACCGGCGATCCGTGCCCGATCTGTGATGAACCTGACTCAATCCATCGCTGATTCTCTAAAGCCACTCGGAAAACAATTGTCTTAGCGTTTCTCGCAACGGTTGCAGTGCGCCGAATCAGAACGTGTTCGTTGGCCGGGTTGATGTTTCGGTCGGTTCGGAGGCAAGGGCACCAGACGAAACCGGCTGGTCAATCTTGCGCCATGTCGTTTTCGCTGTGCCGCATGTGGACCTGGCGCGCTATCTTGGTGGTGGCAAGAAATTATCTGGTATCCCAATCGATTTGAGGCGCAATGCGATCAACCGGGCGACTGGCGGCGAAAGGATACGACGCCAGCAAGTTGGTGCAAGTGACTCAGACGACGCGATAAACTTAAGAATTCAAAGTTTTGCAGCGTCTAAGAGAATCTGTGGCCATCAGTGATGCATATCGAACTATTGCGCGATGACCAGACTACAGGTCCTGATTTGTTGGTTACACTGGCCCCTCAATGCTGCGTCCGAAACGGTATCGGGAACGGAGTTAAGAAATGAAAAAGAATGATCCCGAAAGCATCGCCCGTGAGGTGGTTGATTTGTGTGCGGACTGTGACCACTGCAGAGCCTTCATGACCGAAGACACACCTTGCCTGTTCTTCCCCAAGTTGTACCGGCTTTACGACAAGGAGAAGGAGAAAAACGAGAAGATCACCTCGGAGGATTTAAGGCGCCTTGTCGATCTCTGCAACATGTGTGGCTTGTGTTCCTGTCCCGCCGTTCGAGCCGACATCAGAGAAGCAAAAGATGCGTTCATTGCGCGAGACGGGCTCAAACCCGCTATCCGTGTGCTTGAGGATGTCCAGCGCCTCGGAAAAGTCTGCGGCGCTTTCCCGCGATTGGCAAACCTGCTGTTGGAACAAGAACCGGCCGCCAGCCTGCTGAAGCGTATGGCAGGAATCCATCCCGACCGCAAATTCCCCAAGTTTCCCTCCGATGGCTTCCCGGCCTGGGCCAAGAAGCGGGGACTCAACCAGAAGCGCGAGGGGCCTGGGAAGGTAGCGTATTTTGCAGGTTGCACGGCGCAGTATTTATTTCCGGAAGTGGCCAAGGCTGCGGTTGAAGTGATGGAACGCAACGGGATGACTGTGTATATCCCCGAGCAGAAATGTTGCGGCATGCCAAGTCTACTGGAGGGAGACCGGGCATTTACGGCTGAACTCGCAGCTTTCAACCTTGAAAAGCTCGGTGAGGTGGTCGACGAGGGCTACGATATTGCCTGCTCCTGCCCGACCTGTGGCTACATGTTGAAAAACGTGCTCAGCGAAGGCGCGTACTTTTCGCGCGACTATCTAGCCATGTTGAAAAAGCTCCAGCGTGAGTTCGATGGCGACGCGACCCAGATCCCCTTGGAAAGGCTGAGCGACCATCTGAACGTGGGGCGAGCGACACCTGCCTCCGAACGAAACAGGCCTCCCTTGTGGCTCAAGATCGTTCTCAAAGGCCTGCTTCATGATCAGGGTTATTTCGCCACCTTCGCTGGGTGCAAGCGGATCAAGATCGCCAGCCACACCTACGACTTAGGGGAATACCTCACGAAGTTGCATCGGGCCGGCAAACTTGATATCAAGCTGGGGCCGATAACAGATCACATGGCCTATTACGCCCCCTGCCACCTGAAGGAACAGAATATTGGACGACCTTGGTCGGACTTACTCAACCTGGTGCCGGCAATCTCTATGGCGGAGGTCGGTGGCATTTTCGACTGCTGCGGGATTTCAGGAATCATGGGCCTGAAGCGGGAGTTCCACCATGTTTCCCTGGCGATGGGAAGCCGCCTCATGGAAAAGATCAAGAGGGTCGACCCCGACAGGCTGGTGAGCGACTGCCTGAGCTGTCGTATCCAGTTCAACCAGGTCCTTCCCTACAAGGTCTTTCACCCCGTGGAGATTCTGAACGAATCCTATGGAAACTATCGCGGTTGAAAACAGCCCGTCGTTTTCGGAAGACACTCGCAATATCGTTGTTCCCGGAAAGGTACATCCTCATCCGTTGGTGCAAGCTTCCCCTTTTGAAGGCTCATGATCGGCTCGGAAAATAATAACTGCGCGCAAACAAGTCTCAAACCACCGACACGGAACTTTTGGTACGCTTTCCGGCGGGTTACTGTACCCATGCTTGCGCAGTCCCGGTGTTTGCGGCGTATCCTTGAGCAGAAATGGCGTTTTGTCGACATTGCGGAAAGTCGGTCGAGGGTGGGCGATTCTGTTCCGCCTGTGGGGAACCCATCGCACCCGATGCCGTGGATGCGATGGCCACAAAGCTCAAACGCCACCGCAATGAGATGCTCCTCATGGTTGTCGCGCTTGGCCTGGTCTTCGTAGTCACCGCGGGGCTAATCGTTACTCGGGTGATGCACGCAGAGCGGGCACCCGCTCCTTCCCTCTCTGGCAACGAGACGGCTTCTCCTGCCACACGACAGCAGCAACCGCTTCCGGTTCCACCTGCCGACGCACAAGCTCCGCCCGGCCAGCAGCAACCGCCGCGGGCAATCGTTTCTGAGGAAAGCAATCCTGCGAGCCGCCCGCCGGCGGGCAGCATCGACCCGAAGGCTGTGCAGAACGCGTTCACTACCCTGGCTCAGAACGGCAAGCAGAGAAACCTATCCCTGCAGAAACTGCCGACTTCGTCCGCCGTATCGGCCGAGTCCGACCGTTATCCCGGTTCGCAGCCGATCGAGGTTAAGGATGTAACCCTTCCCGACATAGGCGTCCCCGTTAGCAGCGAGGCCTATGCCACGGTTGATTCTCTCTCAACGGTTGTCGCCTACTACACACAGCGCTACCCCGATGCCGAAGTGATGGAAGTAAACGGGCAGAAAGTCATCGCGGTCGACCGGCCGGGAGCCACCAAGGTAATTGCCATTGGCACAAGCGGTGAGGAGACGCGAATCGCAATCGTTAAGCAGGCTAATTGAAGCTCTGTAAATTCTAATGGTAGGAGCGGCAGGACTCGAACCTGCGACCCTCTGCTTAGAAGGCAGATGCTCTATCCAACTGAGCTACGCTCCCACATGAGTTGAGCTGGCGCTCGCATCTATTTTAGCTGAGTTCTCCGGCTTGCGCGCACCCTTCGTGCGGCAGTAATCGGAGAACACATGCGGCGGCAAATTCCATCGCACGATCCCAACATTCTGCGGCTTTCGATGGAGTCGCCCCGTAGCCGGTGAGGAAAAGCGTCATGCAGTATCCGGGATCGGACTCCTCAGCGCCGGTGCTGCCGTGGAAGTAACAGCGCCGCACTACGATTTCGGCGAGAGCCTCCAGCGCCTCATTTCCGTCTAGCATCTGCGCCATCTCTTTTGCCGCGAGCTGATGAACTTCCAGGTCTTCGCGCAAAGCAGCAGCCGGCTCCGCGAGCACAAGGTCGACGTAACAGCCCTGCTCAAACCCAGCATCGTAGAGGTTCTCCGCAGGCTCGGTCTCGTCTAGCCACACGTCGCACTTTGCCGTCTGCCAGGCGCTGGGCGTCGCGTTCACCACAAGCAAGAAACGCCGAAGGGCAAGGAATTGCAGCGCCTCCGGTATGTGCTCGATTGCCTCAGGCTGGCAGCGCAGGTCAACGTAGTGTAGCCGTCCCTCCGGATCTTTCCAGGGAATCTCCAGCGCGGGTGCCGCTGGACCGAGTTCGAGGCTGTGATCCGCTTCCATGTCAGCGAACTTCCGCGGCCTCCACTTGCGCCAGGAATTCTACCACCTTGCGTTCGGCCCAGCGCCCATCGTCGCAGCCATCCGCGCTTGGCTCGCCGATGAACGCGCAGTGCCCGCCATGCCGGGTATGGAGAAACGTGACATTTGGATTTTCCATCAGCTTGCGTTGACTCTCCGCTGACATCACCACGAACGGGTCGTCGTCCGAGTGAATCACCAGTGTCGGAACGGCGATGCGATCGAGCACGTGCGACGAACTGGCCTTGTCATAATAATCCGCCGCGCCTGCAAAGCCCATGTAGCGCGCCGTGATGTGCTCATCAAAATCGCGCACCGAGCGCACGCCCTTCAGCAGCGCAGGATCATACATACCCGGCCAAAGCTGGGACTTGCGGCGAAAGCTCCGGCGCAGCGAAAGCAGAAACCACCACTCGTACATTGAGTTCGCCGCCGCATGAATCCGGTCCGAAGAAATCGCCAGGTCACAGGCTGGTGAAACCGTTGCGGCGGCGATCAGCTCTGGCGGAGCGTTCGTGCCCCACTGCCCGACGGCGCGCAACACCTGGTTGCCTCCCATGGAGAATCCCACCAGGGCCACGCGCTGCAATCCGTCGCTCGCCATCATTCCGGCCACCAGTTTCTCCACGTCCTGCGAGAGACCGGAGTGATACAGCGTCGCGGAAAGATGCTCCGTCCCGCCGCACCCCCGGATGTTCATTCGCACCACATTCCAGCCTCGCGCCCAGGCACGGCTCCCGGTTCCAATCACATATTGCGAGCTACTTGAGCCTTCCAGTCCGTGCACAATCATCATGGTCAGCCGCTTCTGCCGTTCTGGCTGCCAGTGGCAATGGCACAGGATTTGTACCCCCTGCTCGACCTGAAAGAGACACTCCTCAGGCTCCGGCAAGCCATTGGAGCGCTTCATAAAATTTCCGGCAATCGTCTGGGCATTCCCTCCGCGCAAAAAACGGCGCGGCACAAAGTCATTGGCGATAGGCGACAAATTCGAGGGGCGGGAAATTTCTGTACCGGGCATGATTCTTCGTGGGCGAAATGCACCCGTATAATGAATGTATCAGTTTCGCCGTTGCGGGTGGTCTAGGCCAATCGTGCGGCGGTGCTCAGGAGATTGTTATGCCGATTTTTGAATACATTTGCAAGGGCTGCGGCAATAAGTTCGAAGCCATCGTCTACGGTTCCAAGCAGGCTGAGTGCCCGGCGTGCAAGGGCACGGAGCTGGCGCAGCAACTCTCCACCTTTGCCGCGCATGGCACGGATAAATCCTCCGGCAGTGTCCCCCATATGCCTTGCGGGATGCCGGAAGGCTCCTGCGGCGGTGGTGGCTGCGGAATGCACTAGCCGATGGGCCCCTTGCTGCAGCCAGAACAGAAACCCGCGCCGGAGAAGCCTCCTCATCCCTGGACCAAGCGCCTCGGCCCGTTGGCTCCGCTCGCTGTCTTGCTGGCCAAGGGTAAATCACTTCTGTTCGCGCTCTTCAAGCTCAAGTTTCTCTTCAGTTTCGCCGCGTTTCTCGGAATTTACTGGGCGCTTTACGGAGCGTGGTTCGGCATCGGCTTTGCAGTCATGATCATGCTCCACGAGATGGGGCACTTCGTCGAGGTCAAGCGCCGCGGTCTTCCGGCCGAGATGCCGGTCTTTCTTCCCGGCCTCGGAGCCTACGTCAAGTGGCAGGCGCTCGGCGTCTCCACCGAAGCGCGTGCCCTCGTCTCGCTCGCCGGGCCGGCCGCCGGATTGCTTGCGGCGGTGCTTGCCGCCGCCCTATTCTGGCAGACTGGAAATCCTCTATGGGCCGCACTGGCCCACACCGGAGCGTGGCTTAACCTGCTCAATCTGATACCTGTGTGGATGCTGGATGGTGCCGGGGCGGTAACGGCGCTCGACAAAGTCGGACGCGTCAGTCTGCTCGTCTTTACCGGGCTGCTGTTCTGGTGGAGCGGGCAGGCGATGTTGCTTCTGCTCGCGGCGGGCTTTGCCTGGCAGCTATACCACAAGCAGATTCCAGCCGACGGCTCGGTCAAAGTACAGTTGTACTTTGCCGGACTTCTAGCCGCTCTCGCCTGGCTGCTCCACGCCACGCCTCTCGCGAAGGTGTAGGCAACCGGTCGCCATGGCTCAAAAATGGGCACAGATTTTGCTCATAATCCATCATTTCTAAGTGCACAAACCAGTTCTTGGTGATTGCCCCGGCACTCTTCCCGTGTAATCATCAACTTGTCCGTTCAAAATCCCTCTTATTTGGTTGGTTCACCGATGAGCATTCGTCTATCCAATGGTTCTGAAATTCCCGTCGAAATGCACAAGATTCGCATTGTGCAGAAGGTCCGATTGGCTCCAGCTCGCGAGCGTCTCCAGGCAATGGAAGAAGCGGGCTACAACACTTTCCTTCTCCGTACCCGCGACATTTTCCTGGACATGTTGACCGACAGCGGCACCAACGCCATGACCGACAACCAGCAGGCGGCCATGCTGCAGTCCGATGACGCCTACGCCGGCTCGGAAAGCTTTTATAAGCTGGCGGATTCGGTCAAAGAGATATTTGGTTACGAATATCTTTTGCCGGTCCATCAGGGACGTGCGGCCGAACACCTGCTCGCCAAAACGTTCATCAAACCCGGCAACTTTGTACCGATGAATTACCACTTCACCACCACGAAAGCACATTTCAATCTGGTGGGAGGAACCGTTCTGGAGCTGTTCGGGCCGGAAGCGCTCAATACTCAGAGCTCCGCTCCGTTCAAGGGCAACATGGACCTTGGCCGCCTCAAGGAGGCGATCGAGAAGGCTGGCGTCGAGAACGTGCCGTTCGTGCGCATGGAAGCGACCACCAACCTGATTGGCGGGCAGCCGTTCTCATTGGCCAACCTGCACGAAGTGAAAGACCTCATCACTCCGCTTGGTATTCCGCTGGTGGTGGATGCCAGCCTGATTTCGGAAAACGCCTATTTCATCCGCCAGCGCGAGCCCGAATATGCCAACGCCTCTATTAAGGAGATCATCCGCGAGATCATGGAGTTAGCGGATATTTGTTATCTCTCCGGGCGCAAGAGCTGCTGCGTTCGCGGTGGTTTCATCGCCACCAACCGCAAGGATCTGTACGAAGCCATCCGTCCGTGGCTCCCTGTGTATGAAGGCTTCTACACCTACGGTGGAATGTCATCCAAGGAAATTGAAGCGATGGCGGTCGGCGTGCGTGAAATGACGGAACTTGAGATTGCCGGTTCCTCTGCCGATGCAATCAAATACTTCGCCTGTCGCCTGATCGCAAACGGAGTTCCCGTCGTCACGCCCCCAGGCGGTTTGGCTTGCCATCTCGACGCTTCGCGATTTATCCCGCACGTGCCGCAAACTGAATATCCCGCCGGTTCGTTGGCGGCGGCGGCATTTATCGCCTCGGGTATCCGGGGCATGGAGCGCGGAACTCTATCCATGGACCGCGACGAAGAGGGCAACGACGTGCCTTCCGATCTCGAACTTCTGCGCCTGGCAGTGCCGCGGCGCGTGTTTACCATGTCGCACTTCGAGTACGCCACCGATCGGCTCAAGTGGCTTCACCAGCATCGCGACATGATCGGCGGCCTCGAATTCTGTGAGGAACCGCCCATTCTGCGCTTCTTCGGCGGTCGCCTCAAGCCCAAGAATAATTGGGGCGCCAGACTTGCGGAGGCTTTCGAAAAAGACTTCGGCCTCGAATGCTAGCAATCCAGAGTTGATCTATCCGTAGGCATGAGGCTAGTAGGGGGTACACACAAGAGCATTTTGAACTCCTGTGCGGTACCCCCGCTTCTGTTGTCAGCTACTTAGAATTTCGCCGCTCTTCTGACCCAGGATCGATGCTGAATTCCCACGCGCAATACTGATTGGATTGAGCTTCGGGTGGACAGTGCAGGCAGCGGGCTTGAATTCGCCGGTCAACCGCTCGTGCAAAGGTCTCGAACTCCACTGTGCCAACGCTTTTGCAGGGGAAATCCGGAAGCCCCTTGCGGCGGCGCGCTTCCTGCACGCGACAAACATCAACAAACAGGCGCAAGCAGCTCCCATCCTCCGACCATTGCGTGCGCTGGGCATTGATCAGGCTATACATGCGCAGTCCAAGCGCCTTCTCCAGTGCAGCAAGACCACTGTCTTTCTTGATGTCGAACGTGGTCAGGATGCGATGGGCCTCCACCGCGGCGAAACGAGCCCAGGAATCAGTATCCAGTTCTATAGCCTCAGCCATGCCAAGCCGTTCTTCAGCCGCCAAAAACCAGCAACCATCATGGGCCAACCAGCTCTTGGCGAACATCTCCAATGCCTTCTGCAACTCCTCCCGGCTCATCTCATCGAACGCGCCCACTGGCTTACCCCATCTTTTCTGTCCGCCTGAACTCCGGACTCTGAACTTCCGTTTAGTCTGCACCCGACCACGCTAATCAGTCCAACTCTCCTATCAGAAACTCTAGGAATCACCGCCCTCCACCCGGGCTGCCGCTAACGCATATCGGCAATCTCCTGACTTCAGCGTTACGGTGCCTAGTCGATCATCCGCAGGATGGAAGCATCGCCGTAATCGGTAAATTTCAGCAAGTGTTCACATCCGGCGGAGCCGGAGCAGGGTTGAAAACACCAATGCCTTGCTGCGTTCAGCGCTGCTGATTTCTTCTTCCGGTCTCCTCGCACAACGTGGAACTCCTGGGCCAGCCCTTCGCTATCAACGAAAGCGGCAGTGCGCAGACCACGCGACAGACCAAAGCGTGCGTCGTGGCGCGCAGATCTCGCGGTGGAAACAAATTGGCTGATTTGGTCTCCTTGCGGACAAATGGTACACGTGCAGCGCATTGAGGCTCTTCTGCGATACCCCGCTCCCGCAGAGCGCACCGTGGGATCGCGTTGGAAGGGACTGATGACCTCCGGGCGCATTTTTCCCGTTTTGTGCACCTTCATCCATTGACTGCTCGATCTGCATCTTCTTGTCCGCGATGCTTTCAGCTTGGACGCAGCTGTGCGATACTAACAATGTTCAGAACGGAGCAACCACGCCAAAACTAGCAGCAGTGATTTTGAATGAGTAAAACCACTCACGCTAGTCACCAGTAGGTTGCTCTTCCGCAAGTAGTTACCTTCCCTAGCCGGGATGGCGGAACTGGCAGACGCAGCGGACTCAAAATCAGTAATGAGGTACAGCACCGTCCCGCACGATGCTGCACCAAGTGGAATCAGGCCAGTGTTTAAGCGGGTGCCCTCATTTAGACCGTGCACTGGCCTGCACCATTCCGCACCTCTATCCAATCTCAACTAGCACCAGAACTGGCACCAAGAGATTGTCATGGTAGGGCCAAGGAACTGCCTTCAAGGGTGCGGGGGTGTCGTGGTAAAGTTGTTGCTGTTTTGAACGCTGTCTCATGTTCTTGTCCACTCCCCTATAGACGCGCATCACACCGTGAAAGGCAACAACATCAGACGAACGTTTCCAAATGCCGCTTCCGCACCAAACATGCCCCAAACGGATCTTGGGCGTACAAGCGCACTTCGTCTAGCTTGATTTTCCAGTATTCTCAGTCGGACCAACGGGTATTCTGATCTCTCCAAATTGCTTCTCATAAGCCTCTACGTGGTCACTGAAAACCTTTGCCAACACTTTCGCATGAAGTGGCGACATAGTGATTTTCGTATGCTGTTCAACTTGAAGCTTGCCCTCTTCAGCCCCAGTGATCTCGCCAAATATCAACGAGAAGTCGTAGGTTGATATGGCTAAGGCAGTGTTATTGGCATAAAGAGACCGATACTCTGGAGACTTGGTGGCCTCTACGGCTGTCATGGTTTGTGTCAACGATTGTAGAATCGGTAAATTCAATTCTTTACTGGCAGGCATAGCTCACCTTAGGCGCATCGATCGGCTTGATCAGGAAATTTGCAAACGTTGTTGCATAAACCAAATTGTCGGTGACAACAGAAGCTTTAATCGCTTGGGCAGGTCTGTAAAAGCTTTCCGTAGCTGGCACACTTGTGAAGCTGCCAGAAGTATCTGATTGTCTTTCGGAAACCAGCACCCCCTTTTCAAGTTCCTGAGTGAAGCTTGGGACAGCCAAAATACTTTTAGGCAGTTCTTCATCCAAGCGCACTATCGAACTGAATGGCGCGAATTTCACCTCGAGAGCGACATCGAACGCTTTTGCAAGGTCCAGAAGTGTTTGCATTGAGTATTTCCCATAATCGGGGTTCTCATAACGCGAGATCATTGATTGCAACTCTGCCTTCCCCAAGGCAACCTCTGCAAGCTTCTTCTGGTCCCAATGCTTGGCTTTCCGCATGGCTCGGATTTGAAATGCGATACCATTTCTTATGTGTGCGCCAACGAGCGCGTGCCGATAAGTTGAATCTTTCAGGCGTTCCAAGAAACCTTTACGCCTCGAATTGGACGAGATCCCAATATCCACTTTTCGCGTCCTCCATATTCTTCTTTGCAGACTCCAACCATCCGGGTGGGTCATAGACTTTCTGCTTGTGTGTAAACCCCAGAACCATGACGAAATACCCCTTGTAATCGTATCCCGCAGCCCTGAACTCCTTGCCTTCAGCCTTCCACTTGAGTTCGCTTAAGCCGTTTCCATTCTTGATGCGGTGGAAATGCTTCTTATCCCATTCCACACGGGGTATTTTTGCCAAATAGGCAGCCCGGACGCGCAAGTTAGCCCTTGCTTCGCCAGTGCCTATCCACTTTGAAATGATCCCGTCATCCTCGCCCTTCCTGCGCAACTCAGCCAAGCGAAGAAACGGTCCTTCGGAGCCGTCGCTCATATATATAACAATAAAGCTATACAATTACAATTAGAAATGATATAACAATTTTGTAATAAAACAAAAGGCCAGCATGACGAACTGCTGGCCCAGTACTTGGCGGGTGACAGGACATGGACGGAATCGTTCACCCCGATATGGTCCAAATCAGGTAGCCGCTATTTGCACCACAAATGTAGCACAACAGTTCCTTAGGTGGAACAGAGGCTTGCATCCATGGTCAATCCAACAGGAAACGTGCTCGTGAACGGAATAACTGATGAGGAACTCGTAAAAATTCTGGAGATTAAGATCAAGCACGAGAGATCGCTCACCTTCACTCCACAACAACTGCAGCCGGTCGCCGCGTCAACCCAGCCTAATCAGCCCCAGCATCCGTCTTACTATAACAACGCCAATTTCGGATGGCAGGGTCAGGAAGGACTTGAAGCGGTGCATAGCATCATCTCCATGCTGCTGAAAAAGGAAGAACCGACGGAGAAAGGCGCTACCGCGTAACGAGCACGCTTTGCCTCTTCAACATCATCCGGCCCAAGCTATATCGCTACCATGACAAGCTGGGCCGGAGTTTTTCCTCAGCCCCATAAAATGACCGACCACCTGTCTAGCACCCCGTTGCCTCAACCTAAAGCAAACGCACCTCTCACGGCACTATAGTAAATAGCTAACTAGTTAATTCAAAGCCACTTACCTGCAGAAAGTCCATTGCCTCGTAATGCGATGGAAATGCTTTCAGATAAGTGATTTAATTTGTGATAGTTACGGACTGGTAAACTGACCTCGACGCACCGAGTTTCCTATATCTGGAGCAAAGAACAGCGATTTAGGCATCATCTCGTACCATGCCGCGCTTCCTTCCTGATTGTGCGACGTGGCACCTACGCAGACTCCCCCCGTTCTCGTGCCCTTCTCCTCCTCTGAGCATCCGCACCTGCGCACTCGGGCGTGCAAAATTTCTGGGGCTGCTTGGACTGCGGCTCAAACGGAGCACCGCAATATGGACGCGCACAGATTCTGAATGTCGCGTTGCGTGCGTGGTCAAGGTGAATAGTCGCCAGCATCGCTCCAAGGGTAGTCCTCTCGCTCAAAAGCACCTCAGGAGGTCGCTTACTCCAGTCGAAGCCCAGAGAGAAGGTTGACTCCAGCCGAGTCCCCTCCGCTTTCTTAGGCGCGAATCGGTCAAGGATTGTCGGCCACTTGCGGAAATCAGGTTCAAAGGTGAGCTTGCCGATCAACGTACGCCATTCTTTGACAGCATCGAGGCTGATCGGATGCAGATCAGGGCTGCCCTCGTAGAACACGCCTGTCGTGTTCAGGAATTTCAGAACCTCATCACTGTCCTCGTCTAATCGCATGAAGCTCTGGCGCACGATCCAAGGGTCTTGCAGCCTGCCCTTATCTTCCAGTCGGCGACAGTTGAACTGCCCACCGAGGATGCCCCAAACGCACGGTGTTGTCTCAAACCTGAGAACTGCCGGGATTACCAATTGTTGATGTGCCATGCCTCGTACATCCCTTTTGCTTATTGATAGCCCTATTATTCACTTCGTTGCAGGCGATGTCTGCACAAACTAAACGAACAAGGAGTACAGAACAGTAGATGTCCACTTCCGCGCTGGCCGCGTCTCCAATGGCGGCAGCAACCACAACACTAGATCCAAAGCCGATGTACACGAAGCTGATGTACACGAAGGACGAATGCTCAAGGCTGCTCTCGGTAAGCCTTCGCACAATTGAAAACTTAATAGCCAACAAGCAACTGACGATCCGCAAGATCGGCAGGAGGGTTCTGGTTCCGCATCAGGTGCTGATGCAGTTCACCAGAGGCGACCACCACACAGGGGGCACAGACTGATGTCAAACATGCTCATCAAAAACTGCCTACACTTCCAGATTCCAGACGACCTCATAACAGGTGGAGGGCTGATGGAAATGACAGCAAGCGACCTGAAACTGTACTTGGCTCTGCTACACAAAGCACAACGCCACACGACGGTGGAGCCGAAAGCAGACGGCGAGGAAATCGCAAGCCTCACCGGACTGAGCAAGAACAGCTTGACTAAGGCCAGAGGCCGACTAGTTGATCAGCTATTGATCTCAGCCAAGCGGGGAAAAGGCAACGCATATAGCTACGGGCTGAGGATTCCGTTCAGCGGGGAACCAATGGTGAACTTCCACAAAAGGGGCACAACAGCAAAAGGAGGGAACGATTATCTGAGCAAGCTGGCAAGCAAGTTGTTCGGGCTATCAACAGCGCAGTACGAGCGGTACTACCGAAACCGCTTAGGGGATGGGGAGATACGGCCAACAGAGAACGGCTTATCAGCGTGCTGCCCGTTCCACGATGACCAGAATCCCTCCCTTGAGGTGGGGCTTGAGAAAGGCCAGTGGTATTGCCGTGCATGTAGGATCGGCGGCCTAATGATCCACTTTGAGCAGCGGATAGCTGGATGTGAACCAGATACCGCGCTGAGGAACATAGCTTCGTTCCTCGGACTCGGACAGGCACAACCACAAGAGGAACCAATCGCAAAGTATGACTACTGTGATGAGAACGGCGTGCTTCTCTTTCAGGTACTGCGATTACCGGATAGGGAGGGCAGGAAAAGGTTCGTCGCTCGAATAGAGGACTTGGACGCGCCGGGAGGTTACAGATTTGGGATTGGAGAGACCCGAAGGGTTCTTTACCAATTGCCAGATGTAGTGAGAGCACAACAAGTGATTGTGGTGGAAGGAGAGAAGGATGTAGGCACATTAAATGACGAACAGGGCTTCCCGTCAAGAGATGGTGGTTATGTGGCCGTGACTACAAGCCCGTTCGGAGCAGGAAACTGGAGGGAGGAATACGCGGAAACTTTGCGAGGAAAAGATGTGGTCATCCTGCCTGATAGTGATGAGCCGGGACGGGCACATGCAGATTCGGTATTGCATAGTCTGCACGGAATCGCCGCCTCTGCCCGGGTTGTCAATCTTCCGCAGGAGGAGGGCATCAAGGATGTGACTGACTACATGCAGAGGCATCAATGGGCCGATCTCATAGACCTGATCGGCGGAGATTGGTTCGGTTCCACTGAGGGATTAACCCGTGATGGCTACATCGAAGCGTAGGGCGCAGAATCACAGAAATTGCGCGTTGACTCCCAAAACGAGTGCAAGCAGCAGCCGAAAGACATTCATCAGAAAGGAGATAGAAGCAAGCCGACCATTGATAGGAATATTGTTAATCACATAGCAGAACACAGTATCCGCGCTGTCCCACAAGTATAGGGATAGCAATACAAGAACACAGAGGCGTATACAGCCTCATTATTCACACGGAAGGATAGACCGCCTCCATCCAGATTAGAGGATGAACAGAAAGCCCTTCCAGTATTACCTACTCACACAGAGGGGAGTGCCAGAAATCATTAGCAACTTCCCTCCGTGTGTGGTAATACTTAGCCGCTAGGTTTTTGTACTCGAAACCAGCAGCTAGGAGATTGATGCCAAAAATACCTCCGATTGATGACGCGATAAAGGCGTATCTGGCGAAGCTCGGAAGCAAGGGCGGCAAGACCAGAGCGGCGAAGTATGACAAGGCCACGTTGACCGCATGGGCAAAAAAGGGTGGAAGGCCACCAAAGAAGGGAAAAGAGAATGGACAGGGTGAATGAGTAAACTAAAAGGAATTTACGAAAAGGTGCCCGACTCCGGCATTTGGTGGATTCGTTACGCTGATGCTGCTGGAACGATCCGCCGTGAGAAGGTAGGCAGCAAGGGAGCAGCTATCAAGCTGTATCAGAAGCGCAAGACCGATGTGAACGAGGGCAAGAAGCTACCGGAAATGCTCAGAGCACGCAAGATCACCTTCAAAGAGCTATCTGACGACATGTTGGAATACTCCAAGGCTCACAAAATCAGCTATGGAGATGACGTAATCCGTTCGGAGAAGCTGAATGAGGTCTTCGGTTCGCGTGCAGTAGATTCAATTAAACCGCAAGACTATGAACGCTGGCTTTCCACCCATAAATGGAAACCAGCAACCTTTAATCGCTACAAGGCTCTTCTGTCGCTGATTTACAAACTCGGCATGAACAACGGGAAGGTGAACGCCAACCCAGCAAAGTTAGTGAAGACGCGCCGTGAGAACAACGCGCGTGACCGCTACCTCACTGACACCGAGGATGCCGCGCTTCGTAGTCACCTCGCGGAGCATCACCCTGAGAGGTTGCCTGAGCTGGACATAGCTTTGCACACTGGCATGAGGCGTGGTGAGCAGTTCGCGTGCGAGTGGTCTTGGGTTGATTTGGACAGAAACGTCCTGACGGTACCAAGGAGCAAACATGGTGAGAAGCGCTATGTTTACCTCAATGAGGTTGCCGTTGCGGCCTTCCGTGCGCTGTGGCAATTCTCTCAAGGCACAGGAAAGGTATTCGCGCACCTTTACCGCTCCGATGACACCAAGGGCGCACGTGAGTGGTATGAGAACGCCCTTAAAGAGCTGAAGATAACTAATTTCCGTTGGCACGATCTAAGACACACCTTCGCAAGTCGTCTTGTCATGAAAGGGGTTGATATTCGTACAGTGCAGGAGTTGATGGGGCATCGAACGATTCAAATCACGCTCCGCTATGCCCATCTTGCTCCAACGCATCAGTTGGCGGCAGTACAGCGGCTGTGCGATACTAAGGGTGTTCAGAACGGAGCAACTGACACCAAAACTAGCACCAGTGATTTTGAGCAAGTACAACCAGTCACCGCTAGTCACCAGTAAGTTGTTCCGCCGCAAGTAGTTACCTTCCCTAAGCCGGGATGGCGGAACTGGCAGACGCAGCGGACTCAAAATCCGCCGAGGGCAACTTCATGGGGGTTCGATTCCCCCTCCCGGCACCAAATGTTTTAGACTTTGTTGACCGATTCACTGCTCGCACAAAGAAGCTGAACGATGGCAACCCGAGCGAGGAAACGTTCGTCCCATCACGCCCATCATAAAGGTGAATGGAGAAGCCAACGCACTGAGAGTTGCAGCGATACTGAGTACGGATTGTCGAGCGTTCACGAGAGATGAGAAGTGCGGCTTGCGATTCGCACCCGGCGTTGAGGTCGGAGTGACTCACACCAACGACTCATCTGTCGATGACACACCGGCAGGGCCTCGTCGGGGTGAGAAGAATAGTGGCATTGGACGCTTCGGGGCGACTGGATCATCCAGGAGTTCACCACCGGACACTGGATCACGACGCAGCACACCACCGGCCACTGAATGACACAATTCCAGGGAGGATCAATGCTGACCAGGTGCGAACATTTGAGTGCTATCAAGATCACAACAACAAACAACCACGTGTGCGAAGAATGTGTGCAGATGGGCGATACGTGGGTGCATCTGCGATTGTGTCTGACGTGCGGACACGTCGGATGCTGCGATTCGTCGAAAAACAAGCACGCCACAAAGCATTTTCATCGGCTTCACCATCCATTGATTAAGTCGAATGAGCCCGGTGAAAACTGGATATGGTGCTACATCGATGAGGCCATGGTAGGCGAAATTGCCGCATGAAAAACGCGCGTAGTGTAGAGTGGCGATGTTATCCGCAGCCGCGGTTGAGTCGGCGGCGGAGAAGATGCGCACCATCAATCCTGACGTTCAGGTTCGCAACTATCACGAGTGGGTGCGCGTGGCCAACATCGCTACTACGATTTCGTGATCGATGGAACTGAAAACTTTGTCGCAAAGTTTCTTTTCAATGACGCGTGTGTGCTGGAGCGCAAGCCGTTCTCGCACGGCGGCATTCTGGTGTGCGAGTTGAAAGCCGCGCGGAGCAACGCACAATGAAACTCGCATCCGCTGCCAGAGACGAGATGATCGCCCACGCCCGTCAGAACTCACCTATTGAGGCCTGCGGTTATTTGGCCGAAAAGGACGGCGTCGTCAGCTGGGTCTTCCGCCTGACCAATGCCGATGCCTCGCCGGAGCACTACACGCTGGTGCCAGCCGAACAGTTCGCTGCCCTGCGCGAGATGCGCAAAAGCGGCTACGAATTGCGCGCCGTCTATCACAGCCATCCGGCAAGTCCGGCGCGCATGTCCCGGGAGGATCTTCGTCTCGCCTTCGACTGCGGACTCAGCTACGTGATCGTCTCGCTCGCAGACGAGGAGCCGGAAGTGAAGTCTTTCACCATCCACGACGGTGAAGCCACGGCCGAAGAGATTGAGATGATCGCGGCCATTGAGGGGAAGCGCTGATGTTTACGAAGTTCCGATTCGCCCCAAAAAAAGCGCCGTGCATTACTGATCGGCAACTGTTTGGCATAAAGATAATTGCCTAGGTAATCAATTATTCCGCTCCTCTCGTACCATTAGGCAAACAGTAATTTCGCCCCGGCAAAAATTCACCTTCTGGTCAATCGTTGCCTAGGAGTTTGGCAGAATCGACGAAATTCCAGAATGCCTTCACCACGGTCGTCGTCACATCCCCAACCGTTTTCGCGGAGGCCAACCCGTGTCCGGCACCTTGAACCACCACTAACTCCGTCTGCGCGTGGATGAGATTCACCGCCCTCCGCATTTCTTCAATCATGCCCATACTGTCTCGCGAACCGTGCACGAACAGTGCCGGTGTCCGGAGATTTGGAAGATGTGCGGTTCGCGACTGCTCCGATTTCTTGGGTGGGTGAAGCGGGTATGAAAGCAGCAGCAGTCCATCCACCAGTCCCGGCTCCGCAGCTGCCAACATGGTAGCTTGACGCCCTCCGTAGGAATGTCCGCCCAAGAACACCCGGCCAGAAGCTCTCCTCATCGCCAAAACCGCATTCCGAAGTCCTTGTTGGTCATGGTTGGCAGTGCTGCGTGGCGGCGGCCCGTGGGGATGCAACTGACGAAATGGCAAGTCACATCGAAGGACGGTCAATCCGGATTCGCAGAACGCCGTCGCCAAGGCAACCAGAAGTGCAGACTGGCAGTTCGCTCCAGCACCATGAGTGAGGATGAGCTTATCGCCGGTAGGACTTGCAGGAACGTGGAGAAATCCGCTAACGCAAGGTGTCCGGAGGTTATGAAACAACGGGAGTACGCGGGATTGGCCCATCGCACCTGCCCCGTTAGATGCACAGGGAAACACCTCGGACAGAAACGCTTCCCTTAGGTGCACCATTCACATTCCAAACAGTGCTGTCTCTCTCCTAACCTCGCCTCTGTCAGCGAGACTTCCCCGAAGAGGTCGTCTCCATAACAGGTTGGTTGCTGCATGAGTTGGATGGTTTGTTGTTCGCTGGGGTGGGTTGGTTCGCCGAGGTGCCGCGACGAAATTCGTTGGCGACATGGTGGCGAGGCATCCAGTCGAAATACCGGACCGCGAAGAATACGGTGGGATTCTTGTACTACGGCTGCGATTGCGCAGCGCCAATTTTCTCGCAGCTCCAAGTGCGATGGTGGATAGACAAATAACTTTTGAAAGAGGATGGAACAGATGTAGAGCAGGCCGTGCGAGATCGATGTATGCGTAATGCAAAGGCAAACGAAAAGGCCGCCCGGCAACTGGGCGACCTTTTCTCTTCTTCAAGGGAGAATAGTTCCAACGGAGGCTAGACCGTCAAAACTTTCTGAAGAAATACTATGAGCCTGTAAAACAGGGTGTCAAGGGAATTCTCGGAATCAAATGTCTTTAAATTCAATAACTTAACTTTTTGGCCTAAGATTGCACCCAATGACAAAATATGTCACTTTTTCATCTTTTTTGGCCTAACCTCTTGCCCATAGCCAGCTTACGGGTACTTTTCGCTAACGCAGGTCGAGCCGGATCATCTCGCCGTCGTCGCGTGTTTCTCCTGCTTTCCTCGCCCGGAATCGGGGTAAGTAGATCCTTCCGAAGCCGAAAACTGCTCCTGCGCCAACGGACATGAGGAAAAGAATAGCTGCCAGGGAGAGCGCGGCGATGACCACGTTGCCGATGTTGTCGCGCTTGCCTTGGCCGGCGTTCTCGTTCCAGGTGACGTTGGCGTCATAGTTCACGTCTGAGAGAATTCGGGCAGCGTCTCCGCGAGAGATATTGCCGCGAACCAGCGCAATGATGGGACCGCTGCGTTTTGCGGCGCTGGTGCCTCCACTGAAGGGCGGAGCTAGCTGTTCGTACGCGGGGAGCTTGTCGATAGCAATGTGTGGCGTAGGATAGGCAATCAGCAGAATCTCGGCTGAACCAGGAGCTTCTCCGTTGACCCGCGCCCAGAGAAGTTCGGGACTCTTGCTGAAATCGATGAGTTCAGGGCTGAGATTGATGTTGAGCGCGGAGTAAGCCTCAGGGCCGGTGAGGTATCGCGCGGTCTGCGGCACGAGCTGCTTGCGCGGCAGGTGATTAGGAAGAGTGGGTAGGGCTCCGACCGGTCCCTTGGCCTCCGGCAGTTGCGCGGCAAGTTCCCGGAGCTGAGCGCCGCTCATTCCAGTCACGTGATCAAACTGCACATCGACTAGGATATTGCCGGAGAAGAAGACCACGCGCTCATTCAGCGATGCGGCCAGGGTTCCGATATCTTCGGCGCGCATAAGGGGTTGCCGATAGAAGGTGAAGGCGGCATAAGCGCCGGCAGCATCTTCGAATCGCGCGGCTTTCACCTGTAGCGTGCGGTCGTCATGCTTATACGTAGCGATTTCAAAGTCCGTAAAGCGGTCCTCTTTCAGCACGTTGGAGGAGGCGCTGTCGATCTTACGCGGATCGGTGCCGAGCTGGGGCGCACCCCAGAGCTCCCACCCGGCAAAGGCATCGGGAAGAATTGCCGAGGGGCGCTTGGTCTGAGAAAGCACAGCGGGCGCGGCGAAGAACACTGCCAGGAGCGCGACGCACAAAGATCGATACAGAGATTTCATGGTCTGGAAATCATTCCTCTCCTTTATTAGACCACGGCGGAGGCACAGAAGTTGCGAAGCAGAGCAGGTTGATGAACCGGGAAGGTGGACGCGTGATATCCTTAAGTAACGAAGTGCGTCCCGCCTCCCGGCCGTTTCAGCACTAACCTACAAAAATTATGATCTCAGTTTCCAGTGTTTCCATGCGCTACGGCGCGAAAGTTCTGTTCGACGAAGTCTCCACGGCGTTCACGCCGGGAAAGCGCTACGGTCTGACGGGTCCGAACGGGGCCGGTAAGTCGACCTTCATGAAGCTATTGACCGGCGAACTGGAGCCGCAGAAAGGAACGGTGGTGCGCCCTCGCAAGTTCGGCGTGCTGAGCCAGGACCAGTTTGCATTTGACGACTACCGCGTGATCGATACCGTCATTATGGGGAACAAGCGCCTGTGGGCCGCGATGGAAGAGCGTGAGGTCATCTACGCCAAGCCGGAGTTGACCGACGACGACGGCATGCGGTTAGGCGAGTTGGAGGGCATCGTCGGCGAAGAGGACGGCTACTCCGCCGATACCGATGCAGCATTGCTGCTGCAGGGACTCGATCTCCCGGATGAACTGCATGAGCGCAAAATGGGCGAGTTGCAGGGCGGGCAGAAGGTTCGCGTACTGCTGGCGCAGGCGTTGTTCGGCCATCCCCAAGCGCTGCTGCTGGACGAACCTACCAACCACCTCGATTTGGATTCGATTCACTGGCTGCAGAATTTTTTGAACAATTACGACGGCACCCTGATCGTGATCTCGCACGATCGCCATTTTCTAAACAGCGTGTGCACCCATATCGCCGATATCGACTACGAGACGATCATCACTTACACGGGCACCTATGACGACATGGTGCTGGCGAAGACGCAGATACGTTCGCAGATCGAGGCGCAGAACTCACAACGTGAGAAGAAGATCTCGCAGCTCAACGATTTCATCGCGCGCTTCTCGGCCGGCACACGTTCCAGCCAGGTGCAATCCCGCCGCAAAGAGGTGGAAAGACTGCAACTGACGGAGCTCGCAAAGTCGAACATTCAGCGTCCGTATCTCAAGTTCGAACAGAAGCGGCCCTCCGGAAAACATATTCTGGAGTTGGAGGGCGTGGCCAAGTCCTACGATGACGTCGAGGTGCTGCGCGGGTTTACCGCAAGTGTGACTCGCGGAGAAAAGATCGGCCTGATGGGACGCAACGGCGCGGGAAAGACGACACTGATCAACGCGGTGCTGGCCAACTCTCCGACCACGCCCATAAAAGAGCTGCGCGAAACCAGCGGCTACGATGGTGAGTTCCTGACCGATGGCAAAGTCATCTGGGGGCACGAAGCCTCGGTGGGATTCTTTGCGCAGGACCATCGCGCGCTGATCGCGCCAGGAATGTCGGCTTTCGAGTGGCTGCATCAGTGGGACCCAGGAGCCGCCGATGAAGAGATCCGCGGACTGCTGGGGCAGATGATGTTTGCCCGCGACGAGGCCAATAAGCGTACCGACGTGCTCTCCGGCGGAGAGACGGCGCGGCTGCTCTTCTGCAAACTGATGCTGCAGAAACCCAACGTACTGGTGCTGGATGAACCAACCAATCACCTTGATCTGGAATCGATTAACGCGCTCAACATTTCATTGCAGCGTTATCCGGGCACGGTGCTGCTGGCCACCCACGATCATGACCTGATCGATGAGGTCGCGACCAGGATCTGGCACTTTGAGACGGACCACAAGATCACCGATTTCAAAGGCTCCTACGAGGAATTTCAGTCGGTTCTCGTTTAGTTTGTTCGCACGAAAGCGAATTCGCCCTCTCATGGCTTCATGGGAGGGCGACTTTTTGTTGCAGCATTCTGATGACGGTTATTGCTGGCCTTCGCCGGCGCCGGCCCGGCTTGCGACCTTCACTCCACTGAGCCCATTGATGTAGCGGGCTATTCCTTTGTAGAGGGACTCGGCAATTTTCTGGCGGTACTCGGGGGTCTGTAGCTTGCGCTCGTCACCCGGGTTGGAGACGAAAGAGATCTCGGCAAGGATGGATGGCATATTGGCGCCGATGAGCACGATGAACGGAGCCTTCTTCACGCCGCGGTCGCGCATGTTCTTTTCTTTTCCGGCAAGCCCCTGGTAAAGCGAGTGCTGCACATCGATCGCGAACTCTCGCGATTCCTCCACTTTCTCCTTTAGAGCAATCTTTTTCACCAAGTCGCCGAGTTCATGCACGGACTTCTCGCTGACTGCGTTTTCACGGGCGGCGACTTCAAGAGCATCCGGTGAAGGATTGAAGTTGAGGTAATAGGTCTCCACGCCGCGGGCGGATGGGTCCTGGCTGGAATTGGCGTGGACGGAGATGAACAAGTCCGCCTGATGCTGATTGGCGATGGCGGTGCGGGTCTCAAGCGGGATGAAAGTGTCATCGTCGCGGGTGTAAATCACCTCAGCACCCATCTTGCTCTGCAGCAGTCGGCCGAGCCGAAGCGAGACATCGAGGACAAGGTCTTTTTCAAGCAGGCCGTTGGGGCCGATGGTCCCGGTGTCATGGCCTCCGTGTCCAGCATCGATCACGATGCGGCCAACTTTTAGACCGAGAGCGCGAATCAGCGAGCGCTGGCCATCAGCCGTGGGTTGAGCCTGGCGAATCTCCGGATAGCGCTGGCTCTTTCTGCTGGAGGCGATGGTCGCCTTGTCCGAGCCACGTGGGGCTACCACCTGCACGGTGGGCTCGGAAGTAGGCTTGTCGGTGGCCTTCAGCTCCTGCCCTTTAAGATTGGCGACCTCGGACTTAGTGGACTCCTGGGCAGCATCCGGAGCGGGCAAGGGCTTGACCAGAGCAGGGCGCGGAGAAGAATCGCCGCGAGCCACCGCAGTGGAAACCGCAGTAGAGGGAGATTTGTCGCTCTCCGCCACCGCCGGCGAAGGATGCGAGAAGAAGCTACCGTCGGCCATCTTCGGGCCGAACTCGGCGGCGGGCAAACTCGCGTTCGCAGCTTCCGGCGGGGCTGGAGCTACGGTGGCAGTTGGCAGGGATGCCTGCGGAGCGGACCTTTCCGGCTCCGTCGCCTGTGGTGAGGAAGGTGCAGGAAGACGCTTCTCCTCTTTCTGCTGGGCGCGGGCCACGAGGGTCTGCGGCACGTTAGGCTTGCGTCCGTGAATGTCGACGATCAGGCGATAGGGATTCGGGAGAAGGAAAGCCGAGTAGTCAGAAACGGCATCAACCTCAAGCACGACCCGCACCATGCCCTTTTGAAATTGGGCGACACGGACCCGGCGCAGAAAACCATCGGAGACCTCGAAGGTCTTGCCGACCAGGGTTGAAGCCAGCTTGGTGTCATGCAAGTCAAAGAAAATCCGGTCGGGATTAGGAACGCGGCCCGCCTCGTACTTCACCTCCTGCTCAAGATCAATGGCGACGCGGGTGTAGTCCGGAGTGGACCAGTGACGAATTCCGGTGACCAGCGGCAGAGCATTACGCGGCACATCGCTTGAAAGCCCGGCCGGTTTGGTCTCCTGCGGCTTCGAATCCTGAGCGCTGGCTTCCTGCGGCCTTGGCGACTGCGAATGGGACTCCGGCGGCTTTGTTTCCTGAGTGCGGGACGGCTTCTGCTTGTTACGCGCCTGCTGGTCCATCTCGGCGATGGCCTCGCGGGCGTCAGCAGAGAGTTGCAGATGCGGGTAACGGTGAATGACTTCCTGGAAAGTTTCCCGCGCCTTTTCGTTCTCTTCCAGATCGTCCTTATAAATCTGGCCGATGGTGAACAGGGCGTCAAAGCGATACTTGCTGCCGGGGTATTCGCGGCGCAGAAATTCGTATTGCGCGATGGCGGCGCGCATCGCCTTCTCATCGTTGAAGGAGCGGCCGCTTTCGGCGAGCAACTCAGCTACGGCGACGACGCTGGCATCCGCCTTGCTGCTGCTGGGTGCGGTGTAGTAGACACGACGGTAGGCATCCATGACACGCTGGTACTCGCGGCGGGAACGTTCCTGCTGAGGCAGGCCGTTGAGCTCTTCGCGCATTCTTTCGGCGTTATCAAATTGCGATCGTGCCTGCTGCTTCTTGACCTGAACACCGGCGGCGAAGGCGGGCGAAGTAAGCAGGCAAAGCAAGGAAAACGCCGTCAGCCAGAGTTTCCATCCGCGCCCATCAATTTGTCCGGTCATCGACTGCATTATCCTTAAGGCTGGCAAAAGCCAGTGAGTCAGTCTGTGTTGCTGAATACCAGTCCACCACGTTCATCACGGCTGACGTGGATGGGGATCGACAAGCTGCTCAAGCCACCCTCAGAGCTGCTACCCATAAGATTGGTGATCCGCTTTACATAGTTGCGCGTTTCCGTGTACGGCGGAATTCCCCCGGTGCGCTCGACTGCCCCCTGTCCTGCATTGTAGGCGGCCAACGAGAGAGAAACATCCCCTCCAAAATTTTGTAGCAACCCTTTCAAGTGTCGAACCCCGGCATCGACGTTCTGTGCCGCGTCAAACGGGTTGCGAACCTCATACATGCGGGCGGTGGCAGGCATCAACTGCATCAGGCCCATGGCGCCCTTGCTGGAGACGGCGTGGGGGTTGAAGTTGGATTCCACCTTAACCAGAGCCCGCACGAGATTGGGGTCTACGTGATGGCGTGCGGCCGCTTCATTTATATAGCGGTCGATTTCGGCGGCGCTCACCGAACGGTTGCCGGCAGCGCGGGAGTAGTTCGGGTCTTGCGCGGCAAGTTCGCCCTTGACGGGAGCCGCGGTTGCTGAATCCAGGCGAGGACGTGACTCAATGTAGCTCGATACCTTTCCGGCAAGCGCGCGCGCCGAGCGCATCGCGCCAGGAGTTGCGGGACGAACCAGCTTCCAGCGCTGTTCGACGTTGCTCCAATAGTACAAGTCCTTTTCCTGCCTGGTGGCTTTCGCGCTACCGGCGGAAGAGACAGCGCCCGTGGGCGACGAACCGTCATTGGTCCAAATGATGCGTCCGTTCTCAGAGGTGGCCTGCAGAGATTGCGCGGGAAGCATGGCGGCGAACATAACCACCACCCAGGCTGACGCCAGGGAACGAGTGAGGTGCCGCGCCGGGCTTCGGAATGTCCGCAGATCAATACTCATAAACTTTAGCAGGGCTCGTTCGCCCGACGCGGATGTAAGAACGGTGTCCTAGAGTGACTGGATTATAAGGCCGATGAAAGCTGCACAGCAATCATTGAGACACGGGGAATCCAGTCAGTGAACGCGGTGAAACACATATAAATACAGGAGAAACACCTAAAGCAGGGAGCGTGGTTACGGCCGGTCATGGCTGCATGGCAGATTCCGGCGATATGCAAAGGGCCGGACGCACAATACGTCCGGCCCTTTCGCAGATTGCGGACTAGCCGAGCAAGGTTTCAACGGTGGCGTAGCTTTCGCGCAGCGCTTGATCGAGAGCTTCTGGATTCTTGCCGCCAGCTTCGGCCATGTCAGGACGGCCTCCGCCGGAGCCTCCCACCTTTTGTGCGACTTGGCCAACGATTTTGCCGGCCGGAAGTTTTGCGGTGAGGTCCTTGGTAACGCCTACAATGACCGCAACCTTGCCGTCGGTGACCGAACCAACGATAACGACCCCGGAGCCGATCTTGTTGCGGAAGTTATCGACCAGGGTGCGGAGTTGCGAACGATCAAGGTTGTCGGCACGGTGGGCCAGAACCTTGACGCCCTTCACCTCCCTCACATTCTCGTCGGCGCTGGCCACGGCAGAGGCGGCAGACTTCATGCGAATCTGATCGAGCTCCTTGCGAAGCTTCTTGAGCTCGTCCTCGCGACGATCCAGCTCCTGCCTGAGAGCTTCGGCGGGGCTTATATCGCTGCGCCCTACAAGGGTCGAGACTAGGCCTTCGAGTTCGTGATCCTGACGGAAGTGGCGCAACGACTGTTCCCCGGCCACGGCCTCAATGCGGCGCACGCCACTGGAGACGCTTCCCTCTTTTAGTATCTTAATGAGTCCGATTTCGCCAGTGGCCGCAACGTGTGTGCCGCCGCAGAGTTCGGTAGAGAAATCGGCAATTTTCAAAACGCGCACCTTCTCGCCGTACTTCTCTCCGAACAGCGCCATGGCGTGGTACTCGTTGACCGCAACCTCGATGGGAACGTCTTCCACGGTTTCAACCCTCTGATTGCGGAGGACTTCGCGATTAGCAATGTCCTCGATCTCCTGCAACTCTTCGTCGGCTACCGAGGAGAAGTGCGAGAAATCGAAGCGCAGATAATCCGGCGAGACCAGCGAACCGGCCTGTTTGACGTGGCTCCCAAGAACCTGACGCAGCGCGGCGTGGAGCAGGTGGGTCGCCGTGTGATGGCGGCGGGTGGCGTTGCGCAGCTCGGAATTGACGACGGCGATGAGCTTTTCGCCCACCGCGATCGGCTGGCGTGCAATGACCTTATGCGCCCGGACACCCTGCACCGGCGAGTACGCGCCTTCGACTTCGGCGGCAACCACGGTGCGGTCGGCGGAGTAGAGCCAGCCTTTGTCGGCAACCTGACCGCCGCTCTCGGCGTAGAAGGGAGTGTGGTCCAGGACCAACTCACCGTGCTGGCCGGGAAGCAACTGCTGCGCGCCCTGGCCGTCGACAACGATGGCCAGAACTTCGCAGTTTGCGGATTGCTCCTGCCGGTATCCTTCGAAAACCGTCTGCGGCAGCGCGGCAAACACCGGAGATGCGGTCTTCTGCGAGCCGCCCTTCCAACTGGCGCGGGCGCGAGCCTGCTCTTCTGCCTTGGCCCGCCCAAATCCTTCAAGATCGAGCCTTATTCCATGATCACGTGCCACATCAACCATGAAATCAAGAGGTAGGCCGAAGGTTTCGTAGAGATGGAAAGCTTGATCTCCCGGAAATACTAGGGGCGATGGCAGCTTCAGTAGACGGATAATCCGCCCAATTGATGGGCCAGGTGAAGGCGAGTTAAGCGTTTCCAGGTCATCGCCGATATCAACGCCTTCGAAGCGCACGTTCTGATTTTGGTAGCGATCCGCAAGCTGCTGGCCTTCAACCTCAGGGCGAATCATTTCTGCAATCGCTAAGTCGAAGCGCCGCGCACCTTCCGATAAGACACGTGCGAACTGGCGTTCTTCGGCTTCGACCACCTTAGCGACACGCTCAGCGGAGTCGACTAACTCGGGATAGGCAGACTGCATCCCGTCGCGAACGGCATAGACCATCTCGCACATGAATGGCCTTTCCTGACCGAGGAGGCGTCCGTGGCGGATGGCGCGGCGGAGGATCTTGCGAAGGACATAGCCACGGCCTTCGTTTGCGGGAAGGACGCCGTCGCTGATGAGGAATGTGGCGGCACGGGCGTGATCGGCGATGATTCGAAGCGATGCATTCGCTAGTAGATTTTTCGAATGTTTCTTCTCTGCATCCGCTACCATTTTCTCCGCGACGGGAGGAGTAAGGCCGCCCTTACCAGAGAAAATAGCGCGCCCAGAACTGCAGAGCTCGGCAGCCTTTTCAATCAGCGGAACGAATAAATCCGTTTCATAGTTGCTGACGACCCCTTGCAGCACCGCGGTAACCCGTTCGAGTCCGGCTCCAGTGTCGATGGAGGGCTTAGGCAGCGGGGTCAGCACACCATCTGAGCTGCGGTCGAACTGCATGAAGACGAGGTTCCAGATTTCGACGTAGCGGCCGCACTCGCAGGGGAACTTGCACTCCCCGGCGGCGCATTCGGGAAGCTTCTTGTCGCTGGAGGCGACGCCCATGTCGTAGTGGATCTCAGAGCAGGGACCGCATGGGCCGGTATCGCCCATCTGCCAGAAGTTTTCCTTCATGCCGAGTTCGAAGATGCGCTCCGGCTGGACCCCGACCTTAAGCCAGAAGTCGTAAGCCTCATCGTCCCTGGAGACGCCACTCTCTCCGCGGAAAATCGTGACGTAGAGTTTTTCCGCCTGCATGTTGAACCACTGGGGCGAGGTAATCAGCTCCCAGGCGTAGGCGATGGCGTCTTGCTTGAAGTAGTCGCCAAAGCTGAAATTACCGAGCATCTCGAAAAAGGTATGGTGGCGATTGGTAAAGCCAACATTTTCAAGATCGTTGTGCTTGCCCCCGGCGCGGACACACTTCTGCGAGGTGGTGGCACGCGAGTAGTCGCGCTGTTCGACACCGAGGAAGACATCTTTGAACTGGTTCATGCCTGCGTTGGTGAACAGCAGGGTGGGGTCATTGGCTGGAACCAGCGAGGAGCTGTGCACCTCGCGGTGTCCCTTCTGGACAAAGAAGTCCAGGAACATGCGTCGAACGTCATTTCCGGTAGGCATACGAGTCACTTTCGATGAATCCCTAGGCCGCCAAAAAGCCGCGCCAGAGATGCGCGGCGGCAGACGCCCGAAGGGAGACGAAAAATTGATTCTAACATCCCCCATACCGCACTCAGGCCAGCTTCGAAATTGGAACTGTGGTACCGTATGTATCCCATCCCTGAAAACAAGCGCTTTTTGAGTGGAGAAAACCTTGCGACAATTCAGGATGTGAGGCGATAATAACCCGCGGTCATTGAGGTAATGGATGGATTTTGGAGTCAGCCCCGCTAATCAGATTCCGGTGCTTCCCAAGCGGCGCGAAGGCCGTCTTCCGGCTACGCTGAGCGTTCGGATACTTGGCATTGATGCTAACGGCAAGGCCTTCCATCAAGCCGCAACAACGGTTGATGTCAGCCTCTCTGGCACGCGGGTCACCGGGTTGACGGCGCGGCTCAACCCAGGCGATATCGTCGGCCTGCAGAGCAGCGGCGAAAAGTGCCGCTTCAAAGTGTCCTGGACCACCGCCAACGGGGATGGTACGTATCAGGTGGGATTGCACTGCCTGGAAAAGGGCATGAGCCCGTGGCGCGACAAAATGCAGCCGGCCATCACCACGGGCGAGCGCCGCGGCAATGATCGCTATCCTGTCAGCGGCTCGGTTTCTTTGCGTACAGCGGCCTTTACCGCGCCAATCTGGGGTACGCTGCGCGATATCAGCGCGGGCGGTTGCTATGTGCAATGCGTAACCGTGGCCGCCAAGGGCGACGTTGTCAGCGGACAGTTCATTCTGAACGGGGTGCAGATCAACGCCGTGGCAGAGGTGCGCTCCTCGCGTGCCACGGTCGGCATGGGATTGCAATGGTGCGATCTCGGCTGGGACGGACAGGAAAAACTTAACAATATTCTGCACGCGCTATCACTGAACTATACGGAAACCAATGCCAGCAAGACGAAGGCGCTGGCTCAACTGGAAAAACTTCATCAGCTCGTGGTCGCGCTACGGGAACGGCTGGAAAGCAACCACACGCTGGTGGATATTCAGATGATTGGGCGGCTCAGCGATGCCCAGGAGAGGCTGGCGGCCGCGCTGAAGAGCGTGCAGTCTTAACGGCTCTGCTGTACTCTTAAGAATATGTGTAACCTATTTTCGACTGCCTTGCTTCTGTTCAGTCTCCTTATCTTTTATACGCAGCCCGGAAGAGCCCAGAGCGGCACGGCTGCGGCTGCGCCCACGGAGATATCGGCGGAGCTGGGCACCTGCTCAGCATTGATCAACGTGACCGGAGCGGACTCCAAGCCGGTTTACAATGCCAAAGTCACTGCACGCATTCGCTATGGATTTATGGGTGCCAAGAAGCTCGATTTGGAGACCTACACCAGTGCCAGTGGACAAGCCAAAATCGTAAAGCTGCCGGAAGTTCCGAAGAAGCCGATTTATATCTACATCAGCAAAGATGACAAGCTGGAGATAGTAGAATTCATGCCGGACGTGCATTGCCGCGCAACGTTCGATGTGCAGTTGAAGTAGCGGCGGCTCGGATTGCAAAATTGTAAGGCCGCTTAGTCAGCGGCCTTTTTCGATTGAGCCTTCTGCGTCGCTGCATTCTTCCGGGCGGCTTTCTTTTTGGGGGCGTTGGCTTTGCCGAGGGGCCTGGGAGCGGGAAGCTCGGCGCAGCGCCACATGTACCAGCTTGCAACCGAACACCATGGCTCCCACTTACGGGCGCGGCGGCGCATGGCTTTCTTGTTGGGCAGTTCGCGCAGTTTGTAGAGACGCTGCATGCCCTTGCGCACGCCGTAATCATCCACCGGGAGCACATTCGGGCGGCCCAGCCGGAACAGTAGCATCATCTCTACCGTCCAGCGGCCGATGCCGCGCACACGGGAAATCCGTTCGATGATCTCCTCGTCAGTCATGCGCGCCAGAGCCCGCTTAGTGGGTACGGTGCCGTCCAGGCACTTGGCGGCTAGATCGCGCAGAGCTGCGAGCTTGTTCTGCGATAATCCGGCGCCGCGCAGTGAAGCATCCTCCATCTCCAGCAGCTTCCTGGGTGTCATGCGCCCCTTTGGAAAAAGCGCCTCGACGCGTCCCATGATGGCTGTGGCGGCGGCTCCGGCTAGCTGCTGATAGATGATGGAGCGGGCCAGCGAATAGAAGATGCTGAAGTGGTGCGGGATCTCCATGGTGCAGGGGCCGACCTGCGCAATCAGCGCGGCAAGCTTGGGATCCGAAGTGGAGAGATGTTCGATGGCCTGGAGCCATTCGGGCTGCGGCGGTGAATTCACGATTCGTCCTCAACAGAGGGGGCTTGTTCGGCCATCTCGCGCTCCTGCTCCAGAGCGGAGAGCATTTCGTCTTCGACATTCCAATGGCGCAGCAATTTTACGATAACCTGGGTGGAAAATCCGGCACGCGCCATCATACGAAAGATGCGCGTCGCTTCCTTTTGATCTTTGGGCTGCCTCAGACGCTTGCGCTCGGTGAACTGACGCGCAAGTTTCTGCTCGTCAACCTCGCTGTAGGTTTCGCCTATGGCCTTGTGGATGACGTCCGGATGCACGCCCTTGGCCTTCAGATCCTGCACCACACGCAGACGACCGAACTTTTCGGTATCGCGGCGATAGGCGGAGTAGGAGGTTGCGTAGCTTGTATCGTTCAAATAGCGCTGCTCTTTGAGGCGCGCGGTGACCGCCTCGACCAGGGCATCGCAGTCCGGCTGGTGTCCGGCGCGAGTGCGCATCAGGCGCTTTAACTCGGCAACGGTGCGCATCCTGCGGCCCAAGGCGCCAACCGCGTACTCGTACAACATGCTTTCCGTGTAGATCTTCCTGGCCGCGCTTTTCTTCCATGCCATCGTTAGTACAGTTTCAGACCGATGAAGGATTTAAGCAAGGCGGGAAAGCAAGGCGGGAAAGCAAAGCAGTGACTTAGAAGCGGCCTATCTGCTGCGAGAGCTGATCGCGAGTCGATTCCGCCGTACCGGAGATGCCCTGCACACGGAGCTTGAAATCATCCGGGTTGCTGGCGTTCTCAATCGCAGTCTCGTAGGAGATCAGCCCCTTCTGGAGCAGGTCGTAGAGCGACTGGTCGAAGGTCTGCATTCCGTACTGCGAGGTTCCCTGCTGGAGCGCTTCTTTGATGTTGCGGGTTTTTTCCGGAGTGGTAATGCACTCGCGAATGTAAGCGGTGGAGATGAGCACTTCCACGGCCGGCACCCGGCCCGCACCATCACAGCGCTTGACCAGGCGCTGGCTGATGACTGCCCGCAGAGTCGCTGCCAGTTGGAGACGAATCTGCTTCTGCTCCGGAGGCGGGAAGACGCTGATGATCCGGTTCACGGTCTCCACGGCGTCGAGCGTGTGCAGGGTACTGAACACCATGTGGCCGGTTTCTGCGGCGTGGAGTGCCGTGGAGATAGTCTCCAAATCGCGCATTTCGCCGACCAGAATGACGTCGGGATCCTGGCGCAGACTGGCTCGCAGGGCGCTGCCAAAACTTGGTGTATCGACCTCTACCTCGCGCTGATTTACGAAACCTTTTTTATCGCGATGCAGGAATTCAATCGGGTCTTCGATGGTGATGATGTGTTCGGGACGCGAAGAGTTGATACGGTCGATCATTGCCGCAAGGGTGGTGGACTTACCCGAACCGGTGACGCCGGTGACCAGCACCAGGCCGCGGGCTTCTTCGCAAATGCGTTCGGTAACCGCCGGAAGGTAGAGTTCCTCAAGGACGCGAATCTTGGTGGGAATAACGCGGAGAACAATGCCCACATTACCGCGCTGTTGAAATACGTTGACGCGGAAACGCCCGAGACCCGCAGCGCCGTAAGCCAAATCGATCTCAGCACACTCTTTGAACTTCTGCTTTTGGCGGTTGGACATCATGCTGAAAGCCATGTTCAGCATATCCTCGCCGGTAATGCGGGGTTGATCGGTCAGGGGCACCAGTTCGCCGTCCACCCGCACGTGGGGGTAGTTCCCGACCTTGAGATGAAGGTCGCTCGCTTTGCGCTCGACGGCTATGCGCAACAGGTCATCGATACTCATCGAGTCTGTCTCTTCAAAACGGAAGTAAACCGAAGCTAACACGTTGCCGGGGCGGGCGCAATAAACGATTGACCTAGCCCCTTCGGACTACGCGGGTTGGCGTCGGGGATTTTTCAGATGCCGATGAAGGTCGAGACCCGATAACAAAAGTTGAAACGGCTCTGCTTATGACGGAGCCGCTCTTGAAGGCGAAAGCGCGAACGTTTCAGCCCGCGCTTTACGAATGGGACGGATTACGCACTGACTTTTTGCCGCACCGGAACGGGCGTGAACCAGTTGTAACGATCGGGCTTGCTGCCGTCAAAGATGCTGAAGAGTTCCTTGCGAATCGCCTTGGTAACCGGACCAACGCTACCGTCGCCAACGTTAATCTTATCGACCGAGCGGATCGGCGTAACTTCGGCGGCCGTGCCGGTGAAGAAGACTTCGTCGGCAAGATAGAGAAGCTCACGCGGAATGACCTGCTCGACGACCGTGATGCCCAGATCCTGCGCGATGCGCAGCACGGAGTCGCGCGTGATGCCGGCCAGCACCGAGTTGCCGAGGGGCGGAGTAAACAGCTTGCCGTCGCGCACAAAGAAGAGGTTCTCGCCGGAGCCCTCGCTGACGTAACCGTTGACGTCCAGCGCAATGCCTTCGACGTAGCCGTTGAGCACGGCCTCCATCTTGATAAGCTGCGAGTTCATGTAGTTCGCACCCGCCTTGGCCATTGAGGGCAAGGTGTTCGGAGCAAGGCGAGTCCAGGAGGAGACGCAGACATCCACGCCGACGTCCTCCGGTCCGCCAAGATACTTGCCCCAGGGATAGTTGGCGACATAGCACTCAGTGGGAAGGCCGATCGGATTCACTCCGAGTTCGCCATAGCCACGGATGATGAGAGGACGGATGTAGCAGGGCCACACCCCATTGGCGGCAATGGTTTCCACCATGGCATCGACGAGCTGCTGACGGGTGTAGTCGACCGGGATACGATAAATCTTCGCGGAGTCGAGAAGGCGCTGCATGTGTTCCTGAGCACGGAAGATCGCAGGGCCAGTCGGCAGTTCATAACATCGGACGCCTTCAAAGACGGAAGAACCATAGTTGACGACATGCGCCATGACGTGAATCTTGGCATCATCCCAGTTGATGAGTTTTCCGTTGTGCCAGATTTTTTCAGTGGGTTTGACGGGCATGTTGCGCGCTCCTCGAAAATAGCAAAAATTCATTATAAGACACGGCGGAGAGCAGAACACCCGATTCTTGCCGCGCCAGGAGGACTGGCGCGGCAAGAATTCGGAAGCAACGACGACGAAAGATCTATAGAGCGCAGAACTTAGATCAGAAGCAACAGAAGCTACCCCGTTCCAGAAACCCAAAAACCCGGCTTAGGAATGGGCGGCATCTTGTTTTTCGCCCGTAGCGATGGCGCTCGCGAGTTCGCGAACGAACAGTTCTGCGTCCGTGACAAGGCCCAGCGCCTGAAACGTCCCGCGGTCCGCAAGTTTGGTAACCACGGCTGGATTGATATCGACGGCTACCACTTTCGTTGAAGCTTTTAACATGTTGCCGGTGGCAATGGAGTGAAGCATGGTCGCAATCATCAGCACCATCTCGACCCCTACAAGCGCGGAACGCATGCGAACCTGCGCTTTCGCGGTATCGGTAATGACATCAGGCATGGGCCCGTCATCGCGAACCGAGCCGGCAAGGACGAGGTCCACGTTTTTCTTGATGCACTCGTACATGATGCCTTCTTTAAGGAATCCACTCTCGACGGCCTCGCGGAGCGATCCGACAGAGCGAACGGCGTTGATGGCGGCCATGTGGTTACGATGTCCACCCGGGACCGGCTGGCCGTTGTGGAGGCAGACCCCGAGCGAAGTACCGAACAGTACGCTCTCCACATCGTGCGTGGCGATGGCATTTCCACCGAAGAGTACCTGTACGTATCCGTCCCGAATCATTTTCGCCAAGAGAGGTCCTGCACCGCTGTGGACGATGGCCGGACCGGCGACGACGAGTATCTTTCCGCCGCGGCTGCGAATTTCCCGCATCTGCTTTGCGATTTCCTCGATAACCAGGCGCTTGGGGTGTTCAGAAGACACATTGCTGCCCATAAAGCTGAAAATTTCGCGCTCACGAGAGCGTTGGGGAGGCAGGATGCGGATGCCCTCGTGGCCGACGACCACGAGTTCTCCCTTGCACACCGCCGAGGAAGGAATCATTTTAGCCTCGGAATAAGCGGGGCTGACGACGATGACCAGGTCCATCTCGGTGTTCCGCACCTCGACCCAGCGGCCATTGAGGCGCACCTGCGTGGGCAGGTGAGTGGTCGAGTAGAAATCCGGCGGTAGAACCCCATCGGCGGGCGCTGGGCAGTAGGCCACGTCTTCGCGCGAGGCCAGCACGGCGCCGAAAGACTGGAGGGCCAAGAGAATGGTCTCCAGCTTCTTCTCCGTATCGGCATGAACCTTGAGCCGTGCGAAGGAAACCTCATCCTTGGCGCGGCCAACTTGTATCTCCTGAACGTCAAAGGAACCTCCCATGTCCATGATGGTGTCAAAGGCGCGTGGGAGGGTCCAAGAATCGATAATGTGTCCTTCGAGAGTGACTTCTTCGCTGAGTATGCTCATGGGTCCTTTTCATCGTTCAGGCTGCCAGTGGTTGGGTACAAGCGGCCAGAAATTTGTGCTGCCGGACAATATCCGTTTCAAGCAAAAAGGCCCACAGGCGGTATGCCTGCGGGCCGGGGATGAGTGCTTTGTGATTACAAGTACTGAAGCTCTCTCCACGCAGGCAGGCCCTCGACCGACGGTCGCGACTGCGGTTGCGGGTTTGAGCTCTGGAGCTTCATTAAGTCTAAATTTTGCTGGAAGTGCGCGGGAATGTCAACCCCGCGCCCTTAGTCTTGAGTTTCATCCTGCGGCAGACAGCATGGGTGACCATCATCACAATCGCTGGGTGACACTTATCACTGATGTACCCACAACCGCATGGTACTCTCCAGCGAAATGCACATCGTGCACCGTGGGGCGATGGGGTTCGCCACAAACCGCCGTGCGAAGGCCGGCTGATGACTCCTACTAGCTTGACGCAGGAGTGCGCCCTCTATGCCGCTGTCGACGGTTCGTTCCATTCTTGATAGTGAACGGCCTACCCGTCTTACGCAGAACCTATCCGAACACTTTCGGATTGCCCGTCATGTTTTCCTGGTAGCAGCCCCCGTAGGCGCCATCGTCGGGGTTGCGATTGCAGGCTACGATTACATCGTCAACGTCCTGCTATGGGAACGTTTCACTCACCAGTTTTCTCCACTAACCTTATGTTTTTTGCCGATCATCGGCATGCTCGTGACTGGGCTGATCCTGTCGCTTTTCAAAGTGAAGTCGTCCGCAATGGCGGACGAGGTGGTGCTCGCCTACCATCGCCCGGAAAAGGGAATTAATTACGCCTCTGCGATTCCAAAGTTTACGGCGTCGGTTGCGACCATGGGATTTGGAGGCAGTGCGGGAATGGAGGGCGCCAGTAAATGGGTCGGCGCGACCATCGCCTCATACCTGCAATGGCGGATTAACAAGCTCAAGAAATTGAGCTGGTTTCACGGTCGAGTGGAAACCACCATGCTTGCGGGAGCGGCGGCGGGCATCTCGGCCATCTTCCGTGCTCCGCTGACCGGCGCAATCATGGGCATCGAGTCCCCATATAAGCATGATCTGGCGCACGAGTCTCTCATCCACGGGTTAGTAGCCGCATCGACCAGCTACGCGACATTCATTTGTTTCCGTCCCGCAACACCATACTTTCCGATTAGCTTCACCTACCATCTACACGCGCGTGATCTGCTGCTATGTATTCCGGTGGGTATCTTGGGTGGATTACTCTCACACCTCTTTCTCGGGACGGTCGGCCGGATCAAGACTACGTGGAAGCGTTGGAATGCCCACACGCTGCTCAAGTATCTGGCAGGAGGGTTACTGATTGCGATCGCCGCCGTCATCGCTAATCGCGTGGTAGGGGAACCGGTGACGCTGCAGGCTGGATTACCGGTTGCCCGAGGCCTACTGGCCGGAAAGTATGTTCTTGGGGCCTGCATTTTCATCCTGTTTGCAAAACTCATTGCCAGCGCATTGACGTTCGGCACCGGCGGTGTCGGCGGTTGGTTCGTGCCCTCCGCAACCATAGGCGCGGCCATGGGCGCAGCTTGCGATCTCGCGCTCCATCCCAGTCAACCTGGATTGTTCACATTGGTCGGGATAGCGGCATTCACTGGAGCGAGCTACAACAGCCTGTTGTTTGCCGCAGTCTTCATCGCCGAAGCCACGGGCAGCCCGGCGCTGGTCGTTCCGGGATTGCTGGCCTCGTGTACTGCTTTTCTAGTATCGGCCGGCATCTCAAACTCCCCTTCGCAAGCACAACGACGGGATAGCGACGAAGCCGTTCTGGCGCGCATGTCTTGTCGCGACTGGATGACCACTCGCATTGTAGTGGCCCATCCCCTCGATCGTTTGGCGGATTTTATGGAGCGCTCGCTGGTTGAGCATTCCTTTCAAGGGTTGCCCGTAGTGGAACCGAAAACCGGAAGATTCCTGGGGTTTGCGGAGCTGAAGGCGCTGAATACTATTCCTCGAAAAGATTGGCCAACAACAGAACTGATCAACACAATGGACCGCACCGCACGCACCATTTGTCCCACCCATTCCATGGCGGAAGCTGAATCGCTGTTGGCGGCGGGCCGATACAACTACTTGCCGGTGGTTCACCCCAGAACGGATCAATTGCTGGGGATACTTTCCTCCACTGATGTTCTCCGAGCGCGGCATCGAGCCCAGCAACTACTCGACGAACGGCGATCGCCCGCTGCTAGTGAAGTTCCTGTTGCCGTACCCCCGCAAGTTCAAATTCAGAGCGAAAGGACAAATTAGTGACTAACTTTCATTCCATGGCAGCCCTACGCGTCTATTTGAAACAGGGTGATAACCGCCGCGCCACCACGTGGTGGGGACGTATGTTCGAAAAACCGCTTTCTACCCACCTGGTTTATGCGGCGCTCGAAGCCGAAATTACCCATGCCGCAGTCTCTCTGGGACGAATCGGCTACAGCAAGGGCGCCCAGAGCGTCAGCCACGACAACAGCGACATGCCCTTGCAGACGCTTCCGGTATGCGTTGAGTTAGTTGCGCCCAAGAGAATTCTGGAACAGTTCATCCGCGATCAGCGGAAGCACCTTGCCGGTACAACATTGGTCATGCTCGAAGGCGTTCACATCTCCAGCCTGTCCCTGGACGACGCGGAAATCGCCGTCGGCCAGTACCCGCATTCGGTCGAGTACCTCTCGGCGGGTGATTCGAAAATCCGGGTTGAACATGTAGAGATTTCAGACGAGGCTCCCGCGCACGTTCAGATCGCAGACAGGGCAACTGCGCGGATTTCAGACGAGGCCCCTACGGCCAAGGCAAAAGCCAAGGCGGCAAACGCGGACTGACCCGGGAAACCCTGTTCCTATGAACAGCCGCTGAATTGCAGCGGACGCTTCAGTGATTGAACCCGGGCAGTTCCACGCGCTTCGCAATGTGATCCTTGATCCAGTGGCCGTCCCACCATTCCTTCGGGTCAATCTGGACGCCGTCGAGCTGCATGGCGAAGTGAATATGGTCGCCTCCGGCCATTCCGGTCTGGCCGCTTGTGCCCATCACTTGGCCTCGTTTCACCATGTCACCTTCGTGCACATTGATTTGACTGAGGTGGCCGTAGATCGTCTGTAGCCCATATCCATGGTCGACCACGATGCAGTTACCGTAGATGCCCAGCGGAGCCGCATACACCACCCGTCCATCGTTGGAAGCCTCTACGCCAACATGCTCCGTAACCGCCAGGTCGTATCCAAGATGCACCTGCTGGTCGATCTTCTTTCCCTGGTAGATATAGTTCCGCACGTCCGCGAAGGTCGCTTCCGCCTGGGAATGAGCCTGCCGTGCGAACGGCTGCGAAAATAAAAAGTGGTCCGTGGTCTTGAAGCGCAGATCTGCCAGCGCCTTGTTATTGGCTTGCCGCATTTCGTTATTGATCTTCACAAAACGCGCCACGGGATCGCCCGTGCCGGTTGGGTCAAGCTCGTTGACTACCTTCTGAATGAACCGGTCGTTCAACTGTAAGTCGTGTACCGTGTACTTCGGCTGCTCATTCTTGGGAAACTGGAAGACCATCGTGCCGGTCACTTCGTTTCCCGCGCCATTGGAGGCGTAGACCACCGGGACTGTGCTGGACGGCATATTCCAGGCAAAAGCGAAGAGCGAAAACAAGCCAGGCTTGCCGCCGGGCATGGGCCAGGCCCGGAATGTCTGATCGCCGACACGCACGCCCGCTTCTGTCCAGGTACCGGAGACATTGAACGTGGCCAGCTCAGCCATGCCCAGGTACAGGTAGTGTTGATCTGAATCGACACTGACCACTGGCGGCCGCGTGACCACCGTCACCTCGCGCTCCAAGTGTGCGGTCTTTCGAAGCAAACCGTTCGAGGTAGCTTCGACGATCAGCGTCGCCTTGCCATCCTTAAGCTGCGGTGTGGCGTTGGTCCCAGCCGTGAAGTTCCAGACGCCGTCTGTCGCGCGCGAAGCTTGCGCGGTTTCCCACAGACGATACCGGGCGCCGTTCTGCTCGGCAAACGCAGCGACACTACGAACTCCATGCGGAACGTGTACGTGGACGGTGATGGGAGTGGCCTGACCGATGGTGGTGACTGGCGAAGCGAGATCCACAACCGGTGCTGCCGAGGAGACCAATAGAAGCGCAATCGGCACTAGGATTACGAGAGCAATGATGACAACGAGGACTTTTCGCACACCGTCATTGTAGCTCCCGGGTAGCTGGTCGAGGATCAGGGTTTGAACCTAGTTTGGAACTACTTTTTGTTCTGCTGATTTTTTTCACTCTCACCGCTCCCGCACTTCAACGAGAATTCCAGAAGATCGGCGCCTTTATTTCGCCCGCAGAAGGAGAACGGGCACGTTGATGCTGTGCTGAACCCGAATGGCTGTAGTCCCGAGAAATAGATCGGCAACAAAGCGGTGTCCATGGGTACTCATCGCCACCAGATCGCAGCCTTTCTGCTGAACCCATTTGACGATTTGCTCGACCGGCTCGCCGTACGCCAACTCTGCGTCGGTTGCAATTCCCGCGGATTCCAACTCTGCCTTCACGTTCGCCAAATACGCGGTGTCTTCGTTGATTTCCAGACTGACCGCGTCCGCGCCATACGTTCTCGCCGCCCATCCGTCGGCCACATGAAGCAAGACCACACGGCTGTGCGCGAGCTTCGCGAGTTGTTTGACATGCTCGATAATCGCCCGGTCAGTCGAGGTGCCGTCCAACGTCATGAGAATGGTGTCGTACATGGTGTCCATTTCTGCCGTCCCAACTTCATCCACCGGTGATGACCTGCCATGCAGCTTTCAGCGAGTCCGGCAAGCCGTAAAGGTCCATTGCGGTAATGAGAATAGCACTGCCCCAACCAGCAATCAGTAGAAACCAACCGAGCTTCCATTTGCCCATCCTCTTGCTGGAACCCGTGAACTGCAGGAGTGGAAACATGGCGAACGGAAGTTGCAGCGCGAGCACCACCTGGCTCAGGGTCAGCAGATCGGTAACGCTGCTGTTCCCTCGTATACCGATAATAAAAACCGCTGGGAGGATGGCCAGGGTACGGGTGATGAGGCGGCGCACCCACGGCAGGATACGCCAGTGCATGAAGCCTTCCATTACGACTTGCCCGGCGAGAGTGCCGGTGATGGTGCTGCTCTGTCCGCTCGCCAGCAGCGCCACCGCAAATAGCGTGCTCGCAAAGGTCGTCCCCAACAAGGGCGCCAGGGTCAGATAAGCAACTCGAATCCAATCGCTGTCGGCTGTGAACTTGACAATCTGACCACCTGCGACCGTCACGCTTTCCTTGCCAAAGAATACCGTCGCCGCAAGTACCAGAATCGCCGCGTTGACGAAGAATGCGATGGTCAGGGCCACGGTGGAATCGATCGTGTTGAATTGAATCGCCCGCCGGATGGACGGTTCATCCTTCTGCAACTGGCGGCTCTGTACCAAGGCCGAGTGCAGGTACAGGTTGTGAGGCATCACCGTCGCGCCGATGATGCCGATGGCAACGTAGATCATCCCCACTTGACGAAAGCGCGGCGAAATCAGTGCTCGTCCCATTTCCAGAAAGCTGGGCTGGGTCTGCGGGAGAACAAACAGCTCGATGAAATAGCAGACGGCGATGGTCCCCACCAGAAGCACGACGACTGCCTCAATGGTGCGCATGCCGAACCGCTGCAGGGCCAGCAGCAGCATCACGTCCAGGCCGGTGATGATCACCGCCCAAAGCAGCGGAATATGAAACAGCAGGTTGAGAGCAACGGCACTCCCCAGCACCTCCGCCAAGTCGCAGGCGCCAATGGCCACCTCGCTCATCAGCCAGTTGGGCCAGCGGGTCCATCGGGGATACCAGTCGCGGCAGCATTGAGCAAGATCCTTGCCGGTCACCACGCCTAATCGCGCGGAGATTATCTGCATAAAGATGGCCATCAAGCTGGCTAGGCCCACCACCCACAGCAGCCCGTACTTGAATTGAGCCCCGCCTTGCAGGTCCGTTCCCCAGTTGCCGGGGTCCATATAGCCAACGCTGACGAGAATCGCCGGCCCCACGAAGGCCCTCCACTGCTGCCAGAACCCGGCTTGATGGGGTGGCACCTGAACGGTCCCATGCACACCCTCCAAAGACGGATGGTTGCCATCCGGAGAATCGGCCATTACTCCAGCCGCTCGCGCGATGGCGTCTGCATCCTTGTCTCCCGTCCTCCTCATGTATGTGCGCCCTCCAGAAAAGCCGTTCCGTCCACGGAGCTCTCGTCTGCTCAAAACTTCCACCAGACTGCTTCTAGATATTCCTAAAGTAAGGTGATGACTATCATGGATCTCACCAGTTAGATGGAAAGCAGTCTATCACTCACAAGCAAATGCCTGTGCATAGTGTGATTCGCTCATCTCATACTTGTTTCGCTGACGAGGGACTCAGCGAGAACTTCAATACAGTAGTTATCACTTAGAGTTGGCATACAAGCAGAGCAGGAATGCTTTGAGGATGGTTAATAAAAGGGAAAGGTTGCCTTAAATTTACAATCGCAATGGTGATGGGAATCACAGAGGCGCAGAAATGCGTATGTTACCTTAGCGCCATAAAGCGTGGGGATGGCACGCCCATATAAGTTCCGATAGTACGACGACACATATACGAGAAGACTAAGTATCCGTAACACGCCCTGATTAGGCGTGTTACATAACTGCCTCATAACACTTTGACTAAACGTTCACTAAATATTCACTGAATGTTGATTCACTCTAAGCAACGGCAACTACTCTGTCAAGCATTCTATTGGCAGCAGAGGAGAAATTTTCAGCCTTGCCCGACCTGAAACGTAGTTTTTGCAGTTTGGCTAGACCATCATCTGTATCTCGATCATACCGAGGAAGAGGAGCTTAAGAATATGGCAACCGCAGCACCGGCAAAAGAACTGGAATATCTACTACCGAAACCCCTCCAAGACAGAGTGGCCCTCGTCACCGGCGGCGCGCGTGGCATTGGCCGGGCGATTGCACTTGAGCTTGCCAGTCGTGGTGCAGCGGTTGCCGTCAATTACCGGTCCAGTTCCGCGGCGGCTGAAAAGCTCTCTGCCGAGATTCAAGAGATCGGCGTCGAGAGCATGCTGATCCAAGGCGATATCTCTTCCAAAGAGGATTCCAAGCGCGTGATGGAAGCCGTATTGGACCATTTCAAGCAGATCGATATCCTGGTGAACAACGCCGGGATCACGCGTGACCGGACTCTTCGCAAGATGACCGACGAGGAATGGACGGATGTACTGAACACCAACCTGAATGGCACGTTCTTCTGCACCCGTGCCGCGGTACCGTCGATGATCGAAAGGAAGTTCGGGCGTATCGTCAACATCGCATCGTTCGTCGGCCAGGCGGGAGCTTACGGCCAGGCAAATTATGCAGCCAGCAAAGGTGCCGTCATCGCGTTTACCAAAACGATCGCCTTAGAACTTGCGCAGTTCAACATTACCGCCAACGTCATCGCCCCGGGTTATACGGCAACCGACATGGTCGCCGGCATTCCAGCCCACGTTCTTAAAGAGATTGAATCTCGAATTCCCCTCAAGCGACTTGCGGAGCCGCAAGAAATAGCCAAAGCCGTGGCGTTCCTCGTTACCGATGGAAACTACATCACCGGTCAGCAATTGAACGTGAACGGTGGCATTTATATGTAAGTCGGCCTTTCGATGTTTAACCGGGGGTTAGCTGACATTGCTTTCTGATGGCGCGCTAGCCTCTGGTCATACTTAATCTCATAAGTATCCCGGAGGACATCATGGATGCCACAATGGACAAACCGTTGTCTGACTACCCCGATCCTTCCCAGGCGCTCGGCGGAGAGATCAACTGCATCGATCCTGCTTCGTACGCGTTCAACTATCCCGACCCATCACTGGTACTAGAGCGAGTAAGCGGCTGCCTAGATGATGCTCTACGCTCGTTTGCTGAAGGAGACTCGGAGCAGGCATGCCGGTATCTGGCTGAAGCGAATTTCGTCTTCGAATCATCCCAGGCTGAGGTGAAGTCAGAAGCCGTGGTTACACCAACTGTTACACCAACTTCAGTTACACCAATTTCAAAAGTGGCCAGCACGTCGCCGCGCCCAGTCGAGCGGGAACAACCTCTTTTAGCCCGCGCGGCAACCGCTTAACCACCTAAGAAACGTCCTGCACCAAAGTTACGTAAAGGGACAACTCTGCTGAACGAAAAGCGAAAAGGCAAGGAGCCCGATGAAACCGTTCTTAATTAATAAGCATGGCCGTATAGTTCTTCCTTTTAACTTCTTTCCAGAGATGGACTTTTCTGTAATTGAAACCCTCGAACATTTGAAGACCGTAATTGCCCGAGACTTCGGCGAGAAAGCTCCGTCTGCGAGAGACATAATGGACCGATTGAACGCCGGCAAGTACAAGTCTCGTTACGAACTCTGCCGCGATCTCGCTTTGAACCTTTATTGGGTCAATCGCTATGCGCTGACCATGTACGAAGAGCGTCCGACTCGTTGGGCCGATCTTCCCCGTCACCGCGAAGATGTCTTCCTTTCCACTTGCACGCCGTGGGATTCAGCCCGCGTGGCTGCCGCCATTCAGGATGGTTACAACGCATTGCCAAATCAGTGGCAAGCAGAAACTGAAGATGAAGCATTCAGTTTGCTGCTCAATGGATTCCGGAGCAAGCCGAGCGCGAGCGGGGACGTCCATCCCATATTACCGACGGTCGGAGAACTACTCGCTTCGCGCAAGGCAAAAACCCTTCGCCTCATCAATTACAACCCCGACTATCCGGGATACAGCTATGATGACGTAATTCACTACGCGCACGATGTTCCTGAGTTGGAAGCGTTAATGCGCCAGGCAATGATCCTGCACAACCAGTACCGGTGGGATCCAGTGAACTGTGCATGTGTTGACGTCAGTCAGCTGAAAGACGACGACTTTGTGATTACATTGCATCCGCGCGACAATGCAGTGCTTCAGTTTATTCGCCGGGCGAAGCGGAACCACCAGCCGCACTCCGCCCGTTTTGCAATGCCGGCGACTCCCGCTCTCTCCGCGCCCGTGGAACCGTACCAGCCGATTGAGGTGCGTAAGCAGTTCAAGGTTATGCCGCGGCTGGAAGGGCTCGCTGTTTATGAGGGTGAAGTAGTCTGCAGCAATGCCGACCTCATCCGGAATCATGCGTTCAGTTGGTCTCGCATGACGGAGGCCGAGATTGCGGAGAAGACCGGAATCGAGGAGCGCCGCTACAGCGAACTAAAGCTTGAGCAAATGGCTTTGCTGGCGGCGCGAGCGGCTTTAGTAAAGTCCGGGCGTAAGCCTTCCGAGATTGGCGCAATCCTGTTCTGCAGTTGCACCAGCGTCAGGATGATCCCATCCACTGCCTGCTGGCTCGCCGGAGAGCTTGGGATCATGCAGACCCATGCCTCCAATGACATTGTGGCCGCCTGTGCCGGCATGTCGTACGGCTTTTCTGAAGCGGTGCGGCTTCTTCAGGAAATTCATCGGCCGGTGTTGGTGGTGTGTGCGGAGAAGTTCTCTGACAAGATCGGGACCGTGCGCACTTCCCGCATGATTTTTGGTGATGGCGCAGCCGCCGTCATCATTGGGCCTGCCCCGGAAGGAGCCGCACCGGATATCGAAGTAATGCAAACCTATGCAGGCGGTCCATGGTCTGAGGTGAATTCCATCATCTGGCCCAATCCGGAGTTTGATAACAACATCACCGTATATGGCCCAGAGGTTAAGTCGCTGGCATCACGCTACCTCGCGCAGATGGTGGGAGAGCTTGCCGCGTTGAAGACTGAGGACGGACAAGGCGCTCTGCTCGACACCATTGACCTTGTGGTACCGCATCAGGCGAACAAAACCATGATTGAGAAACTGGCCGAGTCAGCAGGAATCCCACACGATCGTCTCTACTTCAACATCGAGCGCGTAGGAAACACCTCTGCTGCCAGCATCCTCCTGGCGATTCGGGATGCTGTCGTTGACAAGCGAATCGACCGGCCCATGCGCGTCTTCGCTCCTGGATTCGGGGCCGGAGCTGTAGGTGGTTTTCTTGTCATGCGGATAGATCCAGCGATCGTCTGCTGCGATCAACAACCGTCCGTGTCGGTTGAAGAGGGAGTGGCGCAACCGCTGGCGGGTCGAGTGGCGCTCGTCACCGGCGCGACTCGCGGAATCGGGAGAGCCATCGCGCTCGAGATGGGCCGCCGTGGCGCATCTGTCGCCATCAACTTCCGCGGCGATCCGGAAGTTGCTGAATCCATCGCGCAAGAGGTTCGGAAGCTAGGCGTTGGCTGTATGGTGATTCAAGGCAATGTTGCAAAAAGTGAAGACGCACAAAGAATCATCACAACGGTTCTCGATAAATGGCAGCGCATCGATGTTCTTGTGAATAACGCCGGAATCACCAAGGACATTTCGCTGCAAAAGATGACGGACGAAGATTGGGAGCAGGTGATCTCGGTCAATCTCAGTGGCACCTTTAACACCACGACTGCCGCGCTGCCGGCAATGATCAACCAGCGCTTTGGCCGCATCATCAATATCAGCTCGATAGTAGGCCAAACCGGAGCTCTAGCCCAGGCAAACTACTCCGCCAGCTACGGCGGCATCACTGCCTTCACCAAGACGGTCGCACTTGAATCCGCAAAGTACAACATCACTGCGAACACAATAGCCCCGGGATATACGGCCACGCAGGAAATTCCTGAGAAGCTGGCCAGCCAGATCAGGGCCCGGATTCCTCTCGGACGTTTTGCTACTCCCAGGGAGGTGGCGAAAGCTGCTGGATTCCTTGCGGCGGACGCGGATTACATTACCGGGCAGGAGTTGAACGTGAATGGCGGATTTCACATGTAGGTTTTGTGTTTCGCATAAAGGGCGGCCATCGCGGCCGCCCTTTGTCTTGCGCTCTCAAACCGGTTGTCTGCATCTATTTGAAGTTATGCTGCGATGCACAGAACAACTTCCCACCAGAGTAGCTGCATCTGTTACTTTAATAGTGAAAACCGGGGAAGGTTATGTCCTTTAGTCTTTGCTGTAAGACCGCGTTAGTCACTGGCTCCGGGCGTGGCATCGGGAGAGCGATCGCAACCAAGTTAGCGGCCGCCGGTGCCAAGGTCATGGTGAATGATCTTGATGAAGCTGCACTTTGCGAAACCGAAGACACTCTGCGTAAGTCAGGCTACAAGATCGCGCACGCGATCGGGGATCTTACAGACCCTTCTACGCCGGATAAGCTAGTCCAGAAAACCATTGAGACATTTGGTTCCTTGGATATTATCGTGAATAACGCAGGATATAGCTGGGATGGGGTAATTCAGAAGACCACCGACGAGCAGTTCCTTGCCATGCTCGAAATTCATCTGATGGTGCCATTCCGTATCTTGCGCGCCGCGTCTTCTTACATTCGAGATACGGCAAAGGCTGAAATCGCGGCAGGCAAAACCGTCATGCGCAAGGTCGTCAATATCACTTCCATCGCAGGCACAGACGGGAATCCTGGACAGGCAGGCTACTCCTCCGGAAAGGCAGGAGTGATCGGACTTACTAAGACGCTCGCCAAGGAATGGGGCCGCTACAACGTCAACGTCAATGCTGTTGGCTTCGGCCTTATCAATACGCGCCTGGTTCAGCCGTTAAGTGCGAGCGGTAACGTAGACGTGGAAATGCACGGGCACCGCATCAAGATCGGGGTGCAGCCAGCCATGCTGGAGTCAATCAAACACTCCTGCCCGCTCGGCCGCGTCGGCACACCAGACGAAGCTGCGGGTGCAGTGCTGTTCTTCTGCTCTCCGCTATCAGATTACGTTACCGGTGAAGTACTGATCTGCGGCGGGGGTTTCCATTTCTAAGCAGACGTAAAACCACCTTTGCTCTATGTATTCAGACCCAAGGCGGGCGACGGCAGAGAAGAACAACTCGCAGCCTTAGCGGTTAAGCTCTGGCCGCTAAGGCTCGCGGCTTCGCGATCGAGACTGTTTCCTCTTCGAATTCTTCTACCATCAGGCGAACCTCAATCCAATGCTCGATGCTGTGCTCGTGGCCTGAGTCGTAGGACGTCACCTGTGGTCTGGCGATTGTGGTTTTGCTCTGTGGTTTGGTATTGTTTTTGCGCGACATCGAACACCCCTAAGACATCGAGTGGAAAAATTCTAACTCGAAATAATCGTGCCAATTCTGCCAAATCCTCATATCACATTTATATATGCCGCACGTCACATTTGGCCCTGACTTATTCAGAACGGGAAGCCAACCACTCATCGATATGTGGCCACGTACGCTTGCTTGCCCCGCTTCCCGCCATGATTCCAATGTGCCCACCCGGAATCCTCATCAAGGTTTTGTCCGTGCTGCCAACCTTCGAATTGACGCTTTCCGACTGACAAGGAGGAGTAATGTGGTCGGCTTCCGCAATCACAGTCAGCAGATTAGCCCGCAGGCGGCTTAAGTCCACCCGCTCGCCGCGAATCATCAGCGTTCCCTGCATCAACCGGTCATTGCGGTACAGATCGACGATCAGTTGACGAAAGACTCCGCCGGCCAGAGGAATGTTATCCGTAACCCATGTATTCATGGCATGCCAGGCCTGTATCACCTGCGGGTTGTCGAGGTTGTCCCAGAGGCGGAGGTAGTTGCCGACGTAATTCTCCACCGGCTTCAGCGCCCTTGCCCCGTACTCAATCATCTCGGGAGGCATGTTGCCAAACGTCGCCAGCACCTTATCCACATCGAAGTAGCGTTCATCTACCCAACGCGCGAAGGTGATATTTTCTTTTTTTGAGAAATCGAGCGGCGCCGTGAGAAGAATCAGATTCCGCAAGCCATCGTCTGGCCGCAGGGCTGAATAGATGGTGGTAAGAATGGCGCCGATACACCAGCCAAGCAAGCTGAACTCGGTGGCTCCGGAGACCGCCTTTAACTTACGAATCGCGCGCGGCATGTAATCGAGCGTGTAATCGTCGAACTTCAGATTCTTATCTTCGATGCCGGGTGCGCCCCAGTCCAACAGGTACACGTCGTAACCGTGATGGATCATGAACTCGACAAAACTGTGCCCCGGCCGGAGATCAAGAATATAAGGCCGGTTCATTAGCGCGAACACCAGAAGCAGCGGCACCGGGTGCCGTTTCTCTTTCGGCAGTACCGGAACGTAGCGGTACAGCTTTGCCTTATTGAGCGTCCAAATCAATTCCTTCGGCGTCTGCGCAATAGCCGCCTGCGTCGTCAGCACCTTGGAGAGGGTCTGAAGCTTATCCTGCATGGCCGTGAACTCTGCGGATCCAACCGGGAGGGTGGACATAAGTTACTTAGACACCTTTTTTGCAATTTTACCGGTTTTCCGGGGAGCAGCGGACTTCGCTTCTGGTTCGGCCTTAGGCGCATGCCGCGAGTCTTCTGACTCAGCCTTGAACGCGGAATGCGATGGCTCTGATTCGGCTTTCGGCAGGGCAGGCGGCGGGGCAGCGGTTGCGAGTTGATAAATCTGACTCAGTTTCGCGTCCATGTCATCGAGGAGGAGTTCCAGGTTCGCCAACCGCTCGGCCAAGCTTACGAAATCGGCACGCGAGGGCATGTTCAGCTGCTCCAGCGCGCTAACCATTAACTTCTTCTGAGCGTCCCGAAACGGCGACGAAGCAGCCAGATAGGTCTCCAGCATGGTTCCGCTGGCCTCAGCGTACGCTTCAGAGTTTACAACCTCGCCCGTTGCTTTTGCCCAGATGTCGATGTAGGCATCTCGCAGTTGGCGCCACTGTTCCAGCGGGTCAGCGGCCTTCTTGCTTTCGGCTTGTGGGTCACTCATTCACGATTCCTTTCGCGATAAGCATATACCCTGAAAGAATACGCGGAGCGCCTAAAGCGCCGCCGGAATTGGCCAAAGGCCGCTCCGCTCACTCCAGGGAAGGTAGTGCCTCTTTCCAGACCCAATTATGCCTTGGCTGCTGTGGCCTTCAAGGGCTTTGTGGCAAGTTTCAGGAGCTCTTTCTGGGTTGCAACCACCGTGTCGACGCTGCGCTGAACCGAATCTGTAGCCGCTTCAACCGGTGTGCCGCTGACGCCGGGTTGCTGCTTCACGGCCTCATTCATTGCCTTGGCCTGCTTCGCGGCAAAGTCCAGAACTGAATTCTGGGCGGCAACCGTACGATCCACCGATTGCTGGATCACGTTGGTGATTTCAGCCTTCGTCTTGCTGGCATCATGGCTGCATTCCTTGGCTGCATTGAGCACTGCGGTGCTCTGCTCAACCGTCAGATCCAGCAGGCCCTTCTGAAGCGTGACATAGCTTTCAAAAGCTTGACCAGCCAGATCGAACAGGAAAAGACCCGGCAGAGACGATCCTTTGAATGCCTTCTTGTACGAGGCCAGAACCTCGGCATTCTGCTCAACCGCCAGATCCAGGGAGGTCTTGCTCATTTCGACAACCCGCTCCAATCCCTTGTTGAACAAGGTCGCGTACGCTGTCGGACAGTAGGTGGCTTCGGTTTCCGCTTCCGCATTGGTTGACTTGGTGTTCGTGTTCATGTTCCCCTCCTTGATGGGGCTGTGCTCGGTTATTAGCGCTGATGCTGCGAATCTTGCTGCATTGCAGCATATCGGATTATGTCCCTGCTGGCTTTCGCATGTCAAGCGCGCGAAGTTAAAAAATGGATAAGAAGAAGATCGTCATCAAGAAGTATGAAAACCGCCGCCTCTACGACGCCACCCACAGCAGGTATGTGAACCTGGACGAAGTGGCGAGGGCGGTTCAGGACGGTTATGACGTCCAGGTGCTGGATGCCTCAACCGGAGAGGATCTTACACGGCTGGTGATGACTCAGATCATCACGGATAGCGCAAAGGCTCCGGACTCCGTTTTCCCGCTCGACATTCTGCGCGAGATGGTGGTCGCCTCCGGAAAGGCAAGCCAGGAGAGCGCTCTGAACTACATGCGCGTGGTTGCCGACATGTACAAGGATGCCTTGCGCAGCCTCTCCCATACCATGACCCCGTTTGAGATCATGCAAAATATGATGATTCCCCCTGCTTCCGGTACGCAAGGGGAGCCAGCAAGCGCCGGCGATTCGAAGCCGCCGGAGCCGAAGGCCGATGCGGAGTTGCAGGAGTTGAAGCGGCGAATCCAGGAGTTGGAAGCCCTGGTGTTAAGGCGTGGGAAAGCCCCCTCGCAATCTAAGAAGAAAGTCCGCCGGCGGGCGAGTTCCTGACTCCCAGCCCGCAGCGCCTGAACGACGTCAACTTCAATCGAGCACTTCTCTCCCGGCTGAGTTGCTCCAGCGGATGCCCGCAGCTTTCCCCGAACAGGTGTGATTTCTTGTAGACACTGGATGATTCCTGCTATCTACTTTATGCAACTTCGTCGATTTTGCTGCTAGGTTCTCTTTCACCTGGAGCAACGACAACGTACTTTAGAGCCAAATCAATTTAAGACACCCGCCGATGAATGGTCCGCGACTCTCGCAGCGGATTTTCTGCTGTTGTGTGCCGCCCGGAACGCTGGTACTGGCTGCCACACCTCTTGGAAGTTTATACTTTGATCTACTTGGAGTAGTCGCAATGTATAAGATCGTTGAAGCTCGCGGCGTCGGATTCAAAATCAAACAGTTCGTCATTGAGGCCCCACGTATTGCCCGCAAGCAAAAGCCTGGACAATTCGTCATTCTGCGCCTGCATGAGAATGGCGAACGCATTCCGCTGACTATAAAGTGCTCCGATCCCGAGGCTGGCACAGTCACCATCTGCGCGCAGTCGATTGGCAAAACCACTACGATGCTGAACTGCCTGGAGGCCGGAGACTACATTCTGGATATCGTTGGCCCGCTCGGCCATCCCTCGCAGATCGAAAACTTCGGCACGGTTGCGATTCTTTCCGGCAGCGTGGGTACGGCCATGGCGCTGCCTACAGCCAACGCCCTGAAGCAAGCAGGCAATCACGTCATCTTCATCGAAGGCGCACGCAATACCGAGATGGTGGTCTTCGAAGAGGAAGTGCGCGAGGCCAGTCACGAAACCTACATCATGACCGATGACGGCAGCTCTGGTGAGAAAGGCTTGGTCACGCAAAAGCTCACGGACCTGATCTCCAGCGGACGCAAGATCGACTATGTGCTGGCCGTCGGCCCGGTGCCGATGATGCGTGCCGTGGCACAGATGACAGCGCCGCTCGGCATCAAGACCATGGTCAGCCTGAACTCCATCATGGTGGACGGCACCGGCATGTGCGGCGGCTGCCGCGTGCTGATCGGCAACCAGAGCAAGTTCGCCTGCGTGGATGGCCCGGAATTTGACGCCTCCATCGTGAACTTCGAAGTGCTGATGCAGCGCAACGCGAGGTACCGCGATAAGGAATGCGAAGCGCTCCAGCGCTTTGAAGAAAACAAGGATCAGGAGTTGGCGCGGCTTCGGGCTCAGTTCGCCTCCAAGGAGGCGGACAATGTCTGAAAAGAATCTGCTGCCAATTAACCAGCGGCTGAAAATTGCGCGCACCAAAATGCCGGAATTGGACCCGGAGATTCGCGGCCACAACTTTGAAGAAGTGAACCAGGGTCTGCCCCCGGCGGACGCCAAGACCGAGGCCACCCGCTGCATCGCCTGCGCCAACCCCGGCTGCGAGGTGCAATGCCCGGTGGGCGTGAAAATCCGCGAGGTGGTGGACCTGATTTACGCGGGCGACTACCTGGCTGCGGCCGCGAAGCTTCGCGAAGACAACTCTCTGCCCGCCATCACCGGTCGCGTCTGTCCGCAGGAGACCCAGTGCGAAGGCGCGTGCTTACTGGGAAAGAAAGGTGAGTCGATCGCCATCGGCAACCTGGAACGCTTTGTCGCTGACTTCGAGCGCGCCAGCGGACAACTTGGCCTGCCGGTCAACGCTCCCCCCACGGGCAAAAGTGTTGCCATCGTCGGCAGCGGCCCCGCTGGCCTCAGCGCCGCCGGAGACCTGGTCCAGAAGGGCCATCGCGTACGCGTCTTCGAGGCGTTGCACAAACTCGGCGGCGTGCTGGTTTACGGCATTCCGGAGTTCCGCCTGCCCAAAGCGATTGTGAACGGCGAGGTGGACAACCTGCGCAAGATGGGCGTCGAGTTCGAAACCAACGTCATTGTCGGCAAGAGCGTGACCATTGACGAGTTGATGCAGGAAGAGCACTACGACGCAGTTTTTGTGGCCACCGGCGCAGGACTTCCCAAGTTCCTCGGCGTGCCGGGTGAGCACTTCAACGGGGTGTACTCGGCCAATGAATTCCTGACCCGCGTGAACCTGATGCGTGCCTACCAGTTTCCTGAATGCGATCAGCCGGTTTTCGACTGTCGCAACCGCGACGTGATCGTGGTCGGCGGCGGCAACACCGCGATGGACGCGGTGCGTACCGCGCGACGTCTCGGCGCACGAACCGCAACCCTGGTCTACCGCCGCTCCGAGGCGGAAATGCCCGCCCGCGCCGAAGAAGTGAAGCACGCCAAGGAGGAAGGCGTGGCGTTCCGCATGTTAACCAACCCAATTGAATTTCTAGGCGACGAGAAAGGCTGGCTCACCGGCGCGCGCTGCGTGCGCATGGAGCTGGGCGAGCCTGACGCGAGCGGCCGCCGCAGTCCGGTGGTAATTCCCGGCTCGGAGTTCTTGCTGCCCGTGCATCTGGCCATCATCGGACTGGGCACCACGGCGAATCCGTTGATCCAGAGCACCACGCCGGATCTGAAAACCACCTCGCGTAAATACATCTCGACTGACCCGGAGACCACGCGCACCTCCAAGCCTGGCGTCTTTGCCGGCGGCGACATCGTCACCGGCGGAGCTACGGTAATCCTCGCCATGGGCGCAGGCCGCAGGGCCGCCGAGTCCATCCACGAATACCTCACCACCGGCGTCTGGGAGACAACCCCGCCCAAGCCCTAAGCAGCACGCCAGCATAGAAAGCGCCGCACGCTCCACGAGCTGTGCGGCGTTGCTATGTGACCCGTCGGGCGATCCCACTCTGTACTGACGAGATCATAAGGGTTCATATTCCCGCCGGTCAGATGCAACGCTAAGGCGACCTCAGAATTCCAAAGTTCCAGTGTAGTTTTTGTAGCTTAAGGAAGCGGGAGTAGCTGCCGATGTAGATCTATGACAGAACCTGGGAGGGCATCGCTCGAATACGAAGCGAGTCAGCCGTAGCGCCAACTACGGCTGGCTCCGGAACTAACAACCTCGGCAAACCGATAGCTGCTAGCTGTTACTCTCATTATCGGCTTGCCCTTATGAAAGTTGGGTAAAAAGGCAAGCCTATGAACCGGTTGCATCGTCCAACCTTGGGCAGGGATGTGTGCTCCCTGTTCACCAGCCTCAATATCCGCCAGAGCCAGTGCACGCGGCTGCTCCAGTTTCTGATTCTCAGCCTGACATTGCCGGTGATCTCCGTGGCGATGATTTCGTTTCTGCAGCCTCCCGCGGGCCAGAAGTTATATGTTGGAACGAATTACTCGTTCACGGCCGATGTGGGTAAGGTGACAAGCGTTTCGGCCCATGATCAGTACGGAAATGTATTTTCGTGCGGCGTGTCACAGGGGATTGCGAATTGCCCATATATTCCGACTTCAGCGGGCGCGCTGACGATCACGATTTCAGGTGGGCTCTATTCCGCCAATCGGAGTTTCAATGTGCTTACCCCCAGTGGGGTTTATCCCATGGGGGACAAGATGTTAATTGGAGCCTGGGCTGGGTTCGATACGACCGTCCCGACCTTCACCCAATTTGCGTCGAGTGGCCTGAACTCGACACAAATGTGGGATGGCACTGGCACGGCCGCCACCCAGCTACAATTCGTGGACTTCGCAAAGTCTGCCGGAATCGCGGCAGCCATGGCGTCCATGGACGGGAACTATTGCACGGCGGCGGATGGAGGAAGCCCTTCCGCATGCGAATCAACGCTGATCAATCCACTGTTTTCTGACTCGAATTTTGAAGTATGGGAATTTGACGGGCCCGAAACCGCACCGGATTCCACTTTTAAGGCCGAGACAGCGTACATTCATGCGTACGATCCTTTCACCAGGCCGGTATTCGCCTACATTAATTCTTCGACATCGGCGGGATTCCAGGCCTTTTTGCCCTACGTGGATATCTTCGGAGCGGGAGCCTACGAATTGTATGGGGCCAGCCCCTCGCGCGAAATCAATCGCTGGGAGGTTGAGCAGGAGATAGTCGCGATCCAGGCGGCCGGATATACGGTGGGGCCGAGATTTCACTCGCAGTCACAGAAGACGCCGATCCTGGTGAACGAAACGGTCTGTCATAACGGCTCATGCGACACGCCCGCTCATTACATCCATGATGTTTTTGCGGGCCTCTGCGCCGGAGCTCAAGGCAGTTTTTCCTATTATTACTATCCGAATGGCATCGGCGCGGCGGGCCAACCCGGTTATCTCGGGCCTGCTGGCGCGTATTCTACAGTGACGCGATTGCTGAATGGCTCTCCCGGTGTCGCCGAATGGATTCTCAAGGGGGTGCACCAACCGGACCTCAGAGTTCAAGTCCTGAGCGGGCCTGCCAACGCCCCGCCGCTCTTCAATGGGGTTGTCTACCCGTCCGTTCGAGCTGCCGTTTGGGATTGGGCCGGAAAGCGCGTGATTGTGGCGGTCAACACGGCATCGACCGCGGTCACCGCAAAATTTTCCGGTTTGCCCAGCATGCTTCCGCCTGCTTCGGTTCTCGAAGAGTCACGCACGATTTCCACCTCAAACGGCACGATTACGGATTCGTTCGTTGGATTTGGGGTTCATATCTATCAGATTCCATTGGCCCAGCGACGATCCAACGGGGTCTGGGCGGCGCTTGAGCCAGCTTTGAGCAACGCGCCGCCGGTAGGGACAGTGAAATTGAATCCGGAAATCAGGTCTGACACAAGCCCGACGGAATGACCTGCCCGATGTCGCGGTTAGCGGCAACAGCGCATCTTTCAAGGAAAGGTCTAGTTCACAGAAAGTAAATGGTCGGGGAGAGAGGATTTGAACCTCCGACCCCCTGGTCCCGAACTCTGAAAATCAAAACTCTAAGTGCTTTGCATGGTGTCGCTTAGGGATGGCAAGACCATTTTTTCTCTCCCTCATTTGTACCGAAGTTGTACCGAGCTTTGTTGCAGGTCACGGTCTCCCTACTCGCCTGCTGATTCCGATGACTCTGACTACCTATTCCAACGATCTTGTGAAGCAGGGCCTGCGGCTCGGTGGGCGTGCCGAAGCGGGAGGTGAACCACTCGCGGACGACGGGATGGGCACAGGAGAGCTGGTCGGCTGGCGGGGCGTCGGCTGACGAGTGCATGGGGTTTCGATCAGCGGGAAGATTCGTGGGGTTCAGAGGTTTCGGTGATTTGCAGGTTGGAGGGTGTGGGAAAAGTCAACGGCGCAAGCCCGGAGAGCGAACTCGCGCTGTTGATTTGGAAAGGCGCTCCGGGTTCACGGTGCGTCTGACGGGACGCTAGAGCGTGACGCTGAGCGCGATGTTTACGCCGGGAAATGCAGGGTTGCACAGGTAATACGCGCCATACATCTCGACCACATAAACGTTTTGGGTGTAAAGCCAGTTGCTGGGCCACGGGTCAACAAATCCGAAGGAATAGCCGCCGTATTGGAAGTGGTGGTTCCGGTAGTCGCCCTGGCTGACGCGAAAGGTGTGTTGTTGTCCGAAATTGGCGCGGTAGCGATCCTCGGGAATGCGTCCGCCGCCGGCATGGTGCACCTGAGTTGCCGGCTGGGCATGGTTCGCTACTGCGTGCTTCTCTCGCCGGGCCTGGCACCGTTGTCTGGTGGCCGTTGCTTCGTGGTTTGCGGCCTGGAGCCACTCTGTTGCCGCGCCGCCGGTTTGGCCGCCGGTTTGGCGGACTTCTCTGGTTGCGCGTTCTTCTCGGCCTGGTGTGGCGTGCCTTGCTGCTCGTGTTCATGCTGTTGCTCGGCCCAGGATGGGGCGGCGACTGCAAAAATCAAAGACAGAATTGCCGTGCTGGTGATTCCAAGTGTTTTCATACTTCCCTAGATCGTTCCGGTTAAAGACATCCGGGTTCGCGTCGGTGTCCGGTTTCTGTTGCGTCCTGCCTCATGAGCCGATGCGGAGTTTGGAGAAGGAATGGAGGAGCCCGGAAACATTCAGTATCCAGAGGACAACCGCGATGACCACGACGGCATTCAGGATTGACTTGATGGTGGACTGCATGGGGATGAAGCGATTTACCAGCCACAGTAGCACACCGACGACGATCAGAATTTCTACGAGTGGGATTAACGGCATGACTTCGACCTTTCGTGTTGCGGGGCCGACACATCTCAGCACTGAAGCGTGTTGCCCTGATTGGTTGGAGGTGATCCTGTCCGCGGATTTTTTACCGCGGGTGCGAGGATGCCTGATTACGCGATGCCGCGGCGTCCGGTCACAAGGTTGAATATCAGGACGGCGAGCGCCACGATCAGAAGGATGTGGATGAGGCCGCCGGCAAGGTGAAGGCTGAAACCTAAAAGCCAGAGAACGAGGAGCACTACGAAGATTGTCCAAAGCATGAGGAACCTCTCTTTGCGCGGTGAGCACACCCGGGACTTGACGTGTTCCCGGGCACTGACGAGCGCCTGACAGCTGCTTGCTTACCTTGCGGCTCTTGCTTGCGCTTTCGCTTCACGGATAGCAGTGAGGGACGGCTGGGCGGCAGTGGGGACGGCTACCTGGCCCTTCAGCACGGCGTGGGTCGAAGCATGGTGCCCGTAGAAGGCTTCCATGGAATCGTCATCGCGGCGGATTGAGGCACCATCCAAGGTGAGTCCGGCAAAGGCACCCTTGGCGCGGGAGTAGGTCAGGATTTCCGTGTTCAACTTCCAGTCGGTGTCGGCGGAAGCGTGACGTCCGACCGGTCCGGCTGCGGTGGAGGCGTCGGCTCCCAGTTCAAACTTGCTGGAGAGCAACCGTTGCATGCCTCTGTCGTCCTGAATGATCATGACCAGATCGATACCTTCGATGCCGATCTGCAGGCCCCAGCTGCCGCCGGTGATGGCGAAGAATGCGGGTGCGCTCCATCCGCTGGCAGTGCAGCAGGTGGCCACGCCACGGCCATTTTCAGCACCGAAGATAAAGCCGCCTTTAAGCATGTGCGGCACCACGGCGACGCACTTGGCATGATCGAGGACTTCTTCGGGAATGCCGTTGTCGGGGGCGCTCATGATCTCGCTGATGACTCTGCCGGCTTTGTCCAGACGTTCGGTGGATGCTTGGCGGTGGGACTGCGCCCAGGCCATGCTGGTGAGACTTAGCAACGCAACGAACAACGCGAGTTTCTTCAAGGTATCGCCTCTGTTTTCTACCCCCGCACGGTATCTCTGCTTCCATCGCATTTGCAGCGTGGCGAGGTAGTTCAACCTTAGCGGCTTGCAGGCGGGCGGTCTGAGCTTATAGTGCTCATGCGGGCTGGATTTGTTTGCGCTTTGGCGAAGCGTAGAATGAGGTTGCTCGGAAAAACTTGCACGGGTTTTGTCCGGGCAGGAGAGTTCCATGGCTACGAAATCGCCCGTCATCGTTAAGCAGGGAGAGCGCAGGAGCGAAGGGAAACGCCGTAAGCGGGATCGTGCGACGGTCTCCCATGCGGCGAAGCGCTTAAGAGATGATTCCGCGAAGGCTCCGTCGTTCGATCCGCGGCTGTTGCTGACCAGGCTGTCTGAGGGAAAGACGAAACGGGACTATGCCGTGGATGAAGCAGTGTTTTTGCAGGGAGATTCTGCGGACGCGGTGTTTTACGTGCAGAGCGGCAAGGTGAAGCTTACGGTTGTGTCCAAGCGGGGCAAAGAGGCGGTGGTGGCGATTCTGGCGCAGGACAGCTTCTTTGGCGAGGGCTGCCTGGCGGGCCAACCGCTGCGCATGGCCACCGCCAGCGCAGAGCAGAAGAGCACGATCATCGGCGTGGAGAAGCGGGTGATGCTGAAGCTGCTGCATGAAGACCCGGAATTTGCCGAGCGCTTTCTCGCCTACATGCTTTCGCGCAATATTCGCATGGAAGCCGACCTGGTGGATCATTTGTTCAACTCCAGCGAAAAGCGGCTCGCCCGGCTTTTGCTGCTGATGGCGAACTTTGGCCAGGAGTCGAAGCCGATTCCGCTGATCGCCAAGATGAGCCAGGAGACGCTGGCCGAGATGATCGGCACGACCCGCTCGCGCGTGAGCTTCTTTCTGAATCGCTTCCGCGAATTGGGCTTCATCACGTACGACGGCGACGGCATGCAGGTGCACAGCTCGCTGGTGAGCGTTGTGCTGCACGATTAGTCTTAGCGACCTCGTACATTTGCGCCCCCCTCTGACTTATACTTCGTCCCATTACTGTCCAAATTAGTTGAGGTCGGGGCGCAATGGTACTGAAAAGACGAGGCATATTATGCTGCTCCCGCCTTCACACGAAGCAGGTTGGCCCCCGAACAATCGACTTTTCCGTTCGATGCTGTCTAACTTACGTCTCCTGAAGTCGCTAATTTATCGCTAATTTAGCCAAGGTGTGTTCCCAGGTAAGTAGTCTGCTGTCCAGCTACTGCCAGACTATCGCCAGTTGCTCTGCAGCACATCGACCAGCTCCGGCGGTGGAAAGGGATGATCGATCCACACCCACAAATCGCGGTAGACAAATAACTGTTGCCGCAAAAGGGCCACCAGATTCGACAGCGACCAACCGAAGGTAGCTTTGAGTTGCAGGTACTTGATCCGCAGCATGGCGATCAATGCCGCCCAGATTTGGGTCTTTAACGCATTGGCCGAGGTGCCTACGAAGGTCTTAACCCGAAGTGACTGCTTCAACGCCTTGAAAAGTAGCTCGATTTGCCAGCGTTGCTTATAAACCGCAGCCACCGTGGCGCGGCCAACGTCAGGTGGTTGGTGAGAAACACCAGGCCCCGGTCCTGCTCTTCGTCGTAAAAGCGGCGAAAATAGCTCTCCTGGCCGGCGCATGCCTAATATGAAACTGTCTCGATAGTCATACGAATTCTTACGCTCCCTTAGACCTGAGAATTCTTTGCGCGTGAAACAAACACATCCGAGGAAACCTGGCGCGGACGAAGGACCAGCCGCGATCTGGAACAAACCAGTGTGATCGAAGGAGCCGAGCCGCGAACTCGAGCCCTGCGCTGAACCCGATCTGTGGAGATCCGTTCAATTCTAACCACCGGGCGCTTTCGTGCGGCCCTCATGTCGGAGTCGAGCCCAGAAAGGAATCGAAGCAGAAAGAGAACAGCGACCACGCAGATCGAGAAAAAAATCGCGAACGACATTGGAACCTCTTGGCGGACGGGCTATGAACTTTCTCTCGCTCGATCTTCAGTTCATTGGATAACATCGCGTCTAAATCACAAATGAAGAGTGCCTTAAATGTATCTAAAATGGAGGAATGGAAGGGCAGAGCAGGAATTTGTAGGCTGTTCCAGACGGCTACTTACGATGACAGCGGTAGTGACCACTCCGGTCGCTGGTGTGATTGCAGGGCACCTGGTTCGAAGCGATAGCCAACCCACTTTTCAGTCATGATGTAGTGAACAGAACCATCCTCAGGCTCAAGCTTTTTGCGAAGGTGATTTATGAACACATTTAGATACTCCGGTTGTTGTTTATCAGCTTCGCCCCACACAGAACTGAGCAGCGTGCCGCGAGTAATCACCCTGCCCGGATTCTCTGCAAGATAGCAGAGCAGATCAAACTCCTTCGGAGTCAGCCGAATCTCTCGTCCCCGTACAGTTATCAGCCTGGTGAGTAGGTTGATGTGGAAGTCCCCGACTTCGATTCTACCCGCCTTTTCCGCTACTTCCCGAGTCGGTCCGCTTGCTCTCCGCAAACCAGCGCGAACTCGAGCCACCAGTTCATTCATGTTGAAGGGCTTGGTTACGTAATCATCCGCTCCCGAGTCAAGGGCTTCGACCTTTGGTTTTTCCCCGCCACGAACCGAGAGCACGATGATGGGAACCAAGGACTTGGTCCGAATTCTGCGGCACAACTCCAGCCCTCCCATGTTCGGCATCGAAAGATCGGTGATGACAAGATCCGGTGTCCATTGCCGCATCACTTCCAGTGCCTCATCGCCGTTGCCTGCGGTCCTCACCTTGTAGCCCTGGCCGGAAAGAACCGTCCGAAGCACGCGAGTAATCTGCGGCTCGTCGTCCACCACCAGGATGTTACGTTGTGCGTCATTGGCGGTCACGGTCATTTCAGCTCACGTCACGAGATTTACATCATTACTCGGCGCGTCGCAGAAGAAGAATCGTGAATGACCAAAAAACTGAGGAGTTTTCTCTGTCCGTTCTGTGACGACAGCCAAACACGATTCCCGTTCGCATAAAGTTCACAGCAACTCGAGTTTCGCCAGCCTGTCATCAGGTAGCTCAACATTGAAAATGTTCGCACTACTTTCTCTTTTCAAACCTTCTAAAGCTGAGTCTATGGCTTCGGAGCGAACTCCAATGTCCAGGGCGAGAAAGGACTTGAGGTGTTCTTTACCCATGATCAATCTTATTTTCCCGGCACCGCTTTGATAGTCGGCAAAGATCACGTGATACGACGGCACCGCGTTGCGTGCCGCTTCATTCATCCAGAGAATATGTAATGTGCCTTCCCTTTTCATAAACGCCTCATAAATGGTCGGACGCTTCTGTCGGCTTTCCGGAAGCGTCCGACCAGTTCATCTCCGGTGTTCTCGACTACCGGTATGGCCGGCATAGTTTATTTACTGCGGCGTTCCGTACATGCGCCGAAGTTCAAGGTTGAGTTCGAGAACGTTCACGATTTTCTCGCCTGCAAGTCCTCCAAACGGTGCTGATGCTTTTGCTTGCAATAGATTCTCGATCTCCTTTCTAACCACCGCCGGGTCACGCTTTGTATCGGCAGCCCATTTCGCGGAGACCCGGTCCAGTTGAGATTCAGCATTCTCAAGGGTTATGTGGGGATCGAGGCCGGAACCAGAAGTTGTAACCAAGTCGCCGGGAACATCTTGCAGCACCGCATCCGGGTGATCCTCGCGCCACATCTCGAAGAAGATAGATTGAATATCCGCCCCATCCTTGACTGGTTGGATCGTGGATTGGGACTTCCCGTCGGCGCCAGTCGTGGTTACCGCCGAAGGGAACAGGCCCGGATTCTCACTTGAGAAATTCTCGAAGAAGGCGACGGCTAGATCCGCAGCTTTTGGTTGGGGCGTGGCCGGATTGCTCTTAACAAAGTCCTGTACCTGGGCAGGATGGGTCTTTGCCCAGCTATCAACGTATGCTGCATGCGTGGGGTCCCCCGTAACCCAAGCCTGGGCAATACTGTTATGAGCGTCGGCCCATTGCGCCACGATATGTGGATTACCCTGGAAGCGGTCCTGCTGGAACCACGCCTCTACATCGGGCGCGACGAGTTGACCAGCCTTGGGACCGCTCTTGTATTTCACAATCGGTCCAAGGGAGCGTGCTACTCGGTCTCGAAGAGCGTAATTCGACGGAGCCAATGCCGACGAAGATGACGCGGATGCATCGTAGGAAGCGGCGGAAGGACGCGGTTGAAAATACTCGTCCTTGCTGAATGGCTGTGCAATCAGCAGCGATCCAACGGGTGTTCCATCCGGACCTTTTACCATGCTGCCGTTGGATTGGAATGGGAAAACCGTCTGTCCGATGGCCCACACAAGCAGCGGATAAACGATGCACACCAGAGCAACGCAGCTTCCCAGTAATAGCAAACTCTTTGAAATGTATTTCGACATTGCAATCCCTCCAACGTCACGCGGCCAAGTGCAGGCCGACCATGACAACGTCAATGAGCTTTATGCCGATAAAGGGCAGGATCACGCCACCCAGGCCCCAAACCAGCAAGTTCCTTCGCAACAGAGCATCGGCGCCGAGGGGTTCGTACTTGACGCCCTTGAGAGCAACCGGGATCAACATCGGAATAATCACAGCATTGAAGATTACGGCTGACAGAATGGCCGAGGTCGGCGAGTGCAGATGCATAATGTCTATCATCTTCAACCACGGCAAGGTACCCGCAAACAACGCCGGAATAATGGCAAAGTACTTGGCCACGTCGTTGGCAATCGAGAAGGTCAACAGAGATCCTCTGGTCATTAGCAACTGCTTGCCAATTTCGACCACCTCGATTAACTTGGTGGGGTCACTGTCCAAGTCCACCATGTTTGCGGCTTCTTTTGCCGCCTGTGTGCCGGAGTTCATGGCCAGGGCGACATCGGCCTGCGCAAGAGCGGGAGCGTCGTTGGTACCGTCGCCCATCATGGCGACCAGCTTTCCTTCAGCTTGCTCTTTTCGAATAAAAGCGAGCTTGATCTCAGGTGTGGCCTGGGCCAGGAAGTCGTCCACGCCCGCCTGTTTCGCAATCGTGGCTGCGGTCAGCGGGTTATCGCCCGTGATCATGACCGTGCGGAGTCCCATCTTCCGCAGCCTGTCAAAACGCTCCTTCATCCCAGGCTTCAGGATGTCTTCCAGCACGACGACGCCGGCAACCTTGGGACCATCGGCGACTACGAGCGGCGTGGCTCCCTTTATTGCAACGCCATCCACCAAAGCCTGAAGTTCAGGCGGTACGACACCTCCTTGTTCCGCGACAAACTTCGCGATCGCGTCAGAGGCTCCCTTTCGAACGCGCCGTCCGTTGAGGTTGATCCCGCTCATACGAGTTTGTGCGGTGAATGCCACGAACTCCGAGCCAGGCGGCTGCGTGACCGGGGTCACGGCATCGGGATTGGCAGCTTTCACAATGCTCTTGCCCTCTGGCGTTTCGTCGGCAGCGGAAGCCAGCGCGGCGAGTTGTGCCAGTTCCGCGAAGGTGTACGGTGCAACCGGCAGAAAGTCTGTTGCGTGCCGGTCGCCCATTGTGATCGTGCCCGTCTTGTCCAGCAGTACGATATCGATGTCACCGGCGACTTCCACCGCCTTGCCGCTCTTCGCGATGATGTTGGCCTGAAGAGCCCGCTCCATGCCGGCAATTCCGATGGCTGCAAGCAATGCGCCGATGGTGGTCGGGATCAGGCAGACCACCAGTGCCACCAGGGTTGGAACATCGGTACCGAGGCTCCTCAGTCTTTCCGTGATGCCCAGGTAGCTCATCATGTATAGCTCGGCATTCCATGCCATCGGCCAAAGCGGGACCACTACGATCATGAAGATCAGGGAGAAAGCGGAGAGCACGAGCGCAAGCGCGATCTCGTTGGGAGTGCGTTGACGCGTAGCACCCTCGACCAAGGCGATCATCTTGTCGAGGAACGACTCTCCTACTCCGGCGGTGATCTGAACGATGATCCGGTCGGAAAGTACGAGCGTACCGCCGGTTACGCCGGAGCGGTCGCCGCCCGCCTCGCGAATGACGGGTGCTGATTCTCCGGTGATGGCAGACTCATTAATGGAAGCCACACCTTCGATGATCTCGCCATCGCCGGGAATGAGCTGGCCAGCTTCTACCACGACGCGATCGCCTGGCTTTAATGCAGTCGAGGAAACCTGGTCGATCTCCACCCCGCGCAAACGATAAGCCACGGTGTCCCGGCGAGTCCGTCGCAAAGATTCGGCTTGCGCTTTGCCGCGCGCTTCGGCGATCGCAGTGGCAAAGTTGGCGAACAAAACAGTCAGAAATAGCCAAACGTCGAGCGCAATAAAGTAGGTGATTGGAACCTGGCTTGCCGATTTGCCAAGCGCCGCTTCTCCGATATAGAGGAGGGTCAGAACCGCGCCCACCTCCACCACAAACATCACCGGATTCTTCCATTGAATATCCGGCCGCAGCATTACGAACGCCTGCTTCACCGCCCTGCCGAGTAGTTCGGGAGAAAGCAGGGCCCGCTCTTTCATCCGTTTAGGAGGACGCTCGATTACCGGTACTGCCTTAACAGGCTCGATAGCATTTGATCCACGCATGTCACAAGCTCCTTAGCTTCGTCTCACCGTTTCCATCAACCCAACGCGACACATTCGATCTCAGCCTCCGAACGGTATGGGGCCTAGATGTTCTGCTATCGGTCCGAGCGCGGCCGCTGGCAGGAACAGCAGTGCGCCAATAATGAGAACGGTCGCAAGCAAAAGACCTCCGAAAGTTGCGGTATCGTCGCGCAAGGTTCCCGCACCGAACGGTTTTGGTTTCTTTGCGCCGAGGAATGCAGCCATCGCGATCGGGGCAACGATCGGAAGATAGCGGCTGAAAAGCATCACTAAACCGGCCGCAATGTCCCATTGGCGAGCGGTCGGCGCAGGGGTCGGATTGTTGTTGAAGCCGTAGGTCACGCCTAGACCGTCGAAGGCCGAGCCGTTGTTCGCAGACGCCGACGAGAACTGATACACGATCTGTGTAAGGCCGTGTGGCCCCGGATTGCTCTCCGCCTTGAGGCCCCAGCTCGTTCCCGCAAACAGCCCGCTCGGTCCGAGGATCATAATCGGATGAACCAAGAGCGCGAGCATCGCCAGCTTCATTTCGCGGGCGCCGATCTGTCTTCCGAGGTACTCCGGACTGCGTCCTACCATCTGGCCGGCTATAAAGATCCCGATCACGATGAACAAGAGCATGTTGATCATGCCCACGCCCTTGCCGCCGAAGATACAGTTCAGCCACATGCCGGTCATCGGAGCCAGAGCGGCGAGCGGGTTAAGACTGTCGGATTCCGCGTTAACGGCACCGCAGGTCACGTCGGTGGTAATCGTCGCAAAGGCGGCCCCAGCCGAAGTTCCAAAACGTAGTTCCTTGCCCTCCAAGTTTCCCAGGTGCTGGTCAACTGGTAAGCCTGCAACCGCCGGCAGAACGACCGCTCGCTTGCCTCCCGGCGCGGTCGCACTTGGAATTTCATAGGCGCGGGCGACAGGATGTGCGGTAAGTCCCGGGTTCGGTTTCATCGTGTCGAAATGGATCGCCCAAACCACGGTGCCAATAAACATCAGCAACATTACGGAAAAGACTACGACCCCGTGACGCATCCGCCCGAGCATCCGGCCATACATCAAGACCAGCGCAAATGGGAAGAACATCATCGCGAAGGTCTCCAGGAAGTTGGTAACGGCGGTCGGATTCTCGAACGGGTGCGCCGAGTTCATGCCATAAAAGCCACCGCCGTTCGTACCTAGCATCTTCATCGGCGTAAACGCTGCCAGCGGACCCACGACAATGGTCTGTTGTTTTGGTTGACCGCTGTCCGCCGTTCCCATCGCCGCCGGCTCGAGTGTTGAAACCTGATACGAGCTTTGGAATGTCATCGGCATTCCTTGCTGCATGAATACCAGCGAAAGAACAAAAACGATGGGCAGAAACATGTAGACGACCACCCGCCACATGTCGACAAAGAAGTTTCCAACCTTCTCTTCGCCGCGGAGCGCGCGAATGATCGCACACAGGGCCGACAAACCGACGGCTGCCGACACGAACAGCATGAGGATGCAGAAGAAGATCTGGCTGAAATTCGACAGATGCTGGTCTCCCGAGTAGTGCTGGAGATCCGTGTTCGTCATGAACGACGCGACGCTGTTGAAAATTGTCGTTGGCGACAACATCCCCTTGTGCTGCGGATTCAGCGGTGCCCACGGTTGTATCGCCAGCACCACGAAGCCATAGACAAATAGCAAGGTGTTAAAGATAAGTAGCGCCGCCGTGTACTGTTTCCAGTTCTGCGGCCCGCTGTCTAGGCGCTTTTCGAACCAGCGGAGCAATCGTGGAGGTTGATACTTGCCGTCCATGATTTTCGCCATGTAACGGCTTAGGGGAATTGCGAGAACAATAGTGAAGATGATGATCGAGATTGGGAGGAACCACATATTTCTATCCCTCGACTTTCCAACGCTCTGTTTCGGCTAGAACTTTTCTGGCCTGAGCAGAGCCGCAAACAAATAGACGATTAGCAACACTGAAACTACCGCCGTAACATAGATCATTGGTGATCACCTCAAATCTTTTCGCAGGCCTTCATGAACAGATAGCAGAGGCCCATACTCACAACTCCCAGCAAGAACATCGCTGGTATCCAGATTTCGAGATTCATAGACTTCCTCATCAACCCCCGGCTCGGTCCCCGCCGAGGCTCGCTTATAGGTGATTTTGGGATACAACAGAAGTTGCCACTACAGGTTCGAAGGAAGGCCTTGCCGCTATAGCGTGTGACGAACGCTCGAACCAGAAAGAGAGACCCGACCACAAAGAACGCGATGAACTCCGTCATGAACATTGGAAGCTCCAGACAAACTAACTCGGCCCGGTGCAACTTTGTCCAGCAACCCATTGATACATCGGAGTTCCTAAACCTCGTCTAGAGAGTTCGTAAAAAGTTCCTAAATCTTCGCGAAATCGGTTTTGATTAAGTCCGTCATCGGGAAGATTAGACCGCCTAATTTCGGCTAACGCACCTTGGGATACGCTCTCTGAGACGACTCTTTATGAACATTTTAGGAACCTTTTAATCGAGCTTTAGAGCCACGATGCTCTACTGAATTGGAAAGCCGGACAGGCACTCGCCAGGCTGGCTTGATCAAAGATTCCGGCTTCGGCCGTAAGTAGAGGTGCTCGTCATGTGTTCAGTGCAACCGGGGCAGCAACTCGACCACTACTTTATCGAAAGTGTTATTGCGCATAGCGGCATGGCCACGATCTTTCGCGGCACGGACTTGCGGACCGGGTGTCAGGTTGCAATCAAGGTTCCGCACATGGAAGCGGAGAGTGACGTCGCCTTTTTCGAACGCTTCCGGCGTGAGGAGGAGATTGGCCAGAAACTGAAGCATCCCGGCATTACCAAGGTCTTCCGCGATGATGATCGCAGCCGTATCTACATCGTCAAGGAGTGGGCCGAGGGGAAACCATTGCGCACACTCCTGAACGAACTGCACAAAGTTCCCGTCGACCGTGCGGTTCGGATCACGCTAAAGATCTGCGACGCCCTCGAATACGTTCACAGCCATGGCGTTGTACATCGCGATCTCAAACCGGAAAACATCATCATCGACGCGGACGATAACATCAAGCTGATCGATTTCGGCATCGCCGGCAACGCTGGTTCACGGCGCCTCACGTTCGGGAAGCTCTCCAACACGATGGGAACGCCGGATTACATCTCCCCGGAGCAAGTCACTGGAAAACGTGGCGATGCCCGAAGCGACCTGTTTGCGCTCGGCGTCATGCTCTATGAGATGTTGACGGGAAGGACTCCATTTGAGGGCCCGAATCCCTTGGCGATTATGAATGACCGCCTGCTGAACGATCCCGTGCCGCCGCGCAAGATTGATTGGACGATTTCTCCCCAGCTTCAAAGAATCATCTACCATGCCATGGAGCGCAATCCCGACAAGCGCTATGCAACCGCGAAAGATTTGGCCTATGACCTTGAGCATCAGGATGCGGTTAGTGTGATTGAGAACCCGGAAATGCACGAGGCGAAGCGTCGGCACTCGTCGTGGCAGCAGGACATTTTTTCTTACGCACCGCTGGGGCTGATCCCGATCCTGATTTTCATGTTGCTGTTCTACGTAGCGCGGCACCCATGAAGAATGTGAGATCGCGCGCTGAGCACCATCAGCCCGCGGCCACGAATAAGTGCATCGTAAGCCCGGCCTTGATAGTAGGTCAGCTGAGCATCGAGGCCCTAACCATCAAGGGGGCGGCGGCGGGCGGACCAACGAATACTACTCAACCGAATAGATAGGAAGTTCCCAATAACCGAGGAAGACAGGAAACAGAATTGCGCGGCCGGGCCACCTGATCCTCAGAACCCGGTCCAGCCGATCGGCCCCGCTCACAGCATGGAGTTCCAATAGCAGTGACAATGACGCGAGAGAGGAACCACCGCTTCGAGCAACGCCAGACGCTAAGGCGGCGGGCGGGCCAACAGATGTTTCTCAACTGAATTAATAGAGGCTTCCAAGCGAAGAGCGTCGGCCACTTAATCCTCAGAACCCCTACCCGCAAAAGACCAAGACCATCCCCAATCCCATACCCC